>Ga0310810_10000038_pt1 | contig 163955 bp, 115 predicted proteins | sample NCmetagenome_FD_207641 | JGI IMG/M metagenome (GOLD analysis project Ga0310810, IMG submission 207641) | Soil microbial communities from experimental microcosm in Duke University, North Carolina, United States - NC | ecosystem: Engineered > Artificial ecosystem > Soil microcosm > Unclassified... | reverse complement strand
GTCGAGCACGGTGAAGGTGTCGTCCGTGCGCCCCTCGGCCCGGGTCTTGAGCTGGATGTCGAACGATCCGCTGGCACCGCGGCGACTGACGCCCAGGCGCGAGCCCACGTTCGCCACATCCTTGTCGAACAGCAGCATGTCGACCAGCCGCTGCTGGCGCTTGACCAGGTCCCGGAACGAGACGGTGGCGCCGGAGTTGGCGTAGCCGTGGATCAGCCCGGTGTCCTGCGGCGGGAACAGCGAGCCTTTCACCATGCCGGCCAGCACCACCGTGAGCACGATCAGCGCGAGCGGCATGAGCGAGAACGCCAGCGCATGGCGCAGGGAAAAATTCAGCGACCGCGTATAGACGGCCAGCATGCGGTCCTGCCCCGCATCCAGCCAGCGGCTCAGCGGCGCGAGGCGCGACGGCTTGCGCGGACGATCCGCCGCCGTGGCGCTGTGTCCCTGCAGGAACCGCCCGCACAACGCTGGCGTGAGCGTGAGCGAGACCAGCGCCGACACCGCGATCGCGGCAATCAGCGTGGTCGTGAACTCCTTGAAGAACATGCCGACGATGCCGCCGGCGAACAGCAGCGGGATGAACACCGCAATCAGCGAGGCGGTGATCGAGACGATGGTGAAGCCGATCTCGCGACCGCCCTTGAGTGCGGCCTCCAGCCGCGGCATGCCCTCGTCGATGTGGCGGATGATGTTCTCGATCACCACGATGGCGTCGTCCACCACGAAACCGATCGCGATCACCAGCGCCAGCAGCGTGAGGTTGTTGAGCGTGTAGCCGAGCACGTACATCACGGTGGCCGCGCCGGCCAGCGACAACGGCACCGCCGCGGCGGCGATCAGCGTGGGCGCCAGCCGGCGCAGGAACAGCGCCATCGTCATCACCACCATCGCCAGGCTGATCAGCAGCGTCACCTGCACCTCGCGCAGCGAGGCGCGGATGGTCGGGGTGCCGTCGAAGTACGGCGTGAGCGTGGTGGCCGGCTGCAGGAAGCTGCGCAGCTCCGGGATGGTGGCGCGCACCCGGTCCACCGTGGCGATCACGTTGGCGTCGGCCTTCTTGTAGACATACATCAGGATCGCCGGCTGGTGACCGAAGGTCGCTGCCTGGTATGCGTCCTGCTGGCCGGCGTAGACGTTGGCCACGTCCGACAGGCGCACCGGGGTGCCGTCCTTCACCGCCACGATCAGGCTGGCGAAATCGTCGGCCGAATGCAGCTGGTCGTTGGCCGTCACCATCAGGTTGCTGACGCCGTTGCTCAGCGTGCCCAGCGGCGAGGTGACGTTGGCGGCGATCAGCGCATTGCGCAGCTGGTCCGGCGACATGCCCATCGCGTTGAGCTTGCGCAGGTTCACGTCGACCCGGATCGCCGGCGTCGCGGCACCGGCCAGGTCGACCGACGACACGCCCTCGAGCTGGGTAAGACGCGGCATCAGCAGGGTGTCCGCGACGTTGTAGAGCGCCGCAGCAGACTGGGTGGTGGAGGTCAGGGCGAACACGATCACCGGGTCGTCGTTCGGGTTGGCCTTCTCCAGGCTCGGCGCACTGGTCAGGCCGCTGGGCAGGTCCGGCGCCGCCGCGCTGATCGCCTGCTGCACGTCGCGCGCCGCCGCGTCGATGTTGCGGTCGCTGTTGAAGATCATGAAAACGAACGCGCCGCCTTCGGAACTGTTCGAGCGCAGCGTGTCGATGCCCGGCACCTGGCCCAGGTGGCGTTCCAGCGGCGCGGCCACGGTCGAGGCCATGGTGCTGGCGTCCGCGCCCGGCTGGCTGGCCTGCACGAAGATCGCCGGAAACTGGATCGCCGGCAGGGCCGACACGCCAAGCAGGCTGTAGCAGAGCGTACCGACGGCAAACAGGCCGATGGCCAGCAGCGAGATGCCGATCGGACGGCGCACGAAGAGAGCGGAAAGGTTCATGCGGAGAGTTGGGCCGGTTCGCAGAGACGGGGCGCGGCGCGCGCGAAGCGCACGGATGATCGCACCCCAAACGCGCCAGGAGCGAAACGGTTGAACGGCGGCGGCCGCGGATCGACCCACGGCCTCCGCGGTCGCATCGGCCCAAACGCAAGCGGCCCGCCGGGAGGCGGGCCGCTTGCGTAGGAGGTCAACCCGGACCCGTCCGGCGTGGCGGCGACATTACGCCGCACCGTGCTCCGTGTGGGCAACGAGCGCGCGCTGTTCGCGACGATGCTTCAGCCAGTCCGAGAACCGCTCCATGTACAGGTAGATCACCGGCGTGGTGTACAGCGTCACCAGCTGCGAAAGCAGCAGGCCGCCGACGATCGACACACCCAGCGGACGGCGCAGCTCCGAACCGATGCCGTTGCCCAGCGCCAGCGGCAGCGCGCCGAGCATGGCGGCCGCAGTGGTCATCATGATCGGGCGGAAACGCAGCAGGCAGGCGCGGCGGATCGCCTCGCGCGGGCCCATGCCCTCGCGCTGCGCCTCGATCGCGAAGTCGATCATCATGATCGCGTTCTTCTTCACGATGCCGATCAGCAGCACGATGCCCACGATGCCGTCTACCGACAGGCTCATGCCGCACAGGATCAGCGCCAGCAGTGCACCCACACCGGCCGGCGGCAGTGTCGAGATGATCGTGATCGGATGGATGTAGCTCTCGTACAGCACGCCCAGCACGATGTAGATCACGATCACCGAGGCGAGCAGCAGCAGCACCTCGTCGCCAATGGAAGAGGAGAACTCCGCCGCCTTGCCGACGAACTCGCCGCGCACCTGCGGCGGCAGGTTGAGTTGCTTGACCACTTCGTTGATCGCATCCACGCCCTGCGACAGCGAGTAGCCCGGCGCCAGGTTGAACGAAATGGTTACCGCCGGCAGCTGCTGCTGGTGGCTGACCACCAGCGGCGCGCTGGTGTATTCGGCCGTGGCCAGCGAGGAGATCGGGATGGTGCCGCCACCGCCGACCTGGAAGCCGACGTTGCCGGTGTTGCCGATGCCCGATGGCGTGGCCGAGTTGCTGGAGGTGAGCTGGCCGAAGCTGGTGGCATTGGAGCCGGTGAGCGCACCGTTGCCGTTGCCGCGCACGGTCAGCTTGTTCATCAGGTCGTCGCTGTTGCGGAACTGCGGCGCGACCTCCAGCACCACGCGGTACTGGTTGAGCTGGGTGAAGATGGTGGAGATCTGGCGCTGGCCGAACGCGTCGTACAGCGTGTCGTCGATGCTCTGCACCGGCACGCCCAGGCGGCTGGCCTTGTCGCGATCGATGGTGAGCTTGAGCGCATTGCCCGCGTCGGCCAGGTTGTTGTCGACATCGGCCAGCTCCGGGCGCTGGCGCAGCGCCTGGGTCATCTTGTCGGCATAGCCGGAGAGCTCGGCGGCATTCACGTCCGACAGCGCGTACTGGTACTCGGTGGCCGAGACGCGGCTGTCCAGCGTGACGTCCTGCACCGGCTTCAGATACAGCGCCACGCCCGGAATGTTCGCCACCGCGGCCTGCAGACTGGGCAGCACCTTGTCCAGGCCGTCGCGGTCGCCGCGGTCCTTCAGCACGATCGACAGCTGGCCCTGATTGAGCGTGGGGTTGATCGAGCCAGCGCCGATGAAGGCCGCCACGCCGCTTACCGCCGGATCCTTGCGCAGCGCCTCGGCCACGGCCTTGGTACGCGCCTCCATCTGCGGGAAGGCGACGTTCTCGTCCGCCTGCACCACGCCGGTGATCAAGCCCGTGTCCTGCTCGGGCAGCAGGCCCTTCGGGATCGCGATGTACAGCAGCACGGTGATCACGATGGTAATCGTCGCCACGGCCATGGTCAGGCGCTGGTGGTCGAGCACCCAGTCGAGCGTGTTCTCGTACAGACGCACGGTACGCGACCACAGGTCGCGCTTGCCCTTGGCGGCGCCTGCGGCGTGGTGCTCGTCACTGACCGGCAGCTGGTCGGGCTTGAGCAGGTAGGCGCACATCATCGGCGTCAGCGTCAGCGACACCAGCATCGAGATGGTCACCGCGATGGTCAGCACCCAGGCGAACTCGTGGAACAGCCGGCCGGTGACGCCGGGCATCAGCAACAGCGGCAGGAACACCGCCACCAGCGACACGGTCAGCGACAGCACGGTGAAGCCGATTTCCTTGGCGCCGAGTTCGGCCGCCTCGCGACCACTCTTGCCCTGCTCGATGTAGCGCACGATGTTCTCGATCATCACGATCGCATCGTCGACCACGAAGCCGGTGGCCACGGTCAGCGCCATCAGCGAGAGGTTGTCCAGCGACATCCCGGCGAACGCCATCACGCCGAAGGTGCCCATCAGCGACAGCGGTACCGCCACCGAGGGAATGATCGTGGCCCACAGCCGGCGCAGGAACACGAAGATCACCGCCACCACCAGGAAGATGGTGAGGATCAGCGTGAACTGCACGTCGTGCACCGAGGCGCGAATGGTGATGGTGCGATCGGCGAACACGTCCAGGTGCACGTCCGCCGGCAGCACCGACTTCAGCGACGGCAGCGTGGCGCGGATCTGCTCCACCGTCTTGACGATGTTCGCGCCCGGCTGGCGGCGGATGTCCAGCAGCACCGCCGGCTTGCCGTTGGCCCAGGCGGCGAGCTGATCGTTCTCCACGCCGTCGACCACGCTGGCCACGTCGGACAGACGCACCGGCGCACCGTTCTTGTAGCTGATGATGGTGTTCTTGTACTCCGCCGCGTTGGACAGCTGGTCGTTGGTGCCGATCGAGTAACTCTGCGTCTTGCCGTTGAGCGTGCCCTTGGGCGCGTTGACGTTGGCCTGGCTCAGCGCGCTGCGCACATCTTCCAGCGTGAGGCCGAGGTTCGACAGCTGCGCCGGGTTCACCTGCACGCGCACGGCCGGGCGCACGTTGCCGGCGATCGACACCAGGCCCACGCCCTGCACCTGCGAGAGCTTCTGCGCGATGATCGAGTCGGCCAGGTCGTTGACGTCACGCAGCGCGCGGCTGTCGGAGGTGAGCATCAGCGTGAGGATCGGCGCATCGGCCGGGTTCACCCGGTTGTAGACCGGCGGGTACGGCAGGTTGTTCGGCAGCGTGCCCTTGGAGGTGCTGATCGCCGACTGCACGTCCTGCGCCGCGATGTCGATATCGCGGTCCATGTTGAACTGCAGGATGATCGTGGACAGCCCGGCGGACGAGTCCGAGCTCATCATCGCCAGGCCCGAGATCTGCCCGAACTGGCGCTCCAGCGGCGTGGTGACCAGCGCCGCCATCGTCGAGGCGCTGGCGCCGGGGTACTGGGTGGTCACGACCAGGCTGGGCGCGTCGATCTCCGGCAGCGCGGACACCGGCAACTGGCGATAGCCGAGCACGCCCAGCAGCAGCACCGCCACCATCAGCAGCGAGGTGGCGATCGGGCGTCGGATGAAGAGCGATGAGAATCCCATGGTGTCCTGGTCTGCCGTCAGTGGCGGGGCACGTGCCCGATGGTCAGTGGTGCGCACCGGCGCGTGATGTCCCGGCGCCCGGCCCGGGCGCGCCGGGCGCGGTGCGCCGGAGGGTCATCGTCAGCCGCGGCGACCGCGACCGCCGCCCTTGTTGTCCTTCGCGGCCTTCTTGAGCTCTTCCTCGGTCGGCGCCTTCGGCACCTCGCCCGGCTTGAGCGGCTTGACCTTGCTGCCCGGCTTGAGGCGGAACTGGCCCTCGGTCACCACTTGGTCGCCGGTCTTCAGGCCCTGGGTGATCATCACGTGGGTGTCGCCCACCTCCTGCCCGGTGGTGACCGGCTGCATCTTCACCGTGTTGTCCGCGGGCTGCAGCTGGTAGACGTAGTCGCCGTCCGGACCGCGCTGCACCGCCTGCGACGGGATCACCAGGCCGCCCTGCACCGTGTTGACCTTCATCCGCACGTTGACGAACTGGCCGGGGAACAGCGCGTTCTCCTCGTTGGGGAACTCGGCCTTGAGGTTGAACGTGCCGGTGCTGGTGTCGATCTGGTTGTTGATCACCTTCAGCAGGCCCTTGCCGGCGATCACCTTGTTGCCGGTGCTGTCCAGCGCGGCCACTTCCAGCGGCTCGCCGCGCTGCTGCGAGGAGCGCACCAACTCCACGTTCTGCTCCGGCAGCGGGAAGATCACGTTGATCGGATGTACCTCGGTCAACGTCACGATGGTCGAGGCGGTGGTGACGATGTTGCCCGGGTCGACCCCGCGGATGCCGGCCATGCCGCTGATCGGCGCGATCACCTTGGTGTAGCCCAGCTGCACCTTGGCGTTGTTGGCTGCCGCCTCGTCCGCGGCCACCGCCGCGGCGTACTGGCTGACCGTGTTCTGCAGCGTGTCCAGGTCCTGCTTGGAGATGTAGCCCTGCTTGGCGAGATCGCGGCTGCGGTCGAGGTTGCTGCGCGCGGTGGCCAGCTGCGCGGCGTCCTGACGGCGGCGCGCGGCCGCTTCGTCGTAGGTGGCTTGCAGCGAACGCGGGTCGATCTCGGCCAGCACCTGGCCCTTGGTGACTTCCTGGCCTTCGTCGAAATTGAGCTTCATCAGCAGGCCGCCGATCTGCGGGCTGACCGTGACGGTGTTGAGCGCCTGCACGGTACCCAGCGCGGTGAGGTACACCGGCACGTTCTGCACGCTCACCGGCTCGACCGTGACCGGCACGGGATCGGCCTCTTTTTCGCCACCGTTCTTGTCCGCAGACGCCGCGGCACCGGGCTTGCCCTGCGCGCCGGCTGAAGGCTTGTGCATCAGGCGAAAACCGACCGCAACCACCACGATGATGGCAACAACGATCAGCGCGATCTTCCAAAAACGCGACATGTGACACTCCCGGATTGAACGTTGGAGCCGAAGGCCCCGCGCGCAGCATGCGCGCCCTGTCTGGATGGCGAGGAAAGAATAGGGTTACGGCAACGAAGCGTGACACTGCCGGTTGACATGGTCATGGCATGACCGATGGCAGGGGCGGAAGTTCGACGGCCCCCTGCGCAGCAAGGGGTGGGGTGGGCCGTGACCGTGCAGACGATACCGCGGGACGCGCGGATCAACTAGACGCAGCCGTCACCGGCGCAGCCTTGCGCCAGCCGCAGCGCGGTGGTGGCGGCCATCGAGCCTGGCGGACCGGCCTGTTGATCGGCGCACGACCACCACGGCAGACGATGAGCATCGACGGCCGTCGTGCTTTGCCTGATCCCCTGCATCGACGAACACCGCTGCCCGGACGCCGCGCAAGGCACCCGGACGACTGTTGCGAGCGCAGCGCCGCCACGCTCGATCGGTCGGCGCGGCGCCGACGCTGCGACCGGCCGCCGCGTGCGCACGCTGAAACTTGCCGCAGGCTTCGTCTATAATCCCGCGGTTGCCGCCTGGCGTGGCCCGCTCTCGGGTTGCCGCAGCGACGCGCCGCGCGGCCGGATCCGGCCTGCCGGCTCCCCATTTTTGACTGGAGTACGTTCGTGAGCGGTTCCCTGACCAAATCCGATCAGAGCTTCATGCGTCAGTTCCTGATGCTGATTGCCGGGCTGAGTGTGCTGACCGTGCTGCTGATCAGCCTCGGCTGGGCGATCTACAACCGCGAGCCGAAAGAGACCAACCCGGAGGCGGCCAAGCAGCAGATGGCGCGGATCGCGCCGGTCGGTGCGGTGTACGCCGGTGACACCGGTCGCGCCGCCATGGCCGCGGCTGCGGAAGCGGCCGCCAAGGCTGCCGCGTCGCAGGTTGCCTACGGCGGCACCACCGACGGCAAGACCATCTACGAAAACCTGTGCCACAGCTGCCACACCGCCGGTGTGGCCGGTGCGCCCAAGCTGGGCGACAAGGCCGCCTGGGCACCGCGCCTGGCGCAGGGCATGAACACCCTTTTCGAGCACGCGATCAACGGCTACAAGGGCCCGGACGGCAACATGATGCCGGCCAAGGGCGGCAACCCGTCGCTGACCGACGAACAGGTGAAGGCCGCGGTGAGCTGGATCGCCGACCAGGCCAAGTGAGCGCCGGGCCGATCCGTCAGCAGCAGAACGCCGCCGAAAGGCGGCGTTTTCATTTGTCCATTGGCTCGCGGGGGCGAAAGCGTCGGTGGGTCCGGGCTACCCGGCCGTCATGCCGCCTCCAGCGGTGACACGGCACCACGCGGGCAGGCAGCATCGCGGCTAGCTCTGGCCGCTCGACGCCGCTGCAGCCTCGATGCCCGTCGGCGCGATGCCTGGCGGTCCGATCGTGGCCCGGGCGATCCAGCCGGCAGCGAACGCCTGCAGCTCCGGAAAAAACGCCTCGAAATGCGCGTCCAGCGCGGGCGCCTGGGCCTGCAGCACCGGCAACGCGTCGGCGAGCGGGTTGGACCGCTGCAGGCGCTGGCCGATGCCGGCGAGCGCGCGCCCCAGCACGTCCGATCGCGCGTAGCCCGCCGGCAGGTCGTGCGCGTGCATGTAGGCGAGAAAGCGACGCAGCGCCGGCGGCAACTGGGGTTCGCGATCGGCCAGCAGGCCCCGCAGCTCGCCGGAGAAATCCGCCAGCGGCACCGCCGCCCAGCGCGGAAAATCGCGCGCCAGGCAGTGATCGAACCACATGTCCAGCAGGATGCCGGCGTAACGGCGATAGGGCGGCGCCAGCCGCGCCTTGGCCGCGAGCACCTGCGGATGGGCGTCGGTATACACGTCGATCGCGCGATGCAGACGGATGCCGGCGACCACCTCGGGCGGCCACCCGTCGTCAGGCGATCCGCGCACGAAATCGCCCAGCAGCCCGCCCAGGCGCAGCGCGTCGTCGTCGCCGGCCAGCAGCGCATGTGCAAGATGGTTCATGCCACAGCAGATGCGGCCGCGACGGACGGTGAACAAGCCGGCCAGTTATCATCGTCGGCATGACTCACGCCAATCTTCCCGCCGACCCGGCGCAGTTCCCCGAGCAGGCCGCCGGCTTTTTCCTGGACGGCCCGGCCGGCCCGCTGGAGGTGATGACCGACGTCGCCGCGCGCCCGGGCGCCCGTCGCGCCGTCGCCATCGTGTGCCACCCCAACCCGGTGCAGGGCGGCACCATGCACAACAAGGTGGTGACCATGGTCGAGCGCGCGCTACGCGAATCGGGCCTGGACACGGTGCGCTTCAATTTCCGCGGCACCGGCGAGTCGGCCGGCAGCTACGACGAAGGCATCGGCGAGGGTGACGACCTGGCCGCGGTGGCGCAGTGGGTGCACCGCGTGCGCCCGGACGATGCACTGTGGCTGGCCGGCTTTTCGTTCGGCAGCTACGTGACCATCCGCAACGCGGCGCGGCTGCATGCCGCGGCGCTGGTCAGCATCGCGCCGCCGGCCGGGCGCTGGCCGTTCGAAGGCTTCGCATTGCCGGACTGCCCGTGGCTGGTGGTGATGGGCGAGGAAGACGAAGTGGTCGAGCCGCAGGCGGTGTTCGACTGGGTCGACAGCCTGGAGGCCCGGCCCGAGCTGGTGCGCATGCCCGAGACCGGGCACTTCTTCCACCGGCGCCTGATGGACCTGCGCGGCGCGGTGAAAAACGCCGTGCGCCACTGGCTGCCGCCCGAGCGTGGCTGAGCACACCACCGCCGCACGCCGATGACCGATCCGAGCAACGCGCCGAGCGCGCGCTATCACGAGGGCGTGGCCGCGCACCGCTGGGAGAGCGACCCGGCGCAACTGGCCGTGCTGGTCGAATTCGACCGCCTGCACGCGGCCCTGCAGGCGGCACCGGAGTCGCCCGGGCTGCTGGGCCGGCTGAAGAATCTGCTCGCCAGCGAACCGGTGCCCCCGGTGCCGGGGCTGTACCTGTGGGGCGGCGTGGGGCGCGGCAAGACCTTCCTGATGGACCTGTTCGTTTCCGCCCTGCCGCCCGGGCTGGCGCTGCGCCGGCACTTCCATCGCTTCATGGGCGAGGTGCACGGCCAGCTGCGCGAACTGGGCGAGCGGGCCGATCCGCTGCCGGAGGTTGCCGCACGAATCGCGGCACGCTGCCGCGTGCTGTGCCTGGACGAGTTCCTGGTGAGCGACATCGGCGATGCGATGATCCTGGGCACCCTGCTCGATGCGCTGTTCGCGCGCGGCGTCAGCCTGGTCACCACCTCCAACACGGCGCCGGGCAACCTCTACCGCGATGGCCTGCAGCGCGCGCGATTCCTGCCCGCCATCGCGCTGCTGGAGACCCATTGCCATGTGGTGGAGATGGCCTCCTCGCGCGACTGGCGCCTGCGCGCGCTGAGCCAGGCGCCGGTCTACCTTACGCCCCCCGGCGCCGAGGCCGAACGCGCGCTGGCCCGCATATTCTCCAGCCAGGCGCAGGACGCGCCGGTCGACGGCGGCCAGATCACCCTGAACGGCCGCGCCGTGCCGGTCCGGCGGCGCGCCGACGGCGTGCTCTGGTTCGCCTTCGACGCGTTGTGCGAAGGCCCCCGGGCGGTGGCCGACTACATCGCGCTGGCGCGCGCGGCGGCCGCCATCATCATCTCCAACGTGCCGCAGTTCACCGTCTACAGCGAAGACGCGGCCAAGCGCTTCGTGCAGCTGGTGGACGAGTTCTACGACCGCCGCGTGAAGCTGGTGCTGTCGGCCGCCGCGCCTATCACCGAGCTGTACGACGGCGAGCGCCTGCGCGCGGAGTTCGGCCGCACCGAGTCGCGGCTGATCGAGATGCAGAGCGAGGATTACCTCGCCGAACCGCACCGGCCGGAGTAGTCGCCAGGTGCAGGCACAAACGGCCGCCTCACGGCGGCCGTTTGTGGATGGCCACGGGAGTCCATGGCCGGGGGGATCAGAAGCGGTAGCCCACGCTCACGCCGTAGATCCACGGGTTGACCTTGACCTCGCCGATGCCGGCGCCGTTGAGCTCGACCTTGCTCTTCCAGTCGAAGTAGCGGGCGTCGGCACGCACGAACACGTTCTCGCTGGCGTAGAAGTCGACGCCGAACTGGCCGACGAAGCCGTCGCCGCTCTTGACGTTGAGCGACGTGCCGGTGAGCGGGCCGGTGGTGCGCTCGCCGCTGACATTGACGAATCCATAGCCGGCACCCACAAACGGCTGCACCGTGCTGCCGGGCAGGAAGTGGTACTGCGCCGTGAACAGATACGGCATGTGCTTGATGCTGGCGGACTTGCTGCCGTCCAGGCTGACGTCATGCTTGAACTTGGTCAGCGGCAGCCAGGCTTCCGCGCTCCAGTTGCGGTCGAACTGGTAGCCCAGGGTGAGGGTCGGCTCGGCGTCGCTGTCGATGTCGCTGCTGAGCACGCCGGCCAGCGTCCCGTTGCCGCTCTTGGGGCTCACGTTGTGATAGCCGATGGCGCCGTAGAAGCCCGGGCCGGTGGCACTCTGGGCCGTCGCCGTGCCGGCCGTGGCGGCCGTGGCGGCGAGCAGGGTGCCGGCGAGAAGCGTCAGGGACAGTGCTTTCATGGGGACTCTCCGTACGTACATGGGGAAGGGGCGCCGGCGCGTCGCGCGCCGGCGACCGCCCGGCGATCGCCGGCGGCGCTTCAGATACGTGGCGACCCGCCGAAAAGGCTGAATCTGGACTAAATTCACATGCGTCGCGGGAGCGCTCGCTCCCGGCAGGACGACAGGGAACCGGCATGGCAAGCGAACCCGGCACGCCAGCGGATGCGCCCGGCGGTGCGGTCACGGCAGCTGACGACACCGCCGAAGGCTTCGCCGTGCCCGGGTTCGACGCGGTGGCGCGGCTGGCCGCGCACTCGCTGCGTGCCCCGGTGGTGTCGCTGGTGCTGGCCACCGGCAGCTCCTACTGGTTCAGCGCCGACGATGCGCAGCGCCCGCACTCGCCGCATGCGCTGCACCCGCTCTACGTGGAGGCGGCGCGGCGCGACGGCACCCAGGTCGTGCTCGACACCCAGGCCGACCAGCGCTTCGGCCAGGCACCGCTGCTCACCGATGTAGGCCTGGCCGCGATGCGCTTCTTCGCCAGCGAACCGGTCTACACGCTCAGCGGCCAGCACGTCGGCGCGCTCTGCGTGATGGACTACGCGCCGCGCGACGGCCTCACGCCCAAGGAGCGCGACGACCTGCGCGACGCTGCCGAACTGGCCGGCACCGGGCTGGTGCTGGGCAGCTACCTCGGTCGCACCGATCCGGTCACCCAGCTGCCCCACCGCAATGCGTTCTTCGAAGACCTGCGCGCGCGCCAGCGCGGCGGCGCGCACCGGGCCTGGCTGCTGGCGATCGACGTGGCGCCGGTCAGCCGCTTCAACGCGTTCGTGCGGGCGCTCGGGCACGCCTACGCGGACGAACTGCTGCGCGACGTGGCCGCCCGCGTGCAGTTGTGGATGCCGCGGCATACGCACCTCTACCAGGTCGGCAGCCACCGCTTTGCCGCGGTGCTGCCGGACACCCCGCACACGGTCGACGCCGCGCAGCTGGACGCGCTGGTGCATCGGCTGCGCCAGCCGTTCGACTGCCTGGGCATTCCGCTCACCCTGCAGCCGGGCGTGGGGCTGCTGCAGATGGACGTGCGCGAGCTCGACGGCGGCGATCCGCTGCGCCTGGTGATGAGCGCCACCCACGCCGCGCAGCACTGCGTGCGCGGCTGGTCGATCTACGAACCGGCGGACGACGAGCAGCACCGGCAGGAGTTTTTCCTGGTCACCGAGCTGGCGGCCGCCCTCGGCGAAGGCACCGAGCTGGACCTGCACTACCAGCCGCGCGTGGAGCTGGCCAGCGGCCGCTGCGTGGCGGTGGAGGCGCTGGCGCGCTGGCAGCATCCGACGCTGGGGGCGATTCCGCCGGGGCGCTTCATTGCGCTGGCCGAGCAGGCCGGGCTGATGCGCACGCTTACCCTTTGGGTGCTGCGCCAGGCGATCGCCCAGCTGGCGGCATGGCATCGCCAGGGGCTGGAGCTCAAGCTCTCGTTGAACGTCTCCAGCAGCGACCTGGGCGCCGAGCTGATCGACCAGCTCACCGCGGTGGCGGCCAGCCATCAGGTGGCGCTGGATGCGATCGAGCTGGAGTTCACCGAAAGCACGCTGCTGGAACACTCCGACACCACCCGCGAGCACCTGGCGGCGATCCGCGCGCTGGGTGTCGGCATCGCCATCGACGATTTCGGCACCGGCTACAGCAACCTCACCTCGCTGCGCCAGATGCCGGCCACCAGCCTGAAGATCGACCAGTCGTTCGTGCGCGCCATGGGCGCCAGCCGGCACGATGGCGCGATCGTGCGGGCGATGGCGGAGCTGGCGCACGAGCTGGGTTTCCGGGTGGTGGTCGAAGGCGTGGAAACGCCGCAGATCTTCGAGGCGGTGCGCCGGATGGCCTGCGACGAAGTGCAGGGTTTCCACATCGCGCGGCCGATGCCGGCCGCAGAGATCGCCGGCTGGCTCGCACGCCGCGCGTCGCCCACCGCCTGAGGCGCCTGCCCGGGGAGTGAACGGGCACACAACCGGGTACGCGGTGGCGACGGTGGACGCCGTGCCGTGACCCACGCCACAGCCGGCCGGGCGCAACCACGGCACAGTGCGGCGTCACCCTCCCCCCAGGCACGCCATGTACGGCCCCTTGCCCGCCCGCGACCCGGTGTTCTCCCGTCCCCTGCAACCGCGCGTCCATCCGGCCGGCGCCGGCGGACGGCTGCGCCAGTTCCGCCACGACGCGTTCGACCGCGGCATGTCGCCGTTGCTGGTGGTCGACCACGTGCAGTCGGCGGGGCCGGAGATGGAACCGCTGCCGCATGCGGGGTTGTCGGTGGCGACGCTGCTGTTCGAGCACGCGCAGGGCGAAATCGAGAGCGTCGACAGCGCCGGCGCGCGGCACTGCATCCGGCCCGGCGACCTGCACTGGACGCTGGCCGGGCGCGGTGTGGTGCGCCAGGCGCGGGCGCGCGGCGAGTCGCTCTCGCTCGACGCGCTGCAGATCCTGGTCAACTCGCCCAGCGACCTCAAGCAGCAGCCGCCGGCGAGCTTTCATCTGGCTGCCGCCAAGGTGCCGCTGATCGCCCTGCCCGGCAGCCGCCTGCGCCTGCTGGCGGGCCAGCTCGGTGCGGTGCGTTCACCGCTGGTGCTGCCACAGCCGCTGCTGATCCTGGACGGTCGCGTCGATGCCGGCGCCACCGTCGCGTTGCCGCTGCCGGCGGGCTGGAATGCCTGGGTGTATGCGCTGTCTGGCGAACTGGCGCTGGAAGCGGACGGCGCCGGCACCCGCGCGCTGCCGGCGACCACCGCGGTCACCGCCGGCGCCCATCTGGCCGACGTGCAACTGCGCATCCGTGGCGTCGGCACGCGCTCGCATCTGGTGGTGGTCGCCGGCGCGGCAATCAACGAGCCGCTGGTGCAGCACGGCCCGTTCGTCATGAACACGCGCCAGGAAGTGATGCGCGTGGTGCAGGACTACGAGGCCGGCCGGCTCGGGCGGCTCTAGGCGGAGCCTGCCAGCTCCGCCGTCATCGCCTCGCGCATCAGGTACTTCTGCACCTTGCCGGTGACGGTCATCGGGAACGCGTCGACGAAGCGCACGTAGTGCGGCACCTTGTAATACGCCAGCTGGCGGCGGCAGTAGTCCTGGATCTGCGCCTCACTGGCGCGCATGCCCTCGCGCAGGCGCACCCACGCGCACACCTGCTCGCCGAACTTCGCGTCCGGCACGCCGAACACCTGCACGTCCTGGACGGCTGGATGGCCATACAGGAATTCCTCGATTTCGCGCGGATAGATGTTCTCGCCGCCGCGGATGATCATGTCCTTGAGCCGCCCGACGATGCGGCAGTAGCCATCCTCATCCAGCGTGGCCAGGTCGCCGGTGTGCATCCAGCCGCCGGCGTCGATCGCTTCGCCGGTGTGCGCTTCGTCGTTCCAGTAGCCGCGCATCACCGAGTAGCCGCGCGTGCACAGTTCGCCCGGCTCACCGCGTGGCACGGTGGCGCCGTGCTCGTCGACCAGCTTCACCTGCAGGTGCGGATGCACGCGGCCGACGCTGTCCACCCGGCGCTCCAGCGGATCGTCCGGCACGGTCTGGAAGCTCACCGGGCTGGTCTCGGTCATGCCGTAGGCGATGGTCACCTCGGCCATGTGCATCTGGCTGACCACCTTGCGCATCACCTCGGCCGGGCACGGCGAGCCGGCCATGATGCCGGTGCGCAGGCTGGACAGATCGAACTCGCCAAAGCGCGGATGCTCGAGCTCGGCGATGAACATGGTGGGCACGCCGTGCAGGCCGGTGCAGCGCTGCTCCGCCACCGTCTCCAGCGTGGCCAGCGCATCGAAGCCCTCGCCGGGAATCACCATGCAGGCGCCGTGGGTGACGCAGGCCAGGTTGCCCAGCACCATGCCGAAGCAGTGGTAGAACGGCACCGGGATGCACAGCCGGTCGTGCTCGGTGAGCCGCATCGCCTCGCCGATGAACCAGCCGTTGTTGACGATGTTGCGGTGGGTCAGCGTGGCGCCCTTGGGCGCGCCGGTGGTGCCGGAGGTGAACTGGATGTTGACCGCGTCGTCGGCATGCAGCGACGGCTGCAGCGCACGCAGCCGCGCCAGCGCCGCGGCATCCGCGGTGAGATCCTGCCAGCGCCGGGTGCCGGGCGCGGGCTCGTCGTCCAGCACGATCACCTCGCGCAGGCCGGGCACCCGCCCGGCGTGCAGCGCACCGGGGGCGGCTTCGGCCAGCTCGGGCGCCAGGTCGGCCAGCAGCTCCAGATAGCGCGAGGTCTTGAACCGGCGCGGCAGCACCAGCGCACGGCAGTCGACGTGATTGAGCGCGAACGCCAGCTCGTGCGCGCGGTAGGCGGGGTTGATGTTCACCAGCAGCAGCCCCGCCATCGGCGCGGCGAACTGCAGTACCACCCATTCGGCGCGGTTCGGCGCCCAGATGCCGATGCGATCGCCGGGTGCCAGGCCCAGCGCCAGCAGCGCCGCGGCGACGCGCTCCACTTCGGCGTGCAGCTGGCGGTAGCTCATTCGCGCCGCGGGGCTGCGCACCACCAGTGCGTCGCGCTCGGGCCAGCGCGCGGCGATGCGCGCCAGCAGGCCGCCCATGGTGTCGTCGAGCAGTGGCAGATCGGTGCGGCCGGCGACGTGGCTCGGTAGGACGGACATGCGTGGCTCCTGCGCGGGGCAACCGGCTGCTGCTACTTTCACCGCTTTGCCGGACTGAACCACGATCATGCCAAACCTCATCACCCTTGCGCTGCTGATGGCGTCGCTGCCCGCAGCCGCGGCCGACGACTTTCACGACCGCGTGCTGCAAGGTCGCCTGGCGGAAGCCGCCGCCAGCGGGCCGGCCTACCAGAAGGCGCTGTGGGCGCAGATCGGTACGCCAATGACCGACGCATTGAAGGACTGCATCACCCGCAATGCGCCGGCGGACAAGTCGCCGTTCACGCTCGTCGCGTCCGTCGGCGCGGACGGCAAGCCTGCACGCGTGCTGGCCCAACCGCTGACGCCGGTGGCCGCCTGCCTGACCAGCAGCTTCTCGTCATGGACGCTGCCAGCGCCACCGAAGCAACCGGCGCCCTACCCGATCGAGATCGACGTCAGCATCGTGCCGTAACCGACGCCACGCCCGACGGTACCGCCGCACGCGCCGCCGGCCTTGACCGCCGCGAGACGCGCGGCCGGCCACCATGGCCGACTTTGCTCTTCCTGGAGACTCATCAGATGGACGACATCGGCGCACGCGCAACTTTCCCGCGCGGCCCAACCCCTGTGGCAGCGGCGCCGGCCCCGAGCCTGGCGCGCACCGCACTGGCCACGTCGCTGACGCTGGCGGCGCTGGCCGTGGCATCCCCGTCGCGGGCGCAGCAGCAGCCGCTGGCCGAACGCGGCACGCCGCTGCCAGCCGTGCAGGTCAACGCCAGCCGGCTCGACATCCCGCCGTTCGACGTGCCGGCCTCGCTCAGCGTGGTGGCCGTGGATCCGGCCGCGGCCGGCCAGCCCGGGGTGAATTTCTCCGAGGTACTGGTGGGCGTGCCGGGCATTCTCGCCCGCGACCGGCAGAACTACGCGCAGGACGAGCAGATCTCGATCCGCGGCTTCGGCTCGCGCTCCACCTTCGGCGTGCGCAGCACGCGCATTTTCATGGACGGCATCCCCTCGACGCTGCCCGACGGCCAGGGCCAGGTGTCGCAGTTCAACCTCGATTCGGCCGATCGCGTGGAAGTGCTGCGCGGGCCGTTCTCGGTGCTCTACGGCAACGCCGCCGGCGGCGTGATCCAGCTCTACAGCGCCGACGGCACCGCCACGCCGCAGACCACGCTGGGCGTGTACGGCGGCAGCTACGACAGCTTCCGGCTGATGGCCAACACGCGCGGCATCGTCGGCCCGGTGGACTACAACGTCGCCGCCTCCGAATTCATCTCCGGCGGCTACCGCGAGCACAGCCGCGTGCGGCGCGAGTCGGACAACGCCAAGTTCGGCATCGACCTCGGCGAGCAGCGCAAGCTCACCGTGGTGCTCAACCGCATCGACCAGCCCGACACGCAGGACCCGCTCGGCCTCACCCGCGAGCAGGTCAAGCAGGACCGGCGCCAGTCCACCGCCGTGTCAGCGCTCTACAACACGCGCAAGAGCGCCGAGCAGAACCAGCTCGGGCTGATCTACGAGCAGGCGCTGGACCAGGCCGACCGGCTGCGCGCGATGGCCTATTACGGGCAGCGCAGCATCATCCAGTACCTGTCCATTCCCACCTTCGTGCAGAAGAACCCGCTGCAGTCCGGCGGGGTGATTTCACCGGCCACCAACTACGGCGGCGCCGACCTGCGCTGGACCCATCGCGGCGAGCTGGCCGGCGGCGACTTCGAGACCGTGCTCGGCGCCAGCGGCGACTACCAGATCCAGCGCCGCACCGGCTACGAGAACTTCATCGGCGACACGCTCGGGGTGAAGGGCGCGCTGCGCCGCAACGAGCACGACAACGTCAACAACGTGGCCGAGTACGCCCAGTTCTACTGGCACTTCGTGCCCCAATGGTCGCTGCTGCTGGGCTTGCGCCATGACGAGGTGCGCTTCAGCGAGCACGATTTCTACATCACGGCGGACAATCCCGACGACAGCGGTCAGGTGAGCTACCAGGCGACCACGCCGGTGGTCGGCCTGCAGTTCCGCCCCGCCGACAACCTGCGCATCTACGCCAGTTTCGGCAAGGGTTTCGAGACACCCAGCTACAACGAGCTGGGTTACCGCAGCGATGGCCGGCCGGGGCTCGCGTTCGACCTCAAGCCCGCGCGCAGCCGAAACGTCGAGATCGGCACGAAATGGCAGGCGGCCCGCGACCTCGAGTTCGATGCCGCGCTGTTCCGCGCCGACACCCGCGACGCGCTGGCGGTGGCCACCAACGTCAACGGCCGCTCGACCTACCGCAACGTGGGCGATACGCGCCGCGAGGGCATCGAGCTGGCGGCAAACGGCGAGCTGGCGGCGGGCTGGCGCCTGAGCGCCGGCTATACCCACCTGCGGGCGCGCTTCCGCAACGATTTCCTCGCCTGCACCGGCTCGCCCTGTCCGGTGCCCGGCACGCCGATCGCCGCCGGCTCGCGCATGCCCGGCGTGCCGCAGGACTACGGCTCGCTGCGGCTGGCGCACGGCGACGGCAGCGGCTGGCGCGAGGGCATCACGCTCACCGGCGTCGGCTCGGTCACCGTCAACGACACCGGCACCGATCGCGCTGCCGGCTACGCGCTGGTCGATCTGGACGTGGGCTACATCTTCATGCTCGGAGACGACACCACGCTGGACCTCAGCGCGCGCGTCGACAATCTCGCCGATCGCCGCATCATCGGCTCGGTGATCGTCAACGATGGCAACGGCCGCTACTTCGAGCCCGGCCCCGGCCGCAGCCTGATGCTGGGCGCGCGGCTCACGTTCTGAAGCTGCCGGCAACGGCTCGCCGGAGTGCCGTGTAACGCCTGGGCGCAGCCTGCGCGGGAGCGGGGCCGCGCCGGCTTTTCCACAGGTTTGTCCACAACATGTGGTGTTGACCGCCGCGCGTCGCCCCTCTATGTTGCGCTCGTTGGTGTCCGTCCAGACGCGACTGTCGGTCGGGCTTAAAAGGGAATCCGGTGCGAATCCGGAACTGCCCCGCAGCGGTAAGCGGAAACGAAACTCCTCACATGCACTGGGCCGCTGCGCCTGGGAAGCGAGGGGGACTAGGTGGGCCTTCGGGCCCGGGTCCGCGAAGTCCGAAGACCTGCCAGCACGTCGGGCCCCACGGGCCGGCGGTCGCGTCCGGTGAGACGCGATGCGCCGATGCTCTCGCGACCCGGCGCAGGTGACCGCTTCCGCGGGGAAGCGCGTCGCATGGCAGGCCGCCACGTGCCTGCGTGTCGACGCGTCGTTTCCCACGAAAGCCAAGCCTCAGGCCCTGCGCGCGGGAGCAGGCGTTTGAGTTTCGGAACCGTCGCGCCGGCCTGCCCGGTGTGTCGGATTCCACCTTGGGAGCATCTTCATGGAAACCGTCGAACCCGTGACCCGCGAGCACGCCGTGCCCGCGCCCTCCGCCGTTGCCAGCGACAGCGCATCGGACTTCGCCCTCACCCCGCCGCACAACCCCGGCCAGATGCGCGTGACCAAGCGCAACGGCGGCCAGGAGACGGTCGACGTCAACAAGATCGTCAAGGCCGTCACCCGCACCGCCGACGGCCTGCACGCGGTCGACCCGATGCGCGTGGCGCTGAAAACCATCGGCGGCCTGTACGACGGCGCCACCACCGCCGAGCTGGACCAGCTCTCGATCCGCACCGCCGCCGCGCTCACCGCGGAGGAGCCCGAATACGGCCAGCTCGCCGCGCGCCTGCTCAGCGCGTTCATCGACAAGGAAGTGGCGGGGCAGGAGATCCAGAGCTTCTCGCAGTCGATCGCGCTGGGCGCCGAGGTCGGCATCCTCAACGGGCGACTGCGCGAGTTCGTGGCGCTGAACGCGCGTAAGCTCAACGATGCGATCGACCCGCTGGCCAGCCGCCGCTTCGAGTACTTCGGCCTGCGCACGGTGTACGACCGCTACCTGCTGCGCCACCCGACCCGGCGCCACGTCATCGAGACACCGCAGTACTTCTTCATGCGCATTGCCTGCGCGCTGGGCGGCAACGATATCGCCGAGACGCTGGAGCTGTACCGGCTGCTTTCCTCGCTGGAATACATCGCGAGCTCGCCCACGTTGTTCAACGCCGGCACCACCCACGAGCAGCTGTCCTCGTGCTTCCTGCTCGACTCGCCGGTCGATTCGCTGGAATCGATCTACGACAAGTACGCTGACGTGGCCAAGCTCTCCAAGTTCGCCGGCGGCATCGGCATCGCCTGGTCGCGGGTGCGCTCGCGCGGCTCGCTGATCAAGGGCACCAACGGCCACTCCAACGGCCTGGTGCCGTGGCTGAAGACGCTGGACGCCTCGGTGGCCGCGGTGAACCAGGGCGGCAAGCGCAAGGGCGCGGCCTGCGTGTACCTGGAGCCGTGGCATGCGGACATCGAGGAGTTCCTCGAGCTGCGCGACAACACCGGCGACGAGGCGCGCCGCACGCACAACCTCAACCTGGCCAACTGGATTCCCGACGAGTTCATGCGCCGGGTCGCGGCCGACGGCGACTGGTCGCTGTTCGATCCGAAGGTGGTGCCGCACTTCGTCGACAGCTGGGGCGAGACCTTCGAGGCCGCGTATCGCCAGGCCGAGGCCGACGGCCTGGCGGTGAAGACGATCAAGGCGCGCGAGCTGTATGCGCGCATGCTGCGTACGCTGGCGCAGACCGGCAACGGCTGGATCACCTTCAAGGACCGCTGCAACGCCACCAGCAACCAGACGGCCAAGCCGGACAACGTGATCCACCTTTCCAACCTGTGTACCGAGATCCTCGAGGTGACCCACGCCGGCGAGACGGCGGTGTGCAATCTGGGCTCGATCAACCTGGCGCGACACGTGCGCGATGGCGCCTTCGACTTCGATCAGCTGGCCTCGACCGTGCGCACCGCGGTGCGCCAGCTCGACCGGGTGATCGACCTGAACTTCTATCCCATCGACACCGCCGCCGTGGCCAACCGCAAGTGGCGCCCGGTGGGGCTGGGCGTGATGGGCCTGCAGGACGTGTTCTTCAAGCTGCGGCTGGCCTTCGACTCGCCCGAGGCGCTGGCGCTGTCCACGCGCATCGCCGAGGAGATCTACTTCCACGCGCTGAGCCAGTCGAACGAGCTGGCGGTGGATCTCGGAATGCATCCGGGCTTTGCCGAGAGCCGCGCGGCCAACGGCGAGCTGCAGTTCGACTACTGGCCGAATGCCACGCCGCACGAGCCGTCACGTTGGGAGACGCTGCGAGCCACGATCAAGCAACACGGCCTGCGCAACTCGCTGCTGATCGCGATCGCCCCCACCGCCACCATCGCCTCGATCGCCGGCTGCTACGAGTGCATCGAGCCGCAGGTGAGCAACTTGTTCAAGCGCGAGACGCTGTCCGGCGACTTCCTGCAGGTGAACCGCTACCTCGCCGACGAGCTGAAGTCGCTCGGCCTGTGGACCCCGGAAGTGCGCGACCAGATCAAGCTGGCCGAAGGCTCGATCCAGGGCATCGCGGCGATCCCCGAGCGGCTGCGGCAGATCTACCGCACCGTGTGGGAGCTGCCGCAGAAGGCGCTGATCGACTTGGCCGCCGCCCGCGCCGCCTTCATCGACCAGAGCCAGTCGCTGAACCTGTTCATGGAGAACCCGAACATCGGGCAGCTCTCGTCGATGTACATGTACGCGTGGAAGGCCGGCATCAAGACCACCTACTACCTGCGCTCGCGGCCGGCGACGAAAATCGCCAAGGCAACGGTGACGGCGTCGAAGGCAGCCGTGCCGGCGGATCAGGACCAGGCGAATGCGGCGGTGTTCTGCTCGCTGGAGAACCCCGAGTACTGCGAGGCCTGCCAGTAAGGGAGCGGCGCGGATGAAGCGGTACCGCAATCTCAGCGGCCATTCCGGCGTCACCGCCTACCAGTGCGGTGACGGCTTCATCCGCGTGCGCTTCGTCAACGGCGACACCTACGAATACACCGACCAGGTCCCCGGCCCGGAGCACGTTCGCAACCTGTGCTTCTGCGCCGAGGCCGGCGAAGGCCTGGCCACCTACATCAGCCGCTTCGTGCGCGACGCCTACGCGCGAAAGCTCGACTGACACCCGATCGCGCCGCTCGCGATCGCGCACCCGAGGAACGTCCCATGTCCGCTCAGCCCAGCCGCGACAGCCATCTGCTTGATCCCGGCTTCGAACTCACCCTGCGCCCCATGCGCTACCCCGCGTTCTACGAGATGTACAAGAACGCGATCAAGAACACCTGGACGGTGGAGGAGGTGGATTTCTCGCTCGACACCACCGACCTCAATGCCAAGATGTCCCCCGCCGACCGCCACCTGATCCATCGGCTGGTGGCGTTCTTTGCCACCGGCGACAGCATCGTGTCGAACAACCTGGTGCTGAACCTGTACCAGCACATCAATGCGCCCGAGGCGCGCATGTACCTGTCGCGCCAGTTGTACGAGGAAGCGCTGCACGTGCAGTTCTATCTCACCCTGCTCGACACCTACATTCCCGATCCGGCTGCGCGCAACGCCGCGTTCGCGGCGATCGAGAACATTCCCTCGATCCGCGCCAAGGGCGATTTCTGCTTCCGCTGGATCGATTCGATCCAGAGCCTGCGGCGGCTGGAATCGCGTGAGCAGCGCCGGCAATTTTTGCTCAACCTGATCTGCTTTGCCGCCTGCATCGAGGGATTGTTCTTCTACGCCGCCTTCGCCTACGTGTACTTCCTGCGCTCGCGGGGCCTGCTGCACGGGTTGGCCTCGGGCACCAACTGGGTGTTCCGCGACGAGTCCGGCCACATGGCGTTCGCCTTCGACGTGGTGCGCACGGTGCGTGAGGAAGAGCCCGAACTGTTCGACGACGCCATGCGCGCGCAGGTGGAACAGATGCTGGAAGAGGCGATCGCCTGCGAGACCCAGTTCGCCGAGGACGTGCTCTCCGGCGGCGTGGCCGGCCTGTCGGTGAAGGACATGCGCCAGTACCTGGAATATGTCGCCGACCAGCGACTGGTGCAGCTGGACCTGCCGAAGAAGTACGGCGCCAGCAACCCGTTCGACTTCATGGACCTGCAGGACGTGCAGGAGGTGACCAACTTCTTCGAGCGCCGGGTCTCGGCGTACCAGGTGGGTGTGCAGGGCGAGGTCGCGTTCGACATGGCGTTCTGAGGCCGCGGCGGGTGGCGCGTCCTGAACGGCAGCCGGATGGGTCCGCCTTCACGGATATCCCGTTGTCATAAAGGGTCGTTAAAATAGTGTGATCGACGAACGCCGAGCTCCGCACCGGGCTCGGCGTTCGCGCGTTTCGGCGCCGCGTGCGCCGGGGCATTTACCGGTTTCCCGTGCTTCTCCCCTGACCTGAGGTTTCGATGAAATCCACCCTTCGCACCCGGCTGCTGCCGGTCGCCATTGCCGCCCTGCTTGCCGCAGGCACCGTGTCGGCGCAGAACGTGACCACCTCCGGCGTGGCCGGCCGCGTGCTCGATGCCGCCGGTCAGCCGGTGGCCAATGCCACGGTCACCATCGTCCATCAGCCCTCCGGCACCACCAAGACGGTGACCACCGACGCCGACGGCCGCTACGCCGCGCAGGGCCTGCGCGTGGGCGGCCCGTTCGAGATCACCGCCAACAAGGACGGCGTCGCCGCGGCCGAGCAGGACAACGTGTTCCTGCAGCTGGGCCAGCCTTCCTCGATCAACCTGAGCATGGGCGCCAATGCGGCGCAGGCCAGCAACCTGACCGCCGTGACGGTAAGCGCCTCGACCCTGGCGCAGACGTTCTCGCCGGACAACAAGGGCCTGTCGACCAACATCTCGCAGGACCAGCTCAAGGCCACGCCGCAGGGCAACCGCTCGGTGGACGACGTCGCCCGCCTCGACCCGCGCATCACCGTGCTCGACCAGGGCGTGGGTTCGATCTCCGCCAACGGCATGAACAACCGCTACAACAACATCGCGGTGGACGGCGTCACCCAGGGCGACCCGTTCGGCCTCAACGCCAACGGCCTGCCGTACCAGAAGGCGGCGATCTCGCCGGAGACCATCGCCGAGTACAACATCTCCACCGCCACCTATGACGTCACCTCCGACACCGTCGGCGCCGACGTCAACGCGGTGACCAAGTCCGGCACCAATGCGTTCCACGGCTCGGCCTACTACTCCTACCGCAACGCCAACCACCTGGTCGGCGACGCCGGCTGGCTGCCGTCGGACAACCGCGGCTACAAGTACAACGGCTATGACAAGGATTCAACCTACGGCGTGACCGTGGGCGGCCCGATCATCAAGGACAAGCTGTTCTTCTTCGTCGCCGCCGAGCACGAGAAGACCACCGGCATCGGCGCCGATTCGGCCAACGGGCTGGATCAGTCGCTCGGCAACGGCCCGTCCACCAGCGGCAAGGTCTCCCCGGGCGACCTGCAGCAGGTGATCGATACCGCCACCGCGCTGGGCCTGACGCCGGGCAACTTCGGCGGCGCCACCGGCCTGACCTACGACGACAAGCGTTACCTCGGCAAGATCGACTGGAACATCACCGACAACCACCGCGCCAGCTTCACCTACCAGAACACCAAGGAGCTGCTGCCGGCAGTGGGCGGCAACGGCCCGAGCAGCGTGGGCCTGTCGAGCTACACCTACACCAAGGAAATCACCACCAAGAACTACGTCGGCCACCTGTTCGACGACTGGACCGAGAACTTCTCCACCGAAGCGAAGGTGGGCTACCAGGAGTACGTGCAGGACACCACCGCGCCGTTCCAGCAGCCGGCGGTCAACGTCAACCTGTCGGCGGACGGCAAGGGCCCGTCGGTGAACCTGGGCGAGGAGCGCTTCCGCCACTACAACCACATCGACACCAAGAAGCTCAGCGTCTTCCTGGCCGCCACCTATTACCTGGGCGACCACGTCCTCAAGGGCGGCATCGATTACCAGCGCAACAAGATCAACAACCTGTTCGGCCAGGCCGAGTTCGGCGTGTACACGTTCTGGGGCCTGGATAACTTCGCCGCCGGCAACTACAACAAGTACGAGCTGTACCACCCGGCACCGGGTTACCAGCTCGACGACATCGCCGGCAAGTGGACCTACAGCCAATACAGCCCGTTCCTGCAGGACACCTGGCAGGTCAACGACCAGCTGTCGCTGCAGTACGGCGTGCGCGTGGACATCCCGCACTCGGGCGGCAAGCCGGAGTACAACGCCGGCTTCGAGCAGGCGTTCGGCTACCGCAACGACTACACCGTGGGTTCGAGCAACCGCGTGGTGGAGCCGCGGCTGAGCTTCAACTACTCGTTCGATTCGGACTACAAGACCCAGCTGCGCGGCGGTGCCGGCCTGTTCCAGACCTCGCCGCCGACGGTGTGGATGACCAACCCGTTCCAGAACAACGGCGTCACGCTGCTCTCCTACACCTCGTTCGACCCGTCCACCGCGCCGTTCAACCCCGATCCGCTGAACCAGCCGATCCCGGCCGGCGGCGGCGCCGGCTCGATCGACACCATCGACAAGAACTTCAAGCTGCCGACGGTGTGGAAGATGAGCCTGGCACTCGATCGCGAGCTGCCGTGGTGGGGTCTGGTCGCATCGGCCGAGTACCAGCACATCCAGGTGCGCGACGGCATCCTCTATCAGGCGGTGAACTTCGGCGCGCCCACCGGCACGTTGCCGGACGGCCGCGACCAGTTCTGGGCCACCCCGGGCGAAGCGCCGACCTCGGCCGACGCGCAGGCCAACCGCAACAAGGCCTTCAGCTCGCAGTCCACGCTGCTGACCAACACCCACAAGGGCAAGTCCGACAGCTTCACGCTGGCGATCAGCAAGCCGTTCACGGCCGGCTTCTCCGGCGGCGCGAGCGTCACGCTGAACCATGCCACCGACGTCGATCCGGGCACCGACACCATCGCCTACAACGGCTATGCGCGCGTCGCCCGCCTCAACCCGAACAGCGATGTGTCGGCGACCTCCAACTACAACGTGGCCAAGAGCGTCAAGCTGTCGCTGAACTGGAGGCACAACTTCTTCGGTGACTACGCCAGCCAGGTATCGATGTTCTACAGCGGCCGTACCGGCAACCCGTACACCTGGGTGTTCGGCAACGACGCCAACGGCGACAGCATCAGCGGTTGGGACCCGGCCTACATCCCCGGCGCGAACGACGCCAAGGTGAGCTACGGCAACGCCACGGCGCAGCAGATCCAGCAGTTCCAGGATTTCCTCGCCAGCGACAAGTACCTCAAGGACCACCGCGGCCAGGTGGCCTCGCGCAACGGCGCGCATGCGCCGTGGGTGACCACGCTGGACATGAGCTTCTCGCAGGAGATCCCGGGCCTGTTCAAGGGCAACAAGGGCGAGCTCCGTCTGGACGTCTACAACTTCCTCAACCTGCTCAACAGGGACTGGGGCCAGCAGCGCTACGCCGGCATCTACCCGACTCGCACGCTGGTCAACTACGGCGGCGTGAACGCCCAGGGCCAGTACGTCTACAACCTGCCCACCGACCAGAACGGCAATTACCAGCCGCAGAAGCTGCAGGTGTACGACGGCGGCTTCTATGACCCCAGCCGCGTGGTGTCGCGCTGGTCGGCCATGCTGACGGTGCGCTACACGTTCTGATCCACCGCTTCACCGCAACGAGAAGACGGGCGCCCTGTGGCGCCCGTTTTTTTTTGGGCATGTGCGCACCGAAAACGCATCGATGGCGAAAGGGCGTGGTGCGATCGGGGCATGATCCACGTGCCGCGGCCTTGCGCCCGGCATCCACCCACGCCGGGAGCCCAGCCCATGCGATACCTGCAAACCCTCGCCCTGCTCGCGCTGGCGGTCGCGCCGGCTGCCCGCACCGCCACCGCGCCCCATCCCTCGCTGCCGCCGGCTTTGGCCGAAGCGGTGGCCGCCTTCGACCAGGCGCAGATCCGCGCTGACGGCGCCGCGCTGGAGCGCATGCTCGCCGCCGATTACGTGCTGTTCAACAGCCAGGGCACGGTAGAGAACAAGCGCGATTTCATCCGCGACTACACCGCACCGGGCTTCAGCCTGAAGCCGTTCACGGTGGAACAGGAAGTGGTCCGGCAGTGGCCCGGCGGCGCCCTGCTCGGCGGGGTGGCGGTGCTCGAAGGCACCAGCGGGGGCAAGGCCTTCCGGGTGCGGCTGCGATTCGCCGACATCTGGTGCCTGCGCGACGGACACTGGCAGGTGATCCACACCTCCGCGATGCGCATGCCCTGAGCCCCAGCCCCGCCGGCAGACGGGCGGCACTTGACTACAGATGTAGTCAAAGGCTAGCGTGACTACACACGTAGTCACGGAGTCCGCGCATGTCCCGTCCGACCATCGGCGACCAGGAACTCGCCCTGCTGCACTACCTGGCCGAGCACCAGCCGGCGTCGGTCGGCGAGGTGGCCGCCGGCTTCGGCGAGGCGCGCGGGCTGGCGCGCTCGACCGTGCTGACGATGATGGAGCGCCTGCGCTCCAAGGGGTACCTCAGGCGCCGGCAGGCTAGCGGCATGTACCGCTACAGCACCGCGACCGGCCCGGCCGAGGCGATGCGCAGCGCGGTCGGCAGCTTCGTGGAAAAAACCCTGAGCGGATCGGTCTCGCCGTTCGTCGCCTACCTCTCCGAGCGGGCCGAGGTGAGCGACACCGAGCTGGCCGAACTCGAATCGCTGGTTGCGCAGCTGCAGTCGCAGCGCAGGGAGCGTTGAGATGGCTGCGCTGGACGATATCGCCCGGATGCTGCTCGAGCGCCTGCTCTGGACGTCGCTGCAGGCGACCGCGCTGATCGTGGTGGTGGCCGCGGCCATCCGCTGGCTGCCGCGACTGCCGGCGGCGACGCGCTGCCTGCTGTGGTGGCTGGTCGGCCTGCAGCTGCTGCTCGGGCTGGCCTGGCCCGCACCGATCGCGCTGCCGCTGGCGCCGGCCGCCGCGCCGACTGCCCTTGTGGTCGCCGCCGTGCCCGCGCCGACGAGCCGCGCCACCGCACCCGCCGTGCAGCCGGAGTCGTCGGCGCCGGCCGTGCCGGCGACCGCGTCCCTGATGGCGGCACACGCCCCCAGCGCGCTGCTCGGGGCATGGCTGGCGGGGCTGCTGCTGGCACTGCTGCCGCTCGCGACGCGTTGGCGGCGTGCGCGGGCACAACGTCTCGCTTCCGCCCCGGCATCCGATCCGGCGCTGCGGGCGCTGTGCGCGCGGCGTGCGAACGAGCTGGGGCTGGCGCGGGCGCCGACGCTGCGGCTGTGCGCGGGCATCGATTCGCCGCAGGTGACCGGACCCTGGCGACCGACCGTGCTGCTGCCGGCCGAACACACGCTCACGCCGGCCGAACTGGCGATGGCGCTGGACCACGAGCTGGCCCACCTGCGCCGCGGCGACCTGTGGCTGGCCTGGGTGCCGGCGCTGGCGCAGCAGCTGTTCTTCTTCCACCCGCTGGTGCGCTGGGCGGTGCGCGAGTACGCCCTGCAGCGCGAGGCCGCCTGCGATGCGCAGGTACTCCGGCACGCCCGCGCGGCGCCGCAGGAGTACGGCCGCCTGCTGCTGCGCCTGGGCGTGAGCCATCCCCTCCACGCCGGCCTCGCCGGTGCTTCCCCCACGTTCGAGAACCTCAAGAGGCGCCTGACCATGCTCCAGCACATCGAACCCTCATCCCGCGCGCGCGGCTGGCTGCTGGTGCTCGCCGTGGCCGCGATCGGGCTGCTGCCCTACCGCGTCACCCGCGCCACCGAGCCGGCAGACGCGACGGCGCCGGCTGCGGCTGCAGTGGCAGCACCGGCCGCGCTGGCCGCTCCTGCCGCCCCCGCTGCATCGGCCGCCGCAGCCGCCGGGGATCAACGCGTGCCACCGGCACCCCCCGCACCGCCACCGCCGCCGCCCGCGAACGTGCCCGCCCCGCCTCCGCCGCCTCCGCCGCCCCCGCCGCCGGCGCCGCCCGCGTTGCCTGCGGATCTGCGCGGCGCCAGCCATGTCGATATCGACACCGACGAAGGCGCCGCCTACGGCTTCGCCCTGTTCGACGGCGACTCGATCACCATGAATGGCACGTCGCGTGACGTCGCCACCGCGCGTGCCCTGCGCCGGAGCGACGAGCCGCTGCTGTGGTTCCGCCGTGGCACGCAGGCCTACGTCATCCGCGACGAGGCGCTGCTGGCGCGGGCAAAGGCACTGTATGCGCCGGTCACCGCGCTGGCGCGCGAGCAGGGCCGACTCGGCGGGCAGCAGGGCGAACTGGGCGGCCGCCAGGGCGGGCTGGGCGCGCGGCAGGGCGAGCTGGCTGGCCGACAGGCTGAACTGGCGAGCGAGCAGGCCGCGCTGGCCGGCAGCGCCGATCGCGAACAGCGCATGCCGGCGCTGCAGTCGCGGCTGCAGGCACTGCAGGCACAGCAGGAAGCGCTGGGCCGCGAACAGGCCGAACTGGGCCGGCAACAGGCGGCGCTCGGCACGCAGCAGGCCGCGTTGGGCAAGCGCCAGGCGGACGCGTCGGCGCAGGCCGCGCGCGGCATGGACACGTTGCTCGACGAAGCGCTGGCCAAGGGACTGGCGCAGCCGGTCACCACCCGCTGACGCTGGCGCTGGCGCCACGGCGCCGGCAAGACAAAGGGCCGGTCTTGCGACCGGCCCTTTGTCGTTTCACTCAGGCCACCGGGTGGCGCTGCGGCGTCACCGCTTCGGCGGCGTCATCTTGTACTCGTGCGGCGGCGTGTCGCCGGCGAGATTGCGCACGAAATAGTCCCAGCGCCGACGCATCACGTACGGCGCGTCCTTGGCGTAGCCGTGGTGGGCATTGGGCACCAGCAACATGTCGAAGTCCTTGTTGGCATCCATCAGCGCACGCACCATCACCATGGTGTTGGACAGCGGCACGTTGTCGTCCATGGTGCCGTGCACCAGCATCAGGTGACCCTTGAGGTTGGCCGCGTGGTTGGCGTTGGCCTGGTCGTCGTAGTTGCTCTTGCCGTCCTTGTCGACGGTGAGCTCGCCCTGGTACTTCTCGGCCCAGTCGTCCTCGTAGTTGCGGTTGTCGTGGTTGCCGCTCTCGGACCAGGCGACCTTGAAGAAGTCGGGGTAGCGCAGCATCGCGTCGGTGGACGCGTTGCCGCCGCCGGAGTGGCCCCAGATGCCCACGCGGCTCAGGTCCATCCACGGATTGCGCTGGCCCAGTTCCTTCAGGCCGAGCACCTGGTCCGGCAGGGTGTTGTCGCCCATGTTGCCGAACCAGGTGTCGTGGAACGACTTGGAGCGCCACGGCGTGCCCATGCCGTCGATCGCCACCACGATGAAGCCCAGCTCGGCCAGCGCCTGGTGGTCACTGCGCGCGGCGGAGAAGCTGCGCGAACCGACCGAGCCGACTTGGGGGCCCGGATAGATGTAGTCCACCACCGGGTACTTCTTCGACGGGTCGAAGTCGGTCGGCTTGAACATCAGGCCGTACAGGGCGGTCTTGCCGTCGCGGCCTTTCACCGTCACCGGCACCGGCGGCACCCAGCCGGTGGCCTGCAGGCGGCTGATGTCGGCCTTGGCCACGGTGGCGAGCGTGTGGCCATCACCGCTGGCACGCAGCACGGTGACCGGCGGCATGGTGGGGGTGGAATAGGCATCGACGAAGCTGTCGCCATCGGGCGACAGGCTGATCTCGTGGTTGGCCGGTTCGGGCGTCAGCAGGGTCGGCTTGCCGCCGTCCAGGCTCGCCTTGTAGAACTGGCTGAAGTACGGGTCCATGCCCTTTTGCCGGCCCACCGCCTCGAACCACACGGTGCGGCTCTCGGGGTCGACCTTGAGCATCTCGGTGACCACGCCCTCGCCGGTGGTGATCGGGTGCTTGACCTTGCCGGTGTTCAGATCCACCAGGTACAGCTGGCCCCAGTTGCTGCGCTCGGAGTACCACACCGCCTCGTGGGTGGCCGGCAGGTAGGCCCAGTTGGCGCGGCCGATGCCGCTCTCGTAGTAGGTCGGCACGCTTTCCTCGAACACCGTGCGCACCTTGCCGGTGGTCGCGTCGGCGATGCGCAGCCACTCGTGCTTGTGGAAGCGCGAGGTGGAGACGAACGCCAGCGTCTTGCCGTCCGGCGCCCACTTCACGTCGTCCCAGCCGCCGTCGGGGCCGCAGCTGACGTCGTCGCACAGGGTGGAGCGGTGCTGGTCGGCCGGCATGTCCAGCCGCACCACTTTCTTGGTCGGCACGTCGATGATGACGCGCTCGATCATGGTCACGTCCTTGTCGCCGGCCAGCGGGTACTTCCACGCCTCCAGCTTGGGATGACCCACATCGGTGGAGACCATGTACATGTCGCCGGTCTTGCGCTGGTCCTGCTGGAACGTGGCGATCTTGGTCGAGTCCGGCGACCACTCCACGATGGCGTTGTCGGTGTGCTTCCAGCCGGCGTTGTCGGTGGCGTAGCCGTAGTTCTCCACGCCGTCGGTGGTGAGCTGGGTCTCCTTGCCGGTGGCGACGTCGCGCACCCACAGGTTCCAGTCGCGGATGAAGGCTTCGCTCTTCTTGTCCGGCGAGAGCGCGCCCGGCTCGTCGCCCGCGGCGGTCGTGGCCGGCTTGGCGCAGACCGCCTCGGCGCTGCATACGTAGGTCTTGCCGCGCACGCTGAACTGATAGCGGCCATCGGCGGTCAGCGTGATGTCCTGCAGGCCGAGCTTGTCCGCCTCCAGCGGCTTGCCGTCGGCCAGCTGGCCGAGCGCGGCGGCGATCTTCGCCTGGTCGAACAGCGGCGTGGCCTGGCCGGTGGCGGTGTCCATGCGCAGGTAGTGGTCGCCGGCGGCGTCATGGTCGACATAGACGAAGTGGGTGTCATCGAGCCACTTCACCCGGGTGACGGCGTGATCGACCAGCGGCATCGCCTTGTAATTGACGAACTGTTCGGCGCGGGCGTAATCGGCGTCGGTAAGCGTACGGTCGGTGGCATGGGCGCCGGCCGACAGGCTGGCCAGCACCAGCGCGCCGAGCAGGCGCGGTGTACCGAAAGGAGAGGACATGGGGGACTCCGCTGACGTGAAGACGGGCGCCCGCAGGCGCCATGGGTGACGGACAGCATTCCCTGACTCGCGGCGTGCCCGCGAGGCGGACGCCCGCAGCGCCCCTGACGCTGCCCAACCCCTGATGCTAGTCCGCCCCATGCGGGTGGACCCCTGCCAGAAGTCCTGTCGACACGCGCCTTGACGCTCTGCGCGGGGCCGGCGCACCCTGCCCGCCTCGCCACCGCCCGCAGGAGCCGCGCCATGTCCGAGCCCGTCAGCGTCATCGGCAGCCCGATCTCGCCTTACGTGCGCAAGGTGCTGGCGATGCTCGAGCTCAAGGGCGTGCCGTACCGGCTCGATCCGATCGCGCCATTCGTCGGCAACGCGCAATTCACCGGGCTCAGCCCGCTGCGGCGCATCCCGGTGCTGATCGACGGCGCGCTGGTACTCAACGACTCCAGCGTGATCTGCCAGTACCTGGAGGAGCGTCATCCCGAGCCGTCGCTCTATCCCGCCGATGTCGCCGACCGCGCCCGCGCGCGCTGGCTGGAGGAGTACGCCGACACCCACCTGGGCGACGTGCTGATCTGGCGGCTGTTTTTCCAGCTCGGCGCCCGACGGTTCCTGTTTCGCGAAGAGGCCGACGAGGCGATGGTGCGTACTGCCCGCGAGCAGGAGATCCCGGCCGCGCTGGACTATCTCGAGGCACAGCTGCCGCCGACGGAATTCGCGTTCGGCGCGCTGTCGATCGCCGACCTCACCCTGGCGAGCTTCTTTCGCACCGCCGCGTTCGTGAAATACACCATCGACGCGACGCGTTGGCCGCGGATGGCGGCGCTGGTGGCAGCGGTGATGGCGCTGCCGGCCATGCAGAAACTGGCTGCGCTGGAAGACCACATCGTGCGGCTGCCGCTGGCCGAGCAGCGTCCGGCGCTGGCGGCGATGGGCGTGGCGCTGACCGCGACCACGCTGGGCGACGGCCAGCCGCAGCGCGGCTTTCGCTGAGGTCGTTGCGGCGCGCGACGAGCGGGCGTGCGCGAGCGCAGGCGCAGGCGCAGCGTCAGCGCGCCGCCCTTTCGGCATCGCGAGCGCCCCGCGCTGCGCATCGGCCGGCGCGGGTGATACGCGCAGGCCACGCACGGTCGCGCATGCCGTGCATGCTGCCAGTCCCCCGCATCACTCCAGGCCCTGGGCGTCGAACAGCTCGACCAGCCAGTCGATGAACACGCGCAGCCGCGCCGGCATCTGGTGTTGCTGCGGGTAGAGCACGGTCAGCGGCAGCGACGGCGGAGGAAACTGCGGCAGCAGCTCGACCATGCGGCCGTCGGCCAGCGCGTCGGCCACGTGGTAGCGCGGAAACTGGGCAATCCCGAGCCCCACTTCGCAGCAGCCGAGGTAGGCATCCACGCCGCTGACGGTGACGCGCGCGGGCAGCATCACTTCGCGCCGCCGCCGGCCGACCATGAAATCCAGCGGCTCCACCCGCCGCGTGGTCGGCGAAGCCCAGTTGACCGCCACGTGGCCCTGCGCCAGCTCGGCCAGCGTGCGCGGCGCCCCGTGCCGGCGCACGTAGTCGGCGCTGGCGATGGTTACCTGTGCGAGCCGCCCGAGCTGACGCCCGACCATGCCCGAGTCGCCCAGTTCGCCCGCGCGCAGTACGCAGTCCACCCCTTCGCGCAGCAGGTCGACGAAGCGGTCGCCGGTGCCAATGTCCAGCTCGATCTGCGGATGGCGCGCGCAGAACTCCGGCAGGTGCGGCAGCAGCCGCAGTCGCGCGAACACGCCGGGCAGGTCCACGCGCAGGCGCCCCTTGGGCACGCTCGCCGCCTCCCGGAAATTGGCCTCCACCTCGTCCAGGTCGAGCAGCAGGCGCCGGCAATGCTGGTAGTACAGCTCGCCGTCGCGGGTCACCCGCACCCGGCGCGTGGTCCGCTGCAGCAACTGCGCGCCGAGCCGCGCCTCCAGCTGCTTGATCGCGTGGGTGACGGTGGCCCGCGGCAGGTTCAGATCATCGGCAGCGGCGGTGAAGCTGGACAGCTCCACGATGCGCGCGTAGAGCCGCATGGCGGCGATGCGATCCATGATTGTTGTTCTTTATTGAATGGTGTTGCCGATTATTCAGCATTTATCGGCACCACGACGACCCCCGACAATGCGTGAACGGTCGCCAGCGCATGCTTGCCGGCAGCCGCATCCACTCATCAAAGAGGCACTCCATGCAGACACGTACCCTGGGCCAGCACGGCCCGCAGGTTTCCGCCCTCGGCCTCGGCTGCATGGGCATGAGCGACTTCTACAGCGCACCCGGCGGCAAGCGTGACGATGCCGAGTCCATCGCCACCATCCAGCACGCGCTCGATCGCGGCGTCAGCCTGCTCGACACTGCCGACATGTACGGCCCGCACACCAACGAACGGCTGGTGGGCCAGGCCATCAAGGGGCGTCGTGACGAGGTGTTCCTGGCGACCAAGTTCGGCATCGTGCGCGATCCGGCCGACCCCACCGTGCGCGGCATCAGTGGCCGCCCCGAATACGTGCACGCCGCCTGCGACGCCAGCCTCAGGCGGCTGGGGGTGGAGACCATCGATCTGTACTACCAGCACCGCGTGGACACCAGCGTGCCGATCGAGGAGACGGTAGGCGCGATGGCCCAGTTGGTCAGCGCCGGCAAGGTGCGCTTCCTCGGCCTGTCCGAGGCCTCCGGCGCCACGCTCGAGCGGGCCTACCGGGTACATCCCATCGCCGCGCTGCAAAGCGAGTTCTCGCTGTGGACGCGCGATCCGGAGACCAACGGCATGCTCGACGCCTGTCGCCGGCTGGGCGTGAGCCTGGTGGCGTACTCGCCGCTGGGCCGCGGCTTCCTCACCGGCGCGATCACCCGGCCGGAGGACTTCGCCGAGGACGACTACCGCCGCCACAGCCCGCGCTTCCAGGGCGAGCACTTCACCCGCAACCTGACGCTGGTCGAACAGGTGCGCACGCTCGCCGCGCGCAAGGGCTGCACGCCCGCGCAGCTGGCGCTGGCCTGGGTGCTGGCGCAGGGCGAGGACATCGTGGCGATTCCCGGCACGCGGCGGCGGGCGCGGCTGGACGAGAACCTCGACGCGCTGCAGGTGCAGCTCAGCGCCGACGAGCTGGCCGAGATCGCCCGGGTGTTTCCGCCCGACGTGGCCGCCGGCACCCGCTATCCCGAGGCGATGATGTCGGCGGTCAACGCCTGATCCGCGCACGCGGTCGGCGGGCCTGCGTCGTTGTGCCCGCCGCCGCAGCGCCTGGTGCGCCGCAGCATGGTCTGCGGCAGCCGTTACACTGGGCCGATGAACACGCCAGACGATTCCCAGCTCGGCAAGGCCACCGTCTACGCCGACCGCTACGACCCTTCGCTGCTGTTTCCGATACCGCGCGCGGCCAAGCGCGCGGAGATCGGCGTGACCGAGCCGCTGCCGTTCCACGGCGTGGACATCTGGAACGCGTACGAATTTTCCTGGCTGGATGCGCGCGGCAAGCCGGTGGCGGCCATCGCCGAGTTCCGGGTGCCGGCGCGCTCGCCGAACATCATCGAGTCGAAGTCGTTCAAGCTCTACCTCAACGGCTTTGCGCAGGAGCGCATGGCCGATGCCTCGCAGCTGATCGCCACGCTCGAGCGCGACCTTTCCGCCGCCGCCGGTGCGCCGGTTGTCGCGGAGTTGAGCCTGCCCTCGAGCGTGGTGCATGCGATCCGCGATCTGGACGGCCATTCGCTGGACGAGCAGGCGCTCGACATCGACCACTACGGCCCACCGCGGCCGGACTACCTGCGCACGCGGGGCGCTGATCCGCTGGACGAGGCGCTGGTGTCGGACCTGCTGCGCTCCAACTGCCCGGTGACCGGGCAGCCGGACTGGGGCAGCGTGCAGATCCGCTACCGCGGCCGTCCGATCGACCGCGAAGGACTGCTGCGTTACCTGGTGTCATTCCGCACCCACAACGAGTTCCACGAGCAGTGCGTGGAGCGCATCTACGCCGACGTGATGGCGCGCTGTGCGCCGGAGCAGCTGAGCGTCTATGCCCGCTACACGCGTCGCGGCGGGCTGGACATCAACCCGTTCCGCAGCAGTAGCGGCGAGGTGCCGGTCAACCTGCGCGGCGCGCGCCAGTAGCCGCCCGCCGCGGACGCTCGCCGGGCCGCGGAAGCGGCCGGTAATCAGGGCTTCAGACGGTCGGCGCTAGCCTTCTCGCCTGCCTCGCGTCCCCACGCGTTGTGCAGCGCCAGGGATGGTGTCCCCTCCCCGCTTTCGAAGACGGAATGCCCCCATGAAAACGTCCGCTCGCCCCCTTCTCCTGTGCAGCCTCGCCGCCAGCGGCCTGCTGATGCTCAGCGCCTGCGGCAAGCACGACGACGCCGTGACCACGGCGCCCGCCGGTGCCAGCACCGCGGCCACGCCGACGACCAACACCCCGGCCACGCCGATGGCGCCGGTCACGCCTGCGCCGGCCAGCACGGCTCCCGCGGCCGCCGGCACCGCGGCGCTGCCCGCCCCGGCCACCACCAGCATGGCGCCGGCCCGTGCCGGCACCAGCGCCAGTGCCGCCACGGCCGCTCCCGCGGACACCGCGTTCGCCATCGACAAGGTGGTGGTGGGCGATGCGGTCACCGCGGCGCACACGGTCAGCAAGCCCAAGGACACCATCCCGGCCTCGCAGAACGCGATCTATGCCAGCGTGCAGACGCGCGGTGTCACCGATGGCGCCACGCTCAGTGCGCGCTGGAGCTACGTCGAGGGCAAGGACCAGCTGGTCAGCGCGATCAGCCAGTCGATCGCCACCCGCGGCCCCGCCGTCACCACGTTCAAGATCCAGAATCCGCACAACTGGCCCGAGGGCAAGTACAAGGTGGAGATCGCGCTGGACGGTAAGCCGGTGTCCACGCAGGCGTTCGAGGTGAAGGCCTCCAGCTGATCCGGGATCGGCAGCACGTGAAAAAAGAGGGCGCCGCGAGGCGCCCTTTTTTCTTGCGCATGCAGCCACCGTCGGCGCGGCCGTGCACTGCGCGCGAAGGGCCGGTGAGCGCGTCCTGCACCTGCGTGAACCGCGCCCCGCGCCACTGCGTGTTCCCGCACACCGCGTTCACGACGCGAGGGATGCAATCGGCACCGAACGCGGCACCCCGGTGCGCGTCTCCCCCACCCCATGAGGTACGCGCCATGAATCAAGACACCATCAAAGGCCAGTGGAAGCAGCTCGGCGGCACCATGAAGCAGAAGTGGGGCAAGCTGACCGACGACGACCTGAAGGTTGCCGAAGGCAACTCCGAATATCTCGCCGGCAAGGTGCAGGAGCGCTACGGCATTGCCCGCGACGAGGCCGACGCCCAGGTTCGCGAGTTCGAAAAGAGTCTTCGTCACTAACCCCCGCCCGGCGCCCACGGGCGTCGTCCGGCAGCCAGGAGATATCCCCATGCTTCACTACGCCATTGTCTTTCTCGTCATTGCACTGATCGCCGCCGTGTTCGGTTTCACCGGCATCGCGGCAGGCGCCGCCAGCATCGCCAAGATCCTGTTCGTGGTGTTCCTGGTGCTGTTCGTGCTGTCGCTGATCTTCGGCGGCTTCCGCCGCGGGCCGCGCGTGTAGCACCGCTTCCGATCTCAGGAGCGCCTGGCGGTTCGTCCGCGGGCACCGGGGCGGCATCGGCAACGATGCCGCCCTTTTTCGTGGCCGGTTTGACGCGCTGGCGTACTAGCCTGCGTCGTCATGCGGCGTGGGCGAGAACGAGGCGATCAGCTCGCGCGCCAGCGGGTTGGGAAAACGGCGGCTCAGCGTCACCGCAAAAAAGGTCTCGCTCAGTTCGGGCAGCTGCGCCAGCTCCACCAGGGTGCCGGCGGCGAGCTCGTCGCGCACCACGATCGGCGGCACCACCGCCAGCCCGATGCCCTCGCGGGCGAGCAGTCGCATCATCGCCATGTCCTCCACCTCGGCGGCAATGCGCACGCGCAGCCCGAGCCGGTCGATCACGGCGTCGAAACCGATCCGGATGCTGCTCTCCAGCGTGGGCAGCACCAGCGGTTCGCTCGTCAGCAGCTCTTCCAGCCCGCGCCCGCTGCCGGCGTGCGCGGCGGCGCCGATCAGGCTCACCGGCTGCTCCGCGATGGGGTGGGAGATCCACGGCGTGCCCGCATCGCGCAGCGGCGGCATGTTGATCAGCACCACGTCCAGCCGATGCGATTCCAGCGCGTGCAGCAGCTCGGTGGTGGTGCCCGAACGCAGCACCAGTTCGACGTCGTCGCGCTTGAGCAGCGGTCGCAGGAAGGCCATCTGGAAGTTGCGCGAGAGCGTGGCCAGGGCGCCCACGCGCAGGATCTGCCGACGCGTGCCGGGCCGGTTGCCGAGCATGCTCAGCAGCTCGCCGCCGGCGCTGAAGATGGCGTCGGCGTGTTCCAGCGCGATGCGGCCGGCCTCGGTCAGCACCAGTTGCTTGCCGGTGCGCTCGAACAGCGGATGGCCGAGCTGGCCCTCCAGCTTGCGGATCTGGATCGACAGCGCCGACTGCGACACGTGCAGCTTCTCGGCGGTGCGGGTGAGGTTTCCCTCATGGGCGACGGCCCAGAAGTAGCGCAGGTGGTTGTAGTTGAGCGCGGCCATAGGCGTTCTCTTTCATGAATCGATCTGCTCCATATTATGAATTTTAAGGAATGAACGCGCTCCGTTAAGGTTCCGCCGCCCCAGCCACTGGAACCGCCATGCCTTTCCCGCCCGCCCTGCTCGTCCTGCTCGGTCCTGCCGCGTTCGTGCTCGCCGCATGGATGGCGATGCGCGATCCCACCGGGCGCGCTCGCGTGCCGTGGTCGGCCAGCGGCGCGGCCGGGGCCCTGTCGCTGGTGCTGGCGCTGGGGGCGCTGGTGCTGGCGCTGCTGCGCGGGCCGCAATCCGCTTCGCTGCTCGCCTGGCACGGCGCCGGGCTGTCCGTGCGGGTGGACGTGCTCAGCGCCAGCCTGTTCGCGCTGGTGTCGTTCATCGGGACGATCGTGCTGCGCTACAGCCGCCACTACCTCGACGGTGATCCGCGCCGCGGCCTGTTCGCCGCCGAGCTGTGCCTGACGCTGGCCGCGGTGATGACCCTGGTGCTGGCCGGCAACCTCGCCCTGCTCGCCGCCGCGTGGATCGCCACCAGCCTGGCGCTGCACCGGCTGCTGCTGTTCTACCCCGAGCGCGCCGCTGCGGTGCGCGCGGCCGGCCGCAAGTTCATCGTGGCGCGCACCGGCGACGCCTGCCTGCTCGGCGCCTTCGCCCTGCTCGCCTGGACCGGCCGCAGCGCCGACCTCGTCACGGTGCTGGCCCAGGTGCGCGACGGCGCGGCTGCCGGCGCGGCGGTGCCGGCGGCCGCGGTGCTGCTGGTGCTGGCCGCCGCGCTGAAGTCGGCCCAGTTTCCCGCCCACGGCTGGCTGCCGGACATCATCGACACGCCCACGCCGGTCTCGGCGCTGCTGCACGCAGGCATCATCAACGGCGGCGGCTTCCTGGCGATCCGCTTCGCCGAGGTGCTGGTGGCGGTGCCCGCGGCAATGCACCTGCTGGCGGCGATCGGCGCGATCACTGCCGTCTACGGCTCGCTGGTGATGCTGACCCAGACCAGCATCAAGGCCTCGCTGGCCTGGTCGACCATCGCCCAGATGGGCCTGATGCTGCTCGAGTGCGGGCTGGGTGCCTTTCCGCTGGCACTGCTGCACCTGCTGGCCCACTCGTTCTACAAGGCGCACGGCTTTCTTGCCTCCGGCACCGCGGTGGACGCGGTGGCCCGCCGCCGGGCCGCCGCGCCGGCCGCCGGTGGTCCGGTGCGGGCGCTTGGCCCGGTGCTGGCGATCGGGCTGTATCTCGCGCTGCGCCCGCTGATGGAGCGCATCGATCCGCAGCCGGCGGCCATCGGCGCGCTCGGCCTGCTGGTGGCAATCGGCGCCGGCCTGCTGCTGGCGCGCGCCACGCCGGCACGGCAGCCGACCGCCAACCTCGTGCGGGGGCTCGTGCTCGCCGCCTTCGCCATGCTCGCCTATGCCGCGCTGCACGCGGTGGCCGGCGCGGCGCTGGCCGGCAGCGTGCCCGCCGCGCCGGCGGCGAGCTGGATTACCTGGGCAATTCTCGGCCCCACCCTGCTGGCCTTCGCCGCCATCGCGCTGGTGCAGCTGATGCCCGAGACGCTGCAGGCGCGACGCGGCTGGCGCACCGCCTACGTGCATCTGGCGCAGGGCCTCTATGTCGATGCCTTCCTGTGGCATCGGCTGGAGAACCGCGCGCCCACTCCCACCGTCCCCGCCGTGGAGGCCCGCCGATGAACGCCGTCCTGCTTCCTGCCGAACATGACGCTGCCGCCGCTCCCGCAGCGCCAACCCTGCAGGCCGCCGTCGCGCAGGCCTGCCGCCGGGTCGCCCCGCTGTGGCCGCTCGCCCACTTCGTTGCGGTGAATCCCTTCCTCGGCCTCACCGACCTGCCCTTCGCCGAAGCGGCGCAGCGGGTCGCCGCCACCGAGGGCGCCCGCGTCACGCCGGCGCGGCGCGTCCATGCCCAGGCGATCGCCCGCGGCGAGATCACCGACGCCGACCTTGCCGACGCGCTGGCCCAGACCGCGCCCGGCCCGCTGCGGCCGGCCGACGTGGCCGAGCTCAAGCACCACCTCGCTGAACCGCATGAGCCCTCGAGTGACGCGCTGCCTACCGTGCTGTCGCTCGCGACGAAGGTCCACCGCCGGGACGACGAAGCACTGGCCGATGCCCAGCTCGCGCAGTGGGCGGCCGCGCACTACGACCAGGGCCAGGCGATGTGGGCCTCGCCCTGGCGCGGGCTGCGCCCCTACGCAGCGTGGCGCGAGCAGGCACAGCGCGACCGCCGCCCCGAGGCCGAGGGCTGGCCGGGCTTCCGCGCCGCGGTACGCACGCTGCCGGCCGACGCCGACGCGCTGATCGCCGAAGCAGCCACCGCGTTGGCGCTGCCGGCAGCGGGCCTGCCGCTGTACTTCCAGCGCCTGCTGGCCACGCTCGGCGGCTGGGCCGGCCACGCGCGCTATCGCGACTGGCAGGACGAGCTGCGCGGCGACACCGGCAGCGAGCTGGCCGAACTGCTCGCCGTGCGGCTGGCGTGGGAGCTGCTGGCGCTGCGCCTCGGTGGCGGGCGGCTGGCCGCGGCCTGGGCCGGTGCCCGCGAACGATTCATCGAACACGGCCGCGACCCGCGCCGCCAACGCGCGTTCGTGGTGGACGAGATCGCCCAGCGCGCCTACGAGGTCGCCTGGCAGCGCCCGCTGGCGGCGAAGCTGGCGGCAACCGGCGAGCCGGCAACCGAGCCCGCGCTGCGCGCGCCGGTGCAGGCGGTGTTCTGCATCGACGTGCGCTCGGAAGTATTCCGCCGGGCGCTGGAAGGCAGCCTGCCGGGCGCCGAGACGCTGGGCTTCGCCGGCTTCTTCGGCATGCCGGTGAGCTACGTGCCGTTTGGCCACGACGCGGGCCGCGCGCAGTGTCCGGCGCTGCTTGCGCCGCCGCTGACCGTGCACGAACAGCCCAAGCGCAGCTCCGACGGCGCACGCGCGGCACGGCTGGCGCAGCAGCGCACGCGCAGCCTGCGCGCCGCCGGCTGGCAGGCGTTCAAGCGCGCGGCGGTGGCCTCGTTCGCCTTCGTCGAAAGCCTGGGCCTGATCTACGCCGCGCGGCTGCTGCTGGACGGCTTCGGGCTGGCCCGGCATGCGCCGCACGGACGCTGCCGCGACGACATGGAATCGACCCTGCCGCCGCCGGAGCTGCGGCTGGAACTGGCCACCAACTTGCTGCGCGGCATGTCGCTCACCGAGCGCTTCGCCCGGCTGGTGCTGCTGGCCGGCCACGGCGCCAGCAGCACCAACAACCCCTACGCCAGCGGGCTGGACTGCGGCGCCTGCGGCGGCCACAGCGGCGAGGCGAACGCGCGGCTGGCCGCGCGCGTGCTCAACGACCCGGCGGTGCGCCAAGGCCTCGCCGCCCGCGGCATCGCGATTCCCGCCGACACCGTGTTCGTGGCTGGCCTGCACGACACCACTACCGACGCGCTCACCGTGTACGACCGCGACGACGTGCCGGCCAGCCACGCCGACGACCTCGCGCGGCTCGAGCAGGCGCTGGCCGAGGCCGGCGCGCGCACCCGCACCGAGCGCGCCGCCCGGCTGGGGCTGGACGCTTCTCCCGAGGGCCTGCGCGCCCTGCTCGCGCGCAGCCAGGACTGGAGCCAGCCGCGGCCGGAATGGGGCGTGGCCGGCTGCGCCGCCTTCATCGCCGCGCCGCGCCAGGCCACCCGCACGCTCGACCTGAGCGGCCGCGTGTTCCTGCACAGCTACGTGTGGGAACAGGACCCCGAGGGCCGCGTGCTGGAGCAGATCATGAGCGCGCCGATGGTGGTCGCCAGCTGGATCAACCTGCAGTACTACGCCTCCAGCGTGGACAACAACGCCTTCGGCAGCGGCAACAAGACGCTGCACAACGTGGTCGCCGGCGTCGGTGTGATGGAGGGTGCCGGCGGCCACCTGCGCAGCGGCCTGCCCTGGCAGTCGGTCTCCGACGGCACCGCGCTGGTGCACGAACCGCGCCGGCTCACCGCGGTGCTGGCCGCGCCGGTCGAGGCGATCGAACGCGTGCTGGACAAGCAGGCCGGCGTGCGCGAGCTGGTCGAGCACGGCTGGCTGCACCTGTTCGCGCTGCCGCCCGGCGGCGACGGCCTGCAGCGCCGCGGCGCCGGCGGCCGCTGGGAGCGCTTTGCATGAACCCGGCCGGCGTGCGCAGGTTGGGCGGCCACCTCGACGCGCTGGAGAACGAAGCGATCCACATCCTGCGCGAGGGCGTGGCGCAGGCGCAGCGGCCGGTGCTGCTGTTTTCCGCGGGCAAGGATTCCACCGTGCTGGCCCACCTCGCGGTGCGCGCGTTCCATCCTGCGCCGCCGCCGATGCCGCTGCTGCACGTCGATTCCACCTGGGAGTTCCGCGAGCTGCTGGCGTTCCGCGATGCGTTCGCGCGGGCGCACCGCTTCCAGCTGCACGTGTACGCCAACGAGGCCGGGCGCGCCGCGGGCATCAACCCGTTCGACCACGGCGACGCCTACACCACCGCGATGCGCACCGACGCGCTGAAGCAGGCGCTGGATCGCGGACGGCACGATGTGGTGTTCGGCGGCGCGCGACGCGACGAGGAGCGCACCCGCGCCAAGGAGCGCGTGTTCTCGGTGCGCAGCGCCAGCCACGCGTGGAACCCGCGCCAGCAGCGGCCGGAGCTGTGGAACCTCTACAACACGCGGCTCGCGCCGGGGCAGTCGCTGCGCGCCTACCCCCTGTCCAACTGGACCGAGATGGACATCTGGTGCTACGCGCTGCGCCGCGAACTGCCGCTGGCGCCGCTGTATTTCGCCGCGCCGCGCCCGGTGGTCAAGCGCGACGGCGGCCTGCTGGTGGTGGACGACCCGGCGCGGATGCAGCTGGCACCGGGCGAGACCGTCACGCAGCGCCCGGTGCGCTTCCGCACGCTGGGCTGCTGGCCGGTGACCGCGGCGATCGCCTCGGACGCGCGCGACCTGCGCGCGGTGATCGCCGAGACCGCGCGCGCCAGCGGCTCGGAGCGCCAGGGCCGGCTGGCCGATCGCGAGGGCGGCGGCAGCCTCGAACAGCACAAGCTCGAGGGCTATTTCTGATGGATGGCGCGGTGCCTTCGCTGCGCGGCGAGATCGCCGTGCTGGCCACCATGCACGGCAAGGAGCGCGCCATCGCGCCGCTGCTCTCGCGCTTCCTGGGCGTGCACGTGGTGGTACCGGAGGCGTTCGACACCGACCGCTTCGGCACCTTCAGCCGCGACGTCGCGCGCACCGGCACGCCGCTGGAGACGGCGCGGGCAAAGATCGCCGCCGGCTTCGAGCGTGTCGCCGAGGCGCGGCTCGGACTGGCCAGCGAGGGCAGCTTCGGGCCGCATCCGGTGGTGCCGTTCCTGGCGTGGGGCAGTGAGCGGGTGGTGCTGGTGGACCGCGCCAGCGGGCTGGAGCTGGTCGGCCAACACGAAGCGCCCGCGCGGCATGTCGTCCACGCGCAGGTCCACCACGTCGAAGACGCGCGGGCGTTTGCCGCACGCGTGGGTTTTCCCCGCCAGGGCGTGATCGTGATGGGTGTGGCGGACGGCCAGCCCTCACCCGCCGTGGCGCTGGCCAAGGACGCGCACGACGACGAAAGCTTGCTTGCCGCGGTGCGCCGCGCTCTCGCCGTGAGCGGCGTGGCGTCGCTGGAAACCGACATGCGCGCGCACCGCAACCCGCATCGCATGCGCTGCATTCGCCGCGCCACGCTGGACCTGCTGCGTGCCTGGTATAGCCACTGCCCGGCCTGCGATCGACCGGGCTACGTCATCAGTGCCCGCCTGCCCGGCCGACCCTGCGGCGGGTGCGGCGCGCCGACCGGCCAGGTGCTGGCCGACGAGCGGCGCTGCGCCGGCTGCGGCCTGGTCGAACGACGCCTGCGCAACGACGGTCCGGCCGACCCCGCGCACTGCGACGCCTGCAACCCCTGACGCACCCGCCGGACTTTTTGCGCCGGACGCGGGACACTATGCGTCTTTGATTCCCCATCCCTGCACGAGGAACGGCCCATGAGCACGGACCGACTGGACATCGTCCGCCCCGACGACTGGCACCTTCACCTGCGCGATGGCGAGGCGCTGGCCTCGGTGGTCGGCCACACCGCGCGCCAGTTCGCCCGCGCCATCGTGATGCCCAACCTCAAGCCGCCGGTGACCACCGTGGCGCAGGCGCTGGCCTACCGCGAGCGCATCCTCGCCGCGGTGCCCGCGGGCATGACGTTCGAGCCGCTGATGACGCTCTACCTCACCCGCCAGACCACGCCGCAGGAAATCTTCGCGGCCAAGGCCAGCGGCAAGGTGTTCGGCGTGAAGTTCTACCCGCAGGGCGCCACCACCAACTCGGCCGCCGGCGTGTCGGATCTGTCCACCGTGTACCCGGTGCTGGAGGCGATGGAACAGGTCGACCTGCCGCTGCTGGTGCACGGCGAAGTCACCGATCACGCGGTGGACGTGTTCGACCGCGAGAAGACCTTCATCGACCGCCACATGGTGCCGCTGCGCGCGCGCTTCCCGAACCTGCACGTGGTGTTCGAGCACATCACCACGGCCGACGCCGTGCAGTTCGTGCAGGCGCAAGCCAGCAACGTGGCCGCCACCATCACCGTCCACCACCTGCTGCTCAACCGCAACGCGCTGTTCGACGGCGGCGTGCGCCCGCACCACTACTGCGCACCGGTGCTCAAGCGCGAACAGCACCGCCAGGCGCTGCTGGCCGCGGCCACCGGTGGCGACGCCCGCTTCTTCCTCGGCACCGACAGCGCACCGCATCCGCGCGAGGCCAAGCTGGCCGACTGCGGCTGCGCCGGCATCTTCACCGCGCACGCAGCGATCGAGCTATATGCCGAAGCGTTCGACGAGGCGGGCAAGCTGGAGAACCTCGAAGGCTTCGCCAGCTTCCACGGCCCCGACTTCTACCGCCTGCCGCGCAACACCGAACGGCTGGTGCTGGAGCGCACGCCGTGGACCGTGCCCGACAGCGTGCCGCTGGGCGACAGCGTGTGCGTGCCGCTGCGCGCCGGCGGCAGCGTGGCGTGGTCGATCGCGTCCTGACCGGTCATGGCCGCCGCGGTTCGCGACCGCTGCGCCCGCGGTAGGCCCACGACCGACGGCGCACCGATCCACCAGCCACTCCCGTGGACATGCCCATGCAGACCCACCAGCTGGTCCTGATGATCGCCAACCTCGCCGGCACGTTCGTGTTCGCGCTCAGCGGCGCGCTGGCGGCCACCCGACGCCAGCTCGATCTGTTCGGCGTGCTCGTGCTGGCATTCGCCGCCGCCAATGCCGGCGGCATCGCGCGCGACCTGCTGATTGGCGCGGTGCCCCCGGTGGCGGTCAGCGACTGGCGCTATCTCGCCGTGGCCATGGCCGCCGGCGTGGTCACGTTTCGCTGGGCACACCTCATCGAGCGTCTGCATTACCCGGTACGCATGTTCGACGCCGCCGGCCTGGCGCTGTTCACCGTCACCGGCGCACACAAGGCCCTCGCGTTCGGACTGCACCCGGTGATGGCCGCCCTGCTCGGCATGCTGACCGGTATCGGCGGCGGCATGATGCGCGACCTGCTGCTGGCCGACGTGCCCATGGTGCTGCGCGCCGACCTGTACGCCGTGGCGGCGCTGGTCGGCGCGGTCATCGTCGTGTCAGGCGCCGCGCTTGGTCTGTCCACCGTCGCAGTCATGAGTGTTGGTGCCGCGGCGTGCTTCGTCCTGCGCATGCTGGCGGTGAGGCGTGGCTGGCATCTGCCGACTGCCGCGAGCGCGCGCATCGCCGGAGCTGAAGACAAATCGCGTCGCCCGTGAGGTCACGATGAGGCGCCGCACCAGCGAGAGGCACACGGGGGCCAGCCCCGTCCCGCGATTGCCGACCAGGTGATGATGTTCTGCCACAGTGCACCGGGCTAGCTTTCCGCCTGCGCGCTATCGGCGATGGCCGGCCATATCGCTCAGCCGTGCCTGCGCCGGCTGATGAATTTGCATGAGCAAGTCGATGGGCCGAATCGTGGCATTTGGCTCGGCATGTGAGCCGATTGGACTGCCTATTCGGCTCATGCGTTTCCCACTACGGGCCCACGAAGGGGCCTCGCGCATGCGAAGCATGGGTTCGCGCCAGTGGGCACTATCGTCAGGCGACCGCTGCGGCGAATTGCGTATAAAGATCACCCGGCAATGGCACGGCTAGTTGCCACTGGATTGCCATTGGCCGTTCGCCTTTGTGCGAGAGATAGCGAGCGGGACCGAGGAACCAGAATGCGCGGTCCGTATTCCGCAGGCGGGCGAAAAGCAGCACCTCGCTGCCGCGGTCGATGTGCTGCTGATAGCGCAGCCCGGTCTCGCTGCTTTCCCGGGTTGTCGACTGACTTTCCCAGTGAATGACGCTGGGGCTGATGGCGTAGTCGCGGTATCGCGTTGTAGGCGAGAAGCGTTCGCCCGACTTGTCCAGCGTGAAAGCGAACAGGTCGGCACGCTCTTCGGGCAACCACCGCACGCCCTCCCGCCAGGTCGGCACGCCCACCACTTGCGCAGGCCCCAAGGCCGCGAGCATTTCCAGTCGCGTGTAGCGCGCATGCAGTTGCAGCGGCACATCGGGCCGGCAGGTCAGGGGCTGCTGAAGATGATTGATGCGGGGGGACAGCACGGCGAGCAACTCATCCAGCTCGGCTAGTACCTGTGGATGCCGCCACATCATATCGAGCAAGTCTTCCAGCGCCGCCAGGCCGGGCGGGAGACTCTCGGACAACTGCGCCAGCAACATGTGCAGCAGGCGGCGCTCTCGCAGCGCAAGCGCCGCCGGAATAGGCGGCGTGGTCAAGCCAGTCCAGCGCCGCCACGTCGCAATACGCTCGTCGTCGTCGATGTGCAGCAGGCGGCCCAGTGCGCGACGCAAAACGCGCTCATGAGGACCCGGCGGCAGCGTGGCAACGCCACCTTCAGCCAGCAGATCCGACCAGCAACGGCTGTTTGCGTAGATGTCCTCCAGTGGAATGCCTGAGGTGTCGATGAAGCGCGACAGCGTGGGACGGTCGCCGTCTTCCGCCACTCGGCGAAGTTCCGCCGCACGCGCATGGAAGGTATTGGGCAAGCTCTCACGCAGGTTTTTCAGCACCTCGGCTGCTGCCACGGCGTCGAGCTGCATGTGGCAGCCGCTGGGCAGGTACGGGAATCCTGCTTCCACCTGGCGCATGAGATGCGTCCGGCTCCCGCCTAGCAAGGCCCCGAGCCGGCGCCGAAACTGGAACTCCTTGCGATGCCTCCCTACGAAATCCAACACGGTGCAGACGCTCTTGCCGTCGCACCGGCGCAGCCCGCGCCCCAGCTGCTGCAGAAAGAGGGTTGCGCTGTCGGTCGGGCGTAGCAACAGCAAGGTGTCGACACTGGGTATGTCCACCCCCTCGTTGAACAGATCGACGGTGAACACCACCCGCAGCACGCCGCTCTGCAGATCACGCAGCGCCTGCTCGCGCTCCTGCATGGGCGTGTCGCCGGTCACGGCGGCCGCGGCGATGCCCGCTGCGGCAAAATGCCTGGCCATGAAATACGCATGCCTCACCGATACACAGAAGCCCAGGGCACGCATGTGCGCCGGGTCGGGCGCGATATCGAGCACGCGCTGGATCACCAGCCGCGCCAGCACATCATTGGCGGTCAGCAGGTTTTCCAGTTCGCCCATGTCGTAGCCACGTCCGCGGCGCCAGCTGATGCGACTGAGGTCGGTGCCATCGCTGATGCCGTAGTACGCGAAAGGGCAAAGCCGCTGCTGATCGATCGCATCCCACAGCCTCAGCTCGGCGGCGATGCGATGGCCGAACCATTGCAGGATCGGCTCGCCGTCGCCGCGCTCTGGCGTGGCGGTCAGGCCAAGCAGTTCTCGCGGGATGAGGTGTTCGAGCAAAGCGGTATAGGTACTGGCAGCGGCGCGATGGAATTCGTCGATCACCACCACGTCGAAGTGATCGCGCGGCAGGTCGCGCAGGCCAGTCGCCGCGAGCGATTGAATCGACGCGAAAACGTGCTCGAAACGCGTTGGTCGTTGGCCATCCACCCACAACTCGCCAAAAGCTCCGTCGCGCTGCGCCTGCCGGAAGGTAGCGAGGCTCTGCGCAAGGATCTCCTTGCGGTGCGCCACAAACAGAAGGCGGGCGCGCGGGAGCTGTGCGCGCAATCGCTGGTAGTCAAGTGCCGCCATGACTGTCTTGCCAGTTCCGGTGGCAGCAACCAGCAGGTTGCGATGCCAACCGCGCAGGCGCGAGAGCGCCACCAACTCCAGCAGTCGCGATTGAAACGGCTCGGGGCGAAGCTCCAGTGGGCTCAGATAGTAGGTCGGCCCGTTGGGCGCGCTGGCACGGGTCAGCTCACGAAACTCATCTGCGTCGAACAAGCGAAAGTCGTCGTGGCACCAATAACTTTCGAACACCGCCGCAAACTTGTCGATCACGTCGGGATTGCGTGCGCCGGCCACGCGCACGTTCCATTCCAGCCCCGTAACCTGGGCCGACTGGGTCAGATTGGACGAGCCGATATACGCCGTGTCGTAGCCCGATGCGCGATGGAACAGCCACGCCTTGGCGTGCAGCCTGGTGCTGGTGATGTCGTACGAGACACGGATATCGGCACCGAGCTCCTTGAGCGCCTGCAGCGCAGCCAGCTCAGTGGAGCCGGTATAAGTGGTGGTGAGCAGGCGCAGGTGCCGGCCCTGCTCGCAGTGGCGGCGCAGTAGATCGAGCATCGGGCGGATGCCGGTCTGGCGCACGAAGGCCATGAGCACGTCGATGCGGTCTGCCGAGGGAATCTCCGTCGCCAACTGGTAGCCGACGCGAGGCTCGCCAGGAGCGTTGGTCAGCAGCGTGGTATCAAGCAGCGGCGTTGCCGGTAGCACCACCGCGGCGGGCTGACCATCCGGGCGCAGGGCGAGCAAGGCTCGCAGCACTTTGGCGGCTTCTAACGGCCGATCCGAAGCATCGACCCCACTCGCCGGCCTGCCTTCGAGCAGCTCGACCACGTCACGCGCCAAAGCAATACCAAGACTCGCCCGCTGCCGAGCGGGCAAGGCCTCTACTGCCTGGCGCAGCAAGCGGCCAAGATAGAGCGCAATACGATCGGCGGCTTCGTCATCGTGTAGCGCGCCGCAGTCCACCACCCGACTTGAACCCACAGCTTGCAAACGCTCGGCTAATCCAAGCGTTACCAGCTGTTCGTAAAGACCCGGTAGCAGATCTGCCACAGGCGATGCCCCTTCTGAACCAGCGCTTCTACGCGCATACCGCCGTCGAGATTATCGGAGACGTCAGGGGCTGCCCACCGCCATAAATTGTGCGTCCCGTGCTTTGCGCATACTGAGCGCGAGCCGGTCGCAGGCGGTGGAGTGCAATGAGGAAATGGTGCGCCCGGAGGGATTCGAACCCCCGACCAATGGCTTCGGAAGCCACTACTCTATCCGGCTGAGCTACGGGCGCATGGTGTTGCGGCTCGCCGCGGTGCGGACGGTGTCCGGGTGCGGCGGACGCGCAGTATAGCGAAGTTGCGAAAGGATCGGGCGGCGAAGGTGCCGCGGGTCACGCGCAGGCAGGGCCGTGAATCCCGCCCTGCTCCGCGCCTCACCCCGACCCTCTCCCCGACGGGGAGAGGGCGTGCGGCGTGCCGGCCTCTCAGCGTGCTTTGAGCAGCTTGCTCAAGGTGTCCGGCTTGCTGGCGATGCGCTCCAGGTGCGGGTACTTCAGGCCGTCGTGGTAGTCGATGCGCACGGTCTTGTAGCTGTCGAAGCCTTTCAGCAGCAGCTCGACCGGCTTGCTCTTGTCCTTGGCCGCGTCGGTGACGGCGTCCTTGAGCGCGTCGGCGGAGTACTCGGTGCCGTTGACCGCCACCACCTTCATCGAGGGGCCGACGCCGGCCTTGAACGCGGGGCCATCCCACAGCACGTCGTTGATGCCGCCGTCCTTGCCGACCGACAGGCCCAGCGAGTAGGTGAGGTCGGCGTTGCCGCGGCGTGCTTCGATCGCCTTGACCGCGTCGGAGGGCTTGTCGGTGTAGGTGAGCTTCCAGCCGTGCTCGGCGATGCCGCCGATCAGCGGGCCGTGGCCGTCCAGGCGGGTGCGCAGGAAGCTGGCCCAGTCGAACGGCTTGATGTTGTTGAGCGTGCTGACCACGTCCTCGAAGGTGTAGGTGTTGACCTTCCAATCGCCGTTGTTCATGCCGAAGAAGGCCTTGGCGAAGTCGTCGATGGTGTTCTTGCCGCCGCTGAGCTCACGCAGCTTGGCGTCCACGTCCAGCCAGATCATCGCGCCGGCGACGTAGTAGTCCTCGCTGGCCTGGTAGTTGCGGTACGGCAGCGGCGCGCGCTGGGCGATGGTCGGATCGTTGGTGGTGTCCTGCACGTTGCGCCAGCTGGCCAGGCCCGGGCGGCCCTTGTCGTAGGTGGCGGCGGCGTAGGCGAACATGTCGCGGGCCTGCTCGTCGGTCCACAGGTCGGCGCGGGCGGCCATGACCATGCCCCAGAACTGGGTCTGGCCCTCGTACACCCACAGCAACGTGTTGCTCATCGGCACGTTGAAGTTGGGCGTGGTGAGGTCGGCGCCGCGGCGGTACTTGCCGTCCCAGGAGTGGTTGTACTCGTGCGAGAACAGGTCGCGCGACAGCGCGTTCTTCTTCCACTCGGTGAAGTAGTCGGCCGAGACGCCGTCCTCGCTGGACTGGTGGTGCTCCAGGCCGATGCCGCCGAGCTTGTCACTGAGCGAGGTGAGGAAGGTGTAGTGGCCGTAGTGATGCGCGCCGTAGAGCTTGTACATCTGCTGGATCAGCTCGCGGTGCGGCTTGATCTGCTCGGGCGTGGCCTCGAGGTACTTCGGCGCGTCGGCGAACAGGTCCATGTGCACCGGCACCTTGGCGCCCGGGTCCAGGTCGATCTGCTTGTGGTATTTGCCGGCGAGCATCGGCGAGTCGATCAGCGCGTTGTAGCTGATGGTCTTGTAGTCGAGCGTGTTGCCGTTCTTGGACTCGAGTTCCAGCGCGGTGGCGGCTTCCCAGCCGGCCGGCAGGGTGACGCTGGCGTCGGCGTCGATCATGCGGATGTTGTGGCCGGCCGGGTACACCGAGACGGTATCCCACTGCAGGCTGAGCATCTCCGGCGTCATCATCACGCGGCCCTGGCTGCGCTCCTGCGCGCTGAGAAACTGGAAGTCGACGTCGACCGCGCTGGCGCCCTCGGGCACGTTCACGTGGAAGGCGTAGACGTTGAGCGGATCACGCGTCCACTCCAGCGTCTTGCCGTTGGCCTTGACGGTGAGGCCGGCGAACTTGTCGATCGGGCCGGTCGGCGAGTGGTGACCGGGGATCCACTGCGGATACAGCAGCGTGAGCGGGCCGGCGGCCGCGGGAATCGTCTCGTGCACACGGAAAATGCGGTGCGCGACATCGGTGGCGTCGACGTGGATCTTCAGCGTGCCGGGCGCGTACGGCGTGTCCTGCACGGGCGGCACGTCATCGGCATGGACGGGCGCGGCCAGCAGGCCAAGGCCGGCGGCAAGCAGGGCGGTGGCGAGAACGGTGGTTTTCAAATTGGCATCTCCTCGATGCTGGGGTCGGGGTGGAACGGCCGGCGCGCGAGGTGCCGGCCCTCGGGAATCACTTGCGTGCGGTGGCGATGTCGCCGAGCAGGTCGCTGCCCTTGGCGCGCACCAGGTGCGGGTACTTGAGGCCGTCGTGATAGTCGATGCGGTAGGTGCTGTAGAGCTCGTCGTTCTTCACCAGCAGCTCGATCGGCGCGCCCGCCTTGGCGGCAGTGACCGCGTCCTTGAGCACGTCGGGCGAGTAGTCCTTGCTGTTGACGGCGACGATGACGAGCCCCGGCACCAGCCCGGCCTTGAACGCCGGACCGTCCCACTGCACGTCGTAGATATTGCCGTTGCTGCCAGCGGACAGGCCCAGCGAGTAGGCCAGGTTCACGCCGTGGCGCACCTTCTCCATCGCCTTGTCCATCGCGTTGGGCGTATCGGTGTACACCAGCTTCCAGCCGCCGCGCTCGATGCCGTGCTCGGGCAGCTCGCTGCCGGTGTAGTCGAGCCGGTCATGCAGGAAGGTGGCCCAGTCGCTGGCCTGCACCTGGTTGAGCGTGTTCACCACGTCGTCGAAGGTGTACGTCTTGGTGACGTAGCTGCCGTTGTCCATGCCGTAGAACGCCCGCGCGAAATCATCCAGCGAGCGCTTGTTGCCGCTGAGCTCGCGGATGCGCGTATCCACGTCCAGCCACAGCAGCTGGCCTTCGGGATAGAAGTCGGTGCCGCGGCGGAAGCTGATCCAGCCGCCGCCGCCGAAGTAGGTCAGCGGCGCCGCATCGGCGGTGTCCTGCAGCGAGCGCCAGGCGCGACCGCTGCGATGCGCCATCGCGGCGGCGATCGAGGCCAGCGAATCGCGGTACTGCGAGGCATCCCACAAGCCGGCGCGAGCCGTCAGCACACCGCACCAGTAGTCGGTGAGGCCTTCGTACACCCACAGCAGGTCGTCCTGCATGGGCATGTCGAAGGTTGGCGTCCACAGGTCGGCCGGGCGACGGAACTTGCCGTTCCACGAGTGCACGAACTCGTGCGGCATCAGGCTGGCCGCCAGCGTGTGCATGGTGTCGTCGGTGAAGAAATTCGCCGGCAGCCGGTCATCGCTGGACTGGTGATGCTCCAGCCCGAAATGCCCGGTGTGGTCCGACAGCGTGAGCAGAAAATCGTAGTGCGCGTAGTGATGCGCGCCGAACAGCTTGTTGGTCTGCTGCACCACGGCGCGCTCGCCGGCGAGCTGCTTGTCGGTGAGCTTCACGTCGTCGGCGCCGTCGCCCACCACGTTCAGATGCACCGGCACGCTGGCACCGGGAGCGAGGTCGACACGGTTGAAGTGCACGCCGGCCACCAGCGGCGAATCCACCAGCTGGTCGAACGGCACCGGCTTGAATTGCGTGACCTTGCCCGACTGCGTGGCCACCGGCAGCGCGGTGCCGAACTGCCACGCCGCCGGCAGCGTGACCCGGGGTGCGACGGTGATCTGGCGCGACCAGTACCCACCGGGATAGAACGCCACCTGGTTGAACTCCAGGTCCACCAGTTTCGCCGTGGACGAGGCGCTGGCACCGAACTGGCCGCCATCGCCCGGCGACAGGAATTGGAACGAGAGATCGAGATGGCTCACGCCGGCCGGCACCTCGACATGAATGGCGTACATCTCGCGCAGATCACGGCGCCACGCCAGCGGCTTGCCGTTGGCGCGGATCACCAGCCCCGCCACGTTCTGGATCGGACCGGACGGCGCATGCTCGCCCGGAATCCACTTGGGGTAGTACAGCGTGAGCGGCCCGGGCTGCGCCACCGGAATGGTCTCGGCCACGCGGAAAATCTTCTTCGGCGCGTCGGTAAGGTCCACCGCCAGCGTGAGCGTACCCGGGTAGGGCTTATCGACCGGCGCAGCGTCATCCGCGGCGGCGCGTGCGGCGGGCAGCGCAAGGGCGAGAACGAGGGCGGCAAGCAGGGGTGACACACGAGGCACAGGACACACTCCGGACAAAGGCCGGGAGCATTACGCCTGCGCTCCCCCGGCAGCGACCACATCGCTCACCCATCACGTCCTGTGGCGCGGGCTCAACGTGGACCAAGCGCTCGATGGTAGGCCGAAGGTCACGACCCCTCCCCCTGCCATAGGTCACGAGCTCGACCATGGGCGCGGTTGCGATGACCGCGCAGCACGCGCGCCTCGGCGCAGGCGCGTTACGACAGCGCATCGTGCGCCCTGTGAACTGCGACGCTGCGGAAAGCGGCCGGCGCCGACAGAAGACCGTGCAGGTGCGTGATAGCGTGCCCGCTCGTGCCCGAGGACAAGGACCGCCCATGCCGCGACTACCCGTTGCCGCCGCCCTCACCCTGCTCTCCCTCACCGCCTGCAGCCGAACCATGGACGACTCCGATATCAAGCAGAACCCGCATCCGAAGCAGGCGTACGAGATCACGGTGCAGCTCGAAAATGTGCCGGGTCCGATCGACGCGGTGTCCGGCAACCTCCTCATGGACATCGCAAACCCGGAGTGCTTGCCGCGAGAGCCGCTGAGCGGTGCGCGGCCCTATCCACATCCTTCGCCTGCGTTCGAGCTGCGACAGACCGGTCCGGGTGTCTACAAGGGCACCGCCTATCTGGACCCGCTGCTGGATGGAAACTACGCCGGGCTTGGCGTCTGCCATTGGAGACTGAACGCCTTGAATGTCCACGTGCGCATCGGGAAAGCCGGTTATGGCGCGGGACTTGGTCTTGAGCAGGTAGAAGCGGGGTCCGAGGGCAGCAGCTTTTTCCGCGACGCCTTCTACAAGAACGACCCTGAGCATTGGATCGCTATGCCATGGCCCACTGATCACCTCCAGGAGGTCCGTGAGAAACCACAGGAGTTCTTTGCCATCAGGGTGGTTGCAAAACCGGTGGGGGCCTGAGGATGGACTCTTTACAGGACGCTTACATCGCTGAGGGTGCTTACGACCGCTACGCAGACAGGATCGGTCAGCAGGTGATCATCGGAGGCCGAAGTTATCTGGTGCTGGACGCCGTGGACAGCACTTCGTCTGGATTCCAGGGCGTCGCCTTGCGCTCAGCCACAACCGGAGATATCGAAATATCCTTCCGCGGCACGGAACTGGGCACTGACTGGGGGCGCGATGCCGTTACCGACGCTGGCATGGTCAAACGCCTCGTAAATAATCAGCTCGGAGACGCCGATAAATTCTTTCGTCGGGTAGCGGGCACAGCGCGTTCCGAGACCCTCAGTACAGGACTTCCGATCCAGATCAGTGTCACGGGCCATTCGCTCGGCGGAACCCACGCCGAAGTCATCGCTTACCGCTACAAGCTGCCCGGCGAAGCTTTCAACGGCTACGGCTCAGTGGGCCTTGCTTACGGCGTGCCGGAAGGCCAGCCGCAGGACGCTCCGCCGTTCATCAACCACGTCAAAGCCACCGACATCGTCAGCGCCGCGAGCCGTCACTACGGCACGGTCGTGGGCTACGCCACCAAGCAGGATGTGGCAGCCCTCAGGGCGGGGCGATATCTGGACACGCCCGATCCGCGCCATCCGCCCAACCCCATGATCACCGGGCAGATCAGCGCCCACTTCATCACCAACTTCGCGCCAGAAGCTAGCAAGGGCGAGAGCATCCTCACGGCGGCCAACGAAGCGCGCTACGAGCAATACCGCCCCGCCTTCGAGCACTTCCGCCACGACGTGCTGACCTCACGCGTCGCGTTGCACGATCTGCTGAACAATCGCGATCCGCTGGCCAACAAGGCCTATCTGGGCGCGCAGCTCGGTGACGCGGTGGACGTGACGCGATACAAGCTGGCCGTACGCAGCCTCGAGTACGTGACCGGCGCCAGCGACCTGAAGCCGCGCATGGACGCCATCGGCGACATGACTCAGTGGGCGGGAAAAGCCGCACGGCACCAGACGGAGGCCGCGGCGGCACGGATCAGCGCCAGCGGTGACGCGGCCCGGGATGCCACCAGCGCCACGTCGCTTGCGCTGGTGAAGACGGCAGTGGCATGGCATCGGGTCACCGACGAGGCCGCGAATACCGCGACACCCATGCAAGCGGCCGCGCCGCTGGCATCGAGCGCGACGCACTACGGTGCGAAGGCCGCCGGCGTGATGGGCGAGATGACCGTCCTGCGGATGGCGGCCGAGGTCGACGCCGCCGGATCGCTGGTGCACCGAGCCAGCGCGTGGATGTCGCAGGGACTCCACGACGCCGGCACGACGTTCCGCGACGGCACGGCGTGGGCAGCGCGCACCTGGCACGACACCGGCGCCCTTGCGCAGCGGACGGTGGACGCCGCGGCCAGCACCCGCGCACATGACGCGGTGCGTGACGCGCTGGCGCGTACGTCACGCCTGGATCAGGCCGAACATCCTGACCATCCGATGTTCCAGCAGGCCTGGCAGCGGATGCGCCGGATCGATGCCGCGCACGGACGCCAGCCGGACCATCGCACCGCCAACGTGTCCGGCGCGCTTGTGGCGGCCTGCAAGGCGCAGGGCATGACGCGGATCGACTCGGTGGTGCTCAGTGCCGACGGCAGCCGCGCGTTTGCCAGCGAGCAGGTCATCGGCAGGACCATGCAGCGCCATGCCGTGGTCGACACGGCGCAGGCGGTGCGCACGCCGTTGGAGCAGAGTTCGCTGCAGGCCGCCTGCATGCCTGCGCCCGCGGCGGGGGTCGCTGCCGCCACGCCGTCGCGCCAGCACAGCGCGGCGATGCCGTTGCAGCAATAGGCCGGGCCGGACAGCAAGACGCCCGCGTCACCGGTGCGGTGGCGCGGGCGTCGGCTTGTGCCGCGGCGCGTGTCAGGGCTGCGGCTTGGCCTGCTCGCTGTGGCGGATGCCGTAGGCGAAGTAGATCGCCAGGCCGATGGCCATCCAGATCACGAAGCGCCACACCGTGACCATGTCCAGGCCGCCGATCATGTGGAAGCGGCCATCGGTCACCCACGGCCAGCCGATGATCAGGAACAGCGAGAACACGATGCCCAGCGGCGCGAGCAGCCACAGCGCCGGGGTGCGGAAACGGCGTTCCAGATGCGGCTGCTTGATGCGAAGGATCAGCACCGACGCACAGATCACGATGAACGCCGACAACGTGCCGATGTTCACCAGCTCGGCCAGCTCGCGGATCGGCAGGAAACCCGCGGCCGCGGCGGTGAACACGCCCAGCAGCAGGGTCGGGCGATACGGCGTGCCGTACTTCGGATGGCTCTTGGCGAACCACTTCGGCAGCAGGCCGTCACGCGCCAGCGCAAACCAGATGCGCGCCGCGCCGAGCATGAAGGCGAACACCACGCTGGCGATGCCACACACCGCCGCCACATCGATGATGCCGCTGACCCAGTGCAGGTTGCGGGCCGCAAACACGGCGCTCACCGGGGCATCGCTGGCGAGGATCATCTGGGTGCACTGGCCGGCCGTTTCGGTCGGATCCATGCAGCCGTTGTAGGGAACCATGCCGGTGAGCACCAGCGAGATGGCCAGGTACATGCCAATCGCCACGGCCAGCGAGGAGATCACCGCCAGCGGCAGGTCGCGCTGCGGGTTCTTCGATTCTTCCGCCGCGGTGGTCAAGGTGTCGTAACCGAACACCGCGAAGAACACGATGCTCGCCGCCGCCAGCACGCCATCCATGCCGTAGCGGGTACCGCCGGTGGCGGTCGCGTCATGCACCAATTTCGGAATGAACGGGTGCCAGTTTTCGGTGTTGATGAAGAACGCGCCCACGCCGATCACCACCGCCACGCCCAGCACCTTCATCGCCACCACCACGGTGTTGAAGCGCGCGCCGATCTCGGTGCGCATGGTCTGGATCGCCGCCATGCCCAGCGCCACGATCACCGCGATGATGTTGACCACCCGGCCGCTGTCCGGATGCGCCGGATCGTAGGCGCCCGACAGCGCCACCGGCAGATGCCAGCCGGTGAGCTGGGTGATCAGCGATTGCAGGTAGTTGGAGGTACCGGCCGCGACCACGCCGACGATGAGGGCGTATTCGACCAGCAGGTCCCAGCCGATGATCCACGCGGGCAGTTCACCCAGCACCGCGTAGCCGTAGGTGTAGGCGCTGCCGGTGACCGGAATCATGCCGGCAAACTCGGCGTAGGCCAGTGCGGCGCAGGCGCTGCCGATGCCGGCAACGATGAAGCTCAGGATGATCGCCGGGCCGGCGTTGAGTGCGGCCTCGTTCGGCGCCAGCACGAACACGCCCACGCCGACGATGGCGCCCACGCCGATCGCGGTGAGCTGCCACACGCCCATGGTGCGGCGGAAATCCTTGCTGGCCCCAGCCTCGGTCTGCAACTGCTCCACAGATTTGTGGCGGAACATTTTTGCGAGAAATCCCATCGAGTATCCCCTTGGAAACAGCGAACGCAGCCACGGATCATAGCAACCGGTGCGCGGCGGTTCTTTACATTCCGCTAACATCCGCCGTCGTTTGGACGTCCATACGTCCAAACGAAAACACGACGCGGATCAGGCCCGCAGCGGCCGATCGCTGGCGGGGGACGCCTGCACAGCCTGGCCAAGCCACGGCAGGCACAGTGCGCTGAGGCCAAAGACCGCGGCCAGGGCCAGGCCTAGGCGCGGATCCAGCGACGCAACGCCAAACCACCGCCCGAGCAGCAGCGGCAAAGCTGCCAGCAGCACCACGCGCAGGGCCTCCAGCGAGCGTGCGCCGGGGCGGCCCTCCATCAGCCTGCCCAGCACCCAGAGGCTGCCGGCCAGCATGGCGGCGTGGGCGAGCAGCGTGGTCCAGTCGGTGCGGGCGGCAAGGGCGAGGAAGTGCGTGGTCATGCCCAGCAGCAGCGCGAACTGCACCAGGCAGTACAGCGCCACGCGCGGTGGCAGGGGCGGATCGAAACGCTCGCGCGCCAGCTCGAACGGCGCCTTGGGATAACGCGCCGCCACGTCGGCAGGCCGCCAGCCCGGCGGACGCAGCCAGATCTGCAGCCGGTCGCGCCAGCGCGCGGCGCGGCGGGCGTCCTGCCAGGTCGACCAGTACACCTCCGCGTTGGCCCACAGCGGGTTGAGACTGCGCAGCGGCGAGCGCGTGCCGTAGACCGGCGGGTCGCGTTCGTCCTCTTCCACGAAGGTGCCGAACAGGCGGTCCCAGAGAATCAGGATGCCGCCGTAGTTCTTGTCCAGGTAGCGATCGTTCACTGCGTGGTGCGCGCGGTGGTTGGAGGGCGAGCAGAACACGCGATCGAACCAGCCGAGCTTGCCGACCTGCTCGGTGTGCACCCAGAACTGGTACAGCAGGTCGATCAGCGCCACCGCCACGAACACGCTCACCGGGTACCCCAGCAGCGCCATCGGCAGGTAGAACAGCCAGCCCAGCAGGCCGCCGGTGGCGGTCTGGCGCAGCGCGGTGGAAAGGTTGTAGTGCTCGCTCTGGTGATGCACCACGTGGGCGGCCCAGAGGATGTTGACCTCGTGCCCCATGCGGTGCAGCCAGTAGTAGAGGAAGTCGTACAGCAACAACGCACTGAGCCACACCCACCACGCCTCGGCCGGCAGCGCGAACAGTGCCAGGTGCTGCGCGCACCACGCATACACCCCCACCGTGAGCAGCTTGAGGAATACGCCGGCCAGCTGCGAGATCACGCCCAGCCCGATGCTGCTGATCGCGTCGTGCGTGCGATACGCCGGGCGCCCGCGCAGCCTGGCCACCAGCAGCTCCACGCCGATCAGCACGAAGAACACCGGCGTGGCGAAGGTGATGACGGCTTCGGCGGAAATCATCGTGTCACCCGCGCCACGGGCTTGCGGGGCAGCCGGGGCGCTGGATCAAGCAGCGAGCGAACCATGGGTATCTCCGCGACGGGGCGCAACATTCCGGCCCGATCATAGCCATGCGTGAGGGCGTCGGGGGCTGTCGAGAATGGCCCGGCTCGACCGTCGTAAGCGAACCGGCATCCGCCCGGATGCGTCAGCCCGAGGGGAAGCTGTTCACACCATGACACCTGCTCGCCAGTCACTTTCGACATGGATATCTAAACCCGTGGGTATGGTATTGTGCCGCCCATTCCGCCATCCGCTCAGGTCGCCGCCCTTGTCTCGTTCCCTCGTATTCAAGGCGCTCGCGCCGATCGCCCGGAGCACGCAAATCCTTGCGCTTGTCGCGGCTCCGCTCTGGCTCGCCGGATGCGCCGTCGGCCCCGACTACCAGCGTCCCGATTCCCCCCGGGTGGATCGCTATACCGCCCAGCCGCTGCCCGATGCCACCGCCACTGCCCAGGTCGCTGGCGGCGACGCGCAGCGTTTCCTGCAGGGTCGCGAGGTGCCTCAGCGCTGGTGGACCGGCTTCGGCAACGATGAGCTGAGCCGTCGCGTACGCATGGCGCTGGAGCACAGCCCGACCATTGCCTCGGCCCAGGCATCGCTGCGCCAGGCGCAGGAAAACGCGCTGGCCGCGCGCGGCGGTTTGTTCCCGGCGGTGGATGCCGGTGCCGGCGTCACCCGGCAGAAGCAGTCCGGCGAGGTGCCCGGCAATGGCAACGGCGTGGGCCCGTTCAACCTGTACAACGCCTCGGTCAGCGTGAGCTACACGCTGGATCTGTTCGGCGGCGTGCGCCGCGGCATCGAGGCCCAGCTGGCGCAGAGCGACTACCAGCGCGCGCAGCTGGATTCCACTTATCTGACGCTGGCCGGCAACGTGGTCACCGCCTCGCTGCAGGAAGCCTCGCTGCGCGAGCAGGTGCGGGCCACCGAGCAGATCGTCGACTGGCAGCGCAAGACGCTCGGCATCACCGAGAAGCAGCAGCAGTTCGGCGCCACCTCGCTGTCGGACACGCTGGCGGTGCGCTCGCAGCTGGCCACCACCGAGGCCACCCTGCCCCCGCTGCGCGCCCAGCTCGCCGCCACGCGCAACCAGCTGGCCACCTATCTCGGCACCACCCCGGCGCAGCTGGAAGCGGCGCCGCTGACGCTCGACGCGATGACCCTGCCGCAAGACATTCCCGTCAGCCTGCCTTCGCAGCTGGTCGACCAGCGTCCGGACATCCGCGCCGCCTCGGCCCAGCTGCACGCGGCCTCGGCACAGGTCGGCGTGGCGACCGCGGCGATGCTGCCGCAGATCGCCCTGTCCGGCAGCGGCGGCTCGCAGGCGCTCCACGCCGGCGACCTGTTCTCCGCCGGCACCGGCGCGTGGTCGCTCGGGCTCAACCTCACCCAGCCGCTGTTCCGTGGCGGCGAGCTGCTGCACAAGAAGCGTGCGGCCCAGGCAGGGCTGGATGCGGCCACGGCCGACTGGCAGCAGACCGTGCTGGTGGCGTTCCAGAACGTGGCCGACGCCTTGCAGGCGCTCGAGTTCGATGCGCAGACGCTGGCCGCCCAGGCCACCGCCGAGAGCGCCGCGGCGCAGCGGCTGGACCTCACGCGCCAGCAGTACCAGCTCGGCGCCACCGGCTATCTCAACCTGCTCGACGCCGAACGCAGCTATCAACAAGCCCGCATCACCCTGATCCGGGCACGCGCGGCACGACTGTCCGACACCGCCGCGCTGTACACCGCGCTCGGCGGCGGCTGGCGCCGTGACGCCGACGCGAGCGCCCCGGCGTCCGCTTCTTCCACACCTTCCACCGCATCCAACTGAGGAGTTCGCGCATGACCACGCGCGTCGAAAAAAAGCCGAGCCTGACCAAGCGCATGATCTGGACGATCGTCGGCGTGCTGCTGCTGATTGCCGTGATTGTCGGCATCAAGGTGTTGCTGGTGATGCGGATGATCCACTCCATGCCCAAGCCGGGGCCGACCACGGTGAGCACGGTGAAAGCCACCGAGCAGAGCTGGCAGCCGTCGCTGAGTGCGGTCGGCACCCTGCGCGCCGCCAACGGCGCGGACCTTGCGATGGACGTGGCCGGACTGGTCACCGAGGTGCACCTCAAGTCCGGTGAGGACGTGAAGCAGGGCCAGCTGCTGCTGCAGCTGCGCGACGGCGACGATGTCGCCCAGTTGCAGCAACTGCAGGCGAACGCGCAGCTGGCGAAGATCACCTTCGACCGTGCGCGCAAGCAGCTCGATGCGCAGGCCATCAGCAAGGCCGACTTCGACAGCGCCTCGGCCGACTACACCGCACGCCAGGCGGCGGTGGAGCAGCAGAAGGTGGTGGTGGCGAAGAAGCAGCTGCGCGCGCCGTTCGCCGGTCGCGCCGGCATCATCACCGCCAGCCCGGGCGACTATCTCAATGCCGGCACGCCGGTGGTGACGCTGCAGCAGCTCGACTCGCTGTACGTGGACTTCAACGTGCCGCAGGGCGAGCTGGGCCGGCTGAAGGTGGGCCAGCCGGTCAACCTCACGCTCGACGCCTACGCCGGGCGTAGCTTTTCCGGCACGCTCAGCGCGATCAACCCCAAGGTGGATGCCGGCACCCGCAACGTGCAGGTGGAAGCGACCGTGCCGAACAAGGACAAGACGCTGAGCCCGGGCATGTTCGCCAAGGTCAGCGTGGACGTCGGCAGCGAGCGCAGGCAGCTCACGCTGCCGCAGGCGGCCATCGTCTACAACCCGTACGGCGACACCGTCTACGTGGTGCAGCCGGCCAAGGGCAAGGACGACCAGGGCAAGCCCAACGCGCCGACGGTGAAGCAGGCTTTCGTCACCACCGGTGACACCCGCGGCGACCAGGTGGCCATCCTCAAGGGGATCAGCGCCGGCACCGAGGTGGTGACCAGCGGCCAGATCAAGCTCAAGAACGACGCCCCGATCACCGTCGACAACTCCGTGCAGCCCGCCAACAGCGCCAGCCCCACGCCGCAGGAGCACTGAGACAGGCCATGAAATTCACCGACCTGTTCATCAACAAACCGGTGCTGGCGATCGTCGTCAGCCTGCTGATCCTGGTGCTCGGCGTGAAGGCGGTATCGAGCCTCACGGTGCGCCAGTATCCGGAAACCGAGAACGCCACCGTCACCGTCAGCACCGCGTACTACGGTGCCAACGCGCAGACCATGGCCGGCTTCATCACCCAGCCGCTGGAGCAGGCGATCTCGCAGGCGCAGGGCATCGACTACCTGTCCTCCACCAGCGTGGCCGGGGTGTCGACCATTACCGCCACGCTGCGCCTGAACTACGACGCCAACCGCGCCCTCACCGAGATCACCACGCAGGTGAACTCGGTCAAGAACCAGCTGCCACCGCAGGCGCAGCAGCCGGTGCTGACGGTGCAGACCGGCGAGACGATCGACGCGATGTACATGGGCTTCTACAGCGACGTGCTGCCCACCAACAACACCACCGACTACCTCGCGCGCGTGGTCAAGCCCAAGCTCGACTCGATCGAGGGCGTGCAGACGGCGGAGCTGCTCGGCGCGCGCAACTTTGCCCTGCGCGCCTGGCTGGACCCGGCCAAGATGGCCGCCCGCGGTGTCACCGCGAGCGATGTCAACGCGGCGCTCGCGTCCAACAACTACCTGGCCGCCGTGGGCTCGAGCAAGGGCCAGGCGGTGACGGTGGACCTCACTGCCGACAGCGATCTGCACACCGTGGATGAGTTCAAGCAGCTCGCGGTAAAGCAGGCCAATGGCGCGATCGTGCGGCTGCAGGATGTCGCCACCGTCACGCTCGGCTCGGACAGCTACGACTTCAACGTGGCTTTCAACGGCAAGCGCTCGGTGTTCATCGGCATCAAGGTGGCGCCGGATGCCAACGTGCTGGACGTGGCCAAGCGCGTGCGCGATGCCTTCCCCGACATCCAGCACCAGCTGCCCAGCGGCCTCACCGGCGAGATCGTCTACGACGGCACCGAGTTCGTGAACAGCTCGATCGAGGAGGTGGTCAAGACGCTGGTCGAGGCGCTGGTGATCGTGACGCTGGTGATCTTCCTGTTCCTGGGCAGCCTGCGCGCGGTGATCATCCCGGTGATCGCGATGCCGCTGTCGCTGGTGGGCACGTTCTTCGTGATGCTGGCGCTGGGCTACTCGATCAACCTGCTCACGCTGCTGGCGCTGGTGCTGGCGATCGGGCTGGTGGTGGACGACGCGATCATCGTGGTGGAGAACGTCGACCGCCACATGAAGGAGGAGCACAAGACCCCGCTGCAATCCGCGCTGCTGGCGGCGCGCGAACTGGGCGGACCGATCATCGCGATGACCGTGGTGCTGATTGCGGTGTACGTGCCGATCGGCTTCCAGAAAGGCCTCACCGGCGCGCTGTTCACCGAGTTCGCGTTCACCCTGGCCGGTGCGGTGACTGTGTCGGCGGTGGTGGCGCTGACGCTGTCGCCGATGATGTGCGCCAAGTTCTTCCGCAGCGGGCAGGACACGGGCCGCTTCGTGCAGTTCATCGACCGCCAGTTCGAGCGCGTGCAGCACGGCTACAAGCGCCGGCTGCACAGCACCCTGGCGACCAAGTCTGTGGTGGTGGTCATGGCCGCCATCCTGCTGCTGGCCACCGTCGCGCTGGGCGTTACCGCGCAGTCGGAGCTGGCGCCGGAAGAAGACCAGGGCATCGTCGCGGGCCAGATCGTGGGTGCACCGAATGCCACCGCCGAGCAGATGAACGTCTACGCCACGCAGATGTTCAACGCCTCCAAGTCGCTGCCGGAATACGAGCAGATGTTCCAGCTCACCGGCGTGCCCAGCACCAACCAGGGCATCGGCGGCGTGCTGTTCAAGCCGTGGGGCGATCGCAGCCGCAGCGCGCATGAGTTGCAGCAGGTGCTGCAGGCCAAGTGGAACGGCATCGCCGGCGGCCAGGTAGCGGCGTTCCAGTTCCCGCCGCTGCCGGGCGCTTCCGGCCTGCCGATCCAGATGGTGATCACCACCACCGAGCCGTTCGAGAACCTCAACGAGGTGGCCAGCCAAGTGCTGGCCAAGGCCCAGGCCAGCGGCAAGTTCTACTTCGTCGACTCCGATCTCAAGGTCGACAAGCCGCAGGCCACCGTGTCGTTCGACCGCGACATGATCACCTCGCTCGGGCTTACCCAGCAGGACGTCGGCTCGGCGCTCGGCTCGGCGCTGGGCGGCGGCTACGTCAACTACTTCTCCATCTCCGGCCGCTCGTACCGGGTGATCCCGCAGGTGCTGCAGGCCGATCGCCTCAACCCGGATCAGGTGCTGGATTACTACATCAACACCCCGAGTGGCCAGGTGATCCAGGCCTCCACCGTCGCCAACATCACCCACGAGGTGGTGCCACGTTCGCTCAACCATTTCCAGCAGCTCAACTCGGCGACCATCTCCGGCGTGTCCGGCATGTCGCAGGGCGACGCGCTGAAATACCTCAGCGACCTGGTGAAGGAAGTGGCCCCCAGCGGCTATACCGTCGACTACGCCGGCCAGTCGCGGCAGTTCGCACAGGAATCGGGCGGCTTCGGCGGCACGCTGCTGTTCGCCGTGATCATCGTGTTCCTGGCGCTGGCAGCGCAGTTCAACAGCCTGCGCGATCCCATCGTCATCCTGGTCTCGGTGCCGCTGGCGCTGTTCGGCGCGCTGATCTTCGTCAACCTGTTCACCAGCCTCAACATCTACACCGAGGTGGGCCTGGTGACCTTGATGGGCCTGATCAGCAAGCACGGCATCCTGATGGTGGAATTCGCCAACCACTCGCAGCTTGCCGGCATGAGCAAGCGCGAGGCGATCGAGCACGCCGCCGCTGTGCGCCTGCGCCCGATCCTGATGACCACCGCCGCCATGGTGCTCGGCGTACTGCCGCTGGTGATCGCCTCCGGCGCCGGCGCGGCCGGCCGCTTCAACATGGGCCTGGTGATCTCCACCGGCCTGGCCATCGGCACGCTGTTCACCCTGTTCGTGGTGCCCGCGTTCTACCTGCTGCTGTCCACTGATCATCATGGTGGCCACGCCGAAGGCGAGCCGCAGCCGTTGCTGGGGGCCTGATCGCACGAAGTCGATTCGCAGGGCGGAAAACGGAAAAGGCGCGGGCAACCGCGCCTTTTCTTTATCGACACACCAAGGTGGTTTGGGCTCACGATCCCCTGCGCTCACCAGGCGTTTGTCTTCGCCCCTACGCCCTCGGCACGCGCGCTATGCGCCACGCCGCTTCCAACACCGCCCGTTACACCTTCAGTTCCGCCTGCGTAACTCATACACCCTCAAATCCGCCATGTAACACGGGCACCGTGGGACGCGAAAATCGCTAAGAGAGTCGCGTAACCACCTGACAGCGCGTAGAAATTCATCGCTTGTTCGCGGCATCGAGAGCCATGCATACTCGGTGCAACACCCCAAATGTGGGGTCTACTAAGCGTTAGCGTGCTATGGGAACTGCGGATCACTCCATCGTCTCTTTCCGAATTTTCGGAGATGACCTCGTTCCTTCCGAGGTAACGAGCCTGCTGGCATGTGAGCCAACCAAGGCCTTCGCAAAGGGCGATGTTCGTATTGGCTCCACGACCGGCAACCGATACGTAGAAAGGACTGGCCGGTGGAGCCTCACAGCCGAAGACCGATACCCCGAAGACATACCGGCCCAGATCTCTGAGGTTCTCAGTAAGCTGTCCGAAGATCCGGCGGCTTGGGCCTTGCTGCGGTCGCGGTTTACGATGGACTTCTTCTGTGGTGTTTTCATGGGCACGTCCAACGACGGGCTAGAGTTTTCCCCGGAGCTTCTTGAAAAACTCTCCTCGCGTGGCATCTCGCTTAACCTGGATATCTATGACGCTTGCGAAGATTGAAATGCACGGTACGCACGCTAACAATTCGTCCAAGCGGACTGGCGGAAAAGCACCGCCAGCCGCTTAACTCAGGCGTTAGGCGTCATGAACCGAGTCTCTCTCATTCTTCATGCACTGGGTGTAATGGCTGTCTTGGCGCTCTGTGTGGTCGCCGCATCGCAGTCGGTTTCGTACTACGGTGCCGAGCCTTTTGCATTTACATATAGTCGCAGTGCAGTGGCCTTGCTCTGCGGCTCATTTGCAGCAGCGCATCTCTGTCTGGTTGCTACAAAGCGCCTTACCTACTTAGTTGCTCTGTTCTTCTATCCGCTGTGCTTATTGCTTGGGTTGGCAACTGAACTTGTTGCAAGGGGTAGCGCCAAGGGTTGGGCACCAGCGACCACCGTCGAGGCATTCTGGGCAAGCCTTATCGGGTACAGTGTGCTGGCTGCATTGGTCTCTGTCTGCGCAACCTCGTGCTATCGGTCGTTTGCCCGTGGCCGCCGCGCCAATGCCTAACCACTCGTTCGAGGCGGACGGCTTCGCCGCCGCTTAACTCAAGCGTTAGGCACTCAATGCGCACCTGGTCCTTGATTGCGATTTTGTCTCTTGTAGCTGGCATCGCTCAGGTGCTCTGGGTACTTGGGAACGTCTTCGGCGTGAGTGTCATGGCATGGAAAGCCGGCTCTTGGACGCATGCAATTACTATTGGGGTTCAGTGGGTGCCAGTCTTCTTTCTGCTCTCACTCGCATTTATCGCGCTTGGGGTTGCTTCTGCACGCTACTTGCGCCCGTCCGCCGCTCGGGCGTTCGGATTGGTCGGCGTGAAACTGCTAGTCTTCGGGAGCATCCTTTGGGCAGGGCTGTTGCTAAGCCCTTTCATCGCTGTAGTCCGGCGGTAGCTGTGCCTAACAGTTCATTCGAGCCGGACGGCTGCGCCGCCGCTCAATTCCAGCGTTAGAGGGCGACAACCGTGTTCATCGATCCAGACGTTATTGCCAAGATAGCTGGCCCGACACTGTCGCTTGTCCTTGGCGCTGTGCTCAAAAAGTACACCGAGGCACGTTCACGAGTCGTTTCTTTCCTCGGACACGTATCGGCTTTCACACTGCAAGACGAGCAGCATACGGTCGTTCACACGCATAGCGTTGTAGTGCGCAATGCGGGTCGCCGTGCCGCGCGTAACGTCCGGCTTACGCACGGAGTGCTTCCACCCAACGTTACGATTTACCCACCAGTCCAACATTCTATTGAGCGCAACTCTGACGGCTCCGGCGAAATCGTCCTCCCCGTTCTCGTCCCGAAAGAGCAGGTAACGGTTTCATATCTGTATTTTCCGCCGCTCCTTTGGAATCAAATCAACAACAACACTAAATCTGACGAGGGTTTTGCAAAAATCATCAATGTCATGCCGGTACCACGGCCGAGCAAGGGAGTTATTGCGGCCGTTTGGCTGCTCGCATTTATTGGGGCATCATTCGTCTTGTACTGGTTGGTCCGGCTGGCGATCTATGCCCTCTAACCAGTCATTCGAGGCGGACGGCTGCGCCGCCGCTCAATTCCAGCGTTAGCCGGCAAGGGAAGCCCATGGTCATACCCCGCAAGATAGTTCTCGCTTTGCTGGTAATTGGCTGTGTCGCTTGCGGCCACCGTGACCTTCGAGGTTCTGTCACGTCGTCGCCAGACGGCAACACATATTTAGTGGTGTCTGATGACAATGGGGGTCACTGCGGCCCGCTCTCAGTTGATGGCAAGATTTGGGCGTATCCCATCGGGGCGCAGGGCCAAATTGAGCCTGGAAAGCATGTCATCAAATGTGGTGGCGAGATTTCATTTAGCATTCCCGCGCACAGCGTCTTTAAATTCGACTATTGGGGGCCGTAGCATGCCGGCTAACATTTCGTTCAAGGCGGACGGCTACGCCGCCGCTCAACTCCAGCGTTAGGCCCTTGGAGAAAGATCATCATTCTTTTCGCTGCTATCGCCCTCGCGCAGCTCTCCTCTGCAGTGGCGCCGCTTACTAAGGCAGAGATCATCAAGCTGGCAAAAGACCGGGCTGTCAGTTACTGCAGTCGGAGCATGCTCGGGCCTTACACCAAGGTCGGTTGTGAGTATTCGGCAGATTTCGACGGCAAGACGTGGGGCGTCATGGTTCACTCCATCTACAAAGATGCTCAAGGCACAGGTGTAGCCGTCTCAGGAGCCGACAGGATCTATGTCTTTTCGCCTCAAGGTGCGTTGCTACAGGAGCACTATGGCCAGTAGCCTAACCACTCGTTCAAGGCGGACGCGCGTACCGCGCGCCGCTTAACTCCAGCGTTAGGCCTTTTGCGTGCCCACAACCAACCGGAACCTGACATCGGAAGAGCATCAGCTCGTCCGCTGGCTGCTGGAACACGGCAACCCCGGCGCAGTGGCGTTCCTGCCGCAGCTCGAACAGGCGCTAGTGACTCCCTGGCGGTGTGCCTGTGGCTGCGCGAGCTTCAACTTTGCTGTCCCCGACAAGCATGCCCGGGAGGGTGGCATGCATATTCTTAGCGACTTCCTCTTCGGCTCTCCCAGCGAACTCAGTGGCGTTTTCGTCTACGAGCAAGCAGGTATTCTCTCCGGGTTGGAGGTTTATGGCCTTGCTGGCGAAGCTCCAAAGACGCTACCGTCCATCGGGTCCCTCAGGCCTTTCTCCGATGCCACTGGTCCGGCCTAACCACTCATTCAAGCGGACGCGCGTACCGCGCGCCGCTTAACTCAAGCGTTAGGCGCCACAGCCGTGAACGAGCAGGTTCTCATTGCGAATTGGTCGGAGCAAAAGCTCTCGCACAACTACTTCCGCTTGATTGCCGAAGTGACAGTCGAGCATGAATTTGTTCGCCAGCGCGGTCATCCGTCTAGCTATGCCTTCGTTAGCTTCAGTGCTGTTCCGGCTGATGCTCTGGCCCTGCAGTTCTCGGTCGCCTGGCCCGTTGAATTCGATTCGGAATACTGCCTCCGCATTCAGCACACCATTGGTGAGGCGGTCGTTGACTCGCTTGTCAGTGCGGGCGGCACACGCCCGTATCGCGGTTGCTCGCTTACGCTTTGCGCCTTCGGCTGGGATTCGGTTGGAGGTAGTGAAGTGGCGGTTCATCGAGCTACCGAAAAGGCAATGGAGTCATTGCGTCAGCGCGGGCAGTGGAGCATCGTCAATGGAAGGTACCGTTCCTATGTATAGGCGAGCGTCGCCTAACCCCTCCATCGAGCGGACGTCTTCCAGCGGGCTTCGCCCGCTTCCAGCCGCCGCTCATGTCGAACGTTAGGCCCCATGTCTGGAGAGTTGCTGACGCGCCCGCTGTCTCGCGAGGAGCTCGATGATGAGCTCTCTTGGCTCGTGCAAGCGCTGTCCTCTCGGGGCGTTGCGAGCTGCCAGGTCTTGTTCGGCTTTGCTTGGGGTAATGGCTACTACCCCACGGCCAAGTGGGAGTACGAGCAAATAGCGCTGGGCGAACTGGTCGCGGCCGTCGACTCCGTAGAGGAGCGGGGTCTTGGGCGGCTTGGCTGGGATGATCTGTGGGTACAGCTCGCTGAGCCGGCGGTAGAATATCGTTTCTGCAACGACTCAGATCTGCATCTAAAGTTTGCCGAGCCCAGCTGGGTCGTTGAGCTTACCCAGGCGCGCTGGCAAGAAAGGGGCTTCCTGCTTGGCCACGAGCGTGGCAGAAAAGTCCATGGGGGCTAACAATTCGTCCAAGCCGACGCCGCTTCGCGGCGCGGCTTAACTCAGGTGTTAGGGCTCATATGAAACGTCCACGCACTCCACAGGAAAAGAAAGCACTGAGCCTTGAGAACGATCGGCGTAACGTTGTTGCCGAGAGTCAGTGGGGAGGCCGCGACGCCATCGCCAAGCGGAAGCAATGGGTCAATCAATCTCATCGCAAGGCGGTACATCAGGAGCTTTCTGCCTTGTCCGGCAGCGCGCCTGCCGACCCAGAAGCAGTTGAATCTGCTGTTGCTTCAGCCAAGCGGCACAATTGGCGCAAGCAACCTGATGTTCCGCTCAAAGAGGCTCTTGCGTTACGCCGGTCTCGCAAGCTAGGAGGCACCGGCAATGAGCCCTAACAAATCATTCAAGCCGAAGCCGCTTCGCGGCTCGGCTTAATTCTGGTGTTAGACGGCTCGACTGATGAACTCACTCGCAAACATTGGCGGCCTTGTTCTCGCGTTTGCGTCACCTTTTGTGTGGGCTGCCGCCCCTTCCTCAGGGGCTTCGCTTGACTGTAAGGCTGGCCCCGTACAGCAGGAATTCGCCGCGTCTACTTGGAACATCTACGCCTGCTCGGATGGCAAGTCAGCGGTGGTCGTGCCTGTCAAAGTTATCAATGGTCAGTTCGGCTACTTCTTCATCTCACCAAAGGGCCAGGGCGTCAGTGTTGTGGGCGAGGGTTGGGGCGATGATGCTTCGTTTCGCCCCGTATACGAGCGGTTACAACGCATCACGACCGCAGAGCTCAAGGCAATAATTCTGGCAGCTCATCATGGCAAGTAAGCCGTCTAACATCTCGTTCAAGGCGGACGGCTGCGCCGCCACTTAACTCAAGCGTTAGGGCCCACAGGAAGTCGGCGAGGATCATGTGACAACAGCCCAGGCGGTACTCGATCGAACCACCTATGTGGCTTTGGGGCACTTTGTTGTTGCCTTTTCGGGTATCCTTGGATCACTCGAATCGTCAACTATTCAGCTTCTCGGCGCCAACGGCCGCGCCCGAATTCTTATCGAAGCTGCGCTCGCTGACCGCACGGCGTACCCGATCATGTCTTCGTTCTTTTCGGTGTTCTACGCCTACTGGGGCGAGAAGATCACTCCGGGAGACAAAGCCGTCCTAAGACAGTTGCGGCGTGAGCTCATCAGCCTCATCGAGATCCGGAACAGGCTCATGCACGATGCTTGGATGAGCACTACCGTAGGCGGCGACGAGGGACCTCACCCGCTGTCACGTATGCGTGTGAGAGCCCATGGAGCCGGGGTCGAGTACGAGATGGAACCGCATTCGCCACAAGACCTAGAACAGCTGGCAGCCGACGCCACCCGACTGCCTAGCTGTGTCAATGGTACCGTTTGGTATTGTCGCCCTGGGCAAGTTGGCCCAGAGCTTGAACAACGTTACACGGTCGTAAGCGACAAGCTCCAGCGAGTCCAACCGCGTGGGCCCTAACCATTCGTCCAAGCGGACGCCATACTGGCGCCGCTTAACTCCAGCGTTAGCGCTCATGGGACAGACTTTCAAATACGTGCCGGCCTATTTCCTACCGCAGCACTTGCTACCGCCTGGCTTTACTTACCCACAGAGCTACCGAGAGTTTGCGGAGAGTGGCGTCAGCCATGTAGGGGATCGCAACTACGGCTGGACAATCCTGGACACAGTTAACGTCGAGAGCTATGTCGGCTACGCCAGGCGGGTGTCTCCCAACATCGCCTTAGTTCCCTTCATGCGTATCTATGGGCATGACAACCTTGCGTGCTTTGACGCGTCGCGCTTCGACCAAGAGTCGAGAGTTTACTTCGTAAAATTCTGTGAGCCGGTGCGCTTGGACGGAGGCGACGAGACGTTCGCCGAGTTCCTAGCATCTATACCCGCAGACGACGAGCCAGATGATCTGGAATGAGCGCTAACAATTCATTCAAGCCGAAGCCGCTTCGCGGCTCGGCTTAATTCAGGCGTTAGCCGTATGAAAGGCACCACTATCCTTCACAACCCACCCGGCTTCGAAACCTTTGAGCTAGCTCACCGCATCGAGCAGGGTCAGCATCATTTCGAGGTCACGTATGGCAGCTCGTTTTCGGAGCTCTACTACGATTTCACTCCCCAAAGTTTTCGCACCTCGGCTGACCATCAAGAGCTAATCCATCAACTCGGTCGTGCCGGCCTAGCATGGCTGCCGCAGGTGCTCGAGCAGCTCGCAACTGGTAGCGTTCAGTACACAACTGCGCAGCTCATGTCGCTCGCCAATGGCAGCTCCGCGGGCTAACAACTCGTTCAAGGCGGACGCGCTGACGCGCGCCGCTTAACTCCAGCGTTAGGCACATGGAAAGCCATCACTACCTTGCAGAGTCGGAATTACCAGCGGGGTTCACATACCCAGCTTCGTATAGGCATTTTGCTGATGCGTGCTCGCCTAACGTAGTCGCCATCCCTGGGCTTCCGCCATGGATATTCGCTGGTAACTTGGCGTGGGCGGTCAAAGAGTCCTCATCCGTATTTGGGCATTGCTTAGTGCCCTTCGCTCAGGCGGTTCAACGAGACTTGCTGTGCTACTTCGTTGCTGCTGATACAGGGGGCAACAAGGTTGTTGTCACGAACCCGTGGGAGCCAGACGCGAGGTTTCGCCACTACGAAGAGCTCCCTAGCTTTGAGGCTTGGCTGGACTTTGCTAGGGCCTATAGCGCAACCTTTCTCACGGAGAACCCCGAGTACAGCTCCAGGCCAGCATGGTTCCCCGGGTCACTCGCGTAAGGCCTAACAACTCGTTCAAGGCGGACGCGCGTACCGCGCGCCGCTTAACTCCAGCGTTAGCCATATATGCCCATTCGCCCATCGCAGTTTGACTCAACCGCACAGCAGTTGGCGCCCCATCTCATCAACTTGCCCGGCAAGCTCATCGCAATCGACGGTCGCGATTGTTCTGGCAAAACAGTTCATGGGGTCAGGTTCACTTATTTAGTGCTGGGAAGTAAGCCCGACCCCGTTCCTTCCTGTCTCAACTCAAACGTTGCACCAGGAGCCACATGGCCATTCCCGACTCACTTCTGATATTGGCTGGATTTGTGTTCGCGCACGCCGCTTGGAGCGTGTCAGATCTTCCAAAAGGGGAGCATCTTGTGCCCCTTGCGGTCGTTGAGACGGCAGGGCAACGGCAATTGCTTCGCTTCGAGGCAGAGACACAGGAAGGAGCAATTATTCGAGGGAAGGCTTCGCTCAGAGAAAACGAAGGCTCCTTCGACGAGTGGGTTTTCGCTCGGGAGGGTCAAGTGCTTGAGTCCGGGCGCTACGTTGACGTGCTGACTATTGAGGGCAAGGCAAAAGGGATGACTCAGTCGGTCATATTCGTACAACGATTCCAGCCCTTCTCAACCGGACAATTCAAGCTGGTTGGCGAGCCTGTTGTATCTATAGGGGGCAAAGAAATCGCACCGAACGAGTCAAAGCAACTCATTGAGAAGCTATATGCCGGAGCCCGAACTCACACCAAGGCGGCGAAGCTTTGGGGCCATTGGATATCGCCGTGACAATGCGGGACAACTCGTTCGAGACGAACCAGTGCACTGCCCCTCAAAGCAGCTAATCCGGTCAGGCTCACGTATCTAGCGCTTGGGCCCCGGCGTTGAGGAGATCACGGCCAAGTGGTCGCTCAAGTGCTCGCCAACTAGGTGCGAATCGTCTCCACCGCCTCACCTTGATAGGAAACCGACCGCGCGATCAGCCAGATCGCCGGGTAGTAGCTGCCGAGAATCCACAGTGATTCGAACGGTAGTGCGGCGTGGAAGCGGTCGATGGCGATGAGGCTGTCGCTGGCCATGAAGAGCACGGCGCCGAGGGCGGCGCGACGCGCGGGCACGGCGAGTGCGTCACGTGCGGCGGCGTGGTGCCAGGCGCGGCCGATGGCCTGTCCGGTCATGGTGGCGAGCGTCAGCGCGTAGGTCACGACGGGTATGCGCAAAGCGGGCGCGAGGCCGGACCACAGTGCCGTCAGCAGGGCGATGGCGGCGAGCCAGCAGGCAACGAGGCCGAGCGGGCGCACGCCGAAGCGGCTGTCCGCGAGCCACGCGGCGATGAAGCACAGGTGGCCGAGCAGGAACATCGCCAGCCCCGGCACGAACAGGTCGGCCGGCAGCATCAGCAGCACGTCACCGCATAGCGCGAAGCCGAGCCCGGCGAGGATGCGGCGGCGGTAGCGCGGGGACAGCGGTGTGGTGACGCGCGCAGCGAGCAGGATGACCAGTACGGTGGCCAGTGGCTTGCAGAACCAGTGCAGCCAGCGCCCGGGGCCGGACGGGTCGGCCTGCATCCACAGTGCGCCGACAATGGCCCCGGCCGCCGTGAGCGCGATGGCCGGGGTTAGCAGTGGAGTGATGCGGCGCGGCGTGGTGGCGGGCGAAGCAGCGTTCATGCCGGCAACCGGTGGTGATTGATTGGGCCGATCATAGCGGCGGCCGCAGGGTCGCCACGCGCGGTGATGACGGCTGGAACGACCTTGGCTATCGGCGCGCTCGCGTGCGCGGCGCTGACGAGCAGGCCCTGGAGCATGCCACGGGAATCACTGGCAACCGGGCCATCGAAGCGCACGCCGACGTCGCGCTGGCTGACAAGGTGGTGACGTTGAGCGCAAGCCTGGTGTCGTCTGCGCAAGTGACCTCGCCGACGTCAATGGCCAGCGCGGCAGTAAGCAGCCGGTGCGGACGCACGCGCGCCGTGAATCACGACCTGGACACCCTCGGGGAGCAGCAACGCCCGCCGTACCGCCCGCTCCCGCGCCGCTGCGCCACATCACTCGATGGATTCGATCCCGTCTGCAAGCCGCAGCCACGGATGCTGCCTTGTCGCATAGACGCAGACGCTCGGCGCGGGGAAGCCCGGGTCGGCAAATGCGCCGACGGGGATGGCAACGAAGCCGGGCATGGCATCCATCCGGTAGAAGACGGTGGCGCCGCAGCGGGGGCAAAAATGGAATCGCGCGGTGGTGCCTTCGTCGCCGGTAAGCGCGAACGCGGTGCTGTCGCCCGTGATCTCCACCGCCTCGGCCGGAAACCGGGCCTGGACGGCGAACGCGCTGCCGGAGCGCCGCTGGCATGCCAGGCAGTGACATACCGAAACGCGTACCGGCTCGCCGCGGGTGCGTGCAGTGAGCTTTCCACAACTGCAGGAGGCAAGACGTTCGGTCACGGCCGCGGCCAGCCCGACCCGCTGGCGCCGTGGTGGCGGGCCCGCGAGCTATCGACGAAACCGGCCGTCACGCCGCGCCCTCCAGTGACGAGCGCCTAGTCACGGCTCCGGGCGCGATCCGGCCGATCAACCCGAGCCAGATCTGCGGGACCAGCAGCGCCGTCGCAACGATGAAAATCGTGCGGCCCGCCTGCATGGGCTCGAACAGGTGACCCCAGCCGACGCGGAAGCCTGCCGGCGCAGCGACGGCATCCAGCAGGAGGACCACGGCGGCGCAGGCGGCCACCGTCACGATGACACTGGCAACCACCACCGACCCGTGGGACAGCCGACCGGCCCGCCTGCCGACCAGCAAGGCCAGCGGCGTGGCAATCAGATGTGCGCCAACCATGCCCGGGATAGGTGCGTCGACCCCCGCGTCATCCAGCAGTACCTGGATGACCAAGGCGAAGCCGACGAAGCAGACCGCAAAGACGATGGTGCCTGCGGCCACTTTGGTTTGCATGGCGGTGGGTGCCTCGCTGGTGACGGGCGGCGGCGTGCACGACGCCCCGGCGCAACATGCGCTCGACCCGCCTTCGCGTCAACGAGCCGAGCGGACCGCCGCGCCCGGACCACGGGCTGGCTGCGGCGACGGCGGTGCCGAAGCACCATGGTCAAGGGATCGAGCCCCGTTGGCGCGCGCTGCAGCCGCGCTCCTGGCGTTTGAAAACGGGGCGGCGGCCACCTCTGAGTGGCACAGATAATCAAGCGGCATCAAGGCGCTAGCGGCAACAGTGCAAGAGGTTGGTTGCGTTTTAGGCACCGCTTCGCTTAACGTCGGGATTACATCGTCGATCCCCCAAGCTAGACGATGCCGTTGCACGGCAGGTTCTTTCCCCGAGAGCCGCGTGCTGTCTCCAAGCCAAACTGGAAAGCGCATCTGCGCTGGCCACGGCTGTCGCTGTTTTTGGAGTTCAAATAACAATGAAGCACATCTTGTTTAATCGCCGCTCGGCGTTGGCGTTGGCCGTGGGCATGAGTCTGGCCGGAGCAGCATTTGGCCAGTCCACCACCGGTGCCATCTTCGGCCAGGTGCCCAATGGTGCGGGTCAGACGGTGAAGATCCAGAGCACGTCGGGCCTGACCCGCGAAGTGCAAGTCGACGCCTCCGGTCGTTACTCGGCAAGCTCGCTGCCGGTGGGCAGCTACACCGTCACGCTGCTCAATGGCGGCCAGCCGGTGGATTCGCGTGACAACGTGTTCCTGCGCGTCGGTGGCGGTATCGAAGTCGACCTGGGCGCGGCCCCGGCCAACGCACAGGACCTGGACGCGATCTCGGTGTCGGCCAGCGCGCTGCCCTCGATCGACGTTACCTCGGTCGATTCGCGCACCGTCATCACCTCGCAGGACCTCGCGCGCCTGCCGCTGAACCGCAGCGCCGAGTCGATCGCCCTGCTCGCCCCGGGCACCGTGGCCGGCAGCGGCTACTTCAACAACGCCGTCTCTTTCGGTGGTGCGGGCGTCAGCGAAAACGCTTACTACATCAACGGCTACAACACGACCAACCCGCTCAATGCGACCGGTGGCGTGGGCCTGCCGTACGGCGCGATCGACCAGCAGCAGGTGCTCACCGGCGGCTACAGCGCCAAGTACGGTCGCTCCGATGGCGGCGTGATCAACCAGGTCGGCAAGCGCGGCACCAACGAGTGGCACTTCGGTGCGCAGGTGCAGTGGTCGCCGAAGTACCTCGCGGCTGATCCGAGCTACGTGTACTTCCCCAACCAGCAGCTGCCGGCCGGCTACACCTACCAGGACGACACGCTGCCGGGCACGCTGTACCGCGCGCGCAAGGGCGACGGCAGCTGGGAGACCACCTACAGCGCCTACGTCGGTGGTCCGCTGATCAAGGACAAGCTGTTCATCTTCCTGGCCGCCGAGGCCAACAAGGAAGAAGGCAAGTCGACCTCGTCGATCCAGTCGTCCAACCCGAACAACCTGTACTACCAGTACAGCCGTCCGAAGTTCTACGGCAAGCTCGACTGGAACATCAACGACAACAACATCCTCGAGTTGACCGCGATCGACAACAAGGATGAGTACGCCGGCCAGCTGTACCGGTACAACTACGACAACGCGCAGACCGGCAATTTCTTCGGCAACGACACCTCGACGAAGATGTCGTCGCGCTACTACATCGGCAAGTACACCAGCTACATCACCGACGACCTCACCTTCAGCGCGCAGTATGGCGTGAGCAAGAACGAGGACTACTCGGCGGTGCCGGGTGCGAGCGACCAGCCGTACCTGTACGCGTCGTACAACCAGAACCCGGCCTTCACCGGCGGCACGCCGATCCGCAACAGCCAGACCGCGCTGTACGCGAAGGACCCGAACGCCAAGAACAAGACCCGCGGCCTGCGTGCGGATCTGGAATACCGTCTGGGCGATCACACGCTGTCGGCCGGTATCGACAACATGTACTACGCCTCGTCCAATGAGGGCCAGGGCATGACCGGTCCGGGCTACGCCTGGATCTACGGCAAGACCAATTCGCCGAACGAGGCGCTCGACCCGAACCAGGGCGTGGGCGCACCGGGCGGTGACGGCTATTACGTCGACCGTTACATCCTGGACAACATCACCAGCATGTCGGTAACGCAGAAGGCGTACTACGTCGAAGACAGCTGGCAGGTCAGCAACAACGTGGTGCTGAACCTCGGCCTGCGCGACGACGAGTTCACCAACTACAACAACCAGGGCAAGGCCTACGTCGACAACAAGAACCAGTGGGCGCCGCGTCTGGGCGTGAGCTGGGACGTGTTCGGCGACTCCTCGCTGAAGGTGTACGGCAACCTCGGCCGCTACTACCTGGCGCTGCCCGCCAGCGTGGCGATCCGCGGTGCCTCGGCTTCGACCTTCACCGATGAGTACTTCACCTACTCCGGTATCGATGCCAGCGGCAACCCGACCGGCCTCACCAGCATCGGCCCGGGCCCGGTGTCGTCCAACAACGAGTACGGCATCGCGCCGGATCCGCAGACGGTGGCCGCCACCAACCTGAAGTCGCAGTACCAGGACGAAGTGATGGTCGGCTTCGACAAGGCGCTGGGCAGCGAGTGGGTGGCCGGTGCCAAGGCAACCTACCGCCAGCTGCAGACCGCGATCGACGACGTGTGCGACATCCAGCGCCTGGCCGACAAGGCCGACGCTTCGGGGATCGACTCCAGCACGCTGGACTTCCGCGGTTGCTACATCTTCAACCCGGGCGAGACCAACACCTTCAAGGTGAACTACGCCGACGGCTCGGGCTCCGAGCTGATCCGCATGTCGAAGGAAGACTGGGGCTTCAGCGAAGGCGCCAAGCGCAAGTACTACGCGCTTGACCTGTACCTGGAGCATCCGTTCGACGGCAAGTGGCAGGCACGCGTGGATTACACCTTCTCGCGCAGCTACGGCAACACGGAAGGCCAGGTGAAGTCGGACATTGGCCAGGACGACGTCTCCAAGACGCAGGACTGGGATGCCGCCTCGCTGATGGAGAATTCGTACGGCCTGCTGGCCAACGACCGTCGCCACCAGCTGAAGATCCGCGGCAGCTACCAGCTGAACCCGGAATGGATGTTCTCCGGCGCGGTGCGCGTGCAGTCCGGCTCGCCCAAGAGCTGCCTGGGCTACTACGGCACCGACGAGTCCAACCCGGTCAGCTACGGCTCCAACTACCACTGGTGCGCCGGTTCGCCGTCGGCTCCGGGCGCTGCGGGTACCAACCCGTGGACCAAGAAGCTCGACCTGGGCGTGGAGTACCGTCCGTCGTTCGCCGACCACAAGCTGGCGTTCGGGCTGGACGTGTTCAACGTGCTGAACGAGACCAAGGCGCTGCAGTCCGACACGACGTTCGAGGAGGCCCCGTACACCGTCTCCAACACGTACAACCAGGGGATCTTCTTTGAATCCCCGCGCTACGCCCGCCTGAGCGTCTCGTACGATTTCTAATCGTGCGTGACCGGGGCCGGGTTCGCCCGGCCTCCACCTGAGGCAACGACGCCACCCGGCAACGGGTGGCGTTTTTTTTTACCCGCTATCGCTCACCTGCCTGCGAGCGCGCGCCGGCCTGCGGCGGGGTGGTCGGTGAAGAACGCATCGATGCCGGTGTCCAGATACAGGCGGATCTGCGCCACCAGCCCGGCCTCGTTGAAGGCGCGCGGGTCTGTGCCCTGCCAGAACTCCTTTGCCAGGTAGGCGTTCTCCGGGCGGAACGTGTACGGGTGCACCTCGAGCCCGACCGCATGCGCGTCGCGCACCAGGGGCGTGGCCGTGCCGAGGTGGCCGTCGGCGGTGTAGGGAATGATCGCGCGGAAGTCGGGGCCGATCGCATCGGCATAGCGGGCGATCGCCGCGAGTCCGGCCGGGGTGGTCATCTGCGCGTAGGTGAGCGAGCCGCCGGCGGCCAGCACGTCGCCCGGATGCATTGCCGGCTCGTCGATCAGCTGCAGCAGCGTGATGTTCGAATGCGCGATGTTCGAGCGCGTGACGTTCGAGTGCGCGCCGTCCGTGCGGGCACCACTGTGCCTGTCGCGCAGGTACTTGAGGTTGCCGATCTCGAACGACTGGATTTCCACCGGCGCGGTGCGCGTGTACGCATGGGTGGCCAGGGTGGCGAGCAGCGCGTCTTCCATCGGCAGGCCGAGGTGCCGGAACCAGCTGCCGTGCTTGATTTCCGGGATCAGCCCGATCACCCGCCCGCGCGCGGCCGATTCGGCGGCGACGAAGTCGATGATCTCCTCCAGCGTGACGATCTGGAACTGGCCGTCATACGCGGTGCCGCGCAGCTCGGGCAGCCGCTCGCGCGCGCGCAGGGTCTTCAGCTCGGCCAGGGTGAAGTCTTCGGTGAACCAGCCGGTGATGCGCTGGCCGTCGATCACGCGGGTGACCTCGCGCGCGGCGAATTCGCGGTGGCTGGCGACGTCGGTGGTGCTGCCGATTTCGTTCTCGTGGCGCGCCACCATCACGCCGTCGCGGGTCATCACCAGATCCGGCTCGATCACGTCGGCACCGTCGGCAATGGCCTTGGCGTAAGCGGCCAGCGTGTGCTCGGGCCGCAGCGCACTGGCACCACGGTGGCCGATCACCCGCACCGTCGCGGCGAGTGGTGTCGCGGCGGCATGCAACGTCGATGTCATCGGCAGCATCCGAGCAGGAAGGTGAGACAGCTTAGGCGACGCGCGGACGATTTCGGCCAAGGGGACGCCAGCGGTGCTACGCGGGCACGGTTGCAGGCCGATCGCGGCACGTGAGCCCGCTCTTCGCTCCATTGCTCCCCTCATCCTGGCCCTCTCCCGGTCGGGAGAGGGCGCGGCAGTCGGTCGTCGGTCCCCGCACGAGGGTGCAGAGGGGTCGAGGCCGGCGGCACAAGGGCGAGGCGCTAAGAGCAACATGGATTCCCGCGTGCGCGGGAATGACGTCGAGGGGCGCCAAGCGCCGCCGCACCGGCACATTCCATGGACGTCATTCCCGCGAAAGCGGGAACCCACTGCGGGCCGACGACAGCCGCGGGATCGGGCGTGAAGAGCAGCATCGTGAAGAGCACCATGGATTCCCTCATGCGCGGGAATGACGTCGAGACGCGCCAGGCTCCACCGCACCCGCACACGGCCTGGCCGTCATTCCCGCGAAAGCGGGAATCCACTGCGGGCCGGCGGCAGCCGCGGGATCGGGCGTGGAAGAGCAGCATGGATTCCCGCGCGCTGGAATGACGTTGGGGCGCGCCAGGCCCCGCCACATCCACATACTCCCCAGCCGTCATTCCCGCGAAGGCGAAAATCCACTGCGGGCCGGCGGCAACCGCGGCATCGGGCGTGAAGAGCAGCATGGACTACGCCCGCGTGCGGGAGTGACGCGAGGCGCGCCAGGCTTCGCCGCGCCCACACACTCTTCGGCCGTCATTCCCGCGAAAGTGGCAGTCCACTGCGGGCCGGCGGCAGCCGCGGCATCGGGCGTGGAAGAGCAGCATGGATTCCCGCAGGCGCGGGAATGACGTCGAAGCGCGCCAGGCCGCGTCGCATCCGCATACTCCCCGGCCGTCATTCCCGCGAAAGCGGGAATCCACTGCGGACCGGCGGCAGTCGCGGCATCGGGCGTGAAGAGCAGCATGGACTACTCCCTCGTGCGGGAATGGCGTCGAGGCGCGGCAGGCTCCGTCGCACCGCACATTCCCCGGCCGCCATTTCCGCGAAAGCGGGTATCCACTGCGGGCCGACGGCAGCCGCGGGATCGGACGTGAAGAGCAGCGTTGCTTCCCGCGTGCGCGGGAATGACGTCGAGGGGAGGCAGGCTTCGCCGCACCCGCACACTCCGCGGCCATCATCCCTGCGGAAGCGGAAATACCCTCATGCAGGTCTCACGGCAAAAACGCGCTGGGTCGGGGGATGAGCTGTCCCCCCGGCGGGAAGCGGGCCTGCCCTCGAACCAGGTGCCCGCGATGAGTTCGAACCGCGCGCGCCCCGCTGCGAGCCAGTCGCACCATCGCGCGCGGTTCGGCCGGCGCTTACCTGCCCCCGCCTTCCTGCTGCAGCCAGCGCGAATACAGCGGACGGTCGACCGGCACGCCGGCGGCGTTGCAGCTGCCGAGGCGGCACAGCTCGGTGCGCAGTCGCGGGGTGTGCTGCACGATGACATGGAAGATCGCGTTCTGCTCCAGCTCGCCATGGAAGGCCGCCGCGCCCGGTCCGGTGGCGAAGATCGCCACGTCCTCGCCGCCGTGCGTCTCGGACTTCAGCGGCACGGTGGCTTCCTGCAGGTAATCGGGATCGGTGGTGTCCACGGCCGTGAGGTCGGGGCGTCCCTGGGTGGCAGGGCTGATCTGGTTGGGCGTGTGCGGGTAGTGCTTGGGGCCCTCGGCCTGGCGGTCGCTGGCGCCGATGTAGCCGGGGCCGCTGGCGAAGCCGAGCGTGGTGTACGGCAGCCCGGTGGCGTCGGTGGCCAGCCCCGGTGCGCTCTCCTCGTCGTAACTGCTGGTGGCGCCGTGCACCTTGCCCAGGATGGGATTGCCGCGGCGCGGGTAGCCGGCGAAGGTCATCGTGTGGCTGTGGTCGGCGGTGACCACGATCAGCGTGTCGGCCGGGTTGGTGGCGGCCTGCGCCGCCTTCACCGCCTCGGCCAAGGCGATGGTTTCGTCCAGTGCGCGGTACGCATTGCCGGCGTGCAGCGCGTGATCGATGCGGCCGCCCTCGACCATCAGGAAGAACCCGTTCGGGTTCTGCTTGAGCACGTCGATCGCGGCGGTGGTCATCTGCGCCAGGCTCGGCTCGCCCGCCGCATCGTGCGGACGCTCGTGCTCGTAGTTCATGTGCGAGGGCTCGAACAGGCCCAGCAGCTGCGGCGTGTGCGCCAGGTTCAGCGCGTCGAGCTGGCGCTGGTTCCACACGTAGCGTCCCTGCGGGTGTCTGGCCGACCATTCGGCAACGAGGTTGCGCCCGTCGAGCCGGCGTCCGACCGCGGTGGTGTACTCCGGATCGACCGCACCGGCGGGCAGGAATTCGGTACGGCCGCCGCCCATCGCCACGGTCAGCCCCGCGCCCGGGAAGTCCACCAGCTGCGCGGCGAAGTCCTTGCACCCCTGCGCCCTGGCGTCGGCGGTGAGCTCGGCGTCGACCTCCCAGTTGCGCTCGGGCAGGTGGCCGTAGGTGGCCGCCGGGGTGGCGTGGGTGATCCGCGCGGTGCTCACCGCGCCGGTGGCCATGCCCGACGCGGCGGCCAGCTCCAGCGCGGTCACCAGCTCCTGGCCGCGGCTGCCGGCGCAGTCCTGGCGGCGCGGCTGCTGCGATACGCCGATGAAACCGGCGCGCGTCTTCACGCCGGTCATGATCGCGGTCATGGTGCCGGCCGAGTCCGGCGTCTGCTGGTCGGTCTCGTAGGTGCGGCTGAGTGCGCTGAAGGGAAACTGCTCGAAGCTCAGCCGGTAGCTTTCGCCGTCGACACCGGCGCGCTGGCCGGCGAGCACGTGGGCGGCGGCGATCGTCGGCAGGCTCATGCCGTCGCCGAGGAACACGATGACGTTCTTCGCGCGCTGGCCGCCGGCATGGGCCTGGGCGCTGGCCGCGGCGGCCTGTGCCGCGCCGGCGCGGAACCACCACGCGGGTGTTTCGCCGGCCGGGCGCGCGATCGCCGGCACCTCAATGGTCGCGGCGGCGTCCGCGTGCGGCGTGGCGGCAGCGGGCACGGTGGCGGCACCGGCGCAGCCGGCCAGCAGCACGGCGCTGCCGGCGCAGCACAGCGCGCGGCACAGCACGGGCGGCAAACGGTTCATCGTCGACTCCTCGGGAACGGGTGGGGTCGTCGATGATAGCGAGCGAGCGCAAATCCGGCCGCCAGCGTCAGAGCTTGAGGTAGATCGCGCGTCGATCCATCGCCCACACGATCAGCCACCACAGCGCGACGAAGCCGAGCGCCCACGCCAGCGACGCCCCGTACGGGCCGACCAGCGGAACCAGCGCCCGCGCCAGCCCCTCGTCGTACAGCCGCTGCTGCAGCCCCGTCGACGGCAGCACGATCTGCATCAGCTCGGAGCCGGCGTACGCGGCAATGGCGTTGACGCCGAAGCGCCGGCCGATCGCCGGCCAGCCGCGCCCGTCGACCAGCACGTGGCACGCGGCCAGCGCCAGCGTGGCCCAGCCGGCAGTCCACAGCACGAACGACGGCGTCCACAGGTTCTTGTTGAACGGCAGCACCAGCGACCACGCGCCGCCGGCCAGCAGCAGGATCACCCCGGCCGGCCACAGCCAGTGCGCGCGTCCGCCGCGCAGCCAGCGGCCCGCTGCCAGCCCCAGCAGCGTGGTGGCCAGGGCCGGCAGCGTGCCGAGCAGGCCTTCCGGATCGTGGCCGCGGCCGGTGGCCGGGTCGGTCTGGTAGACGAAGCGGCCGAACACGGCGCTGTCGCTGCGGCTGATCAGGTTCTCCCACGGCAGCATGCCACCCCGGTGCAGCAGCCACGCATAGCCGACCAGGCTCGCCACGATCAGCGCCAGCTGGCTGCGCGGACGCAGATACAGCGCGCAGGTCGCCGCGAGGGCGAAGCACAGCGCGATCCGCTGCAGCACGCCCGGCAACCGCAGGTGCGCGCCGGGCATCAGCCAGGCGGCGAGCAGGTTGATCGCCAGGCCGAGCACAAGAATGCGCAGCGCCCGGACCATCGCCCCGCGCCACAGCGGCGCCCGGGCGGCCCCGCGCTCACGCTTCGGACCGAGCGCGAGTGCAATCGACACGCCGACGACGAACAGGAAGAACGGAAAGATCAGGTCGGTCGGCGTGCAGCCGTTCCAGCGGGCGTGCTCCAGCGGCCAGTAAACGTGGCCCCAGTCGCCCGGGTCGTTGACCAGCAGCATCGCCGCCACGGTGAGCCCGCGCAGCGCATCGACCGAGGCGAGGCGCGGGAACGGAGGCCGGTCGATTGGATGGATGGCACGGCCGGTGGTCATGCGCGCGATCCGGCTCGGTGATGCGGCGGCCCGGCGTGCGCCGGTCGGACGGCAACGACGGTGCGGGACGCAGGCGCGGCTCGCGTCACAGCGGCCTCCTGCGCCGACGTTCCGGTCGCGGCCGGGATCCCCCGGCGACTGTCGCGGGCAGGCCCGCATCCGCCGCATCGTCGAGCACCCGCGCCAGCCTCACGGCATGCCCTCCCCCAGCTCGACCCGGTCGAACGCATGCAACGGCCCCTTGGTGGGCGCGGTGATGACGAAGCACAGATCGTGGCGGCCGGTGATCGGCACGATACCGGCGTGGAATGCCTGTGAGCGCGGCGCGTGGGCCGGATCGGGCAGCGTCCAGCGCGCCACCACGGGCCCCTCGCAGCTATCCACGTGCGCCACCAACTCGCCGAACGGCGTGGCACGCGGGTGTTGCACGACCAGTTTTGCCTCGTGTGCGAGGGCGTAGTTGTTGGGCAGCCGCTGCAGCGTCACACGCAAGGCGGTGATGCCGTCCAGCGGTGCGGCCGGCCATTGCTGGCAGCTGTTGAACAACGGCAGCGTGTACACCGGCGCCAGCGCGATGGCATCGGCTTCGGGCTGCACGCGCAGGCGAAAGCCGCTACCGGGGCAGTTGACCAGCTCGCTGCCCTGGCGCGTGAGCAGCGCGGCGCGATCGAACCGGCGCGAGCGCGTTGCGGCCAGTGCGCTGCCGTCGGCCGCAAACGCGGCGGCGCGCACGGTGACCGGCAGGCGCACCTCGAACGGCGCGTGGTAGCGCGCCGACGACGCCGTGGGTTCGCTGCCGTCGAGCGTGTAGTACAGCGTGCCGTGGCGGGCCTGGTTGGTCAGGGTGACGGTGGCTTTTCCGCTGGCCAGCGCGGCGTCGGCATCGATGGCGATTTCTGGCGCAAAGGCGCTGTCGGCATACCCGATGCCGGCAGCGTGATAGCGCGCCAGCTGCGTCGGCAGGCGGGTCAGGAAGTCGCTCCAGTCGCGGCGGGCGACCGGCGTCCAGTCGACCTCGGCCAGCGCGTCCAGGCGCGGGAACACCGCGTGTTCGACGTGCGCGAAGCTGGGCATGTGCTCGGTCCACACATTGGCCTGCGCACCCAGCACGTGGTTTGCCTCGCCCGGCGTGAGCTCCGCGGGCACCGGCTCGAAGGCGTAGATGTCTGCCAGCGATTTCACCGGCAGGCGACCGGTGGTCTCGTCGGCGCGCGCGCTCTGCAGCTGGTCGAAGTACAGGTCCGGCGCGGGCGACAGCACCACGTCGTGACCCTTGCGGGCGGCGGTCACCGCGCCCTTGCTGCCGCGCCACGACATCACGGTGGCGGTAGCCGGCACGTGGCCGTCGAGGATCTCGTCCCAGCCGATCATGCGGCGATCGTGGCGGGCGAGGTAGTCGCCGAGCTGGCCCATCATCCAGCCTTGCAGGGCTTCTTCGTCCTTCAGGCCGAGGCGGCGCATCTGCCTCTGGACCTTCTTCGACGCCTGCCACTGGTCCTTCACCGCCTCGTCGCCGCCCAGATGGATGTAGCGCGACGGGAACAGCGCCATCACCTCGTCCAGCACCTGCTCCATCATGGTGATGGTGGCCGGGCTCGGGTCGTACAACGTGGTGTTCACACCCCAGTCGGACGACACCGCCACGCGCTTGCCGGTGACGCCGAGGCGGGGGTACGAAGCGACCGCCGCGGTGGCGTGCCCGGGCAGGTCGATCTCCGGCACGATGGTGATGTGCCGCGCCGCGGCGTATGCCACCAGCGCGCGGATGTCCTCGCGGGTGTAGAAGCCGCCGTAGCGCAGCGGCTCGCCGTAGCGACCGGCGTGCGGTGGCGTGCGCCAGGCACCGATACGGGTGAACCGGGGATAGCGCGCGATCGGGATGCGCCAGCCCTGATCGTCGACCAGGTGCCAGTGCAGCACGTTGAGCTTGTGCCGCGCCATCTGGTCGATCAGCGTGCGGATCTCGGCGGTGGTCTGCATGTGACGCACCGAATCGAGCATCAGGCCGCGCCAGCCGAAGCGCGGTGCGTCTTTGATCGCCAGCGCAGGCAGCGGAGCGCCCGCCGGGCGCGAGGTGATCACCTGCCACAGCGTGACCGCGCCGTAGAACAGGCCGGCATCGGTGCGCGCGCGGATCTGCGCGCCGCGGGGGTCGATCTCCAGCCGGTAGCCCTCGTCGGCGGTGACGGACGCATCGCGCACGAAGCGGATGGCCGGCCCATCGACCGGAGACGTGTCCGCCACCACGAAGCCGAGGCCGCGGCTTTCGTGCACGGCTGTCGCCAGCCAGCGCGCGGCGGCGTCTGCGCCGGCATCGCCCGCAGCGAACTGCAGCGGTGTGGCGTGCTGCGGCGTCCACGCGCCGGGGCGAGGTTCAAGCTGTGCCACCTGCGGAATCAGCGACAGCGGCGCCCGGTCCCGCGGTGCCGCGGCCGCCACGTCTGGTGTCGATGGCGCAGCAGCACAGGCAGCCAGGGTCAGCGTGACAAGGCAGGCGGCGAGCCGCATCAGCGGCGGGGGGCGACAACGCATGCGGGTCTCCTGTTCGGCGGGCGGGTACACGGTGGATGCTGCCATGCGCGCGCAAAAAAAAGCGGGCCCGATCTCCGGACCCGCGGGGAGGAAAAGTGGCCGTCCATGGCCGGTGCCGCCCGCGCCGCCGGGGTCGAGTCGGCGGCGCGACAGACGCGTCAGAGCTTGAAGCGCAGGTTCACGTAGTACTGGCGGCCGTTGACGTAGGTCGCGTGGGGCAGCTTGCCGATCGCGTCGCTCTTGACGTAGTAGCGGAGCTTGGGATCGTTGAGGTTCATCGCGTCCACCGACAGCGACATCCAGTCGGTCAGCTGCACGCCGAACGAGGCCGCCAGGTTGCCGATGCCCTGCTGGTAGAAGTTGTCGGTGCGACTCACGCCCGCGTAGAACTCCGAGCGGTAGGTGTAGCTGATGCGGGCGTTGAAGCGCTTGTTCTCGAAGTAGCCCGACACGTTGTAGGTGTTCTTCGAGGTGCCCTGCAGCGGCTGGTCGCCGGTGGCGTGACCATCGGCGTAGGTGTAGTTCGCCTGCACGCCGAAGTTCTCACCGATCGGCTGGATGTAGTTCAGCTCCAGCCCTCGCACCTGGCCATTGGTGTTCTTCGGCACGCTGATCAGGTAGTCGGCGAAGACGTCTTGGCCGGCGTTGGTGCTCGCCTGGATGTCCTTGAAGGTGCGCACTTCGTTGCCGAAGTTGACGTAGTCCTTCAGGTTCATCGCATAGACGCCGGCCGACAGCAGGCCGCGCGGGGCGAAGTACCACTCCACCGCCGCGTCGAAGTTGCTCGAGATCAGCGGACGCAGCTTGGGATTGCCACCGCTGCCGGTGTGGGTGAGGTCGTCGGCGGAGACATAGCCGGCCAGCGCCGAGTAGTCCGGCCGAGTCATCGTCTGCGAGGCGGCGAAGCGCGCGACCCATTCGTCGTTGATGTCGAACTTCAGGTTCGCGCTGGGCAGGAACTTGTCGTAGCTGTGCTCGTAGGTGTTCCAGTAATAGGTGCCGAACGCCGAGCCAGTGATCGGACCGCTTACCGTGGTGGCCTCGGCATCGGGCGCGGTGCTGGTGTAGCCGATGTTTTCCTTGGTCTTGACGTAGCGCACGCCGACGTTGCCGCTGACGATGCCGGACTGGAAGTTCATCTGCACGTAGGCGGCGGAGTCCTTCTCCTGCACCTTGTAGATGTCGTTGAAGTACAGCCGTGCGACCGGGTCACGATTGGTGAACTTCGAGTCGAAGTCAGCCAGCTGGCCGGGCGAGTAGTACCAGATGTTGGACGGGAAGCTGCCGCCGAGCGAACCGTTGAAATCGCCCGGGTAGTTCGACCAGCTGGTCGGGTAGTTCGCCAGGTTGGTCCAGTCGCCCGCCGGGCCCTGCGCCACCTCGAACGGGTTGCCGCGCTCGTGCTTGGCGTAGCGGGCGCCGAACTCCAGCGAGGTCAGCGCGCCGTCGTCGAAGTCGAGCTCGCCATCGAACTGGGCCCAGTCTTCCTTGTCCTTCACCTTGATGCCCTGGCCGCCGAAGATCCAGCCGGCCGAGGGGTTGATCGCCGATGGCGTGCTGTTGTCGCCGCCCATCGTCCAGTTGATCGGCTTGCCCAGGCCGCGGATGTCCCAGCTGCCGCCGGCGCCGACGTTGGTGCCGAGCTCGATGACGTCCTGGGTCGGGCTGGAGCCGGTGCCGCGGGTGGTGCCGATCTGGCCCTTCAGGCCCAGATGGTCGGTGACCCGCCAGTCGGCGCTCAGGGCCAGGTACTTCGACTCCGACGCCGCGCCCGGACGGGAAATCTGGTCGTACACGCCGTACGAGCCGGTGCCGCCGGTGACCGAACCGCTAGTGACCACACCATTCTGGATCGAGTTGGCGGTCAGCACGCCGCCGCCGCCCAGCGCGCTGCTGGTCCACAACATGTAGTTGCGGTTGAAGTTGTCGGCCTTCAGCTTGGAGTAGAAGCCGTTGAGGTCGAGCGTGAGGTTGTCGGTCGGCTTGATCTCGAAGTCGATCACGCCACCCTTGCGCTCACGCGTCTGGGTGAACAGCGTCGAGCCGATCTCGTTGGGGTAGTAAACGGTCTGGCCGTCGAGTGTGGTCGGGTTGTAGCCGCCCACGACCTCCTGGCCGTTGCGCTGCAGGCTGCGCTTCTCATAGAAGCCCTGCACCAGGATGCCCATGGTGTTGGCGTCGTTCTTGTAGTTGAACAGGCCGCTGAACTGCGGCTTGGTGGTGCCGGGCAGGTCGGCGTAGACGCCGCCGATGGACGCCTCGGCGGTGTAGGTCTTGGCGAACTCCAGCGGCTTGCGCGTGATGATGTCGACCGAGCCGGCCGCGCCGCCCTCGACGATGCTCGCCTCGGACGTCTTGTGCACCACCACCTGGCTGACCACCTCCGACGGCAGCAGGCTGTAGCTGACGCTGCGGCCCACGGTCTGCACCTGGCTCAGCACGAACCAGTCGCCGGTGCCGATGTTGTGTCCGTTGACCAGCGTCTGGGTGAGGCTGGGGTTGGTGCCGCGCAGGCTCACCCGGTCGCTCTCGTCGAAGCCGCCTTCGCTGGCGCTGGACGAGCTGATGTTGACGCCCGGCAGGCGCTGCAACGTGTCGGCCACGTTCTTGGCCGGCAGCTTGCCGATGTCCTCGGCGGTGACGATCTCCACGTGCGAGGCGGCGTCCTTCTTCAGCGCCAGCGACTCGGCCTCGCTGTCGCGGATGCCGGTGACGGTGATGGTCGCCAGTTCCTTGGGCTTCTCCCGGCGCGGTGCGTTGTCCTGGGTGGCGTTCTGCGCCTGCAGTGTGCCGGCGAAGCACAGGCTGGCGACGATGCTCGCGGCTAACAGTGTCTTGCGATGTGACATGGTGTCCTCCCCTCAGAGGCAAGTCGGCAACGGATGTTGTGTCGTGCTACCGCGACCGGTGAAGTTGCTGGGCAGATGCCCGGTGGTGTGGAACAACAGCTGCGTGGGTGTTGCGTTTCGGGAACATCGAATCGTTGCGGGCGTGCGCGCGGGTCACGACACGGCCACCGAATGGCCATCCAGGTACAGCCCCGCCGCGCCGATCACGCCATGCTGGCCGTGCTCCATCAGGCGCACCGGCACCTGCTGCAGGTAGGCGCGCATCACGCCCTTGTTGAAGAAGCGCTCGGCAAAGGTGCTTTTCAGCAGCAGCTCGCGGATCTGCGGCAGGATGCCGCCGGCCAGAAACACGCCGCCACGCGCGCCGTACAGCAGCACCAGGTCGCCGACGAAGCTGCCCAGCAGGCCGCAGAACACGTCCAGCGCTTCCACCGCGGCCGGATCGGAACGATCCAACGCGCTGCGCGTGACCTCCGCCGGCAGGCTCAGCGCGGGGACGCGACCGTTCAATTCGCACAGTGCGCGATACAGGTTGATCAGCCCGGGGCCGGACAGCGCGTGTTCGAACGACACGTGCGAGCGCTCGCGCGCCAGCACGCGCAGGATCGCGATCTCGCGCTCGTTGCCCGGCGCCAGCGCGATCTGTCCCGCCTCGGTCGCCAGCACGCTCGGGCCGTGCGCGCCCGGCAGCAGCACCGCCGAGCCCAGCCCGGTGCCGGGCCCCATCACCAGCACCGGCCCGGCCGCGGCCGGCGCGGCATTGTCGATCACGCCCAGGGTGTCGGCACCGGTCAGGAACTGGGTGGCGTAGGCCACCGCCTCGAAGTCGTTGATCACCGCCAGTTGCGCCAGCCCGAGCCGCTCGCGGATCTCGCGGATCGACACCGGCCACGGCAGGTTGTCGTTGACGATCGCGTCGCCCAGCACGTAGCCGGCGCTGGCCACCGCACACTGCTCGATCGGCGCGGCGGGGGCGACGTGCGCCACGAAGTCTTCCAGCACCGCAGTGAGGCTGGGCCACTCGGCACAGGCATAGCGCTGGTAGGCATGCACGTTGACCGGACGGGCAGTGCCGGCCTCGCGACTGACCAGTCCGATGCGCGCGTGGGTACCGCCCACGTCGGCAGCGAGAAACGGCCGCGGCGATGCCGCGGGCGTTGTCACTGCGCTGAGTCCGGCCACTTCCACCACGCTGCTGTCCCCTTCACCCATGCCAACCGCGCCCACTGGCGGCGGTGCCCCTTTGACGGCGGAGTGTGTCCAGCGGATGACAACGTTGTCAACCATCCGTTGCATGGGTCCTGCCGCGGCGCTTTCCGCGCTGCAGCAGGGTCGCTGCCGGGGCTGGCCGAGCAGACCGGGTCAACCCCGTGTCAGCGCTTGCGGCAAGCGGTCATGGCCGCACGATGCAAGGTGCCGCAGGCGATGTCGCGCTGCGACAGAACCCGCGCCGAGGGCGAGCGCGATATCGATCAGCGCGACGAGCCATGCCGGCGACGTCGCGCGGTCCGCATTGACAACGTTATGCCTGCGCGTCCATAAAGCCGACTTCGGGGAGGCCGCCTGCACCACGTCGGGCGCCGGCAACACAACACAGTCCGCAGACCGGTCCGGGGAGTTACCGCATGTCATCCACCACGCTCGACGCGTCGCCCATGGCGGGCCGTTCCACTCTCGGGCCGATGATCATGATCGGCGTGCTGTTCTTCATCTTCGGCTTCGTGACCTGGCTCAACGGGCCGCTGATCACCTTCGTGAAGCTCGCCTTCCAGGTGCCGGACGCCTACGCGTTCCTGGTGCCGTTCGCGTTCTACATCTCGTATCTGGTGTTTTCGCTGCCGGCCTCGCTGCTGCTCAAGCGCACCGGCATGAAGAAGGGCATGGCGCTGGGGCTGTTCGCGATGGCGGTGGGCGCGGTGCTGTTCAGCCAGTTCGTCAGCCTGCGCGTGTTTGCCGGCGCGCTGGCCGGGCTGTTCGTGATCGGCGCCGGGCTGTCGCTGCTGCAGACGGCATCCAATCCGTACATCGCCATCCTCGGCCCGATCGAGAGCGGCGCGCAGCGCATCGCCTTCATGGGCATCTGCAACAAGCTGGCTGGCGTGCTGGCCCCGCTGACGTTCAGCGCACTGGTGCTCAAGGGTATCGACAAGATCGACCAGCAGGTGCGCGAGGCAGCGACGCTGGAGGCACGCACGAGCCTGCTCGATGCGTTCGCGGCCAAGGTGCATCTGCCCTACCTGGTGATGGCCGCGCTGCTGGTGCTGCTGGCGGTGTGGGTGGTGCGCTCGTCGCTACCGGAGATTAAGCCGTCCGGTGCCAACAGCGAGGCGGCGGTGGGCCACGCGCAGGGCAGCATCTTCAGCTTTCCGCACCTGTGGCTGGGCGTGCTGTGCCTGTTTCTCTACGTCGGCGTGGAGGTGATGGCGGGCGACGCGATTGGCACCTACGGCGCCGGTTTCAATCTGCCGCTGGAATGGACCAGCCGCTTCACCGCGCTGACCCTCGGCGCGATGCTGCTGGGCTATGTGGCGGGCCTGTTGCTGATCCCGCGGGTGTTCACGCAGCAACGCTACCTGGCGATTTCGGCGGTGCTGGGCGTGCTGTTCAGCGTGGGCGCGTACGTCACCGACGGCTATCTGTCGGTGGGTTTCGTGGCCGCGCTGGGCTTTGCCAACGCCATGATGTGGCCGGCGATCTTTCCGCTGGCGATCAAGGGGCTGGGGAGCCACACCGAGGCCGGCTCGGCGCTGCTGATCATGGCGATCGCCGGCGGCGCAGTGGTGCCGCAGCTGTTCGCGCACCTCAAGCAGCACTTCGATTTCCAGGCCGTATTCGCCGGCCTGATGGTGCCGTGCTACCTGTACATCCTGTTCTACGGCATGCGCGGTCACCGCGTCGGCCTGCGGGCCGGCTGAGCCGCGCGCATGCGACCTCGCAGCGCGCCCGCCGACGCCCCCTGCCGGTCCGGGTGGGCTACGATGCGTCGCCCATCCGAAGGAGTGCCCCGCGTTGCGTCACGCCACCATCAAGGACGTCGCCAAACGCGCGGGCGTCTCGCTGAAGACGGTCTCGCGGGTGATCAACCAGGAATCGTCCGTCCGCGCCGACACCCGGCAGAAGGTGGAGCGCGCGGTCGAGGCGCTGGGCTACCGGCCCAACCTGTCGGCGCGCAGCCTGCGCGCGGCGCATTCGTATGCGATCGGGCTGGTGTACGACAACCCCAACGCGCACTACGTGATCAGCCTGCAGGAGGGCGTGCTCTCCGCTTGCCGCGAGCGCGGCTTCGGGTTGCAAATCCATCCGTGCGACGCCAGCTCGCCGCACCTGGCCGACGAGCTGGTGTCGCTGGTCAAGCGTGCGCGGCTGGCCGGGCTGGTACTGGCGCCGCCGATGTCCGAGCAGCCGGAGCTGATCGCCACGCTGAAGGAGCACGGGGTGCATTTCGTGCGGATCATCGCCTCGCGCGACGACCCGCAGGACGGCTATCCCTGCGTCTACGTGGACGACCGCGATGCGGCCTACGCGATCACCGAGCATCTGATCCAGCTCGGTCACACGCGGATCGGCTTCCTGTGGGGCGAGCCGCACCACCGCTCCAGCCCCGAGCGCTACCAGGGCTACGCCGACGCGCTGAAGGACTACGGCATCGCACTGAACAAGAAGCTGGTGCTGCCCGGGCGTTATGCGTTCGACGACGGTTTCCGCGGTGCGCGCAAGTTGTTTGCGCTGAAGGAGCCGCCGACCGCGATCTTCGGCAGCAACGACGAGATCGCCGCCGGCGTGCTGGCCGCGGCGCGCTCGACCGGGCTGGATGTGCCGTGGGATCTCTCCATTGCCGGCTTCGAGGACAACCCTTTCTCCAAGCAGGCCTGGCCGGCGCTGACCACCGCGCGCCAGTCCACCCGGGAAATCGCGCAGCACGCCGCGCTGCGCCTGATGGCCGAGCTGCAGCATGCCGAGAGTGGCGACGACACCGCCCCACCGGCGAACGAGGGTTTCGTGCCCGAGCTGGTGGTGCGCGGTTCCACCGCGCCGCCGCGCGGCGCCAACCCGCGCAAGCGCGGCTGAGCGCCCGCCGCACCGTTCAGCTTTACCGCCCCGCTGGCCCACCCCACCTGCCGCGCTGCACCGTCAGCGTGGCGCGCCCGCGCGCGCGTCGCCCCCGCGCCTGATGTTTCGACGATGGACGCTTCGATGATGGATGTTCCGATGACGGAAGCTGCAATGAACGATGCCAGCAACACCCTGATGTACCGCGAAGCCGGCGAGAGCGCCGCGGTGATCGAGCGCCAGTTCAGCCTCAATGCGCCGCGGCTGGCCGCACTCGGCGAGCAGCTGCGCGCGAAGCCGCCGCGCTTCATCGTTACCTGCGCGCGCGGCAGCTCCGATCACGCCGCCGCCTACGCCAAGTACGTGTTCGAGACCCAGCTCGGCCTGATCACCGCCTCGGCCTCGCCGTCGGTGTCGTCGATCTACGACGCGCCGCTGGCGCTGGGCGACGCGTTGTTCTTGGCCATCTCCCAGTCGGGCAAGAGCCCGGACCTGCTGCGCGCGGCGCAGGCGGCGAAGGACGCCGGCGCGCGCGTGCTGGCCCTGGTCAACGTGGAAGACTCGCCGCTGGCGGCGATGGCCGACACCTGCATCCCGCTGCACGCCGGCGCCGAGAACAGCGTGGCGGCCACCAAGAGCTACCTCGCCTCGCTCGCCGCCGTGCTGCAGCTCACCGCCAGCTGGCGCGGCGACGGCGCGCTCGACGCCACGCTGGCCGCCCTGCCGCAGCAGCTGCGCGACGGCTGGGACGCCGACTGGTCGCCGATGGTGGAAAGCTTCGCCAGCGTGCAGAACCTGTTCGTGGTCGGCCGCGGCTTCGGCTTTGGCGCGGCGCTGGAGGCCGCGCTCAAGCTCAAGGAAACCTGCGGGCTGCACGCCGAGGCGTTCAGCGCGGCGGAGGTGAAGCACGGGCCGATGGCGCTGGTGGGTGCGGGCTTCCCCGTGCTGTTCTTCGCCCAGGACGACGGCACCATGGACAACACCGTGGCGGTGGCACGCGAGTTCCGCGCCCGCGGCGCCCGGGTGCTGCTGGCCGCACCGGGGGTGAGCGGCGAGGACAGCCTGCCGCTGGCCTCGGGCATCTCGCCGCTCACCGCACCACTGCTCGCGGTGCAGAGTTTCTACAAGGCCGCCGCGGCACTGTCGCTGGCGCGCGGCTACGATCCCGACGTTCCGCCGCATTTGCGCAAGGTCACGGAGACGGTCTGATGTCTGCTTCGCTCACCGCTCTCGTCAACGCACGCGTCATGGGCGAGCACGGCCTGCATGACGGGCTGGCCGTGCTGGTCGACGGCGCGCGCATCGCGGCCGTTTGCCCCGCAGACGATCCGCGCGTGGCGCAGGCCACCGCGCACGACCTCGGCGGCCAGCTGCTGCTGCCCGGCTTCATCGACGTGCAGGTCAACGGCGGCGGCGGGCTGCTGTTCAACGACGCGCCCACGGTAGAGACGCTGCGCGGCATCGCCGCGGCGCACCGCCGGTTCGGCACCACCGGCATGCTCCCCACGCTGATCACCGACACGCGCGAGACGATGCGCCGCGCGCTGGAGGCGGTGGATGCGGCAATCGAGGCGGGCGTGCCGGGCATCCTCGGCATCCATCTGGAAGGCCCGTTCCTCGCCGGCGCGCGCAAGGGCATCCACGACAGCTCACTGTTCCGCCCGCTTGACGAAGAAGACCTCGCACTGATCACGGCGCCACGCCGCGGCAAGGTGATGCTCACCCTGGCCCCCGAATGCGTGCCGCCGGCGACCATCCGCCGCCTCGCCGACGCGGGCGTGCTGGTGGTGGCCGGCCACACCGGCGCGGACTACGCCACCACCCGCGCCGCGCTCGATGCCGGCGTCTGCGGCTTCACCCATCTCTACAACGCGATGACCCCGCTGACCAGTCGCGAACCCGGCGTGGTCGGTGCCGCGCTGGACGATGCGACAAGCTGGTGCGGGCTTATCGTCGACGGCCACCACGTGCATCCGGTAAGCCTGCGCGTGGCGATCGCGGCCAAGGCGCGCGGCAAGTGCGTGCTGGTCACCGACGCGATGCCGCCGGTGGGCTCGGATCGCCCCGACTACACGCTCAACGGCCAGACCATCGTAATGAAGGACGGCATCTGCCAGAGCGACGACGGCGTGCTGGCCGGCTCCGCGCTGGACATGGCCACCGGCCTGCGCAACCTGGTCCACATGGTCAGCCTGCCGCTGGAAGAAGCCTCGCGCATGGCCAGCGCCTATCCCGCCGACTGGCTCGGTCTCACCGCCACGCACGGACGCATCGATGCCGGGCAGCAGGCCGACCTGGTCGCACTGGACGATGCGCTGCGCGTGCGCGACACCTGGATCGGCGGGGAACGCCGTGCGGCGTGAAGCCCGGCTCCCGGCCGGCAATTGCGCGGCCGGAAGGGCTTGTCTTTCTAAGGTCGCAAACCCCCGAGCCCTGCCGCGCGCAGATCGCTGCCGGCCATCCGCAGGCTGCGTGCGAGGTACCGGCGCATCTCCGGATCAGGCGGCTCGGGGGCGTCACCGCCGAGGTGCCTGTGCAGCATCAGCACAATGAGGTACAGCTGCGCTTCGCGCGCCACCGGGTCGGCATTGGAGTGGCCGGCATCGGCGTCGACCAGCAGGCTCACGTCCTTGCCCAGTTGCTTCAGCCGCGCGGCGTAGCCGGTCACCCCACGGATCGCCACGCGCCGGTCCTCGCCGCCGGCGTACAGCAGCAGCGGGCGATTCATCTGCCGCGCATGGGCCAGCGGCGATTGGGCGTGCAGGCGCGCCATCGAGGCGGCGTCGCGCGGATCGAGCGAGAGCGCGGCGAGCCAGGCATCGAAGGGAACGTACCGCGCCAGCTCCAGCGCTTCGGTGGTGCGCCCGACCCATTGGAGCACCCAGGCGAAGTCCGGCGGCGGCACCATCGCCACGCCGACCTTGAACAGCTGCGGCTGGAAGGTGACCCCCAGCAGTGTGCTGTAGCCGCCGAAAGACGCGCCGACGATGCCCACGCGCCCGGCATCCCCGACGCCGTGGGCGAGCAGCCAGCGCGTGCCCTCGACGATGTCCTGCTGCACGCGCCCGTTGCCGAAATCGCCCTGCGCGGCCATCGAGTATGACCGCCCCAGCCCGGTGGAGCCGCGGAAGTTCGGTTCGAACACGGCATAGCCACGATCGACCAGCGCCTGCACGAAACCGCCACCGAACTCATCCGGGCGAGATGCATTCCACGGTCCGCCGTGCACCAGCGTCACCAGCGGCAGGCGCCTCGGGTCCAGTCCCGGCGGCAGCCACACGAAACCGTGCAGGCGCATGCCATCGGAGGCAGTCCACTCGATCGGCAGCTTGCGCGGCATGGCCGCCTCGGGCAGCCACTGTGCGGGGCGGCCCTGGCGGTCGCCCACCGGCGCGAAGGCGAGGATGTCGCGCAGCGCACCGCTGCGCACGTCGTACAGGTGCCAGCGCGCGCCCTGCAGGGTGCTGGCCTGTTCCTCGATGAGCCAATGCGTGGCGCCGATGGCGATCTCCAGGTTGCGCCCCGGATAACGCGCCTGGAGTTCTTTCAAGGCTCGCTGCGCCGGCCCGTCGAGCGCATGGCTGGCCGCTACGGTGCTGCGGTAGCTGGCGATGCGCGGCCTGCCGTTAGCCGGATCGAGCGCGAGCGTGTCGAGGTCGGCCTCGCCGCGCGGGTCCTCGTGCAGCGTGGTGAGCGTGCCCTCAGGCTCCAGCCGGCGCAAACCCTCCAGGCCGTCGCCCCGGTCGCTGCGCAGGAGCAGCCGTCCCTGTGCGTCGGTCAGCGGAAGCGGCGCGCAGCGATGCAGCCCGGTGCAACGCAGGACCTCGTGCAGGTCGCCGGTGGCGTCGACACGGTGGAACACCAGTGCGGCGCCTTCCACGCGTTCGACGAACGCGGTGCGGCCACGGCCCTCGAGCGCCACGTCGACCAGTTGCCGGGGGTCCTCGCGCAGCGGCGTCCGGTGCCCCTGCAGATCCACCCGGACCAACCGCCAGCGTTCGGCTGTGTCCAGCGTGGCGGGCGCGCGCTCGCGCAGTAGCACGGCAGCCGGTTGCGACGGGTCGATACGCAGCAGTTCGCGCTGTTCCCGCCCGCCCAGCGTGGCGACCAGTTTCGAGCCGCCCTGCCCGGCGGCCGCCACGGCGAACAGCTGGCCAGGCGATTCGAGCAGCAGCCAGCGGCTGTCATGCGACCAGTCGATCTGCCTGGCGTCGGTACCGCCGAGCAGGCGGCGCGGTTCGCCGCCGTCGGCCGCCAGCACCCACAGGCTGCGGTGGCCGGCCTGTTCGCGCAGGTAGGCAACCTGTTGGCCATCGGGCGACAACGCCACCGCAGGCGTCGCGCTGCGTACCAGGAAGGCGTCGCGCGGGAAGTGAGGTGCGGCCGGGCGGGCGCTTTCGAGGGCGACCGCCGCCCGCAGCGCATCGCTGTCGGCGGCGCGGCAAGGCAGCGCCGGCAGCAGGAATGCGAGCGCGCACAGGAGGCGCAAAAGGGGGTTGGTCGGTCGCATGAGCGTCTCCTCGGGCGTCGGACGCTTCGTGGGTAAATGCAGGGCAAAGAGCGACCCTTGCCCCGGCCTCTCCCCTTTCTTCGATGCGCATCGTGGGAAGGGCGCGGTTTCGGGCCAGACAGAACAGCGGGCTACGCGGCGGCCGGCTCCAGGCGCGTACGCGGCGCGCGCTCGCAGGCCGAATAGAGCAGCCAGAGGCTGGCCAGCGCCGGCAGGCCGATCGCGCCGCAGGCGACCACCCAGGCGACCTGCCCCGGCAACGACAGGGCTCGTCGACGTATCAGCCACAGCGCGGCCAGCAACGACGCGAGCATCAACGTGGCGGCCAGCCACAGAACGCTGCGCGGTCGCGGTTTCGGGTTGGCGACCTGCATCGGGTCCGGCGCGGCGAACAGGCTGCTCACGCCCTGGCGCAATCCATACAGGACGGGCGAGGGCCACCACGACTGGTAGCGGAACCACGCCGGGTAGTCGAACGTGATCGGCCGGCGCGCAGCGAGCGTGACGCGCCCGTCGTCGTGCACCCAGGTGACGGTCTGGTACGGCGCGGCGCCGGCCATGGTGTAGTCGTAGCTGGTGTACGCGTTGGAGACCAGGTAGCCGTCGACCAGCTCGATCAACTCCAGGTTGTGCAGGCCGCCGGGCCCGCCCGGGATCGGCATGCGCTGGCGTGGGCGGAGCAGGTTTTCGCTCGCCACCACGTCGCGCCCATCGAAGAAGTACAGCGCATGGTTGCTCAGGGCGGCCAGGTTCTCGCCGACCGGCGCGGTGCCGAGCAGCCATTCCCCGTGCGGCAACCGGATGCGCGGGAACACCTGGCCGGTCTCGCTGACGTAGTGGTAGAGCATGTTGCCGGCGAGCAGGCTGCGATCCTCCTTCGGCTGGCCGGGCAGGCCGCGGGTGGCCACCGTCGGCGCCGGGAACGCCGCGTTGGTGCCGCCCACCCCGAGCGTGCCGACCGTGCGGCCGCCGGCGATGCGGTAGCCGGACAGGCGCATGCGGTCATGGCTGAAGGTCCAGCGCACGCCTCGTGCCGGGTCGTCGAAATCGACCGGCGCGGCGTTGGTGAGCGCCCCGCGCGCCGGCACCACGTCCAGGTCCGGGGCGATCGCCACCACGTCCGACAGGGCCACCTGCTCGCGCCACAGCGGCGCCTCGGGCGCGGTGCTCACCGCCAGACCGGTGAGCATGCGCTGCTCAGGAGTCATGCGCTCGGTTTCGTTCTGCCCGCCCTTGGGCGGCGTCTCGGTATTGTTCGGATGGGTGCCCTGCACCATCCAGATCACCTGCGCGCCGACCTGCACCACCACGATGATCGCCACGTAGACGGCCACCTGCAGAGGCAGCGCCAGCAGCACGGTGGCAGGCACGCTGCGCGGCGGCGCGGACAGGTCCGGCTTGAACGACACCGTCACCATCGCGGCCAGCCAGGCGAGCGCGGACGCCTGCATCAACAAGGCCCACGCGCCGCTGGCCTGGCTCGCCGCCGGCACCAGCAGCAGCACCAATGCGGCGATCGCGCTGCGCGGGCGGCCAAGCATGCAGCCGGCACCGGCGAGGTAACCGCAGGCGGCCAGCGACCACGCGGCCAGCGGCAGCAGCCAGTGGCGCAGGTCGACCACGCGCGCGGTGAGTCCGGCCTGGTAGGCGGCGGCGAGCAGCACCGGCAGCGCCACCGCGACGGCCAACCACACCATGCCGGCACCGAGCAGCGCGGTGGCGATGCGCCCCGGCGCAAGCGGGCGATGCAGCAGGTTCAGCCACACGTTCGGGCGTCGGTAGCTGCCCACCTGGTACAGGCCCAGCAGCACGCCGACCAGCGCGTCGACGCCACCGGCGACGCGATAGACGAAGACCGGCTGCTGCGCCAGATCGACCAGGCGGGTGAAGAACAGCAGCACCAGCAGGTGCACCGCAAACGCACCGAGCGCCCAGCCGCGGAAACGCAGCAACTCCGCCTTGAACAGGTCACGCATGTCGCCCCTCCTCATGCCGCCGCCGGCATCGCGTGGTTCTTCGCCAGGAAGCCGTTGACTGCGCGATCCAGGCTCACCGGCATGCACTGCACGGTCCGCGCACCGGCGCCGCGCAGGAACTGCGCGAAATCCTCGTCCTGGTCGAGCACCAGGTAATGATGCAGGCCATCGATGCGCTGCACCTGCAACAGCCCCGGCACGCCGGCCGGCGGCGGACCGGCGAACGGGATGTCGGCGACCCAGTGGGTGACGCGCGCGCAGAACTCTTCCGGCGCCGACATGTGTGCCAGGCGCCCGCGCTCGAGGATGATCAGGTTCTCGGCGACGCGCTCGATCTCTTCCATCTGGTGCGAGCAATAGATGACCGTGCAGGATTCAGTCGCGCTCGAATACATCAGCGATTCAAGGAACGCGCGCTTGGCCACCACGTCCAGGCCCAGCGTCGGCTCGTCCAGCACCAGCAGCTCCGGTCCCTGCGCCAGCGTCAGCGCGAGGTTGAAGCCGGCGCGCTCGCCACGCGAGAGCTGGCCGATCTTCTGCTCCGGCAGCACGTGGTAGTGGCCGATGACCTCGTCATAGGCGCGCTGGTTCCAGCGCGGGTACTGGTGGCGCTGCATGTCCGCCACCGCCGAGACGCGCATCCAGTTCGGCAGCGTGTGTTCCTCGTTGACGAACCCGATGCGGCCGCGGTCCTCCGGCGTGAGCTGCTGGCTGTCGCGGCCGAGGATACGCGCGCTGCCGCTGCTCGGCGGCAGGAAGCCGAGCAGGATGCGGAACAGCGTGGACTTGCCGGCGCCGTTGGCGCCGACGATGGCGTGGATGTGGCCGGCAGCGATGGACAGGTCCAGCGCGTCGAGCGCGAGCTTGGCGCCGTAGCGCTTGGTCAGGGCGCGGGTTTCGATGACGTGGTTGTTCATGACTCAAGGCGTCTCGGGCAGGTCAGGCGCTTTTTCGGGACAACACCTGGAGCGCGCGGTCCAGTCGCGCCAGCGCGCGCTCGGGCGGGTAATCGAGCGCCGCCACTTCTCGCACGAAGGCTTGGATCGCCTCGTCCATGCGCCGGTCACGTTCGCCGTTGGACAGTCGCTGGCGTGGCGTGGCGACGAACAGGCCCAGGCCTTGGCGCGACTCCAGCCAGCCTTCGCTGGTGAGCTCGGCGTAGGCCTTGGCCACGGTGTTGGGGTTGATCGTCAATTGCTGGGCCAAGCCGCGCACGCTGGGCAACTGGTCTCCGGGGCTGAGTTCTGCCGTGGCGATCTTCATGCGGACACCGTCGACGATCTGCTTGCTGATCGGGCGCGGGTCGCCGGTGGCGATCTGGAGCATCAGGGCGTGGCTGCGGGGCATGGTCGCGTGTCCTGCCTGTACTGTGCGTAGTAGTACAGATGGTTGCGATTCGCGTCAAGCGCTTCCGCCGCCAGAAAGGACGGGACAACGCAGCCACCGCCCTTGCCGCCGTCGATCTGCTACGTTCCCGGCCCTGCCCGTTTGCCGCTGGACGCTCCCGATGTCGCTCCGCCCGCTGTTGCCCCTGCTCGCCGCCACTGTGCTCGCCGGTTGTGTCACCAGTCCCACGATGCCCGCTGCCGCACCCGACGGTGCACGCGCGGACGTGGCGATCCTCGAAACCACCGACCTGCACTCGAACATCCTCGGCTACGACTACTACAAGCTCAAGGCTGATCCCACGCTGGGTTACGAGCGCACGGTCACGCTGATCCGGCAGGCGCGCAAGGAATTTCCCAACACCTTCCTGATCGACGATGGCGACACCATCCAGGGCAGCGTGCTGGCCGACTACCAGGCGCTGGCCAGGCCGGTGGGCTGCGACCAGGAGCTGGCGATCTACCGCGCCATGGACGCCGTGGGCTACGACGGCGGCACCGCCGGCAACCACGAGTTCAATTACGGCCTGCCGTTCCTGTCGCAGGTCACCGGCACGCCGATGAACGTCGACGGCGGTGCAGCCCGACGCTGCGCCGGGCCGCATTTCCCGCTGGTACTGTCCAATGTCTACAGCGCGCGCGACAGCCAGCCGATCTACAAGCCGTGGGCGGTCGTCACGCGCACGATCGAGGCGTACACGCCCGACGGCAGCAAGGTCGAGGTGCCGCTGAAGGTCGGCATCATCGGTTTCACGCCGCCGCCGATCCTGCAGTGGGACAAGCAGAAGCTGGCCGGCAAGGTCACCGTCAGCGGCGTGGTGGAAGCGGCACGCAAATACGTGCCGCAGCTGCAGGCCCAGCATCCGGACCTGATCGTGGCGGTGCTGCACGGTGGCCTGGACGCCCACCCGTATACCCCCGACATGGAAAACGGCGGCTGGCATCTGGCCGGCGTGCCGGGCATCAGCGCGCTGCTGCTGGGCCACTCGCATACCGAGTTCCCCGGCCCGCACTACGCCGACATGCCCGACGTGGACGCCAAGCGCGGCTTCGTACGTGGCGTGCCGGCGGTGATGGGAGGCTTCTTCGGCAAGGATCTGGGCGTGATCAAGCTGGCGCTGATCCGCCAGAACGGCCAGTGGGTGGTCGACACCAGCGACACCCACAGCGAGGTGCGGCCGATCTGCGAGGCAGCGGAGAAAGGACATGAGCCGCGCTGCGTGGCGCCCGATCCGCAGATCGCCCCCTTGGTGGCCAAGGTGCACGAAGCGGCGATTGCCTACGTCAACACGCCGATCGGCCACAGCAGCGTGCGGATGAGCAGCTACTTCGCCGACGAGGGCAACATGACCGCGCTGGCGCCGATCAACGCGGCGCAGGCCGACTACGTGCGCCGCGAGCTGCCCAGGAGCCACCCCGAGCTGGCCGACGTGCCGGTGCTCTCCTCCGCCGCGGCCTTCCGCACCGGCTTCGGCGGCCCCGATGACTACACCGACGTGGCCCCGGGCCCGCTGACCCTGCGCAGTGCGGCCGACCTGTACTTCTATCCCAACACGCTGGCGGCGGTGAAGACCGATGGCGCCGGCGTGAAGGCGTGGCTGGAGCAGTCGGCGCGGCGCTTCAACCGGATCGACCCGAGCAAGCCCGGCGAGCAGGCGCTGATCAACCCGCACTACGTCGGCTACAACTTCGATCAGATCCAGGGCGTGACTTACACCATCGACCTGTCCCGGCCAGCGGGCGAGCGCATCACGTCGCTCGCCTACCGCGGCAAGCCGGTGACCCCGGGGCAGCCGTTCATCGTCGTCACCAACAACTACCGGGCCAGTGGCGGCGGCCATTTCCCGGGGCTGGACGGCAGCAACATCGTGCTGTCCTCGCCCGACGGTGCGCGCGAGATCCTGGCCCGCTGGATCGAACGCAAGCAGCGCCTGGACCAGAGCGACCTGGCACCGACCTCGTGGCACTTCGCGCCGTTGCACACGCACGGCCGCGTGGTGTTCACCGGCGCCGCCGGCAAGCAGGCGCTGGCGCGCGAGGCCGGGTTGAAGGGCATCGAGCAGCTGAGCGACCACGGCGACGGCACCGCCACCTACACCATCGACCTGTCGCCCTGACCGCGAGGTAGGGGGTTTGGCGCCGCGCGCGTTGAGTGCAGTGGACGCGGCGTTTGCCGCGACCGCACCCCCCGCGCATGGATCGCGGCCCGAGCCTTCCGCACGGATGCGGAAGCACAGGGGGTACATGCTCACATCCCCGGGCTGATGCGATATCGTGACGGCACTATCGCTGGTCAATACACGGTGCCGTTCGATGGCCCTGGGCTCGGCCGAGCACGAGCAGCTTCTTGCTGGTGCAGGCAATCCAACTGAATTCGACGGCTTCGTGCGGGAACAGCGCGGGGCCCTGGTGCGCTTCCTGCAGCGCCGTACCCGCTCGCCGGACGACGCAGAGGACCTGGCACAGGAGAGCCTGACGCGACTGATGCGCTATCGCGCGCACGCGCCGGACACCTGGATGGCGCTGCTGTACCGGATCGCCGTCAACGCGCTGCACGACCGCAGCCGCCGCGCGCTGACCCGCTTCGATGCGCACCACGTGAGCCTGGACGAGGAGGCGGTCGAGCTGCACTCGACCGAACCGTCGCACGAGCAGCGCACGGCGTCCGAGCAGGATCTGGTGGCCCTGCAGCGCGCGCTGCTCCGGCTGCCCACGCGTTGCCGGCAGGTCTACCTGCTGAACCGGATCGAAGGCATGACCTACATCGAAATCGCCGACCACTGCGGCATCAGCGTCAAGGCAGTGGAAAAACACATCAGCCGGGCCCTGCGCCTTCTGCGCGAGCGGCTCGGCGCCTTTCAGTCGGAGTCTCGTACATGACACGCCAGGCGAAGGAATCGCACGCAGCCGACCTGCCCACCACGGCGGAGGCATGGCTGGCGCGGCTGCATTCGCCGGCCCGCAGTTCGGTGGACGAAGATGCCTTCGAGCGCTGGCGCGGGGCCGATCCGGAGCACGCGGCGGCCTATGCCGAAGTGGAATACCTGCATCGCAACGCGGGACTGCTGGCGGCGGACCCGCTGCTGCGGGCGGCGGCACGCGCGGCCCGGCGCGACCTGGCGCGCCGACCGCAGGCACGGCCGCAGCGCGGCTGGCGGCTGGCGGCCGGGCTGGCGGCGGCGCTGCTGGTGGCGGTGGGCGTCGGCTGGATGGTCCGCGACGGCGCGCCCGTCGAACGCACGTACGCCACCCAGGTCGGCCTGCCGCAGGCGATCACGCTTGCCGATGGCACCCGGGTCCAGCTCGACGCCCAGTCCAGCCTGGTGACCCGTTTCGGTCCGCGCCAGCGCGAGGTGATCCTGCGCAACGGGCGGGCCCAGTTCGCCGTGGCGGCGGATCCGGAGCGGCCGTTCCTGGTGCGCGTGGACGGCAGCCTGATCCGCGACGTCGGCACCACGTTCCAGGTCGACCGCAGCGCCCAGGGGACCACCGTGGGGCTGCTCGAGGGCCGCGTCGCGGTCAGCCACGCCGGCAGCGCCGGTGCACCGGCCTGGAGCAGTGAACTGGCGCCCGCCCAGCAGTTGCACATCGACACCGACGGCCGCCCGGCCGCGGTCACCGCGCTCGACCTGGTCCAGGCGCAAGCCTGGCCGCGTGGCCAGCTCGATTTCAGCGAGCGGCGACTGGACCACCTGCTCGAGTCGATGAACCGCTATTCCACCACCCAGCTGCGGCTGGGCGACCCCTCGCTGGCGGCACTGAAGGTCAGTGGCAGCTTCCATGCCGGCGACCAGCAGGCGTTGGCCAAGGCACTGGCCCAGGGCTGGCGGTTGCGCGTGCAGCGGACCGGGCCGGACGAGCTGACCCTGCTGCCGGCCGCCGCGGCCCGCTGACCACGATGACGGGCCGCCGCGTTGCGTCGGCCGCCGTCCGCGGTCGCCGCCTGATTCCGTTTGCCGCCGCGCTGGCGTTCGCGCTGACGTTGTCGTGCGCGCATGCGGTCACACGCGGACTGACTCGCCACTACGCGATCCCGGCCGGCCAGCTGGATGACACGCTGCGTGCGCTCGCTGCACGGGGCAACGTGCAGCTGCTCTACGCACCGCAGCTCACGGCCGGCCAGCGGGCCGTCGCGCTGGAGGGGGACTTCACCCCGGCCGATGCGTTGGCGATCGTGCTGCGTGGCAGCGGCTTGCAGGCCGAGGTCGTCACGCCCGACACCTACGTGCTGCGCCGCATCGCTCCCGCCGCCGCGGCGCCCGCCACCCGCGCGGCCGGGCGGGCGCTGCCGCCGGCGCCGCTGGAGTCGCTGCCGGTGCCGCTGCTGGCGGTGGAAGTGACCGGCACCCACTTGCGCCGCACGGCCATGGAGACCGCCTCGCCACTGACCGTGATCGACCGTCGCCAGATCGAGCACAGCGGCTACCAGACTCTGTTCGAGTTGCTGCGCGCGCAGCCCGGCGTGCGGGTGAACAATGCCCCGGTGGCGCTGAGCGACAGCGCGCTGTACCAGGCCAACGGGCTGTCCGGGGCAACCGGCGCCGCGGCGGTCGACCTGCACGGGCTCGGCGCCACCGCCACGCTGTTTCTGGTCGACGGCCAGCGCATGGCCGGTTACGGGCTGTCGCAGGGCGAGTTCAGCCTGGTCAACGACCTGGAGAGCATCCCGCTGGCGCTGGTCGAGCGGATCGAAGTGCTGCGTGACGGCGCGTCCGCGATCTACGGCTCCGACGCGATGGCCGGCGTGGTCAACATCATCCTGCGCAAGCAGTTCCAGGGGGTGGCGCTGGATGGCAACGCCGGCATCTCCTCGCGCGGGGATGCATCGCAGCGGCGCGTCACGGGCAGCTTCGGTAGCGCCTTCGGCCACGGCGGCCACCTGCTGCTGAGCGCCGACTACCTGGAGCGTTCGCCGCTGCTCGGCCGCGACCGTCGATGGGCACGCAACGGCGGCGACGGCGGCGACGGCACCTACTATTTCGACGGCGGCCAGATCGGCTACGACAACACCGACGGCGGCTGCACCCGGCTCACCCTGGACGGGCCGTGCACCAACACCACCGGGCCGGCGACCACGCTGCAGACGCAGCTGGACAGCCGCTCGCTGCTGTTGCACGTCGATCACCCGGTCGGTTCACTCGAGGCCTACGCCGGGCTGCGCTGGAACAGCGTGCGCCAGCACCAGCAGACGGGACCGGCGACCGAGCAGCTGTTGCTGTTCGATCCGGGTCCGCCGCGCAGCGTGCGGGTGGTGAACTATGCCTTCGCCGACATCGGGCCTATCCGCGACGCCACCCAGTCACGCAGCACCCAGCTCAGCGCCGGCCTGCGCGGCCACCCCGGCGACTGGCAATGGGACCTGCGCCTGGACGACCAGCACAACGCCGGCACCGACCGCGTGCGCGGCCTGTTGCGTTCCAGCGTGCTGGATCAGGCGCTCTCCGACGGCAGCTACCAGCCCGGCGGCCGCAACAGTCCAGCCGTGCTCGCCGCGCTGTCGCCGCAACTGCTGCGCACCGGCCATACCAGCCAGAGCGGCTTCAGCCTGCGCGCGGACGGGCCATTGGCGCAGTGGCCGCTGGGCGAGCTGGGCCTGGCAGCCGGCATCGAGGGCTACCGCGAGCAGCTGGACGACCAGCCCGATCCGCTGCTGATTGCCAACGACGTGTTCCAGTTCCAGCCCCCGTACGTGCGCCGGGGCGATCGCTGGATCTCCGCGGCCTACGTGGAGATGGAAGCCCCGCTGGCAAAAGGATTCACCGCCAACGTTGCCGCCCGCGCCGATCACAGCGGCGGCTTCGGATGGGCGTTCTCGCCGCGCCTCGGGCTGAAATGGGACGTCAGCGACGAGGTGAGTTTCCGCGGCACGCTGGCGCGCGGGTATCGCGCGCCCACCCTGCCCGAGCTCGATCGGCCGCAGGCGCTGCTGCCCACCGGCGTGCGGGTGGAAGTACCCAGCGCGCTGCTGCCGTGCGTGAACGGCCGGCCGGTGGGCGGCGGCTATGCGCTGTGCACGCTGCGGCTGGACAGCGTGAGCAACCCCGAGCTGCGGCCAGAGCGCTCGCGCAGCCTCACCTTCGGCGTGGTGCTGGCGCCCACGCCGGCGCTGGGCATCGCGCTGGATGTCTACCAGGTCGACCGCCGCCACGAGATCCGCGCGTTGCCGGTGTCCTATGCGCTGGATCATCCGGACGCCTTTCCCGAGCTGTTCCGCCGCGACGCCCAAGGCGCGCTGTACGCGTTCGACCAGCAGCTGGTGAACCTGGGCAAGACGATGGTGCGCTCGTTCGATCTGGACGTGCGCTACCGGCTCGACACCCGGCGCCTGGGCAGCTTCAGCTTCAACCTCGGCGTGGACTGGCTGTCCAAGCTGCGCCGGCAGATCGTGCCGGATGCACCGCCGGAGCCTTACGACGGCTACGCAGACCAGCCCAAGGCCACCGCGCTGGGGTCCGTGGAGTGGTCGCGCGGCGACTGGGTCACCACCGCCAACCTGCGCTACACCGGGCACTACGGCTACCGGGCCAGCGCCAACAGCCGGCTGACCTGCCCGGACGGCCTGCGCGAGGCCGGCCACTGCAGCACGCCGGCGTTCACCCAGCTCGATCTCAACCTCGACTACAGCGGCTTCGACCACTGGCGCATCGGCCTGAACGTGCACAATGCGCTGGACCACGCGCCGCGCTATTACGGTCCCTCGTCGCTGGCGTACAGCCCGGCATTCGACGACGTCGTGGGACGCTACTTCCTGCTCAGCTTCCACTACCAGCGCTGAGCGTCCGGGCAGGACTTCCTGCTGCGCGCACGGCTGGAGCCGCACGCTGGAGATCACTCCCGCCAGGCGCAGTGCACGACGCATCGTGCGTTCGCACGAGGTGACACCATCGGTCGAGGTCGGCAGCTCGGTCGGTCCGCTCCAGCCGCAGGGAGGACTGCTGCGTCGCCTGCGCCGCGCGGGGCGGCGCGACACGCGTCACATCGCGCCGATGGTTGCAAATGCACCTGTTGACCGTGCCGCAACATCGCCCCTAACGTCGGCGGCATGTCGATCGACAACGCCCCTGCCAGCCTGCCCCGCGTCCGCCTCCCCGGCGTGGCGGCCTGTGCTGGCGCGCGCTGCGTCGACACCCTTTTCCGCGTCACGAACACGACCACCACCACGACCATTACCACTCGGTCGGGGTGGGTGTCCGTGCGCGACTAGCTTCACCATCACGCAACGGCCCCGCCCTCGACGAGGCGGGCCGGCTTGCAGCACACCGATACCGCCAGAAGAGCACGGGCCTCATCCGGAGGCTTACGTGAATACCTGCGCACCCCAGCTGCTCGAACACCCCAAACCGTTGCCGTCGGCGTTCGTGCCGGCGGCCTCCTCGCTGCGTTGCCGCCAGCTCGCCGTGGGAGTGATCGGTCCCGGTCGCGTGGGCAGCGCCGTGCTCGGCCAGCTGCGCGCCGCGCAGCCCCGGCTGGAACGCGAGGGCCGCGTGCGCTTGCGTCTGTGCGGCGTGGTCGCCAGCAAGCGCATGTGGCTGGACTGCGATGACGCCGAGCTCAACGGCCGCGCCGGCGGCGCCCAGGTGTGGCGTCCGAACGATCTGGACGCCTTCGCCGCCCACGTGCGCGGTGGCGCCGAGCCGCGCGACGCGCTGCTGATCGACTGCAGCGCCAGCGACACGGTGGCCTCGCGTTACGCCGACTGGCTCGCCGACGGGCTGCACGTGGTAACGCCAAACAAGCTCGCCGGCAGCGGCGCGCTCGCGCGCTGGCATACGATCCGCCACGCCAGCGCCGCCAGCGGCGCGCGCTTCCGCTACGAGGCCACCGTGTGCGCCGGCCTGCCGGTGGTGCAGACGCTGCGCGACCTGCTCGATACCGGCGACGAACTGCTCGCGGTGGAAGGCATGTTCTCCGGCACGCTGGCCTGGCTGTGCAATCGCCATGACGGGGCGCAGCCGTTTTCCGCGCTGGTGCGCGAGGCGCATGCGCTGGGCTACACCGAGCCGGACCCGCGCGACGATCTGTCCGGCATGGACGTGGCGCGCAAGCTGGTGATCCTGGCCCGTGAGGCCGGCTGGGCGCTGTCGCTTGACGACGTGGCGGTGGAAAGCCTGGTGCCGGCATCGCTCGCGACGCTCTCGCGCGAGGAGTTCATGCAGCGGCTGGACGAGCTGGACGCCCCCCTGGCCGCCCGCCTCGCGGCGGCGCGCGCCGAAGGAGGCGTGCTGCGCCATGTCGCCCACCTCGACGCCCGCGGCCGCGCCAGCGTCAAGCTGGCCGTGCTGCCGGCCGCACACGCCTTCGCCCACTCGCGGCTCACCGACAACGTGGTGCAGTTCACCACCCGCCGCTACTGCGATAATCCGCTGCTGGTGCAGGGGCCGGGTGCCGGTCCCGAAGTCACCGCCGCCGGCATTTTCGCCGACCTGCTGCGCATCGCCGAGTCGCTGGAGCTGCGCGCATGAACGCCCAACTGCGAGACCGCATGACCACCGCCCCGCACTCCGCCCTGCACGCCTACGCCTTCGCCCCCGCCTGCGTGGGCAACGTGGGCGTCGGCTTCGACATCCTCGGCCACTCGATGGCCGGCGCCGGCGATCGCGCCGAGGTGCGCCGCATCGACGAACCCGTGGTGCGCATCGCCGCGATCCACGGCGTGGTCACCGAGCTGCCGCTGGACCCGATGCGCAACACCGCCGGCATGGCGCTGGTGTCGCTGCGCAAGGCGCTGGGCCTGGCGCACGGCTTCGAGCTGACCCTGCACAAGGGCATCGCGCTGGGCTCGGGCATGGCCGGCTCGGCCGCCTCCTGCGTGGCCGCGCTGGTGGCCGCCAACGCCCTGCTGGAAAAGCCGCTGCCGGTCGAGTCGCTCTACGGCTTCGCGCTGGACGGCGAGGCGGTAGCCAGCGGCAGCCGCCATGGCGACAACATCGGCCCGATGCTGCTCGGCGGGCTGGTGCTGGCCACCCACGACCGGCTGGTGCGCATCCCGGTGCCGGCCACTTGGCACTGCGCGCTGGTGCATCCGCACTTCGTGCTGGAGACGCGCAAGGCGCGCGCGGCGCTGGCCGGCGACTACGCGCTGGGCAGCTTCGTCACGCAGAGCGCCAACCTCGCCCTGGTGCTGGCCGGCTGCTACCGCGGCGAGGCCGCGCTGGTGCGCGAAGGCCTCAAGGACGTGCTGGTGGAACCGCGCCGTGCGCCGCTGGTGCCGAACTTTGCCCGCGTGAAGCAGGCCGCGATGGACCACCGCGCCATGGGCGCCAGCATCTCCGGCGCTGGCCCCAGCGTGTTCGGCTGGTACGAGCAGCGCGCCGAGGCCGAGCAGGCCGCGGTTTCGATGCGCGCGGCGTTCGGCGAAGCCGGACTGGACAGCGACGCCTTCGTCGCGCCCGTCGACGGGCCGGCGGCCAGCGTGGTCGATGCCGGAGACGATGAATGAGAGGGCTGGATGCCCTAGCGACGGGGTCGATGACCTCCCGCGCAGCAGGCGCGACGACCGCATCCAGACGCGCCGCGCGAAGGCCGGCTCCTTCGCCGGGTAAGCCTGGTCGCAGCGTGGGACTCCGCCCCTGTCCCGAACCCCCATCGCCGTCATTCCCGCGGCTCTCAACAGACGAACGTCTGGTCAAGCGGGAGGCGCTCCTCAACGGCGTATGCCGGTCATCCATCGTGCTCTGCCACACCTTGAAAATGGATTCCCGCTTTCGCAGGAATGACGGCACGGAAGAGCATCGCGTTGCAGGGAATCACCTGCCTTGGCGACGCACGGCAGCAGGCAACGCACATCGCATCACCCCATGCGCGAGGCACGCATGAGCGCCACCCTGCGCTACGTCAGCACCCGCGGCGGCAGTCCGGCCGCAAGCCTGAGCGACGCCATCGCCGCCGGCCTGGCCCCCGACGGCGGCCTCTACGTGCCCGAGGCAATGCCGCGGCTCGATGTCGACCACTTCGACCCGAACGGTTCCCTCGCCGACACCGCCGCCACCCTGCTCGCCCCGTTCTTCGCCGGCGACCCGCTGGCTGACGCGCTGCCGGCGATCTGCGCCGAGGCGCTGGATTTCCCGGTGCCGCATCGCGCGCTGCCGGCCGACGGCGCGCACGTGCTGGAGCTGTTCCACGGCCCCACCGCGGCGTTCAAGGACGTCGGTGCGCGCTTTCTCGCCGCCTGCCTGGCGCGGCTGCCGCGCCGCGATGCGCGACCGCTGACGATCCTGGTCGCCACTTCGGGCGACACCGGCGCCGCGGTCGGCGCGGCCTTCCACGGAAGGCCCGGCGTGCGCGTGGTGATCCTGTATCCGGACGGCAAGGTGTCGCCGCGGCAGGCGCATCAGCTCGGCTGCTTCGGTGGCAACGTCACCGCGCTGCGCGTGGCCGGCCGCTTCGACGACTGCCAGCGCATGGTGAAAGCCGCGCTCAACGATCCGGCGCTGCAGGCGGCGGTGCCGCTGTCCTCGGCCAACAGCATCAGCCTCGGCCGCCTGCTGCCGCAGATGAGCTACTACGCGCATACCGCAGTGGCCTGGTGGCGCGAGCGCGGCGAGCCGCGCCACGTCATCGTGCCGACCGGCAACCTTGGCAACGCGCTGGCCGCGCTGTGGGTGCGCGCGCTCGGCCTGCCGGTCGGCCGCGTGCACCTGGCCTGCAACGCCAACGCCACCCTGCCCGAGTTCCTGGCCGGCGCCGAGTACCGACCGCGCGAGGCCGTGGCGACGATTGCCAACGCGATGGACGTGGGCGCACCGAGCAACGCCGAGCGCCTGCGCTGGCTGTTCGACGACGCCACCCTGCGCCGCGAGCTGCCTGCCACCTGCGTGGACGACGAGGCGATCCGCGCCACCCTCGCCCGCCACGCCCGCGCGCAGGGCGAGGTGTTCTGCCCGCACACCGCCACCGCCGTGCACGTGCTCGACATGCTGCGCGCGGCCGGCGACCGCAGCGACTGGACGGTGGTCGCCACCGCTCATCCGGCCAAGTTCGAGAGCGTGGTGGAGCCGCTGATCGGGCATCCGGTCGCGGTGCCGGCTGCGCTGGCGGCGATGCTGGCGCGCCCCGCCCACGCCACGTCGCTGCCGGCTTCCGAGGCCGCGCTGGACGAGGCACTGCGAGCCCTGCCGGGCGGCTGATCCGGCGGGGCACTGTCGCCCGCGGGCGGTGGCGTAGGAAAATGCGCGGGATGTGGCCGCAGAGCCGCCGCTTTTTCCAACCACCGCCCCGGGGATTTCCACCATGTCGACTGCTTCCACGCCGCGTCGCGCGGCGCTTGCCTGTTCCATCCTGATCGGACTCGGCCTCACCGCCGCCCACGCGCAGGACGCCGCGCCCGCCAACGAGCACGTCAAGACCACCGAACTGCAGACGGTGAAGGTCACTGCCTCCAAGCGGGTGGAAAACCTGCAGAAGGTGCCGGTGTCGCTGACCGTGCTCACGCCGGAGAAGCTCGAAGCCTTCGGCCAGGCCGGCGACGGCGTGCTGCAGCTGGCCTCGCGCGCCCCCAGCGTGTACGCCGAAACGTCTTACGGCCGCGAGTTCCCGCGCTTCTACATCCGCGGCCTGGGCAACAGCGACTTCGACCTCAACGCCTCGCAGCCGGTGTCGATGGTGTACGACGACATCGTGCAGGAGAACCCGATCCTGAAGGGCTTCCCGCTGTTCGACCTGGCCCAGGTGGAAGTGCTGCGCGGCCCGCAGGGAACCTTGTTCGGCCGCAATTCGCCGGCCGGTGTGATCAAGTTCGAGTCGGTGCGCCCGAGCCAGGAGACCTCCGGCTACGCCCGCGTCTCCTACGGCTCGCTGGGCACCGCCAACGCCGAAGCGGCGCTGGGTGGCGCGCTGGGCGGGCACTGGTCCGGCCGCGTGTCGGCGCTGGCGCAGCACCGCGACAACTGGATCGACAACACCTTTACCGGCAAGAACGACGCGCTGGGCGGCTATAACGACCGCGCCGTGCGCCTGCAGGCGTTGTACGAAGAGGGCGGTTTCAGCGCCCTGATCAACGGCCACGCGCGCTGGCTCGACGGCACCGCCACGGTGAACCGCGCCAACGCGATCACCCTGGGCAGCAACGAATTCGAGCCGGGTTTCGAGCGCGACCAGGTGGCGCAGGACGGCGGCAACAAGCAGCACCTGTTCAGCTGGGGCAGCAACCTGCACCTGGACTGGAACCTGGGCGACATGAGCTTCACCTCGATCACCGGGCTGGAGCACGCCACGACCTACAGCCGGGGCGACGTCGACGGCGGCTACGGCGCGGTGTTCCACCTGCCGATGGGCCCGGGCTTCATCCCGTTCCCGTCCGAGACCGCCGACGCAATGCCGCACGATCGCCAGATCACGCAGGAATTCCGCCTCGCCAGCAACAGCCAGGATCGCCTGAACTGGCAGGTCGGCACCTACTACTTCGACGAAGACATCGCGATCAGCAACTTCGACTACGCCACCTTCAACGACCACGCGCTGGACGGCTACGCCAACCAGAGCCAGCGCACCAAGGCGTGGGCGCTGTTCGGCTCGGTCAACTACCAGCTGGCCGACGATTTCGAGCTGCGTGCCGGTGCGCGCTACTCGCACGACAAGCGCGACTTCCGCGTCGACCGCCTGCTCTCGCCGTTCGGTGCGCCGCCGCTCACGCTCACCGCCAACCCGAACGACTCGCGCTGGAGCGGCGACGTCACCGGCACCTGGACGGTGAGCCCCAACGTCAACGTCTACGCCCGCGTGGCGAATGGCTTCCGCGCCCCCAGCGTGCAGGGCCGCGTGCTGTTCTCGGACTTCATCTCGCAGGCCAAGCCCGAGACGATCACCTCCTACGAGCTGGGCGTGAAGTCCACCGGCATGGACAACCACGTGCGCTTCAACGCGGACGTGTACAGCTACACCATGCACAACCAGCAGCTCACTGCGGTGGGCGGCGACATCAACATCACCCGCCTGATCAACGCGAAGAAGACCGAGGGCTACGGCGCCGAGTTCGACCTGGAGGCCTACCTCACGCCGAACTTCGTGCTCACCGCCGGCGGCAGCTACAACCACACCGAGCTGAAGGACCCGACCCTGGCGGTAGCCGTGTGCGGCGCCCAGTGCACCGTGCTCGATCCGCGCAATGCCAGCGGCAACGCGCTGATCGACGGCAACGCGCTGCCCAACTCGCCCAAGTGGATCGGCACGCTCACCGCGCGCTACGGCATCCCGTACGGCGACAGCGGCGAGTTCTTCGTCTACACCGACTGGAACTACCGCAGCCAGGTGAACTTCTTCCTCTACGACTCGGCCGAGTTCAAGGGCAAGCCGCTGCTCGAGGGTGGCCTGCGCGCGGGCTACAACTGGGATTACGGCCGCCGCGAGATCGCCCTGTACGGCCGCAACATCACCGACAAGCGCGCGCTGATCGGTGCGATCGACTTCAACAACCGCACCGGTTTCGTGAATGACCCGCGGGTGATCGGCGTGGAATTCCGCGCCGAGCTGTAACCCCTGCTGCGTTGCGCCATCCCCGCGGATGGCGCAACGCAGATCACGATTCGCCATCCACCGGGCGCCCTGGGGCGCCCGGTCTCGTTTGCGCTGGCATCGTCGCACACGGGCCTTCCACGCACAGACCGTCACGGGCGCGCAGCGGTCAACGCATCAAGACGCGAACGTCGACACCCGTGCCAACTCATCCCGGGTCGTGGTCGAAAAGCCCCGTCGCGAAGCCATCGGCAGGCCTCCGACCCATACGCCTGCGCATCCTGTCCCTGCACCTACGCGGCGCCGCTCCCTGATCGGCACGCCGGGAGGCCGCACGGCCATTGGCTCATCGCCATTTTTCATATGGACATCTGGACGTCCGAACGCGAAATATCGCTTCGATTCACATGAAACTGTTGACGCGCCCTTTTCGGCTGGCCTAAGGTCGGATTCATGTCGCAGCGCAACAGCCACCACAGCCTTGCCCTGAGCCGTCGTCCCACGACGGTCGGCGACCCGCTGCTGGCCGGCGGCACTCTCCTTCTTCTCGCTCTTGTACTCGTACTCCTCATTACCAGCGGAGGTGCGGGCTAGCGGCTGCGTCCAGGCAAAAGAAACACACCTGAGACCCCCCAGACCCCGCACCGACCACGGCGCGGGGTTTTTTTTGGCCTGCGTTCCGCCCCTCCTGGAGATACCGATGAACCGCGATACCGACGTAGCCGTAGCCCAGCCGAACGACGCCGACCGCGTGCGCATCTTCGACACCACCCTGCGCGACGGCGAGCAGGCGCCGGGTTTCTCGATGGACCGCCGCGCCAAGCTGCGCATGGCGCAGGCGCTGGAAGCGCTGGGCGTGGACGTGCTGGAAGCGGGTTTCCCGCAGGCTTCGCCGGACGATTTCGCCGCCGTGTCGGAGATCGCCCGCACGTTGAAAACCACCACCGTATGCGGCCTGGCGCGCTGCCAGGACGGCGACATCGACACCACCGCCCGCGCGCTGGAAAAGGCGCAGCGCTCGCGCATCCACGTATTCCTCTCCACCAGCCCGCTGCATCGCGAGCACAAGCTGCGCATGAGCAAGGCGCAGGTGGTCGATGCCGCCATCAAGGCGGTCGAGCGCGCCGTGCAGCTCTGCCACGAAGTCGAGTTCTCCGCCGAAGACGCCCTTCGCACCGAGCCCGACTTCCTGGCCGAGGTGTTCAGCGCCGCGGTCGCCGCCGGCGCCACCACGCTCAATGCGCCGGACACCGTGGGCTACACCACGCCGGCGGAAATGATCGAGCTGTTCACCTACCTGCGCGCGCACGTGCAGGGCGCGGAGAAGGTGATCTTCTCCAGCCACTGCCACGACGACCTGGGCATGGCGGTGGCCAACTCGATGGCCGCGATCAGCGCCGGCGCGCGCCAGGTGGAGTGCACCATCAACGGCATCGGCGAACGCGCCGGCAACGCGGCGCTGGAAGAGATCGTAATGGCACTGAAGGTGCGCGCGCCGCACTTCGGCGTGGACACGCGCATCGACACGCGCCGGCTGTACCCCACCTCGCGCCTGCTCACCCAGCTCACCGGCCAGGCGGTGCCGCGCAACAAGGCGATCGTGGGCGAGAACGCCTTCGCGCACGAGTCGGGCATCCACCAGCACGGCATGCTCAAGCACCGCGGCACCTACGAAATCATGCGCCCGCAGGACGTGGGCATCGCCGAGACGAAGCTGGTGCTGGGCAAGCATTCCGGCCGCGCCGCGCTGCGCCAGCGGCTGGAAGCGCTGGGCCACGCGCCGGACGAGGCGGCGATGGAAGACATCCTGGCCCGCTTCAAGACGCTGGCCGACAAGAAGCGCGAGATCCACGACGAGGACCTGGAAGCCCTCGCGCTGGGCCAGGATCCGCAGGCCACCGGGCCGTGGCGCATCGTTCAGCTCAACAGCAGCACGCACCAGGGCAGCGCCTCCGCCTCGGTGAAGCTGGCCCACGACGACGGCCACGAGGCCAGCGAAGCGGCGATCGGCGACGGCCCGGTCGACGCCGTGCTGCGCGCCATCGAGCGCGCCACCGGCCACGCGGTGGAACTGACCGACTTCAGCGTGCGCGCGGTGAGCGAGGGCGGCGACGCCCAGGGTCAGGCCAAGCTCACCGCCCGCCACGCCGGCCGCGACTGGCGCGGCCACGGCATCAGCACCGACATCGTCGAAGCCACCGCGCTCGCCGCGCTGGCCATCGTCAACCGCATCGAACGCCAAGCGCCGGTCCGCGAGACCGCGGCCGTGGCGCACCTGTGAACGCCCCCATGCGCTCGTCCCCCCGCAACCAACGATGCCGGAGCCCCCGATGAGCACGCCCTTCCTCTGGCACAACGGTCGCCTGGTGCCGTGGGCCGACGCCACCGTCCATGTCACCACGCACGCGCTGCACTACGGCTCGTCGGTGTTCGAGGGCGAACGCGTGTACGCCACGCCCGCCGGCCCGGCGTACTTCCGCCTCGCCGATCACACCGCGCGGCTGTTCGAGTCCGCACGCGTGTACGACATCGCCATCGGCTACAGCGAGGAGGACATCAACGAAGCCTGCCGCGAGCTGATCCGTGCCAACGCGATGCGCTCGGCCTACGTGCGGCCGATCGTGTTCCGCGGTGCCGGCGGGCTGGGCGTGCTGCCCAAGGACGGTGCGCCGGTGGACGTGGCGATCATGGCGATGAGCTGGGGCGCGTATCTGGGCGACGCCCGCGAGAAGGGCGCCGACGTGTGCGTGTCGTCCTGGCATCGCCCGGCGCCGAACACCTTGCCGAGCTGGGCCAAGGCCGGCGGCAACTACCTGTCCAGCCAGCTGATCGCGGCCGAGGCGCGCCGCGGCGGTTACGACGAAGGCATCGCGCTGGGCCACAACGGTCTGCTCAGCGAGGGCGCGGGCGAGAACCTGTTCCTGGTCAAGAAGGGCAAGCTGCTCACCCCGCCGACCAGCGCCGGCATCCTCGCCGGCATCACCCGCGACAGCGTGATCACGCTGGCCAGCGACCTGGGCCTCGTGGTGGAAGAGCGCGACCTGCCGCGCGAGGCCCTGTACAGCGCCGACGAGATCTTCATGACCGGCACCGCCGCCGAGATCACGCCGGTGCGCTCGGTGGACCGCAAGGCGGTCGGTGCCGGCAAGCCCGGCCCGATCACCCGCACGCTGCAGGACGCCTTCTTCGGCCTGTTCGACGGCCGCACCGCCGATCGCTGGGGCTGGCTGGAGACGGTCGATGTCACTAGTGCGGTCTTCCCTGACCGCAAAGATCAAGAACCGGCCATCCATGGCCGGACTCCTCATCAACAGCCCGCCCCCATGGAGGCTTCGGCATGAGTGGCCCACGCACCCTGTTCGAAAAAATTTGGGACGCCCACGTGGTGGCGCCCGAGAGCACCGACACCCCGGCCGTGCTCTACGTCGACCTGCATCTGGTGCACGAGGTGACCTCGCCGCAGGCGTTCACCGAGCTGCGCGAACGCGGGCTCAAGCCCCGCCGCCCCGACCGCATGCTGGCCACGCTGGATCACTCCACGCCGACCCTGCCCGCCGGCGCGGATGGCGAGCGCCCTTACGCCAATGCCGAGGCCAAGGCGCAGGTCGCGCAGCTGGAAGCGAACTGCCGCGAATTCGGCATCCACCTGCACGGCTGGGACAGCGCCGACCGCGGCATCGTGCACGTGATCGGCCCGGAACTGGGCGCCACCCAGCCGGGCATGACCATCGTCTGCGGCGACAGCCACACCTCCACGCATGGTGCATTTGGAGCATTGGCGTTCGGCATCGGCACCACCGAGGTCGGCCACGTGATGGCGACCCAGTGTCTGCTGCAGCGCAAGCCGAAGACGCTGGCGATCCACGTCGACGGCGCCCTGCCCAAGGGCGTGGGCGCGAAGGACCTGATCCTGCACATCATCGGCCAGATCGGCGTCGATGGCGGCACCGGCCACGTCATCGAGTACCGCGGTCCGGCGATCGCGGCGCTGTCGATGGAAGAGCGCATGACGGTGTGCAACATGTCGATCGAGGCGGGCGCGCGCGCCGGCCTGATCGCCCCGGATGACACCACCTTCGCCTGGCTGAAAGGCCGTCCGCACGCGCCGCAGGGCGCCGCGTGGGACGCCGCCGTGGCGCGCTGGACGCAGCTGCACAGCGACGCCGGCGCCGTCTACGACCGCGAGGTGCGCATCGACGCGGCGGCGGTGAAACCTACCGTCACCTACGGCACCCATCCGGGCATGGCGATCGCCATGGACGCGCCGGTGCCGGCCGCACGCAACGCGGTCGAACAGCGCGCGCTGGATTACATGCACGCCACCGCCGGCCAGGCGATGCAGGGCATGGCGGTGGACGTAGTGTTCGTGGGCAGCTGCACCAACTCGCGCCTGTCCGACCTGCGCGAAGCGGCCGGCGTGCTGAGCGGCCGCCGCATCGCCGACGGCGTGCGCATGCTGGTGGTACCCGGCTCCGAAGCGGTGCGCCGCGACGCCGAGCGCGAAGGCCTGCACGAGGTGTTCGCCGCGGCCGGCGCCGAGTGGCGCGTGCCGGGCTGCTCGATGTGCATCGCGATGAATGGCGACCTGGCGCGGCCGGGTCAGCTCGTCGTGAGCACCTCCAACCGCAACTTCGAGGGTCGCCAGGGCAAGGGCGCGCGCACCGTGCTGGCCAGCCCCGCCACGGCGGCCGCCTCGGCGGTGGCCGGGCGCATCGCCGACCCGCGCGAGTACGTCCGCCAGGAGCAGGCCGCATGAAGCCCGTCACCCACATCCATTCGCGCACCGCCGCGCTGGCGGACGAGAACATCGACACCGACCGCATCATCCCGGCCCGCTTTCTCACCACCACCACCCGCGGAGGGCTGGGCAAGCTGTGCTTCCACGACTGGCGCTATCAGGCCGACGGCAGCGACAACCCCGCCTTCCCGCTGAACCGGGCGGAAGCGACCGGCTGCGCGATCCTGGTCGCCGGGCGCAACTTCGGCTGCGGCTCCTCGCGCGAGCACGCGCCGTGGGCGCTGCTGGATTACGGCATCCAGGCGGTGCTGTGCAGCGAGATCGCGGACATCTTCCGCAGCAACGCGCTGAAGAACGGCCTGCTGGCGATCATGGTCAGCGAGCCCGAGCACCGCTGGCTGCTCGAGCATCCCGGCGTGGAGCTGCACATCGACGTGCGCGAGCAGGTCGTCACGCTGCCCGACGGCGGCCGCATCACCTTCCAGCTCGAACCCTTCGCCCGCCACTGCCTGCTCGAAGGCGTCGACCAGCTCGGCTTCCTGCTGCAGCACGCCGACGCCATCACCCGTTACGAACACCAGCACGAGGAACACGCCGCATGAAAGCGCATATCGTCACCCTGCCTGGCGACGGCGTCGGTCCCGAGGTCACCGCCGTGGCCGTGGCCGTGCTGGAGGCCGTGGCCGAGCACTACGGCCACCGATTCACCTTCGAGGAACACGCGATCGGCGGCTGCGCCATCGACGCCACCGGCGAGCCGCTGCCGGCCGCCTCGCTGGAGGCATGCCAGAAGGCCGATGCGGTGCTGCTGGGCGCGGTGGGCGGCCCGAAGTGGTCCGACCCGAACGCCAAGGTGCGCCCCGAGCAGGGGCTGCTGGCGTTGCGCGCGGCGCTGGGCGTGTACGCCAACCTGCGCCCGCTGCAGGTGCACCCGGCGCTGGCCAGCCTGTCGCCGCTGAAGAACGAGAAGCTCAAGGACGTCGACGTGCTGTTCGTGCGCGAGCTCACCGGCGGCGCCTACTTCGGCGCCAAGACGCGCACGGCCGACGCCGCCACCGACGAGTGCAGGTACACCGAGGCCGAGATCGAACGCGTGGTGCGCCGCGCCTTCGCGCTGGCCCGCGAGCGTCGCCACCACCTCACCTCGGTGGACAAGGCGAACGTGCTGGAGACCTCGCGCCTGTGGCGCAACGTCGTGCAGCGCATCGCGCCGGAATACCGCGACGTGAAGGTCGAGCACCAGCTGGTCGACTCGATGGCGATGCTGCTGCTGACCCAGCCGGGCCGCTACGACGTGGTGGTCACCGAGAACCTGTTCGGCGACATCCTCACCGACGAAGCCGCCGCGCTGGCCGGCTCGCTGGGCCTGCTGCCCTCGGCCTCACTGGGCGAAGGCAAGCGCGGCCTGTACGAACCCATCCACGGTTCGGCGCCGGACATCGCCGGGCAAGGCGTAGCCAACCCCACCGGCGCGATCCTCTCCGCCGCGCTGCTGCTGCGCCACTCGCTGGGCCTGGAGGAAGAGGCGCAGTGCGTGGAGGCGGCCGTGTCGCAAGTGCTGGAACACGGTCCGCGCACCCGCGACATCGGCGGCCACGCCGGCACCGATGCCGTGCGCGACGCCGTGCTGATGGCGGTGGAAGAGCACGCGGCGATCCACCACGCCTTCTTCGCCGGAGGCCGCGCATGCGGTTGAGTCCGGCCCCGTTTGGCTTGCCCCGCGCGCCCGCCGGCAGACCCCCGTCGCGCTGCGCTGCCCACCTCCCCGGTACTCGCAGACATGTCCCGGGCGCGCGGGGAAGCCTTTCTCTTGGTCCTGATGGAGCATGTGATGCGCAGTGACGTGATGAAAACCGGCCCGGACCGCGCGCCCGCGCGGGCGATGATGCGGGCCACCGGGCTGGACGACGCGGCGATCGCCAGGCCGCTGGTGGCGGTGGTGCACACCTGGACCAACGTCAGCCCGTGCAACCTCAACCTGCGCGAGCTGGCCGACGCGGCGATCAAAGGGGTGCGCGCCGCCGGCGGCACGCCGATCGAGTTCAACACCATCGCGATCACCGACGGCATGGCGATGGGCACGCCCGGCATGCGCGCCTCACTGGTCAGCCGCGAGGTGATCACCGACTCGATCGAGCTGGCCGTGGACGGCCATTCGCTCGACGCGATGGTGGTGCTGTGCGGCTGCGACAAGACCATCCCCGCCGCGGCGATGGCGCTGGCGCGGCTGAACATTCCCGGCGTGGCGCTGTACGGCGGCACCATCGCCCACGGCAATCACGACAACCACCCGATCACCATCCAGCAGGTGTTCGAGGCGGTCGGCGCGCACGGCGCCGGTAAGATCGACGACGCCGAGCTGACCTCGGTGGAACGCGACGCCTGCCCCGGCGCCGGCGCCTGCGGCGGCCAGTTCACCGCCAACACCATGGCGATGGTGCTGACCACGCTGGGCCTGTCGCCGGTGGGCTTCAACGACATCCCGGCCACCCATCCGGCGAAGAAGCAGGCGGCCTATCGCTGCGGCGAGCTGGTGATGGAGTGCCTGAAGGCCAACCGCAGGCCAAGCGACCTGCTCAGCCGCAGCGCGTTCCAGAACGCTGCGCGTATGGTCGCTGCCACCGCCGGCTCCACCAACGCGGTGCTGCACTTGCTGGCGATCGCGCGCGAGGCCGGCGTCGAATGGAGCATCGAAGATTTCGAACCGGCCTCGGTGCACACGCCGGTGATCGCCGACCTGCTGCCCGGCGGCCGCTACACCGCAGTGGAGATGTTCGGCGCCGGCGGCGCCGCCCGCGTGGCGCAGGAGCTGATCGCCGCCGGCATGCTCGCCGACACGCCGACCGTCACCGGCAGCACGCTGTTCGCCGAGGCCGCAGCTGCACCGCGCGCCGAGAACCAGGACGTGATCCTCCCGGTGAGCGCGCCGCTGAAGCCGCGCGGCGGCTACTCGATCCTCTACGGCAACCTTGCGCCCGAGGGCTGCATCCTCAAGCTGGCCGGCAAGACCGGCACCCAGTTCGAAGGGCCGGCCCGCGTGTTCGAGAGCGAGGAGGCCGCGTTCGCTGCCGTGCAGTCCGGTGGCATCGCCAAGGGCGACGTCATCGTGATCCGCAACGAAGGCCCGGCCGGCGGCCCCGGCATGCGCGAGATGCTCGGCGTCACCGCGGCGCTGGTCGGTCGCGGCCTGGGCGACGACGTGGCGTTGATCACCGACGGCCGCTTCTCCGGCGCCACCCACGGCTTCATGGTCGGCCACATCGCGCCGGAAGCCGTGCGCGGCGGCCCGATCGCCCTGCTGAGCGACGGCGACCGCATCGTCATCGACGGCGACCGCCGCGAGCTGCGCACCACCGCCGACCTCGACGCTCGCCGCGCGGGCTGGACGCCGCCGCCGCCGAAGGTCACCCACGGCGCCCTGGCCAAGTACGCCCGGCTGGTCGGCTCCGCTTCCGACGGCGCCACCACCCGCGCCGACACCCCCTACGTTTCGGCCGTCCAGACGGCCAAAGCATCCGCAGAACACACCCAAGGAGTCACCGCATGAGCACCAACAAAGAAAACCTCCTCGCCAAGGGCCGCATCGCCGTGCTCGGCTACGGCAGCCAGGGCCGCGCCCATGCGCTGAACCTGCGCGACTCCGGCCTCGACATGGTCGTGGGCCTGCGTCCGAACGGCCCGACCTGGCACAAGGCCAAGGCCGAGGGCTTCACCGTGGTGGAGCCCGCCGAAGCGGTGAAGGGCGCCGACCTGGTCGCCGTGCTGACGCCCGACATGGTGCAGCCGACGCTGTACACCGAATCGATCGAGCCGAACATCAAGCCCGGCGCGGCGCTCTTGTTCGCGCACGGCTTCAACGTGCACTTCGGCCAGATCACCCCGCGCAAGGACATCGACGTGATCTTGGTGGCGCCGAAGGGCCCGGGCGCGCTGGTGCGCACCGAGTACGAGCGCGGCCGTGGCGTGCCGAGCATCTGGGCGGTGTACCAGGACGTCAGCGGCCAGGCCGAGGCCAAGGCGCACGCCTACGCCGACGGCATCGGCGGCGGCCGCGCGCTGTTGATCAAGACCGACTTCAAGGAAGAGACCGAGACCGATCTGTTCGGCGAGCAGGCCGTGCTGTGCGGTGGCGCCAGCGACCTGGTGAAGGCCGGCTTCGAGACCCTGGTGGAAGCCGGCTACCAGCCGGAGATCGCCTACTACGAGGTGATGCACGAGCTGAAGCTGATCGTCGACCTGTTCTACGAAGGCGGCCTCACCAAGATGCTGCAGTTCGTCTCCGAGACCGCGCAGTACGGCGACTACGTCAGCGGCCCGCGGGTGATCGACGCCGGCGTGAAGGCGCGCATGAAGGACGTGCTGAAGGACATCCAGGACGGCACCTTCGCGAAGAACTGGACCGAGGAATACAAGGCCGGCCTGCCCAACTACAAGCGCATCAAGCAGGCCGACCTCGACCACCCGATCGAGCAGGTTGGCGCCAGGCTGCGCGCCCGCATGCCGTGGCTGCAGACCGGCACCGCCCAGCCGGCCGCCGCCGCCGGTGAACCGCTGAAGAAGGTCGGCTGAAGTCGCCGACCCGCCGGCCGCGCGTGATCCGCGCGCGGCCGGACCGAACGCAACGCTTGAGGAACCGTCCCGTGAACCTGCAGACCGTGAAGTCCGATCCCGCGCCGATCCTGCCGCCGCCCGGCGTGCACCCGCTCGCCGGCACCCCGATGACCGGTGCCGAGATCGTGGTGCAGGTACTCGCCGACGAGGGTGCGGACGTGCTGTTCGGCTACTCCGGCGGCGCCATCCTGCCGGTGTACGACGCGGTGTTCCGCTACAACGCCGAGCACCCGCGCGAGGACGGTCGCGACGCGATGCCGCTGATCGTGCCGGCCAACGAGCAGGGGGCGGGCTTCATGGCCGCCGGCTATGCGCGCGCCTCCGGCAAGGTCGGCGTGGCGGTGGTCACCTCCGGCCCGGGCGCCACCAACACGGTGACGCCGGTGCGCGACTCGATGGCCGACTCGATCCCGCTGGTGGTGATCTGCGGCCAGGTGCCCACCGCGGCGATCGGCAGCGACGCGTTTCAAGAGGCGCCGATCAGCAGCATCATGAGCGGCTGCGCCAAGCACGTGTTCCTGGTCACCGATCCGGCGAAGCTCGAACCCACCCTGCGCACCGCGTTCGAACTGGCCCGCAGCGGGCGTCCCGGCCCGGTGGTGCTGGACATCCCCAAGGACGTGCAGAACGCCGCGCTGACCTTCCAGGGCGAAGGACAGCTGGCGATTCCCGGCTACCGGGCGCGGATGCGCGCGGTGGAACAGGCGCATCTCACCGACGCCGACTGCGCCGCCTTCTTCGCCGCGCTAAGCCAGGCGAAGCGGCCACTGATCTACGCCGGCGGCGGCGTCGTCGCGGCGGAAGCGGCCGAGGCGCTGCGCGCGTTTGTCGATGCGTTCGGCCTGCCGGTCACCACCACCCTGATGGGCATCGGCGCAGTCGACACCACCGCGCCACTGGCCCTGCACATGCTGGGCATGCACGGCACCGCCTACGCCAACTACGCGGTGGAGGATTGCGACTTTGTGCTGGCGCTGGGCGCGCGCTTCGACGACCGCGTGGCCGGCGTGCCGGGCAAGTTCGCGCCGCGCGCGCGCTTCATCGCCCAGGTCGATATCGACCCGGCCGAGATCGGCAAGGTGAAGGCGGTGCAGTGGCACCACTGCGGTCCACTGGTGCGCACGCTGGACCGGCTGCGCCGCTACGGCAAGGCGCAGGGCTTTCGCCCGCAGTCCGACGGCCGCTACGCCTCATGGCACCGGCACGTGGCCGACCTCAAGCGCGTGCATGCAATGAACTACGACCGCGCCAGCGCGATGATCCAGCCGTATGCGGTGATCGAGGCGATCAACCGCATCACCGACGGCCGCGCGATCATTTCCACCGGCGTGGGCCAGCACCAGATGTGGGCGGCGCAGTACTTCGACTTCCGCGGACCGCGCCAGTGGCTCACCTCCGGCTCGATGGGCACGATGGGCTTCGGTCTGCCGGCGGCGATCGGCGCGCAGTTCGCGCGACCGGACGCGCTGGTGATCGACCTCGACGGCGACGCCAGCATCCGCATGAACTTCGGCGAGCTGGAGACCGTCACCACCTACGGCCTGCCGCTGAAGGTGGTGGTGTTCAACAACGCTGGCGACGGCATGGTGCGGCAGTGGCAGAAGCTGTTCTTCGAGAGCCGCTTCGCCTCGTCGGACAAGACCCTGCACACCAAGGACTTCGTCAAGGCCGCGCAGGCCGACGGCTTCGCCTGGGCGCAGCGGCTGGAGCAGCCGCCGGAGATCGAGCGGGTGATCGCCGACTTCCTCGCCTTCGAAGGCCCGGCCTTCCTCGAGGTGATCATCGATCCGGACGCGGGCGTCTACCCGATGGTCGGCCCCGGCATGACCTACGCACAGATGATCACCGGCGAACACATCGCTTCGCGCACGCCGCCGGAGGCGGCCGATGGCGCGCCGGCGGACATGTTCTAGCGGCTTGCCTCGTATGAAGCAGAGACGCTGGATGACCGGCATTCGCCGTTGAACAGCGCTTCCGGCTTTCGCCGGGATGACGGCTTGAGGTTTCTGGCTGGCCGGGCAACCGATCCGCAGCCGCATCACGGGCTCGCATTTCCGTCATCGCGGCGAAAGCCGAGATCCCAGTGACTCCTCACTGCACGACGCAACCCGCTGCCAAGACCCAACCTGCCGCCTACCCACCTCGGACCACGGGCAACAAACGCTTCACGGAATCCCATGAAACACACCCTCTCGATCCTCCTGCAGAACGAATCCGGTGCGCTGGTGCGCGTGGCGGGGCTGTTCTCCTCGCGCGGCTACAACATCGACTCGCTCAACGTGGCGCCGACCACCGACATTGAGGTGTCGCGCCTGGTCGTGGTCACCCACGGTGGCGACGAATCGATCGAGCAGATCCTCAAGCAGGCGCGCAAGCTGGTGGACGTGATCGAGGCGGTGGAATTGCCCGCGCCCGTGGCGGTGCCATCGGATCCGGCGGCGGGCGCGTGAGCGCGATGAGCGACGACGGGCTCGACCTGCTGCGCCGCGTGCTCACCGCGCGCGTCTACGAGGTGGCGCGCGAAACCGAGCTCGATCCGGTGCCCGCGCTGTCGCGCCGGCTCGGCAACACGGTGCTGCTCAAGCGCGAGGACAACCAGCCGGTGTTCTCGTTCAAGCTGCGCGGCGCCTACAACAAGATGGTGCAGTTGGATGCCGCCGCCCGCGCACGCGGCGTGATCACCGCCTCGGCCGGCAACCACGCCCAAGGCGTGGCGCTGGCCGCGGCACGGCTGGGCATCCGCGCGGTGATCGTGATGCCGCAGACCGCGCCGCAGGTGAAGGTGGACGCGGTGCGCACGATCGGCGGCGACGCGGTGGACTTGGTGCTGGCCGGCGATTCCTACAGCGACGCCCAGGCCGCCGCGGCCGCACTGCAGGCCGCGCACGGCTACACCCTGGTGCATCCATTCGACGACCTGGACGTGATCGCCGGCCAGGGCACCGTGGGCATGGAGATCCTGCGCCAGCACGCCGGGCCGCTGCACGCGATCTTCGTACCGGTGGGCGGCGGCGGCCTGCTCGCCGGCGTGGCGGCGTTCGTCAAGGCGGTGCGGCCACAGGTGAAGGTGATCGGCGTGCAGAGCGCGGCCGCCGACGCGATGGCGCAGTCGCTGGCGGCGGACGAGCGCGTGCTGCTCGACGAGGTCGGCCTGTTCGCCGACGGCACCGCGGTGAAGCAGGTGGGCGAGCAGACGTTCGCGATCTGCCGACAACACGTGGACGGCATGATCCGCGTGGATACCGACGCGATCTGCGCCGCGATCAAGGACATGTTCAACGACACCCGCAGCGTGCCCGAACCCTCCGGCGCGCTGGCGCTGGCCGGGCTGAAGCAGTACGCCGCCGCGCACGGCCTGCAGAACGAGACGCTGGTGGCGATCTGCTCCGGCGCCAACATGAATTTCGATCGGCTGAGTTTCGTCGCCGAGCGCGCCGAGGTGGGCGAGCAGCGCGAGGCGCTATTCGCCGTGACGATTCCCGAAGAGCGCGGCAGCTTCCGCCGCTTCTGCGAGGCGCTGGGCCGGCACAGCCTCACCGAGTTCAACTACCGCATCGGCGACGTGCGGCAAGCCCACCTGTTCGTGGGCATCCGCACCGGCGGGCGGGCGGAGAGCCGCGCGCTGGCCCGCGCGTTCGAGGCGCAGGGCTTCGGCGTGCTCGACCTCAGCGACGACGAGCTGGCCAAGCTGCACCTGCGCCACATGGTCGGCGGCCGCTCGCCGCTGGCGCACGACGAGCTGCTGTACCGCTTCGACTTTCCCGAGCGCCCCGGCGCGCTCACGCGCTTCCTGGCGCAGCTGCATCCGGACTGGAACGTGAGCCTGTTCCACTACCGCAACCAGGGCGCCGACCACGGCCACATCCTGGTCGGCCTGCAGGTGCCGCCCGGCGAACGGGCAACATTCGCACGCTTCCTCGCCGCGCTCGGCTATCCGTACTGCGACGAGAGCGGGAACCCGGCCTACCGGCTGCTGCTCTGCGCGCCGACGGCGCCCGCGCGACAGGGGCTGCGCACAGGCTGAGGCACGCCTGCGCGTCTGGCCGCCGCAGCGCGACGCTCACCTGGCGCTCGCAGGGCGTTTACGTGTGCGCGTGCAGCCTCGGGAGCCTTCCCTGCACCGGAGCATCCCATGCCGATCAATCCTGCCCAGCCCCAGCCGCCGTTCGCCGAACCCGGCAAGTCGCCGCCGCTGCCGGAGGTGCAGAACCCGGGCCACGCACACCCCGAGCGCGATGCCGACCCGGAGCCGCTGGAAGAGCGAGACGATCCGATCCAGCCGGCCCGCCCATGAGGTTGACCGGTGCCCATGGCACGGATGCAATCGCGTCGTCGCAGGCGCCAACGGCACGCTGAGGCGCGCCTTCGGCCCACCGCGGACCGCACCGGCCCAAGTCGATGGCTGTCGGTCGAGTGGGAACGAGCGGCTGAAGCACGTGCGCCGGGGCCGGTTCCGCTGGAGCACGCCGGGCGGAACATATCCGGCTGAAACGGCTTCGTCAGAACGAGCGAAGGGGCAAGTCGACAGGGACCAGTCGCCTGGAACGAGTGGACCGGAGCAGCCGGCCTAGAACAGGTCGACGCTGCCGGCGGCCTTGCTGTCGTCCAGTGCGCCGCGGGTGCGCAGATCCTCGTAGCCGAAGACCTTGTTGCGACCGTGGTTCTTGGCGTAATACAGCGCCTTGTCGGCGCGGTCGATCACCGTGGCGGGATAGTCGTGCTCGCCCACGGCGGCATAGCCCACGCTCACCGTGACCTGGCCGATCTGCGGGAAGACGTGCGCCTGCACGCGGCTGCGAAAGCGCTCCAGCGCAATCCCTGCCGTGGCTTCGTCATCGGCCTCCAGCAGCACCAGGAACTCTTCGCCACCGAAGCGGAACAGTGCATCGTTCTGGCGGAAGCTGGCGCGCATCTGCTGGGCGATCACCAGGATCACCTCGTCGCCGTACAGGTGTCCCCAGGTGTCGTTGATGCGCTTGAAATGGTCGATGTCCAGCATCGCCAGCCAGCGCGGCGTGCTCGGCTGCTCGGCGTCGCCGTCGTCGAGACGCTTGGTCTGGCGCTGCATGTGGCGCTCGAAGGTGCGCCGGTTGTAGAGCCCGGTGAGCTTGTCGCGCTCGCTTTCGTCCAGCAGCGCGATGTAGTTGGCGTAGATGCGGGCGAACCCTTCCACCAGCGCGCGCAGGCCGTCCATCGGATGCTCGCCCTCGAGCATCAGCGCGCCCATCACGCGCCCCTCGCGGCGGATCGGCACCAGCATGCCGTGGTTGCCGTCGCGCAAGCGCACGCAGCCACCATCGCGGTCACCCTGGCGCAGCAGCATCTGGGCGGTGTCATCGCTGGCTGGCTGCAGCGAAACCACGCTGTACCGGTCGTGCTCGTCGCGCGCGCAGCGCACCAGGCCCTCCACCGGGTCGCCGCGTCCGCCGCTGCGCTTGTAGAGCGTCACCACGTGCGCGTCGGCCAGCTCCGCCAGCGACAGCGTGAGGCTGTGGTCGAGCGCGTCGATGTCGCGGTGGTGGGTGAACTGCGCCACCGAGTCCAGCACGCGCAACTGCGGCGCGCCGTCGTTGCCGGCCCACGCCGACAGCTCCGCGAACAGCGGCGGCAAATCATCGGCGGCTTGGGCAGTTTCGGTGGACATGGCGCTCCCCACCCGGTTGCGCCGGCACCGTGGAAACGGTGGGCCATGGCGCAACGGGCCTTGCGGGGATAACGGCCGACCGGGCGGCGACTTGAGCGCAGCGCATGCGCGCTGCGCAGCAGGTCGCCTATGCGACTGCACGCTCAGGCTAGACTTCCGGTCATGGCCCCGACCCCGCGCAAACGCCCCCGCCGCCCGGCGAAATCGCCGCCCGCGCCGACGCCTGGCCGGCCGCGGCCGGCCGGCACCCGCAAGCCGGCACGCCCGGCCGACGCATCGCACCGCGCCACCCGCGTGCTGGACCGGCTGCTTGCCCCGCTGCCGCCGCAGCTGCGGGAGAAGGCGCACGACTACCTGGTGCTCACGCGCATGGACCGGCCGGTGGGCGCCTTGCTGCTGCTGTGGCCGACCTGGTGGGCGCTATGGCTCGCCGCCGGCGACTTCCCGCCGTGGTCGACGCTGATCATCTTCACCCTGGGCGTGTTCGCCATGCGCGCGGCGGGCTGCGCCATCAACGACTACGCCGACCGCAAGCTCGACCCGCAGGTGGCGCGCACCGCGGGGCGGCCGATCGCCAGCGGGCGGGTGACGCCGCGCGAGGCGCTGGGGGTGTTCGGCGCGCTGCTGGCGTTCGCCTTCGTGCTGGTGCTGTTCACCAACGCGCTGACGATCAAGCTGTCGTTCGCTGGCGCCGCGCTGGCGGCGCTGTATCCGTTCACCAAGCGCTACACCTACATGCCGCAGGTGGTGCTGGGCGCGGCGTTCGGCTGGGCGATCCCGATGGCGTTCGCCGCCGTGACGAACCACGTGCCACCGCTGGGCTGGCTGCTGTTCCTGGGCAACATCCTGTGGTCGGTGATCTACGACACCGAGTACGCCATGGTCGACCGCGACGAAGACATCCGCGCCGGCGCCAAGTCCACCGCGATTTTGTTCGGCGATGCGGACCTGCCGATCCTGGCGATCCTGATGGCCACCTTCGAGCTGACCATGCTGTTCGTCGGTCAGCGCGCCGCGCTCGGCTGGCCTTACTGGCTGGCGCTGGCCGGTAGCGCGGCGCTGTTCGGCTACCAGCTGTGGCGCATCCGCAGTCGGGACCGCGATGCCTGCCTGGCCGCCTTCCGCCACAACAACTGGCTCGGCCTCACCCTGTGGGCCGGGCTCGTGCTGGCGCTGGCGTTGCGGTGATCGCGGCGCTGCGGCGGTGGGCACGGCGGCTGCGGCGACAGGCGCTCACCGTGTACTTCCTGGCGCGCGACCGGCGCCTGCCGCGCGGGCTGCGGCTGCTGGCGATGGCCATTGCCGCCTATGCGCTCAGCCCGATCGACCTGATCCCGGATGTCATTCCCGTGCTGGGCTATCTGGACGACCTGTTGATCGTTCCGCTCGGGCTGGCGCTGATCCTGCGGCTGGCGCCGCGTAGCCTGCTGCGCGACGCCATGCGCCGGGCGGTGCGAAGCGGGCCGGTGGCCAGCCGCGCCGCGGCGGTGGCCATCGTGCTGCTCTGGCTGCTGGCGCTGGCCGCGGTGGCGTTCTGGTGGATGCGGCGCAGCGGCTGAGCGCTACCGACGGGATGCCGGCGCCCGCGCCAACGCCCACACGTCCACCCGCTTCACGCCGGAGCGCTTGAGCACGCGCGAGCACTCGGCCAGCGTGGCGCCGGTGGTCATCACGTCGTCGAGCACCGCCACGTGTGCTGGCAGCGCCACCCCCGCGCGCACGGAGAACGCGCCACGCACGTTGCGGCGGCGCGAGACGGCATCCAGCTCGCTCTGTGCGGCGGTGGCGCGGGCGCGCAGCAGCAGGTCGTGCCGCAGCGGCACACCAAGCGCGCGGGCCAGCGGCCGCGCCAGCTCCAGCGCCTGGTTGTAGCCGCGCTGGCGCAGCCGCGCCCGATGCAGCGGCACCGGCACGATCAGCTCGGGCAGCGCGAGGCGGCGCGGCTCGCGCTGCCACAGCGCCTGCAGCGTGCGGCCGGCGGCCAGCTCGCGAGAGAACTTGAAGCGGGACTCCAGCCGGTCCAGCGGCCAGCCGTAGCGGAACGGCGCCCACGTTGCGTCCCACGGCGGCGGCTTGCGCTGGCAGCGTCCGCACAGCGCGGCCGGCAGCGCCAGCGGCAGCGCGCAGCGGGCGCAGCACGAACGGTTGCGCGGCAGTTCGTCGGCGCAGGCACGGCACAGGTCCAGCCCCTGGTCGCCGGCCGCGCCGCACAGCAGGCAGCACGGCGGAAGCAGCCATTGCTGCAAGGCCTGCAGGGGTTTGAGGAGCGCGTCCGTGCGCATGCCTGCTCGCTCAGTGCTTCGGCTTGAACAGCGCCGCGTCGAGGATCGACCACAGATGGATGATCCAGCCGAGCAGGAACCACCACAGCACCGCCGCCAGCACGAACATGACGATCGCCATCAGCAGCCGGCCCTGCACCAGCTGGCCCAGCCCGGGGATGAAAAAGCTGCACACCGCAGCGATGACGTTGCCGCTGCTGCCCTGTCCTGCGCTCATGGAACGTCTCCCGTCAAAGAAGCCCAATGGTAGCGAACCGACCGCTACGGATCGTCAACCGGGCCTGCGTCGATCAAGTTGACAGCCCGGGGAAGGCGCTCCCACACTCGCGCCCTGTCTGGAGGAGCTCCCGCATGACCGCACCCGCCCTGCGCCACGACTGGACGCGCGAGGAAGTCGCCGCGCTGTTCGCGCTGCCGTTCAACGAACTGCTTCACCGCGCGCACAGCGTGCACCGCGCGCACCACGATCCCAACGCGGTGCAGGTGTCGACCCTGCTCTCGATCAAGACCGGCGGCTGCCCCGAGGACTGCGCCTACTGCCCGCAGGCCGCGCGCTATTCGACCGGCGTGCAGGCCGAGAAACTGATGAGCGTGGACGCCGTGCTCGCCCGCGCACAGGCCGCCAAGGCCGCTGGCGCCAGCCGCTTCTGCATGGGCGCGGCGTGGCGCAGCCCGAAGGACCGCGACGTGGCCAAGGTCGCCGAGATCGTCTCGGCGGTGAAAGGTCTGGGCCTTGAGACCTGCGCCACGCTGGGCATGCTCAGCGGCGAGCAGGCCGCCACGCTGAAGCAGGCCGGGCTGGACTACTACAACCACAATCTCGACACCGCGCCGGAGTTCTACGGCGAAGTGATCCACACGCGCGAGTACCAGGATCGCCTCGACACGCTCGAGCACGTGCGCGAGGTAGGCCTGAAGACCTGCTGCGGCGGCATCGTGGGCATGGGCGAGACGCGCGGCCAGCGCGCCGGCCTGCTGCAGACGCTGGCCAACCTGCCCGAACACCCGCAGTCGGTGCCGATCAACCAGCTGGTGCAGGTGGAAGGCACGCCGCTGCACGGCACCGAGGCGCTGGACCCGTTCGAGTTCGTGCGCACCATCGCCGTGGCCCGGTTGCTGATGCCGGCCTCGATGGTGCGGCTGTCGGCCGGCCGCCAGCAGATGGACGATGCGGTGCAGGCGCTGTGCTTCTTCGCCGGCGCCAACTCGATCTTCTACGGCGAGAAGCTGCTGACCACCGGCAACCCCGACGTGGAGCACGACCGCGCGCTGTTCCGCCGGCTCGACCTGCACGCGCTGGAGGTGGTGGAAGAATCCGGCACCGTGCACGCCGACATTCTGGAAACCGAAGCGGCCAGCTGCGGCCAGGGCTGCGGCTGCGCCGCCTGATTCCCGGCGCGCATCCCACGATCATCCGCTCCCCCGCGCGCTGCCCGGGGCGAACGGCTGACGCGGGAGCGCCGCTCTTTGCCGCGACGCCATGAACGATCCAAAGCCAACCCATCCGCTCGGCCAGGCCCGTGAGCCCGCCCCGGCCGTCGGAGAGCGAACAGGGCGCACGAACCTGCTCGCGCATCTCGCGGGTCGCGCCGCCGAGCGCGAACACGCTTCGCTGCTGCGCCGCGTGCGCACCGTCGACCACGTCGAAGGCCCGTGGCTGGAGATCGACGGCCGTCGCCTGCTCGGCTTCTGCAGCAACGACTATCTCGGGCTCGCCCAGCACCCGCAGCTGATCGCCGCGTTCAAGCGCGTGGCTGACGACGAGGGCGTGGGCGGCACGTCGGCACACCTGGTGTGCGGTCATCGCCGCGAGCACGCGATGCTGGAGGAGGCGCTGGCCGACTGGACCGGCCGCGAGCGCGCGCTGCTGTTCTCCACCGGCTACGCAGCCAATCTGGGCGCGCTGCAGGCGCTGCTCGGCGGCGTCGAGGGCGCGGTCTGCGTGCAGGACAAGCTCAACCACGCCTGCCTCATCGACGGCGTACAGCTGGCCGGCGCCGAGCTCAAGCGCTATCCGCACGCCGACGTGGACGGCGCCGCGCGCCAGCTGCGCAGCCGTCCGCAGGCGCCCGCCCTGCTTGCCACCGACGGCGTGTTCAGCATGGACGGTGACTTGGCCCCGCTGCGCGATCTGGCAGCGCTCGCTGCGAGCGAAGGCGCCACGCTGATGGTCGACGATGCGCACGGCCTGGGCGTGCTGGGCGCGCGCGGCGCCGGCAGCGTGACGGCCGCCGGTCTCTCGACGCGCGAGGTGCCGGTGTTGATGGCCACGCTGGGCAAGGCGCTCGGTTGCGCCGGGGCGTTCGTGGCCGGCTCCGCCGCGCTGATCGAGGGGCTGACCCAGTTCGCCCGGCCGTTCGTGTACTCCACGGCGATGCCGCCCGCGCTGGCCGCCGCCGCGCTGGCGGCGGTGCAGATCGCCCGTGAAGACGACGCGCGACGCGAGAAACTCGCCGCCCTCATCGCCCGCTTCCGCCGCGGCGCCGGCGAACTCGGCCTGCCGCTGATGCGCTCGGACACGCCGATCCAGCCACTGCTGCTGGGCGATGCCGATACGGCGCTGACCGCCGCCCTGCGGCTGGAAACGCAGGGCCTGCTGGTCACGGCGATTCGCCCGCCGACCGTGCCCGCCGGCCAGGCGCGGCTGCGCATCACGCTGAGCGCGGCGCACGAGGAGGAACACGTCGATCGCCTGCTCGACGCACTGACCGCGCTGCGGCTACCCGCCGCCGGCTGATCGGCCGGCTGATCCGGACCGCCCGCTATAATTGGCGGCTCCGCGCCGCGACCTTCCCCATGTCGATCGTCAATCTCTCCGCCTACCGCTTCGTCAGCCTGGACGACCTGCCCGCGCTGCGCGAGCGCGTGCTGGCGCGCTGCGAGGCGCTGGCCCTGAAGGGCACGATCCTGCTGGCGCCGGAGGGCATCAACCTGTTTCTGGCCGGCCCGCGCGAAGCAGTGGATGCGTTCATGCAGTGGCTGCGCGAGGACTCCCGGTTTGCCGGGCTGGAGGCGAAGGAGTCGCTGTCGGCCGACGTGCCGTTCGGCCGCATGCGCGTGCGACTGAAGAAGGAAATCATCACCATGCGCCAGCCGGTGATCCAGCCGGCCGCGGGCCGCGCGCCCGCGGTGGATGCCGCCACGCTGAAGCGCTGGCTGGACCAGGGCCACGACGACGACGGCCGCGAGGTGGTGCTGCTCGATACCCGCAACGATTACGAAACCGACGCCGGCAAATTTCCGCAGGCGGTGGACTACCGTCTCACCCGCTTCACCGAGTTCCCCGACGCGATCGCTGCCGACCGCGACCGCTACGCCGGCAAGACCGTGGTGTCGTACTGCACCGGCGGCATCCGCTGCGAAAAGGCCGCGCTGCACATGCAGGCGCTGGGCATGGAGCACGTGTTCCAGCTCGAAGGCGGTGTCCTCAAATACTTCGAGGAAACCGGCGGCGCGTACTGGCAGGGCGACTGCTTCGTGTTCGACGAGCGCGGCGCGGTGGACCCCACGCTCGCGCCGGCGTCGACCGGCCTCCCCGCCAGCCCCGTCCCCTCACCTCGATCCTCTCCCCGAGGGGGAGAGGAGGAGAGGCCGTGAGCCTGCATATTGAGCAAGCCGGCCACGGCCCCATCGCGCTCGTGCTGCTGCACGGATGGGCGATGCACGGCGGCGTGTTCGCGCCGCTGGTCGAGGCGTTGGCCGAGCCATGCACGCTGTACGTGGTAGACCTGCCCGGCCACGGCCGCTCGCGCGACTGCGGCCTGCCGCTGGAGCCGAGCGCCATTGCGCACGCCGTCGCCGAACGCGTGCCACCGGCGGTGTGGCTGGGCTGGTCGATGGGCGGGCTGGTGGCGCTGGCCGCGGCACGCGACGCGGCGATTCCCACCCGCGCACTGGCGATGCTCTGCGCCACACCGAAGTTCGTGCGCAGCGAAGACTGGCCGCACGGCAGCGACGGCGCGCTGGTGCGCCAGCTCGCCACCGATCTGGAAACGGACTACCACGCCACGCTGGAGCGCTTCCTGGCGCTGGAGGCGATGGGCAGCGCCGATCCGCGCGCCGAGCTGCGCCACCTGCGCGAGCTGGTGTTTGCCTACGGCGAGCCGGACCTGCGCGTGCTGCAGGAGGGCATCGCGCTGCTGGAGAACACCGACTGGCGCGACACGCTGGTCACGCTGTGCCTGCCCAACGCCTGGATCGCCGGCCGCCGCGACCGGCTGGTGCATCCCGACGCGATGCGCTGGTCCGCCGCGCGCGCGCAGGGCGACTTCCACGAGATCGCGCACGCCGGCCACGCACCGTTCCTGGGCCACGTCGACGCCGTCGTCGACGCGCTGCGGCCGCTGCTGGAGAAAGCCCGATGAGCGAGTTCCACCTCGACCGCGCACGCGTGCAGCGCAACTTCGCCCGCGCCGCGCAGACCTACGAGCAGCACGACGCGCTGCAGCGCGAGGTGCAGCAGTCGCTGCTGGAGCGTCTGGACTTCTATCTGGAATCGCCCGCCCGCGTGCTCGACGTGGGCGCCGGCACCGGCCGCGGCACCGCGCTGCTGAAGAAGCGCTACCCCAAGGCCGAGGTGATCGCGGTCGACCTCGCGCTGCCCATGCTGCAGATGGCGAAGAAGCACAGCGCGTGGTTGAAGCCGTTCCAGCGCGTGTGCGCCGAGGCCACCCACCTGCCCTTCCCCGACCACAGCGTGGACGTGCTGCATTCCAGCCTGTGCTTCCAGTGGATCGACGACCTCGCCGCGCTGTTCAACGAGTGCGCGCGCGTGCTCAAGCCCGGCGGCCTGCTGGTGTTCTCCACCTTCGGCCCGGACACGCTGAAAGAACTGCGCGCCGCCTGGGCCAGCGCGGATGAGCAATCGCACGTGAGCCGCTTCCTGGACATGCACGACGTGGGCGACGCGCTGATCGCCGCGGGCCTGCGCGACCCGGTGCTGGATGTAGACCGCTACACGCTCACCTACAGCGAGCCGAAGCTGCTGCTGAAGGAATTGAAGGGCCTGGGCGCCACCCACGCCGATACCGCGCGCGAACGCCACCTCACCGGCAAGGCGCACTACCAGCGCATGCTCGCCGCCTACGAGGGCATGCGCGTGGACGGGCGCATTCCCGCCACCTGGGAAGTGGTCACCGCGCATGCGTGGGGCCCGCCGCCGGGGCAGTCGCGGCGCAGCCGCGACGGCGGCGAGATTGCCAGCTTCTCGGTCGACAGCCTGCGCGGTTCACGCCGCCGCTGAGGCGTCTTGCGCCGCGTTCACGCCGATCACGGCAGACTCATCCGCTTCAGTTCCGGGCGAAGGAGCGACGATGAAACTGCAGGGCAAGGTGGCCATGGTCACCGGCAGCGGCCAGGGCATCGGACGGGCGATCGCGGTACGGCTGGCGCGCGAAGGCGTGCGTGTGGTGGTGGAAGACCGCGAAGACGACGCCAGCGCCAGGGCCACCCTGGCGCTGGTGCGCGAGGCCGGCAGCGACGGCTGCGTGATCGCCGGCGACATCGCCGACGCGCGCGCCGACCGCCGCGTGGTGGAGCAGGCCGTGGCCGCGATGGGGCAGCTGGACATCCTGGTCAACAACGCCGGCGTGGAACGGCGCGCGGATTTCTGGGACGTCACCGAGGCCGACTACGACCTGGTGATGGACGTGAACCTGCGCGGCGTGTTCTTCACCACCCAGGCCTTCGTGCGCCACCTGCGCGAGACCCAGCGCGGCGGCAGCGTGATCAACATCAGCTCGGTGCACGAGGAGCTGCCGTTTCCGCACTTCGCCAGCTACGCGGCGAGCAAGGGCGGCCTGAAGATGCTGATGCGCGATCTCGCCGTGGAGCTGGCACCGCTGGGCATCACGGTCAACAACGTGGCGCCCGGCGCGGTGAAGACGCCGATCAACGCCGCCTTGATGAGCGACCCGGCGCTGATGAAATCGCTGCTGGCGAACATTCCGCTCAAGCGCCTGGGCAGCCCGGAGGACGTCGCCAACGCGGTGGCGTTCCTGGCCGGCGACGAGGCCGGCTACATCACCGGCAGCACGCTGTACGTGGACGGCGGCCTGCTCTGGAACTACGCCGAGCAATGACTTTCCGCCCCGACCCCCGTGCCCCCGGCGACCGCGCGACCGGGCCTGCCAACCCGGATCACGCGCCCGACCGCGCGCACGCCGAGCGGGTGGCGACCCTGCCGAAGGCCGACACGCTCACCCCCGCGAACCGCTACCAGGAGCTGTTCGAGGCAGTGCAGCGCGGGCGCGTGTTCGACGACAGCAAGACCTTTGTCGACTGCGTGCCGCGGCTGGTGCCGCAGCAGATCCTGGACAACTACCGGCGCGAACGCGAGGCCGAAGGCTTCGACCTTTCCGCGTTTGTCCACGCGCACTTTCTGGTCGAGCAGGCGCCGCGTACGCACTATGTCTCCGACCCGGACCAGTCGCTGTGCGCCCATATCGACGGGCTCTGGAGCGTGCTCACGCGCCAGCCGCAGGAGCTGCCGCCGAACGGTTCGCTGCTGCCGCTGCCGAAGCCCTACGTGGTGCCGGGCGGGCGATTCCGCGAGCTGTATTACTGGGACTCCTACTTCACCATGCTCGGCCTGGCCGAGAGCGGGCGGCACGACCTGCTGCGCGACATGGCGGACAACTTCGCCTGGCTGATCGACGTCTACGGCCATGTGCCCAACGGCAACCGCAGCTACTACCTCAGTCGCTCGCAGCCGCCGGTGTTCGCGCTGATGGTGTCACTGTTCGAGGAGCGGGGCGTGTGCCAGGCCATCAAGTACCTGCCGCAGCTGCGCCGCGAGTACACCTGGTGGATGGGCGGCGCCGATGCGCTGCGTCCCGGCGACGCGCACCGTCACTGCGTGCGGCTGCCCGACGGCAGCGTGCTCAACCGCTACTGGGACGACCGCGACACGCCGCGCGAGGAGGCGTTCCTGGAAGACGAGAGCACCGCGTCGGCCAGCGAGCGCCCTGCCAACGACGTCTATCGGGACCTGCGCGCCGCCGCCGCCTCCGGCTGGGACTTCAGTTCGCGCTGGTGCGACACGCCGGGCAACCTGGCCAGCATCCGCACCACCGATCTGCTGCCGGTGGACTTGAACTGCTTCCTGCACGTGCTGGAGAGCCAGATCGCCCTGCTCAGCCGCGCCAGCGGCGAACACGCCGACGGCGCGGCGTTCGAGGCACGCGCCAGCGCGCGGCGGGCGGCGATCCTCGCGTTGATGTGGGACGAGCAGGCCGGGGCCTTCTTCGACTACAACTGGCGCCACGGGCGCCGCAGCGAGCGGCTCACCGCCGCCACCGTGACGCCCTTGTTCGTCGGCATCGCCACCCCGGCGCAGGCCGCGCGTGTTGCCGCCACCTCGCGTGATCGCCTGCTGGCCCCGGGCGGCTTCGCCACCACCGAGCAGGGCAGCGCCGAGCAGTGGGACCGGCCCAACGGCTGGGCGCCGCTGCAGTGGATCGCCATCCGCGGCTTCGAGCGCGCCGGCGAGCAGGCACTGTCGCGCGAGATCGTGCGGCGCTGGCTGGATACCGTGGGCAGCCTGTACCAGCGCGAGGCGAAGCTGGTGGAGAAGTACGTGCTGACCCCCGACCGTGACGGTGCGCACGGCGGCCACGGGGGCGAGTACCCGCTGCAGGACGGCTTCGGTTGGACCAACGGCGTCACGCGCCGGCTGCTGCACGAAGATCCCGCGCACCCCGCGCACCGCGCCTGCGCACGCCGCCGCTGACGCGCGTCGGCCGGCTCGCCGCGCGCGCCAGCGGTGGTGAATGCGTTAGGCCGCGCGGTGGCGGAAGCAGTCGGCCGTGTGGTCGTCGACCATGCCGGTGGCCTGCATGAAGGCGTAGCAGATGGTGCTGCCGACGAAACGGAAACCGCGCTTCTTCAGTGCTTTGCTCATCCGATCGGAGCGCTCGGTGGTGGCCGGCACCTGGGTGCGGTCGGCCCAGCCGTTGCGAATCGGCGTGCCATCGACGAACGACCACAGATACGTATCGAGACTGCCGTGCTCGGCGATCACCCGCTGTGCCGCACGCGCGTTGTCGCGCACCGAACCGATCTTCAGGCGGTTGCGGATGATCCCCGGGTCGCCCATCAACGCCGCGAGTTCGGCGTCGCCCATCGCCGCGACGCGGTCAATGGCGAAATCGTGGAAGACCTCGCGATAGCGCGCGCGCTTGGCCAGCACGGTACGCCAGGACAGGCCGGCCTGAGCGCCCTCCAGGCAGAGGAACTCGAACAGCGCGCGGTCGTCGTGCAGCGGCGTGCCCCACTCGTGGTCGTGGTACTGGCACATCAGCGGGTCCTGCCCGGCCCAGTGGCAACGTTGCATCGGTTTCTCCGGTAACGGCGGCTTGGCAATGTATCGGGGCGCCGCACCGCTGGCGACACCGGCGGCGGCCACCGAGGCGTGGGGCGCTTCGCTAGACTTGCCGATTCCCTGTCGCTGCAGTTGCCATGTCCCCCGAACCCTCCCGGCGCGGCGCCATCGCCGCCCTGCTCGTCACGCTGGTGTTGTGGGCCTACAGCTGGGTGGTGATGAAGCAGGCGCTGGCGTACGCCGGCCCGTTCGACTTTGCCGCGCTGCGCTACCTGCTCGGCGCCGCCGTGCTGTTCCTGGCGCTGGCCGTCACGCGCCAGCGCATCACCCCACCGCCGCTGGCCGCCACCGCGCTGATCGGCCTGTGCCAGACCGCCGCGTTCCAGGGCCTGGAGCAATGGGCACTGGTCGACGGGGGCGCAGGGCACGTGGCGCTGCTCGCCTACACCATGCCGTTCTGGGCGGTGTTGCTGGCGTGGCCGTTGCTGGCGGACCGGCCGAGCCGGCGGCAGTGGCTGGGCACCGGGCTCGCCGCGGTGGGGCTGGTCTTCATTCTTGAGCCGTGGCGTGGATTGGGCAGCGGGCTCAGCACCGCGCTGGCGCTGGCGGGCGGTGCGGCCTGGGCGGCCGGCACCGTGCTGAGCAAGCGGCTGTTCCAGCGCCATGCGATGGCGCCGCTCAACCTGACCGCCTGGCAGATGCTGTTCGGTGGCCTGGCGCTGGGCGTGGCGGCGCTGGCGGTGCCGCAGAAGCCGATGGTCTGGAACCACGCGCTGATTGGCGCGCTCGTCTACAGCGTGGTGTTCGCCTCCAGCTTGGCGTGGTGGCTGTGGCTGATCGTGCTGCAGCGGCTGTCGACCGCGGTGGCGAGCCTGTCCAGCCTGGGCGTGCCGGTGCTGGCCGTGCTGCTGGCCTGGGCCATCACCCACGAACAGCCGTCACCGATGGAGGGCGTGGGCATCGTGTTCGTACTGCTCGGCTTGCTGGCGGTGAGCGGCCTGCGCCTGCGGCGGCGCTGAGCCCCTGCTCCGGCCCATCGTCCCGGCAACGCGCCGCACGGGGCCATGCCCGCGCCATGCTCAGCCGTCGAGCGCGAACCGCCGCTGCCGCACGATTGCCCGCGCCAGCACCACCGCCAGCAGCAGCACCACCGCGCCGAACACGACCACGCCGAGGTAGTCGCCGCCGAGTCCGCCCGCGCGTACCGGCAGGTCGTTCGGCTCGAAATGGGCGGCCGTCATGCCGGTGTAGTGCATGCCGCACACGGCCAGGCCCATCACCAGCGCGCCGACCAGCGTCTGCAGCGGTCCGCGCTGCTTGAACGCGATCCACAACGCGGCGATCGATGCCACGATGGCCACCACCACCGACAGCGCCGCGGTGGCGCCGTCGTAGCCCACCGCCGCCGGCAGGCGCATCGCGTACATGCCCAGGTAATGCATCGCGGCCACGCCGATGCCCATGTAGCTGCCGGACGTGACCAGGGTCATCGCCGAGTGATGCTCGCGCGAGGCCAGGGTCAGCCCGACCAGGCAGGCCGCCACCGCCACCAGCGCCGACAGCGCCGTGAGACCGATGTCGTAGGTCACCGGGCCAGGCAGGCGACAGGCAAGCATGGCAATGAAGTGCATCGCCCAGATGCCACCCATGCCCATGACCGCGGCAGCGCCGGCGATGGTGTGCGTGCGCTCGGCGCCCGCGCGGCGCCGGCCCAGGCCGCCGATCAGTTGCAGCGCAGTGAACGAGCCGAGCACGGCCACCAGGTACGAAAGCAGGACGAGCAGAAGGTTGTAGTGATGCATGGCCGGGATGCGCCTTGTCGGTTCGGGGGACAGGGACGCCCGCGGCCCCGGGCGAACCGGGGGTTCGCGCGTGGGGACGAAGCGGGCGGGGCCGAACGAGATCGGTGCGCACACGCTCCGGGTTCGGCAGCGGGTGATACGCGGCGACGACGCCGCCGGATGCATCCGGCGCGCGCGTAATGCGGTGGCGCCGCTATGGCGCGTGCGGCGGGGTCAGCGCGGTGAAACGACCCACGGGAGCGCGTCGAGGTCGACGTTGCCGCCGGTGATCACCAGCCCGATCCGCCGCCCGGCGAACCGCTCGCGTTGTTGCAGCACCGCGGCCAGCACGGTGGCGCAGGACACCTCGACGATGATCCGCAGCTCGCGCCAGATCAGCCGCATCGCGGCGATGGTCTGCGCGTCGGTGACGGTGATCACCGTCACCGCATGCTCGCGCAAGGCCTGCAGGTTGGGCTCGCCGACCAGCGCACGCAGGCCGTCGCAGACGGTGTCCGGCTGCATCGCCTCGACCCGTCGGCCAGCGGCCAGCGAGCGGGCAGCGTCGTCGGCACCGGCCGGTTCGGCGGCGAACAGCGGCAGCCCCGGCCGCAGCGCGTGCGCCGCGATGGCGACGCCGGAGGCGAGACCGCCGCCGCCCACCGGGGTGATCAGGGCATCAAGCGCAGGCACCTGCGCCAGCAGCTCCAGCGCGATCGTGCCCTGCCCGGCCATCACCCGCGCGTCCGTATACGGATGCACCAGCACCGCGCCGGTGTCGCGCTGCACCTGCGCGGCGGTGGCCTCGCGCGCGGCCTGGGTCGGCGCGCAGCGATGCAGTACCGCGCCGGCGCGGGCGATCAGCTCGAGCTTGGCCTGCACCGCGCCGTCGGGCACCACCACATGGGCGGCGATGCCGCGCGTGGCGGCAGCCAGTGCCAGCGCGCTGCCGTGGTTGCCGGACGAATGGGTGACCACGCCGCGCCGGGCGTCGGCGTCGTCCAGCGACCACACGGCATTGCACGCGCCGCGGAACTTGAACGCCCCGCCGCGCTGGAAGTTCTCGCACTTGAAGTGCAGCTGCGCGCCGGCCAGGGCGTCGAGCGCCTCGCTGCGCAAGACCGGGGTGACCACGGCGTGCGGGGCGATGCGCGCCGCGGCGTTGCGGATGTCGGCGACGGTGGGGAGCGCGTGCGGATGGCTCATGCGGTAGTGAACTCCACGCCGCAGCGGAAGCGGCGCTCTGTGTCGGGGGCGAGCGCGATCGCCTGCGCGCAATCGTCCCGGTTGAAGGCGTTGGCCACGCTTTCCATCGGCTCGAGCGCAAGCGAACCGCGCACGTCGCGGCTCACCGTGTCGGCAGTGAACGCCAGCATGACGCCGCGCTCCTGCCACAGTGCCAGGCCCAGGCCGGTGGCGGGGTCGCGCAGACGGCTGCGCAGGCGGCCGTCCGCGTCCGGCACCAGCCCGGCGAAGGCGTGGTTGAGCTCCAGCGCGCCCACCGTGCGCGGGGTGCGGAAGTCGAGCGCCGGCTCGCGGTCGATCGGAACGAAGGCGGCCGCGCCGGCGTGCGGAATGTAATCCGCGTCGGTGGCGACGACGGTGCGCGCCGGCACCTGCAACTCCCAGCTCGTCATCGGCGTGTCGCCCAGGCGGAAATACGGGTGCCAGCCGAAGAAACATGGCGCCACATGCTCACCGGTGTTGCGCATGGTCACCTCCAGACCGAGCCCGCGCGCGTCGAGCCGGTAGCGGATGGTCAGCGCGATGGCGAAGGGATAGCCGGCGTGGGCGTCTGCGGCAATTGCCGTGCCGAAGCTTGCTTCCGCGCCGTCGTCGTCCGCGTCGAGCGCATGCAGCGCGAAGTCGGCGTCGCGCACGAAGCCGTGGCGCGCCGTCCGGTCGGGTCCGGTCACCCCTGGCTGCAGGTCGTGATCGACGCCGTCGAAGCGATAGCGCGCGTCGGCAATGCGGTTGGCGAACGGCGTCATCACGGCAAAGCGCGAGCTGGGCCGCGATTCCAGTTCGGCGGCATCGCGGTAGCCGTCGGCCAGGTCGACCGTGCGGCCGCCATGGCGCACCTGGAGGGACAGCACGGTGGCACCGCGATGGGCGATCCGCACGCGGCGGCCGCGCACGGTGTCGTGCAACACCACCAGCGGGTGCGCACCCCACGCCTCACGCAGCACCTCGAACAACGGCATCGTCGTGCACCTGGCCCAAAGGCCTGCCATGGTAGCCTGCCCGGCCCCAGCGGCCACCCGTTTCCCGCATGTCACGACCCCACGACAACCCCACCGCTCCGATCCGTCTGCACGACTACGCTCCCCCGCCGTGGCGGGTGGAATCGGTCGAGCTGGAGGTGGATCTCGGCATCGACAGCACCGAGATCGCCGCGCGCCTGCACCTGCGCGGCAATGCCGGCGCGCCGCTGCGGCTCGATGGCGAGGGGCTGGAGTTGCTGACGATCGCACTGGACGGCCAGCCGCTGGAACGATCCGCATGGCGCGTCGCCGACGGCGTGCTGGAAGTGGACGGCGTGCGCGACGGCAGCATGCTGGCCACCCGCGTGCGCGTGCATCCAGCCAGCAACACCGCGCTGGAGGGGCTGTATCTGTCCGGCAGCCGCGAGGCCGGCTTCCTGCTCACGCAGTGCGAGGCGGAGGGCTTTCGCCACATCACCTATTTCCCCGACCGCCCGGACGTGCTGGCGCGCTACACGGTCACGCTGCGCGCGGACCGCACGCGCTTCCCGGTGCTGCTGGCCGGTGGCAACCCGGACGGCGCCGGCGAGCTGCCCGACGGCCGCCACTGGGCGCGCTTCGTCGATCCGCACCCGAAGCCGAGCTACCTGTTCGCGCTGGTCGCCGGACGGCTGGAGAAGATCGAGCGCGACTACGTCACCGGCGAGGGGCGCGCGGTGAAGCTGGTGATCTGGTCCGAGGCCAACGTCATCGACAGCTGCCACTACGCCATGGATGCGCTGGAGCGCTGCATGCGCTGGGACGAGCAGGTCTACGGCCGCCACTACGATCTGGACGTGTTCCACGTGGTCGCCACGCACGACTTCAACATGGGCGCGATGGAGAACAAGGGCCTCAACATCTTCAACGCGAAGTACCTGCTGGCCGACCCCGACACCACCACCGACGACGAATACAAGGCGGTGGAGGCAGTGGTGGCGCACGAATATTTCCACAACTGGAGCGGCAACCGCGTCACCTGCCGCGACTGGTTCCAGCTGTCGCTGAAGGAAGGCCTCACCGTGTTCCGCGAGCAGCAGTTCTCCGCCGACATGAACTCCGCTGCGCTCAAGCGCATCGAGGACGTGGCGCTGCTGCGCCGCGCGCAGTTCCCGGAAGACGCCGGCCCGCTGGCGCACCCGGTACGCCCGGCCGAGTATCGCGAGATCAACAATTTCTATACCGCCACCGTCTACGAGAAGGGGGCGGAGCTGGTGCGCATGATCGCCGGCAAGCTCGGGCCGGAAGGTTTCCGTCGCGGCATGGACCGGTACTTCGAGCGCAATGACGGTCGCGCCGCGACGCTGGAGGATTTTCTCGGCGCGCTGGGCGAGGCCAACGGCACCGACCTGATGCCTTACCTGGCGTGGTACGCCCAGGCAGGTACCCCGCGGCTCACCGCGCATGGCCGCCACGACGCGGGTCGTCGCACCTTCGCCCTCACGCTGAGCCAGCACACCCCGGCCACGCCCGGGCAGCCGGAGAAGACCCCGCTGCCGATTCCCGTGAAGCTGGCGCTGTTCGACCACCACGGGCACCTGCTGCCGCTGCAGCTGGACGGCCACCCGGTCGCCACGGAAACCGTGGTGGTGCTGGATACGCTCGAGCGCGAGCTGGTGTTCCACGACATCGCCCAGCCACCGGTGGTGTCGCTGCTGCGGGGATTTTCCGCTCCGGTGATCCTGGAGTACGACTACGCGCCGGCCGACCTCGCGCTGCTGCTCACGCACGACCCGGACGGTTTCAACCGCTGGGAGGCGGGCCAGCAGCTGGCGATCCGGGCGCTCGACGATTGCCGCCACCAACGTCACGACGCGCTGCAGGCCTGGTGCGATGCGCTCCATGCGTTGTTCAGCGACGCCAGCGTGGACGCCGCACTGCTGGCGGATCTGCTGACGCCGCCGGGCGAGGTGGAGCTCGCCGAACGCGAGCGCGAGGTCGACCCGGCGCAGATCCACGCGCTGCGGCAGACGCTGCAGCGGCATCTGGCGCAGGTGATCGGCGCCACCGCGCTGGCACAACGCCATCGGGCGCTTGCCATGGCCGCACCGCTGCGGCTGGATGCCGAGGCAAAGGCGCGGCGCCGGCTGAACCGGCGGGTGCTCGAGCTGTTGTCGCTGGTGGATGCGCCGCAGGCGCGGGCGCTGGCAGCGGCGCAGTACGAAGCGGCGGCGGGCATGACCGACCGGCTGGCAGCTCTGAGCGTGCTGCTGCGCAGTGACGCCGCCGAGGCAGCCACGGCAGCAGGCGACTTCCGCCGCCGCCACGCGGACAACCCGCTGGCGCTGGACAAATGGTTTGCCGTGCAGGCCCAGGTGCCCGGCGACAACGCGCTGGCGACGGTGCTCCAGCTGGAAACCGACCCGGCCTTCACGCTCTCCAATCCCAACCGCGCCCGCTCCCTGTGGGGCACGTTCGCCAGCGGCAATCCCAGCGGCTTCCATCGGACCGACGGCGCAGGCTATCGCGCGCTCGCCGAACGGCTGGTGGCGCTTGACGCGATCAACCCGCAGATCGCCGCGCGGCTGGCCACGGCGTTCAACGGCTGGCAGCGACTCGAACCCGTGCGGCGCGAGGCCGCCCGTCAGGCGTTGGCCAGCCTGGCCGCGCGGGACGGGCTGTCGAGGAACCTGTCGGAAATCATTGCCGGCGTCATGAAGCACTGATCACCAGTAGCCGCCGCGGTGGCACGGCGGGCGATGGCGCGGGCAGCGGCATCGCCGGACGCGGTACGACGGAGCGGCAGCTCGACGTCGAACCCGCGTCCGTTGAAGTCAGGCGCTGAGCTGCTGCAGCTGTTCGAGCAGGCGATGGCGACGCGATTCGAGCCGCGGACGCAGCGTCGTACGCTCGCGTTCGTTGCGGCGCTCCAGCTGCTCCATGGCCATCTCCACGCGACCGATCTCCATCCACAGATCGTGCTGCTGATACACCGGTTCCAGATTGACGCTGAGTTCCATGAAGCTCCCCTTTGCTCAGTGGTGTGACTTGCAGGGGGGAATGCATCGCCCATGCCAACAATGTGATGCGAATCACGGTTCGCTGGGGTGTCGGCGCTGAAAACTGACGCATCGCGTCAGCTGCTGCCGCGTGTCGACACAAATAGCCGTTTCAGTCACTCCGGGTTCACGCGAGCGGCAGGATCATTCGGCTCAACGTCGCTGACGTTTGGCTCCAGAAGCCCACCGATTTTCCGGTTTCTGGCGTCCGGCAACACGGTCATCCTGGATTCCCCCTGTTCCTGAGACCGCCGGACGCCAGATCTAAAAAAGCAAAGCCCCGCGCCGTCTGGCGCGGGGCTTTGCATTTGTGCAATCCGGAAAGGGCGACGGCGCCCGTAGGCGCCGTCATTGCTTCCTTCCCCGGCACGCGGTGGGACCCCTGTCGTCCCGCCTCGGCGCGCACGTACTGCGCAGCGTCTGCCCGTGAAAAGTGCGGGATGGGATCTGCATGATTCGTGCCATCTTGCGATGCCGTCCGCCGCGAGTGGACAGGCACGTACCATATCGACCCACCACGTCCACTTTTGGACCCAGCAGGTCAGTTCCATGCGTCACCCGACACACTACGACGTCATCGTCATCGGCGGCGGCCACGCTGGCACCGAGGCGGCACTGGCCTCCGCGCGCTGCGGCGCCCGCACGCTGCTGCTCAGCCACAACATCGAGACGATCGGCCAGATGAGCTGCAACCCCGCCATCGGTGGCATCGGCAAGGGCCACCTGGTGAAGGAGATCGACGCGCTGGGCGGCGCCATGGCGCGCGCAGCCGACGGCGCCGGCATCCAGTGGCGCACGCTCAACGCTTCCAAAGGGCCGGCCGTGCGCGCCACCCGCTGCCAGGCCGACCGCTCTCTCTACAAGGCAGCGATCCGCCGGATGGTCGAGACACAGCCCAACCTCGAGCTGTTCCAGCAGGCCGTGGACGACCTGATCATTGAAGGTGGCCGAGTGACCGGCGTGGTCACGCAGATGGGGCTGAGCTTCCACGCACGGTCTGTGGTGCTGACCGCCGGCACCTTCCTCGCCGGCAAGATCCACATCGGCCCGGCGCAGTACGCCGGCGGCCGCGCCGGCGACCCACCCGCCAGCACGCTGGCACAGCGGCTGCGCGAGCTCCCGGTGGCGGCCGACCGTCTGAAGACCGGTACGCCGCCGCGCATCGATCTGCGCAGCATCGACTTCAGCACACTGGAGGAACAACCCGGCGACGATCCTGCACCGGTGTTCTCCTACCTCGGTTCGCGCGCGGAGCACCCGCGCCAGGTCAGCTGCTGGATCACCCACACCTCCGGGCACACCCACGAGCTGATCCGTGGCGCGCTGGACCGCTCGCCGCTGTACAGCGGCCAGATCGAGGGCACCGGCCCGCGCTACTGCCCGTCGATCGAGGACAAGGTGGTGCGCTTTGCCGACAAGGCCTCGCATCAGGTGTTCATCGAGCCGGAAGGGCTGGACACCTTCGAGATCTACCCCAACGGCATCTCCACCTCGCTGCCGTTCGACGTGCAGCTGGCACTGGTGCGGTCGATCAGGGGCTTCGAGCAGGCGCACATCACCCGCCCGGGCTATGCCATCGAGTACGACTACTTCGACCCGCGCGGCCTCCACCCGTGGCTGGAGACCAAGGCGATCGGCGGGCTGTACTTCGCCGGACAGATCAACGGCACCACCGGCTACGAGGAGGCCGGCGCGCAGGGCCTGATCGCCGGGCTCAATGCGGCCCTGGCCACCCAGGGCAAGGCGCCGTGGTATCCGCGTCGCGACGAGGCCTACATCGGCGTGCTGATCGACGACCTCACCAGTAACGGCACCATCGAGCCGTACCGCATGTTCACCTCGCGCGCCGAATACCGGCTGCACCTGCGCGAGGACAATGCCGACCTTCGCCTCACCGAGACCGGCCACGCGCTGGGGGTGGTGCCGGCCGAGCGTTTCGACGCCCTGCGCGCCAAGCGCGACGCGGTGGCGCGCGAGACGCAGCGGCTCGGCACCCTGTGGGCCGCGCCAACCAACGCGCTGGGCGCGGCGATCGAACAGCATCTCGGCATCGCGGTGAGCCGCGAGACCAACGCCCTGGACCTGCTGCGCCGGCCGGAGCTGGATTACGCGCGCCTTGCCACGGTTCCCGGGCTCGGTCCCGCGGTGGAGCGCGCGGACGTCGCGGCCCAGGTCGAAGTGCAGACCAAGTACGCCGGCTATCTGGAGCGCCAGCGCGAGGAGATCGAGCGCACGCGCCGGCATGAGCACACCGCGATTCCGACCGGCTTCGACTACGACAAGGTCCGCGGCCTGTCCGCCGAAGTGCTGCTCAAGCTCAAGCGCGTGCAGCCGGCCACGCTGGGGCAGGCGGCGCGCATCAGCGGCGTCACCCCGGCCGCCATCTCGCTGCTGCTGGTGCACCTGAAACGCCGGGCCGCCTGACCCCGACGCGCCGCGGGCGTCGTGGCATCATGCCGCCTTGCCCTGACGCACGAGGATCACCCGGCATGGATATCTGGATCGGCCGCGACGGCGAACGCCACGGCCCGTACAAGGAGACCGAGGTACGCCAGTGGCTGCGCAACGGCCAGGCCAGCGGCGACGACCTCGGCTGGTACGAGGGTCTGGCCGACTGGCAGCCCCTGGCCACGCTGTTCCCGGAAGAGCTGAAGCGCACGCCGGACGCGTCGTATCCACCGCCGCCGCCGGTCTCGGCACAGCCGCTGCCGCAGGCAAGCGCCGTGGCGCTCGAGGATTACGCCGGCTTCTGGCAGCGCTTCGGCGCCTGGTTGATCGACTATCTGATCCTGCTGGTGCCTTCGTCGGTGATCGCGATCTCGATGGGTGCGGCAGAAGCCTTCCGTCATCTCATGGAGCAGGTACAGAACGGCTCGGCCGGAGCCGTGGCTGCCGCCGAGTACGCTGCCGCCATCCGTCCCGCGACGCTGATCATGCTGGCCATCGGATTCGTCTATTACGTACTGTTCGAGGCATCGTCGTGGCAGGCGACGCCCGGCAAGATGGCGCTGAGCCTGCGGGTGACGGACATCGACGGAAATCGCCTCAGCATGGGTCGCAGCGCAGCGCGCAACGCGGTCCGCCTGCTCAACATCGTGACCAGCCTGATTCCGTTCCTGTGCTACCTCGTGGTTGCGTTCACCCCGCGCAAGCAGGGCCTGCATGACATGCTGGCCAAGGCGCTGGTGCTCAACGGCCGCGCACAGGCCGCCCGACCCGAACGCGGCGCGGGACCCTCGGGCAACTTCAGCGCCTGACGTCGCGCGGGCCGCAGATCGGGGCGCCGCGGTCAGCCGCGGCGCCCTTTTCGTGTGCGACGGAGAGCGGCGCGGAGCGCTTGCTATGATCGGCGGCCCCGTTTTACCGACCCCGGCGCGCGGCGCCGTTGCAAGGAACACATCGTCACTCATGCTCAGCATCGAACAACGCATTGCCCAGGACATCGCCGCCAAGGCCGAACAGGTGCGCGCCGCCGTGGACCTGCTCGACGGCGGCGCCACCGTGCCGTTCATCGCGCGCTACCGCAAGGAAGCCACCGGCGGACTCGACGATACCCAACTGCGCCTGCTCGAGGAGCGCCTGCGCTACCTGCGCGAACTGGAGGACCGTCGTGCGGCCGTGCTGGCGAGCATCGAGGAGCAGGGCAAGCTCACCGATGCACTGAAAGGTGACCTTCTCGCCGCCGACACCAAGGCGCGGCTGGAAGATCTGTATCTGCCGTACAAGCCCAAGCGGCGGACCAAGGCGCAGATCGCCCGCGAGGCCGGGCTCGAGCCGCTGGCGCTGGCGCTGCGCGAAGACCCCACCCGCAACCCGGAGACCTTCGCGGCCGACTTCGTCGATGCGGACAAGGGCGTGGCCGACGCGCGCGCCGCACTCGACGGCGCACGCGCGATCCTGATGGAAGCAATCGCCGAGGATGCCGCGCTGGTGGGCGAGCTGCGCGACTGGCTGTGGGACAAGGGGCAGATCCGCGCCCGGGTGGTCGCCGGCAAGGAAAACGAAGGCGCCAAGTTCCGCGACTATTTCGACCACGTCGAACCGATCGGCAAGATTCCCTCGCACCGCCTGCTGGCGCTGATGCGCGCGCGCAACGAGGGCGTGATCGAGCTGGAGCTTATCCCCGCGCTGGATGCCGAACAGGGCCACGCCGAAGGCGAGGGTCGCGTCGCCGCGCACGCCGGCATCGTCGACCGCGGCCGCGCCGCCGATGCCTGGTTGCGCGAGACGGTGCGGCTGACCTGGCGGGTGAAGCTGCACCTGCATCTCACGCTCGACCTGTTCGGCCGCGTGCGCGAGGGCGCCGAGGACGAGGCCATCCGCGTGTTCGGCGACAACCTCAAGGACCTGATGCTGGCCGCACCGGCGGGCGCCAAGACGGTGATGGGCCTGGACCCGGGCATCCGCACCGGCGTGAAGGTGGCCGTGGTCGACGCGACCGGCAAGCTGCTCGGCACCGACACGATCTATCCGCACGAGCCGCGCCGGCAGTGGAACGAATCGCTCGCGGCGTTGGCGCGGCTGTGCCAGAAGCACGGCGTCGACCTGATCGCGATCGGCAACGGCACCGCCTCGCGCGAGACCGACAAGCTGGCCGGCGAGCTGATCAAGGGCCTGGCCAAGAGCCACCCGGAGCACAAGCTCTCCAAGGTGGTGGTGAGCGAAGCCGGCGCGTCGGTGTACTCGGCTTCCGAGACTGCCGCCAAGGAGTTTCCCGGCCTCGACGTCAGCCTGCGGGGCGCCGTCTCCATTGCACGCCGCCTGCAGGATCCGCTCGCCGAGCTGGTGAAGATCGAGCCCAAGGCGATCGGTGTGGGCCAGTACCAGCACGACGTCAACCAGGTGAAGCTGGCCCGCGCGCTGGACGCCCGCGTCGAGGATTGCGTGAACGCGGTCGGCGTGGACGTCAACACCGCCTCGGCCGCTCTGCTCTCACGCGTCGCCGGCCTCAGCCCCTCGGTGGCCGAGAACGTGGTCAAGCACCGCGACGCGAATGGGCCGTTCCCGAACCGCAAGGCGCTGCTGAAGGTGCCGCGGCTGGGCGACAAGGCGTTCGAGCAGTGCGCCGGATTCCTGCGCGTGCCCAGCGGCGACAACCCGCTGGACGCCAGTGCGGTGCACCCCGAGGCCTATCCGGTGGTCGAGCGAATCATCGCCCAGTGCGGCCGCGAGGTGCGCAACATCATCGGCGACAGCGGCTTCCTGCGGGGACTCAAGCCCGAGCAGTTCACCGACGAGACCTTCGGCGTACCGACCGTGCGCGACATCCTCAAGGAACTGGAAAAGCCCGGCCGCGATCCGCGCCCGGAGTTCGTGGCGCCCACCTTCGCGGAAGGTGTGGAGGACGTGAAGGATCTGCGGCCCGGCATGATTCTCGAGGGCCGCGTCACCAATGTGGCCGCGTTCGGGGCGTTCGTCGACATCGGCGTGCATCAGGACGGCCTGGTGCATGTCTCGGCGCTGTCGCACACCTTCGTGAAGGACCCGCGCGACGCAGTGAAGGCGGGCGACATCGTCAAGGTGAAGGTGATGGAGGTCGACCTGCCGCGTCAGCGTATCGGCCTGTCGATGCGCCTGGACGACGAGCCCGGCCAGAGCCGTGGCCGCCCCGCATCGGGCGGTGCCGAGCCAAGGCGTGACGGGCGCGGACCGCGCGCCGCAGGGGCCGCCCCCAAGGCTGCCGCAGCGCCCGCCAACAGTGCTTTCGCCGACGCGCTGCTGCGCGCCAAGCAGCGCTGACGCGCCCTTGGGGCAGCGCATGCTGCGCCGCGATGCATCGCAGCATGCGCTCCGGTATGGAGTGGATTACCGTAACGCGCAGATAACAAGGCCATTCCGGCCCAGGAGCTCCAACGACATGCCTCGTACCCGTGTTCTCGCCGGCGCCATTCTCGCCGGCCTGCTGGCCAGCTCGGCCGCCAGCGCCACCGATTTCAGCCAGGTCGTCGTGTTCGGCGACAGCCTGAGCGACGCCGGCAATATCTCGCTGGCGACCGCGCCACAGATCCAGCCGCCGCTTCGCTTCACCACCAATCCGGGCAAGACCGCCGCAGAACTGGTCGCCGATGGCCTGGGCCATCCGATCACCGCCTCGCTCGCTGGGGGCACCGACTTCGCCTTTGGTGGCGCCGGCCTGGTGAACAACGTCGCCGCCGTGCCGACCCTGCCGCAGCAGCTGGGCATCTACCTGGCGGCCACCGGCGGGCAGGCCGATCCGAACGCGCTTTATCAGGTCTGGGGCGGCGCGAACGACATCTTCTACCTGACCGGTACCTCGACCAATACCAGTGTGCTGGCCGCCGGTACCGCCAATGCGGCGATTACCGAGGTCGGCATGCTCGGCCAGCTCAAGGCTGCCGGGGCCAATTACGTGGTGGTCTACAACTTGCCGGACCTCGGCAAGACGCCTTCGGCGGGTGCCCAGGGTGCGGCGGCGTCCGCGGGCGCCACGCAGCTGGCGGTGCTGTACAACAGCACGCTGAGCAGCGGCCTGTCGCAGTTGAGCAGCCAGGGTCTCAACGTGATCCCGGTGAACACCTACGGCCTGATCAACGAGGTGATCGCCAACCCGGGTGCCTACGGCCTGAGCAACGTCACCGACGCCGCCTGCGGCCTGACCTCCAGCTCGGTGCAGTGTGGCCCGCAGGGCGCCGGCCTGCCCTACAGCTATGCCCCGGGCACCGATGCAAGCTACCTGTTCGCCGACGGCGTGCATCCGACCGCGGCGGCGCATCGCCTGCTCTCGCAGGTGGTGTTGTCAGAGCTTGCGGCCCCCGGCCAGATCTCGCTGCTCGGTGAGGCGCCGCTGGCTTCCAGCGCTGCGCAGTACCGGGCGATCCGCAACGAGATGCTGGCCGACAGCCACGGCAGCGACACGCGCATGTTCGCCGCCATCGATTACGCCCAGCAGCGTTTCGACGGCACCAGCAGCTCGCCGAAGACCAGCAGCGACAACGTCAACGTGACGGTCGGTGCCGATGTTCGCGCCAGCGACCACGTGTCGGTCGGCGTGTCGCTCGGCATCGGCCAGAGCAAGGCCGACTTCGCCGGCAACAGCGGCGGCTACAAGCTGCAGGACGTGTCTGGCCAGGCGTTTGCGCTCTACCACAACGGCGGCGGCTACCTCGCCGGCTTCGCCAGCTTCGGCCAGTCCAACTTCAAGGACATCGAGCGCCGCATCCAGATCGGACCGGCACTGCGCATCGAGAGCGGCAAAGCCGACGGCTCGCACCTGGGCGGCGGTCTGGAGGGTGGCTGGTGGTTCGACCTCGGTCAGGCGCTGAAGACCGGTCCGTTCGCACATGCCGAGTGGCAGAGCATCAAGGTCAACGGCTACAACGAGAACGGCAGCGACTCCACCGCCATGTACTTCGGCCGGCAGCAGCGCGATGCGCTGATCGGATCGCTGGGCTGGCGCCTGCAGGGGCAGTGGAAGGTGGGCGAGCTCGAGATGGCGCCGTTTGCCGAGCTGGCCTGGAACCACGACAGCAAGGCCGATCCGCGCGACGTGCGCGCCGGGCTGAACAGCATGGGCGGCAGCTTCGCGCTCAGCGGTTATGCACCGGACAAGACCTGGGGCAGCGCCGACATCGGCCTATCGGCGCAGGTCACCCCGAGCGTGACCACCTGGATCGCGGTGAACAGTCGCTTCAGCGACAGCACGCAGAAGAACAACAGCGTGAACCTTGGCTTCAAGGTCGCGTTCTGATTCCACTGCACTGAGCCCAAAGAAAAAGGCCGTCCGCAAGCGGACGGCCTTTTTTCATGCCGGATCGCCCGGCGAAGCGGTTTACTTGCCGCCCGCCAGCTTCAGGATCTCGACCGCCTGCTGCTTGAGGCTGCTGGCGTCGTCGGCCGACAACGTCTCGGTGTTGCCACCGCTCACGCGCTGCTCGAGCACCGGATTGCCGTCCACATCCCAGCTCACGCGAAGCGTTGCGGTCGGCTTGGCGTCCTTGCTGGCCTTCTTCTTCTGCACCGCCACCCACGGCTTGTTCGCCTTGTAGGCGTAGTCGGTGTCGGTGAAGCCCTTGTCGCCGTAGTCGACCTGCTCGCGGATGAACTGGATCTGCCCGTCCTTGCGGAACACCTGCCAGCCGCGCGAAGCATCCTTCTCCAGCTTGGTGCCGGACTTGATCTTCATGCCGCCGATCTGCGCACGCAGGCTCTCGAAATCGCTCAGGTCCTTCTCCGCCGGGGTCTGGCGGGCAACCAGCTGGATCGTGACCTGGTCGGTCGCGCCCTTGGTGAGCACCGGCGCCTGCAGCGGCATGTCAAAGGTGCGCTCGCCATCGACCAGGCTTGCCTTCACCACGTAGAGGTTGTTCGGATTGACGTCGGACGGGTTGAACTCCAGCTCGAACGACACCGGGAAATCGCCCACCGGGGAAATGGTCTTGGTCGCCAGCGGAGCCGAAGCCGCAGCACCATCGGCGGCAGACACGTCCACCAGGCTGACATCCAGCTTCGCCTGCGGCGACAACTGGACCGGCTCGCGCAGCGTGACCTTGCCGGTGACTTTGTTGCTCGTCTGCGGCGTCGTGGCGGCGGCCGCGCCGGAGGAGTCGCCCGGCTCCTGCGAGGACGGGGAGGAGCTGTTGCAGCCGGCCAGGGCCAGCGCAGTCACCGACACCAGCGACCAGATTACGTTGCGCATCGTGAAACCTCATCAAGCGATCTGAAACGGGCACGAATCCCGCCAGACGACGATGCGCCAGGCGAAGCTCCGCGGGGGAAGTCCTGAAGCTTAGCCGATAAAGCGCGAAGGGGAAAAGTCAAGCCGGCCAAGCGCATATTCGCCGTGCGTTGGCGGCGCGACATGGTAGAGGTGAACCAATCGCCGTCGCGCGGGTCGAAGCGGCTTGCTGGACTGTCACCGGGCCTGCACGCCCTTGTGGCGAGAGGCGACTTGGTTCAGCCTTAATGATCGACAACGACGCAGCGCCTCGACCTGCGTCCTTTTCATCTTCCATCAGGCAACACCATGACCGCACCCCAGCAAGGCTCGCGTCCACTCGCCACCGCCCACGATAGCGACATGGCCGCGGTGCCCCGTTCCGCCGCCGCCAGCGCAAGTTTTGCCGAACGTATCCGGTTGTTGATCCAGCGTGTGGGCAGCGCGACCGAGATCGCCCGCATGTGCGGGTTCTCCGAGGGCGTGGTGCGAAGCTGGCGCGACGGCAACAGCGACCCCTCGCGGGCGCGTTGTGTGACGCTGGCACGCACGCTGGGCATCTCGCTGGTGTGGCTGGTGGCAGGCGAGGGCACGATCCAGCCCGAGGCCGGGACCGGTTCGGCCGAAGAAGCGGTGATCAGTGAAACCAGCGGCTTCCCGCGCGATCGCGGTATCGGCACGGCGGTCACGTCGACGCACGACGCGTTGGTTCATGGCGCGCCGTCCGCGGATGCACCGCGACTGGCTGCCGCGCGCGAGTTGCTGCGCTCCAATCTGCAGCTGAGCGGAATCGCCGTGGGCGCGGCCGAGTATCAGCGCCTGCTCGACGCGCTGTACGACATCGTGGGGCCCGGCGGCACCCAGGTGGATGCGATGGCATTGCTCGCTTTCCACCGTCAGCTGGCCGAGCGCGCCGGCGACCGCACGCGTCTGGCGTGACCACGCCGATGGGGTGGCCGGTGCGACGGAACGTCCGCGCCCGGCCAACCCAGGCACGGCCGATCCCATCAGGCGCTAAAGCAGCGCGATGTCCGCCACCGCCCGGAACTGGGACTGCAGGCGGGCCAGCAGTGCCAGCCGATTGGCCCGGACAGCAGGGTCTTCGGCATTGACCAGCACGGCCTCGAAATACGCGTCCACGGATGGCTGCAGTTGCGCCAGGCGCTGCAGCACGCTGCCGTAGTCACGCTGCCGCCACGCCTCGACATTGTCCCGCTCCGCCGCAGCCAGCGCATCGGCCAGGGCGTGCTCAGCGGGCAGCGCAAAGCGCGCCGCGTCCACCTGCTCGCCAACCGCAACGGCGCCGTTCTCCTCTGCCTGCTTGCGCAACAGATTCGCCACGCGCTTGTTGGCAGCGGCCAGACTGGCAGCCTCCGGCCGACGTGAAAACTCGGCGACCGCACGCAGGCGACGGTCGAGGTCGGCGAGGCTGGAAGGCGACACCGCCAGCACCGCATCGAAAGAGAGGCCGTCAAACCCGCGCTCGGCGTAGTAGCCGCGCAGACGATCCATGACGAAGTCGTGCAGCTCGCGCTTGAGGGCCGCCCGCCGGGCGCCGGGATCGAGCGTCGTCGGGTCGTCCTTGCCCGGCTTGAGGCCCGCCTGCAGCGCCGCATCGGGTACGAGGTCGAGCGCCTCGGCGAAAGCGGCGTCCAGGTCGATTTCCAGGCCGGCCTCCACCAGCGTGCGCGCCAGCCCGAGCGCGGCACGCCGCAGGGCGAACGGGTCCTTGCTGCCGCTGGGTTTCAGACCCACGGCAAAGATGCCCGACAACGTGTCCAGCCGCTCGGCCACCGCAACCACCTGGCCCACCGCGTCGGCAGCGATCGAGTCGCCGGCAAAGCGCGGCTGGTAGAAACTGTCCAGCGCCGTCGCCACCGCGGCCGGCTCGCCCTGATGAGCGGCGTAGTAGCGACCCATCACGCCCTGCAGTTCAGGGAATTCGCCGACCATGCGCGTGAGCAGGTCGCACTTGGCCAAGCTGGCGGCACGCGTGGCCTCGGCAGCATCCACGCCCACGCGATTTGCGACGACGCGGGCCAGCTCGGCCACGCGCACGGTCTTGTCCCAGAGGCTGCCGAGCGACTGCTGATAGGTGACGTTCTTGAGCTGCTCCTGGTAGCCGGCCAGGGGCGTCTTGAGATCCTCGTCCCAGAAGAACTTGGCGTCCGCAAAACGGGGTCGGATCACGCGCTCGTAGCCCTTGCGGATCTCTGCCGGGTCCTTGCTCTCGATGTTCGCGATGCCGATGAAGTGCTCGGTGAGGCGACCCTCGGCGTCGAACACCGGCACGAATTTCTGGTTGGTCTCCATGGTGGTGACCAGTGCCTCCGGCGGCACCGCAAGGAACTCGCGCTCGAACGTGCAGGCGATGGCGGACGGCCATTCGGTGAGATTGGCGATTTCGTCCAGCAAGGCGTGGTCGAGCTGCGGAAACCCGCCGGTGGCGGCGGCAGCCCGGGCCACTTCGTCGCGCACGCGGTCGCGCCGCAGCGCAGGATCGGCGATGACCTTGGCTGCGCGCAGCGCATATTCCCAGCTGTCAGCGTCCACCACGTGGATCGGTTGCGGGTGCATGAAACGGTGCCCACGCGACTTCCGCCCGCTGTGCAGCCCCAACACGTCGCCGTCGACGATGGTGGAGCCGTGCAACATCACCAGCCAGTGCACGGGCCGCACGAAGCTGTAGTCGTGGTCTGCCCAGCGCATCGGCTTGGGAATCGGCAGCGCCTTCAACGCCTCGGCCACGAGCTCGGGCAGCAGCGTCGCCGTCGCCTGCCCGGGCCTGACGGAGCGATAGACGAACCAGGCGCCCTTGTCGGTCTCCAGTCGCTCCAGCTGCTCGACCGGCACACCGCACGACTGGGCGAAGCCGACCAGCGCCTTGGCCGGCTGGCCATCGGCGTCGAGACCGGCACTGACCGCAGGACCGCGGCGCTCGACGGTCTGCTCCGGCTGCGCCGCCGCCACGTCCGGAATATAGACGGCCAACCGGCGGGGCGTGGCGTAGGTGCGCGCGGCATCCAGGCCAGCGTCGATACCGCGCTTGGCCAGTCCGTCGCAAATGCCGCGGCTGAAAGCCGCCGCAAGTTCGTCCAGCGCCTTCGGCGGCAGTTCTTCAGTGCCCAGTTCGATCAACAGCGGCTTGGCGGCGCTCATGCGGCCTGCTCCTGCGTTTTCTTCAGACCCGGGAAGCCGAGCTTCTCGCGTTGGGCCACGTACGTCTCAGCCACGGCACGCGACAGCGTGCGCACACGCAGAATGTAGCGCTGACGCTCGGTGACGCTGATAGCCCGACGCGCATCGAGCAGGTTGAACGTGTGGCTGGCCTTCATCACCTGCTCGTAGGCCGGTAACGGCAGGTTGGCGGCTATGAGCTGATTCGCGGTGGCTTCGCACACGTCGAACCAGCGCAGCAGTTCGCTCACGTTGGCGTGCTCGAAGTTGTACGTGCTCTGCTCGACCTCGTTCTGGTGGAACACGTCGCCATAGGTGACCGTTCCGTGCGGGCCGGTGGTCCAGACCAGGTCGTAGACGTTGTCCACGTTCTGCAGGTACATCGCCAGTCGCTCCAGGCCATAGGTGATCTCGCCGGTCACCGGCCGGCACTCCAGTCCGCCAGCCTGCTGGAAGTAAGTGAACTGGGTCACCTCCATGCCGTTGAGCCACACCTCCCAGCCGAGCCCCCAGGCGCCGAGCGTGGGTGACTCCCAGTTGTCCTCGACAAAGCGAAGGTCGTGCACCAGCGGGTCGAGGCCTAGCTCCTTCAGCGAGCCGATGTACAGCTCGAGGATATTTTCCGGATTCGGCTTCATCACCACCTGGTACTGGTAGTAATGCTGCAGGCGGTTGGGGTTGTCGCCGTAGCGTCCGTCGGTCGGGCGCCGCGATGGTTGCACGTAGGCCGCCGACCATGGCTCCGGGCCCAGCGCACGAAGGAAGGTGGCTGGATGAAACGTGCCTGCGCCGACCTCCGTATCGAGCGGCTGCAGAAGCACGCAACCTTGCGCTGCCCAATAGCGGTTGAGTGTCTGGATGACGTCCTGAAAGGTGCGCGCGGACATGGCTTTCCGTGACCTGGGAATAAAGCGCGTTAGTATAGCCGGGACCGCATGGCAGCTCGCTTTCCGCGGTGCCAAACGCTTTGGAGAACCGCATCCCGATGGCCGCATCCGCGCAAGGTTCACCGCTGATCGGCCGCCGCGGCCGGCTGGAACTGGACGAAACGCTGGCGGCACTGGTGGTCGACGGTTACCTGTCCGCAGACGATGCCCGGCAGGTGCGCATGGGCGGGCGCGGTGGACGCAGCACCGTGGAACTGCACCCGCTGGTGCTGATAGCCAATGCCAAACTGGCCAATCTGCGCGATCCCGGGCGCCCGCTGGGGCTGGAAACGCTGACCGAGTGGGTGGCTGCCCAGGCGGGGCTGCCGTACATGAAGATCGACCCGATGCGCATCAATGTCGCCTCGGTGACCCAGACGGTGAGCCTGGCTTACGCGCAACGCCACCGGATCCTGCCGGTAGCCGCTTCGCCCAGCGAGATCACCTTTGCTACCTGCGAGCCCTTCGAAGCCGGCTGGGCGCGGGATCTGGCCCAGATGCTGCGTCGGGACGTGCGCCGGGTGGTGGCCAGCCCGCTGGACATCAATCGTTATCTGCAGGAGTTCTACGGCGTCCAGCGCTCGATCCAGCTGGCGCAGGATGCCAAGGGCAGCGGCTACGACACCTCGGCCATCCTCAATTTCGAGCAGCTGGTGGAGTTGGGCAAGACCGGCGAGGTAGGCGCCGACGACCGGCACGTCGTGCATATCGTGGACTGGCTGCTGCAATACGCGTTCGAGCAACGCGCCTCGGACATCCATCTCGAGCCACGTCGCGAGGCGGGCCACATGCGCTTTCGCATCGACGGCGTGATGCACAAGGTGTTCGAGCTGCCGCCCACCGTGATCACGGCAGTCACATCGCGCATCAAGATTCTTGCGCGCATGGACGTGTCGGAGAAGCGACGTCCGCAGGACGGCCGCATCAAGACACGCTCCAGTTCGGCGCGTGAGGTGGAACTACGCATCTCGACCATGCCCACTGCCTTCGGCGAAAAGGTGGTGATGCGCATCTTCGATCCGGACATCGTGTCGAAAAGTTTCGAGCAGCTGGGGTTTTCGCCGACCGAGGACGCGATCTGGCGCTCCATGGTGGAGCGGCCGCACGGCATTGTGCTGGTGACAGGGCCGACCGGATCGGGCAAGACCACCACCCTGTACTCGACGCTCAAGCATCTGGCGACACCGCAGCTCAACGTCTGCACGGTGGAAGATCCGATCGAGATGGTCAGCGGCGAGTTCAACCAGATGCAGGTACAGGCATCGATCGATCTGGACTTTGCAGCCGGCGTCCGCACCCTGCTGCGGCAGGATCCGGACATCATCATGATCGGCGAAGTACGCGACCTGGAAACGGCACAGATGGCGGTACAGGCCTCACTGACTGGCCACCTGGTGCTTTCCACGCTGCACACGAACGACGCGCCAAGCGCGATCACGCGATTGCTGGACCTGGGCGTGCCGCACTACCTGATCCAGTCGACCCTCACCGGCGTCGTGGCGCAGCGTCTGGTGCGCACGCTGTGCCCCCATTGCAAACAGCCAGATGCGCAGGATCCGGACGAGTGGCAGGCACTGACGCACGGTTGGGACATGCCGTTACCCCACACGGTCCACCGCCCCGTTGGCTGCCTGGAGTGTCGCAATACCGGGTTCATGGGGCGGACCGGGATCTACGAGATGCTGCAGCTCACCGGCCCGCTGCGCACGCTCATCTCGAGCCAGCTGGATCTAGCACGTCTGTCGGCGGCGGCACTCGCTGCAGGCATGCGACCGCTGCGCATCTCGGCGGCCGACCAGGTGGCACAAGGGCTCACCACGGTGAAGGAAGTGCTGACGGTGATTCCACCGATCGAGCGCGGCACGGTCGACCCTGCGCCCTGACGCAGAGCGGGGCTTAAACAGGCAGCGCCCCCAAGCATTCGCCGGATTAGTGACGCATCCTGCGCACGATCGCCTCGCGGGAAAACAACGCAAACAGCACCCCGAACAGAAAGCCGCCGATGTGCGTCCACCAGACCACCGCGCCGTAGCTGGGCCCGGCGTAGCTGAAGAGAAACTGCAGCAACACCCAGATGCCAATGAGCAGGAACGCCGGCACCCGCACGAACTCCAGGTACAAGCCGAGCGGTAGCACGAGGCCCAGTCGCGCCCTCGGGAACAGCGCAACGTAGGTGCCGAGCACCGCCGATACCGCGCCGCTGCAGCCAATGATCGGACGCAGCACGCCCGCCAGCGAGAGTGCGCCGATGAGATTGGAGGCGATGCCGCCCAGAACGAACAGCGCGAGAAACCGCAGCGATCCCATCGATCGTTCGGCAGGCAAGCCGAAAATGGCCAGGAACAGCAGGTTTCCCAGCAGGTGGGTCCACTCGACGTGGATGAACAGTGCCGTGAAGAGGCGCAGCAGCGCCGGATCGATCAACTGCGGAAGGATCGGCTGCTGCGTGTCGAACACATGCGCGGGGATCGTTCCCCACTCCAGCAGAAGCGAGATCCGGCGTGGCGGGGCGGTCAACGCGAGCCCGACGAAACACATCACGCAAAGCGAGACCAACAGCAACGTCGCCCATTGCAGCCGGGTCCGGCGCCTGTTTTCAACGTGGACGAACATGCCGATATCCGCAGTGATGAGGGCCAGAGTATTCCATGCGGCGCGATGGTCCCGCGCTTCGGATCCGGATCGGGTCCGCACTGGCCGCAAGGCAACAAAAAACCCCCTCTTTTGGAGGGGGTTTGATGTGTTGCATAAGGTCCCTGGCGGTGACCTACTCTTGCATGGCAAGCCACACTACCATCGGCGCAGCTGCGTTTCACTTCCGAGTTC
>Ga0310810_10000037_pt1 | contig 166866 bp, 157 predicted proteins | sample NCmetagenome_FD_207641 | JGI IMG/M metagenome (GOLD analysis project Ga0310810, IMG submission 207641) | Soil microbial communities from experimental microcosm in Duke University, North Carolina, United States - NC | ecosystem: Engineered > Artificial ecosystem > Soil microcosm > Unclassified... | reverse complement strand
TTTGTCGCCGCGTGCTCGGCGCTGCCGGTGGGCGACCCTTCCCTGCCCGGCACCATCGTCAACCCGGTCATCGACGAGGCCGCGCAGAAATCGATCCTCGGCTACATCGAAGCCGGCAAGAAGGAGGCGAAGCTCGCCTGGCAGGCGCGGCTCTCGCCCGAGGCCGTCGCCAGCGGCGGCTACTACGTGCCGCCGACCGTGTTCACCGACTGCAAGGTCACACACAAGATCGTCCGCGAGGAAATCTTCGGGCCGGTGCTGTCGGTGCTGAAGGCAAAGGACCTCGACGAGGCGTTCGCGATGGCCAACCAGTGCGACTACGCGCTCACCGGCGGCTTCTTCTCCCGCAGCCCGCGGGCACTCGAGCGTGCGCAGCAGGAATTCCTCGTCGGAAACCTCTACCTCAACCGCGGCTGCACGGGTGCGATCGTCCAGCGGCACCCGTTCGGTGGGTTCAAGATGTCCGGCGGCGGCACCAAGGCCGGCGGCCGCGAGTACCTCGAAAACTTCCTCTTCCCGCGCCTCATCGCCGAGAATGTCCTCCGCCGCGGCTTCACGCCTCCCGAGGAGGACTAAATCTCCCGTTTCCCGCTCGATAGGATCGCTGCGCTTTGTCGCTTGAACTGTAGGGCCACCGCTCGCCGGCAGGCCGTTTGCTGTCGCGGCCCGGCGCGCCGGCCCTGCCTGGAAGCTGGCGATTTGCACGCGCCGGGGCTGGTCCTTGCGATTGCCTGGTGCTCGATGCGGTCGTCGAAGACGATCCTGATATATCCCCGCTGTTAGGGCCATTTGCCGGATTGTCTTGATACCACGAGTTCTCCTTCTTTCGCAGCCGGCGGGCCGCCAGACACCTCCGGGTGGTTGGATATTTCCATCGATCGGACTCGGCCCATGCATTCAAGATCCTCTACGGAGGCTATAAGCACCGCCATCGCGTGCCTCCTTCTTCTGGCATCTCAAGGGTTGGCTTCCGCCCAACCCTATACGATCGCCGAACTCCCACCGTTGGCCGACGACACCTACTGTGGCGCCTATGCCTTAAATGAATCCGGCCAGGCGGCGGGATACTCCGGCAGCCGCGCCGTAATTTGGACCCAAGGCCTGCCGGCTAACATTCAGTCAATTGCCGCGGAGTTCAGTGTGACGTACGCCCTCAATGACTTCGGTCAAGCGGCCGGTGATTTCTTCCCGACAGTAAGCAATTCCGGCGCGTTCTTTTCGCAGGGTACGACCATGCAGCCGATCATACCGCCGGCAGGCGAATATATCAGCGAAGCCTACGCGATGAACAACTCCGGCGTGGTCGTCGGGCTTGGGGGCGTCGCCTCCGCCGGGTATCGCTGGCAAGCTGGAACCTTCAATTCGTTCAGTTTCCTGCCTGGCGACTATGAAGCCCGTCCCGTGGCCATCAACAATCTCGGCTCTTCCGCCGGCGCTTCCATTGGGCCGAATGGCCGCCGTCCGGTCTATTGGTTGTTCACGACACCAACTCTTATTCCTCTCCCGGCCGGCAACATCGGCCAAGGCGATGCTTGGGGCATCAATGATCGCGGAGACGTTGTCGGAACTTACAGCACCAGTAACGGCACAAGATCGTTCATCTGGAACGCGAGCTCAGGAACACAGGCGTTGCCAATACCTCCAGGTGCTCAAAATGTATATGCCTCCGCCTTGAATAATGCGGGCGTGGTCGTGGGAAATGCAGACACCAGAGCGGTAATCTGGTTGAAGAATTCCACCGGTAATTTCGAAATCGCCGATCTGCTGCCCTTGGTGACGAACGGTTCCGGCTGGGATCGCCTGAATCTTTACGCCGTCAATGAAGCCGGCCAAATCGCCGGCGAGGGTCGGCACAACGGTGCGTGGCGCGGCTTTATCATTTCTCCCGGCGCTTTGGCCGAACCAAAAATCTCGACTTCCTTCGTGAACCGCGACGACCCGTTCTCCAGATGGAGCAGCAACGTGCCTCTCGCGGAGGCCGAACCGGTCTATGCCGGCCAAAACACCGGCGATCTTGTCGCCTGGCGCGTCGAGAATGCACCGCCGGGGGCTTCGTTCAAATGGTCGGCCGTCCAAACCGCTGGACTCACCCATCAGACAATCCAAGGCCCAGAAGGTGTGGATGTGACCTCCTGGTCTCTGCTCGACGCTAAGCTCGACTGGCCGCCTGGGACTTACGAACTCAGGTGCGTCATTACTCCTCCAGCTGCCCCGGCCATCACATTGACATCTACCCAAGTCGTCGGTTGGCGCACCGCGGATTACTTGGTCGTCGGCCAGATCAAACCAGTCAATGACTACGAACTGAGCTTGGCCAGACAACTCATCCTGAAATCGGCGTTAGTCTCCAGCTACCTGGCGCCAAAAGAAAGCTTCATCTCTGCCGCCAGCAAACTCCTGCTGCTTGGCCTTCCGCTGGATATTAACGCGAAGATATGGACTGGATTTCAATTTGCGAATTACGGCGACGTCACAGGCCTGAAAACACCAGCCCACACGCCCTTGCGACCGGCGAACATCGAGGACAAATACTGGATGGTTCAAGGCCTCCTCAACGATTTCCCGGACTTGGTTTCCTTGGACAATCTTGTAGCCGGTGAAGATTTGGACAACTTGTTGTCCGAACGCTCGTATCGAATGTATATCCAAGGCCAGCTGCGCTACCGGCTGAGCACTGGTGGCAAGATCGATGTCGATTCGATAAAATTGCTCGATGGTGGGTGGGATGTCGGTCCGACGAAATTCCAGCAGGCGCCGCAGAAACTTCGCCAATTCAGCGTCAGTGCCCGGGGTGTTGAGTGGGACTTGGAAGGCAACAGCGAACAAAGCTTTATCACCTCTGAAACGGCGCCAGCCAGCGGAAGGTTGGTCATCAATTCCGCCAACGACTCAGTGAGCTACTATGTCGCCGGCCGGGTCGGGCTCGAGGGCCGAGTGCCCAATTATGCCCTGTTTCAGCGGGACGCCCCATATATCTTCGCCAACATCATTACCGCCCTCGGACCGGACGGGCGGGACTCCGATTCCCGAATCAACTTGAGTGTGGACTCGAGTTGGAAAGCCGGAACCGTCACAGGCACATCCCACTTCAATGATATTCGAATATACGTCCGAGACTATGGCGACGAACGCCGGCGGTTCGCGCTGGCTCCCGGCGGGCACTTGTCCATTGACGATCAGCTAGCCGCCTTCCTGAACAGTGGCAGCTCCACGTGGCCCGGTCCGCCGCCGCCGGTTGACACTCATTGACCCATGAAGAAGGCCCTATCCGTCATTCTCGCTGCCGGGGTCATCGTCGTTGCCGCACTCCTCGTCTGGAGGCGCGCCTCGGCTCCCTCGATACCGGCCGCGGTGCGCTCATCCACCGCGCCGCGAGCTGGGTCGGCGCCGCCACGCGGTGACAAACCGCCTTTGGCCGGAGGGCTGGGCGGTGGCCAGGATAGCGGTGAAGTCTCGGCCTTCGCAGCCGCGACGATCGCTCGTGACCAGGAGCGATTTTCGATCAACCGCGTCGTGGAGAAACTCCGGAAGGCCGTCGACGGACGCGAACGCTGGCTGGCGCTGAGCGAACTGAGGGATCCTCGATTTAAGCGCGATGATGCCATTCGCGTCCTCCAATCCGCCCTCACCGATCCCGATCTCAAGGTGCGCATCAATGCCGCGGACCTCCTTTTTTCGTTGGGTTCGGCCGCCGGGCGCGAAACCCTTTTGCAGATCCTGCGGGCGGCCCCGGATGCCCAGGGCGAAGCGGCCCCCGAACTGCTGCACGCCGCCGACGTGCTCGATCGAAACCTGCAAGCCATCCCAGCCGACTTGTTGCTGGGCCTGCAAAAGGCGTTCGGCAATCGCTGGGTCGCCGGCATCATGGCCATTCAAGGCAACCCCCAGTTCCTGCCCTACGTCGAGGCAGCTGCGCGGGAGGAAACGATCGCCGGGACCCTGCGCAACCTCGGTCTTTTGGGGTCGGTCGATGGCTACGCGTTTGCCAAGGAGACCTACGAGAGCACCACAGATATGCGGACCCGCGTCGCCGCCGCCTGGGCGATGTTTGCCCTGGCCGGGGATCGAGCGGCCCTGAATTTTGTCACCGCGGTCGCCGCGCAGAAATCCGGCGGGGAAAACGGCGACCAGCCGGCCGATCCTTACGTGATCCAGGAGGCCTGGCGTGAACTCTATGTGACCAACGACCCCGCGGTTCGCGAACTCCTTTCTGAAGCGGCCACCAGTGGAGACGCCTCCGCGCTCGCCAGTTTGTTTTACGTGCAAGCTGACTACGAGTTTGTCGATCGTTTCGTGCGCGACTATCTCCAGGACCCGAAGGCCTATCCCAAGGCGGATCCCGCTCTTATCGGTCGGATCGCCGCAGCCCGGAACACCCCCGACCTGTCCACGCTCGCCAGTGCCAGCAGCGAGGTTTTCCGGCAATTCTACTACGAGCCCGCGCGCGGGGTACCGGTCGAATCATGGATCGGCCATTACCTGGGCGATCTGCCGCTCCGCACCGGAGCCCGGCCGCCGAAGAACTGATGCTCAAATTCCCGGCTGGCAGAGGCAGGAGCTGTGGAGTTCTACCTCGGACTTGGCCCAGACGGCCTTGAATTGCCTCTCGATCGGTTCGGCTTCGGCGTGCTTGCGCTGGTAGCGCAGCGCTTCCGCCAGGCCAAAGAGCGACCAGCCGTTGTTCGGCAGCCGGGCAAGATCGTCACGATACACCTGCTCGGCTTCGGCGTACCGGCGCTCCTGCATTAGCACGGCGCCGAGCGAATGCCGTACCGGCAGCAGCCAGCCGGGCGGCTCGTCGTAGCGCAGCGCGTCCTCGGCTTGCACGGCCGCGCGCAAGGTCGCGACGCCTGCGTCGACCTTGCCCTCGCGGTAGAGAATCTCGCTCTCAACCATCGGCGTGATGACCGTCAGCACCTGGCGGCTGGTGTTGTTGCCGGCGATTTCGTCGGCCGGGACGCGTTCCGCCTCGGCCTTGAACAACGCCTGCTCCGCCCGCGCCGCTTTCGGATCGCCCTTCGCGGCGAGCGCGATGGCGCGCGCGGCATGGCGCATGGTGCGCGTGAACGGCATCCAGTCGGGATGATCCGGCGCGGCGAGGATCTCGTCCCATTGCCCGAAACGCGTCATCACCTCGTACGGCATCGCGGCGAACGCCTCCAGGCCGAAATCCTTCAGCGCCTCCTCCGGCAGCTCCGCCACCATCGCGCCGATGTGCTCGAGCGCCAGCTTCCGCTGGCCGGTCATCATGGCGGCGTAGGCCAGCATGTGCCGGTTGTGTGCGATGTAGACGACGATGAAGCCCTGCGGCGGCCCGGCCACCGCGCGGTAGCGCCGGTCGGCGTCGACCGCACGCACGTTGGCTTCGATCGCATCCTGCCAGCGGCCGACGCGGATGTAGATGTGCGACGGCATGTGGACGTTGTGCGCCAGGCCCGGCTGCAGGTTGACCATGCGATCCGCCGCGGGTACGGCCCGCTCGGGATGGGGCGAAGCCTCGATGGCGTGTATGTAAAGGTGATTGGCGAATGGATGGTGGAGATCGAGCTTCAGCACCGCGTCGAGCGTGGCGAGGATCTCGTCGGTGCCGGGCTCGGGCTGTCCCGAGGGCGTCCACTGGTCCCACGGCCGCAGGTCCATCATCGCTTCGGCGAACAGTGCGCCGACATCCGCATCGTCCGGATGCGCCCGCCAGACCCTGCGCATGGCGTCCGCGTAGGCACGGTCGAGCGCGTTGCGGTCGTCCGGCTGCGGGTTGGCGTAGCGCGTCGCCAGCGCGGCGATGAGGTCGCGCTCGACCGCCGTCGCGCCGGCCGCGTGCTGCTGCGCCAGGCCGAGCTCCTTCCACGCCGCCTCGGCGGCGGGCGGCGGCACGGCGGGGAAATTGATGTGCGGCCCATTCGCCAGCGCGATGCCCCAGTGGGCCATGGCGCATGTCGGGTCAAGCCGCGCGGCCTCCGCGAAGGACCGGATCGCCGCGCCGTGGTTGAAGCCGTAATAAAAGCGCAGGCCCTGGTCGAAGTACTTCTGCGCCTCGGGTGAGGCGGTCGTGACGTGACGGGTATGCGTGCCGAGCCCGGCATAGAACGGCTCCGGCTCGCTGCGCGCGACGAGCGGCAGCAGGATCAGGCTGATGAACAGCCCGCGGATGAGACGGTGGGTTTTCATGATGGCGTGGAGTGAAATTCCCTCAACTGTTCGCCACCGGCCCGGGCGTGCGCCCCGGCGGCGGCCGGAGGAGTATCGCGCCGGCTTTGCTCCGGTCGAACTCCCCCTCCCACATCGCGACGACAACCATGGCCACGGCATTGCCGCAGAGGTTGGTCAGCGCGCGGGCCTCGGACATGAACCGGTCGATGCCGATCAACAACGCCAGCCCGGCGATCGGGATGTGGCTGACCGCGCCGAGCGTGGCCGCGAGCGTGACAAAACCGCTGCCCGTCACCCCGGCCGCGCCCTTCGAGGTGAGCAGGAGCACGCCGAGCATCGTGAGCTGCTGGCCGAGCGTGAGCGGCGTGTTCGTGGCCTGGGCGACGAAGATGGCCGCCATCGTCAGGTAGATGGAGGTGCCGTCGAGATTGAAGGAGTAGCCCGCCGGCAGGACGATGCCCACGACCGGTCGCGCACAGCCGAGCCCCTCCATCCGTTGCATCATCTGGGGCAGCACGCTCTCCGAGGACGACGTGCCGAGCACGATCAGGAGCTCCTCCTTGATGCACCCCAGCAGGCGCACGACGCTGAAGCCGTGCAGCCGCGCAATCAGCCCGAGCACGACGAACACGAACAGCAGGCAGGTCAGGTAGACGCACAGCATCAGCTTCCCGAGCGAGGTGAGCGAGCCCAGGCCGTACTTGCCGACGGTGAACGCCATCGCGCCGAACGCCGCCACCGGGGCGGCGCGCGTGATCAGCGTCACAATGCGAAACAGCACGCGCGCGACGTCGTTCAACAAGTTCGTCACTGGCCGCGCGTGGTCGCCCAGGCCAGCCAGGGCAACACCGAAGAGCACGGACACGAGCAGCACCTGCAGGATCTCGCCGTCGGCGAACGCACCGACGAAGGTGTTCGGGATGATGTGCAGCAGGAACTCGACGAACGAGCCCTGCTGCGCCGCGACCGCGTAGGCGGCGATGTCCTTCGTATTCAGCGTGGCCGGGTCGGCGTTGAGCCCCGCGCCCGGGCGGATCCAATTCACCACCAGCAGGCCGATGACGAGGGCGAAGGTCGAGACCACCTCGAAGTACAGCAGCGCCTTGAGGCCGGTCCGCCCAATCTTTTTCAGATCGCCCATACCCGCGATGCCGGAAACCACGGTCGCGAAGATGACCGGCGCGATCAGCATCTTGATCAGCTTGATGAACCCGTCCCCCAGCGGGCGCATCATCGTCCCCAGATCCGGATCGAAATAACCCAGCAGCACGCCCGCCGCGATCGCGGCGAGCACCTGCACGTAGAGACTGCGGAAGATCTTCACCGTCCGCCGCTGCCTCGGGTCCGGCCGGACCGGAACATTGGCATCGGGACCGAGGCGGCGTCGAATCAAGCCTGCGTCAGGGCCGGCTTGGCCACGATCCCGAGCGGTAGGACCACCCGGCCATACACCTCATTCAACACGAGGGCGAAACCCGCATACATGGCGGACGCGCCGCAGACGATGCCCTCGTAACCCGCGAATTTGCCCAGAGCCTCGCTGCCGGTTTGCACATGGATCGCGAGCAGGAAGAACAGGAGCGTCAGGGAGGCAAAGATGAACTGCAGGGCCCGGTTGAGTCTCAGCGTGCCAAAGAACAGGCCGAGCGTAAACACACCCCAGATCGCGAGGTAGGCGGCCAAGGCGGTCGAGTCCGTCGCCGCGGCCCCGCCGGGCAATTTGGGCAGCAGCACCAGGCCGACAAACGTCAGCCAGAAGAATCCATAGGACGTGAACGCGGTGGCGCCAAACGTGTTGTTCTTCTTCCATTCCTCGATCCCCGCCACCACTTGCGCCAAGCCGCCGAAGAAGATTCCCATGGAGAGGATCATGGCGTTCAGCGCGAAAAATCCGGCGTTGTGACAGTTCAACAAGACCGTGGTCATGCCGAAGGCCAGGAGGCCGAGAGGCGCGGGGTTCGCCGTATTGTCGATGATTTGGGTAGCATTCGTCGCACTCATTTGTTTCGGGGTTGGAGGCTGCGTGGGGGTGGACTGCGGGAAAGCGTCGCGCCGAAAATGGGTGCCGCCCCAGAGCGGGCAAGAGTGAAGTTGGCCTGCGTTTCAGAGGGGCGCGGCCGGCCCGCCGTCGGCCGCCGGGTTGGATTTGCAACTCCACCCGCCAGGGCATGTCCTTGGGAACGTGACCATCGTCTACTGGGTTCTCGTGGGTTTGTTGCTGCTCGCCGGCCTCATCGGTTCCGCCGTGCCCCTCTTGCCCGGGACGACGCTGATCATGATCGGGGTCCTGCTCCAGAAATGGCTCCTGGCGGACACCCTGTCGTGGGCCGCGGTCGGCTGGGTCGCCGCCGTGTGGCTCCTGTCGCTCCTCGCGGACTTCGCGTGCACCCTGATCGGTGCGCGGCTCTTCGGCGGCAGCAAGTGGGGCCTGGCCGGGGCCTCCGGCGGCGCCCTGGCCGGGATGTTCTTTTCCCTGCCGGCGTTGATCCTCGGCACGCTGCTGGGCGCGGTGGCGGCCGAGAAGCTCGGCGCCAAGCGCTCGGACCGGGCGGCGTGGAAGTCCGGCGCCGGCGCCGCCCTCGGTTTTCTCTTCGGCACCGTCGTCCGCGTCGCCTGCGCGCTCGTGATGATCGCCCTGTACGTTGTCGCGGTCTGGCCGGCGCGGGGCGCGCCCGCGATCCACTAGGCGGTGGGCTGGAAGTTTTTTGTGGTTCCGCGGCCAGCCATTCGCCGCCCCGCCAACCTTGCCTAATTCTTAGAACCCGAGCAGCTGCAGCGGCGCCAGCTTCACCTGCAGCCTTTCGTCGTACGACTTCACGCGCCGCCAATCCGTCCGCGTTGTGCTGAACACGCCGTGCACAGGCACGAACATCAACGATGCGCCGAAACTGCCAACGGCCGCCGTCATGACCGGGCCGAAATTCGGGTCGACCACCGCGAAGTCGACGCTGGCCTCGCCGGCCTTGACCTTGGCCACCATCTTCAGCCGGAAGGAATCCTTCACGCGCAGACTCGCGTGCCGAACCTGCCGCGGCCCTTTGGCGACGACCGCGCGGACCTCGATCTTTTCCACCGGGACACCCGTGCCGTGTTCGATCAGCGGAACGTCAAAAACCATCGTCTCGCCATCGTCGCTGACGACACGCGGATGCTCCAGGTCGGCGGTCACGCTTCGCTCCTTTTTTGCCGGCCGCGTGGGCCGCGCGGGCGCGGTCGGATCGGCCGCGGCGGCCGCTTCCTCCTGCCGGCGCGCGAAGGCGCGGCCGCGCTGTTCGCCGCGTTCGCGATATTTCTGCCGCTGCATTTCCGTCGGCGGCCGACCCTCGATCTGCAGCGGCGTGTATTGCTCGGGCCATGGTTTCGAGGGGTCGAAGCGCACGATCGTCTCGCCCTTCGGTTTGCCGTGCAGGCCGATCCTCTTCACCGTGGTCTCCGTGTAAGCCCAATGGTTCGGGTCCTGCTCGGTGTTCTTGATCGCATCCTTGAACAACGCGATCTCGGCGGCGGTCGCGGCCCGCGGCTCTTCCCCGGCGCGCAGGCCGGCCGCCAGCACCGGCAAAACCAGGCCCAGGAACCAGGGACGCATGGAGTTTAGACCCCGTGCGCGCCGCCGGTTCCGGCCATTCCGCCGGGGCGGGCTTCGACGATCAACTTCCGGGCGGCCGGCCGGGGCGAACGCGCCGCCACCGCTGCCGCCGTGAATGTCACATCCGGCAGATCAGGAGCTCGCGTTCGAACATCAGCTCCTTGGGCATCCGGGAATGCAGGTCGATGAAGAGCTCCTCGTGCCCGAGCACTTCCGTCCGCCAGGCCGCGCGGTCGAAGCGCTGCAGCTCGTCGAATTGCGCCTCGGAAAACTCGAGCCCTTCCCACTCGATGTCCTTGTAACGGGGCATCCATCCGATGGGCGTCTCCTTCGCCCGGCCGCCGGCGCGCACCCGGTCGAAGATCCATTTGAGCACGCGCATGTTCTCGGAGAAGCCGGGCCAGATGAATTTCCCGTCGCGATCCTTGCGGAACCAGTTCACGTGGAAGATCCGCGGCGTCTCGCTGAGGTTGCGCTGCATGTTGATCCAGTGCCGGAAATAGTCGCCCATGTGGTAGCCGCAGAACGGCAGCATGGCCATCGGGTCGCGGCGCACCTTGCCGAGCGTGCCGGCGGCGGCGGCCGTCATCTCCGAACCCATGGTCGCGCCGACATAGACCCCGCTCGACCAGTTGAAGGCCTGGTAGATGAGCGGCATCGTGCTCGCCCGGCGTCCGCCGAACACGATGGCGCTGATCGGCACGCCCTCGGGCTTCTCCCAATCCGGGTCGATCGTCGGGCATTGCGCCGCCGGGGCGGTGAAGCGCGAATTCGGATGCGCGGCCTTCGCTCCTTTCTCCCGGGCGAGCGCCGGCGTCCAATCGCGGCCCTGCCAGTCGAGCGCGTGCGCCGGCGGCTCATCCGTCATCCCTTCCCACCAGACGCCGCCGTCGTCGGTCAGCGCCACGTTGGTGAAGATGGCGTTGCGGGCCAGCGTCTGCATTGCGTTCGGGTTGGTGACCTGGCTGGTGCCGGGCGCCACGCCGAAGAAGCCCGCCTCGGGATTGATGGCGCGCAGCCGCCCCGTGGCGTCGGGCTTGATCCACGCGATGTCATCGCCGACGGTCCACACCTTCCAGCCCTTCTTGGCGAACGCCGGCGGCGGAATCAGCATCGCGAAATTCGTCTTGCCGCAGGCGCTGGGAAAGGCCGCCGCGACGTAGGCCTTCTGCCCCTGCGGGTTTTCGACGCCGACAATGAGCATGTGCTCGGCCATCCAGCCCTCGTCGCGCGCCATCGCGCTGGCGATGCGCAGCGCGAAGCACTTCTTCCCAAGCAGGGCGTTGCCGCCGTATCCCGAGCCAAAGGACCAGATCTCGCGCGTCTCGGGGAAGTGGACGATGTACTTCTCCTTGTTACACGGCCACGGCACGTCGGCCTGGCCCTTCTTCAGCGGCGCGCCGACCGAGTGCACGCAGGGCACGACGCGCTTGAAGTTCCGGTCGATGAGCTGGAAGACCTTGAGACCGATCCGCGCCATGATGCGCATGTTCACGACGACGTACGGCGAGTCGGTCAGCTCCACGCCGATCTGCGACATGGGCGAGCCGATCGGGCCCATGCTGAAGGCCAGCACGTACATCGTGCGGCCGCGCATGCAGCCGCTGAAGAGGCCGCGCAGGGTCTTCTTCATCTCGTAGGGGTCGACCCAGTTGTTCGTCGGGCCGGCGGCCTCCTTCGACTGGCTGCAGATGAACGTGCGGTCCTCGACGCGCGCCACGTCGCTCGCATCCGACCGGGCCAGGTAGCACCCGGGCCACTTGCGCTGGTTCAGCTTGATGAACGTGCCGTTCCGCACCATCAGCCCGCACAAGGCGTCGTATTCGGCCTTGGAGCCGTCCACCCAATGGATCCGGTCCGGCTGGCACAAGGCCGCCATCTTGTTGACCCACCGGATCAGGTGCGGGTTCTTGCTCAGGGGTTTGGCGTGGATCTTCATGGCGGCAGCGAAAGCCAAGGCGCCGGGGGAGTAAACGGGAAAGGCTGGGGCCTCATGGTGAATTAAACGGCCTCACCGTCGTTATCAGTTGACCCTCGCCATGAACGTAAAATCTCCCATTTTCCGGAACCGCCATGATGAAACTTTGCATCTTCGTCGGTACGACGCTCGGCGGAATCCTTGGCAGTGTGCTCGCCGGCGCGCTGGGCATGGACATGTGGTCCCTGGGCAACTTCTTCATCAGCGGCGTCGGCAGCATTGTCGGCGTCTACGCCGGCTGGAAGGTGGCGCAAAAACTCAAGTAGCCCGCCCGGCACGCGACCGCCCCGTCCGCCCGGGCCGGTGGCGGCGGCGTTCATTTCATCGGTTCGATGTGCACCGTCACGTCGCTGATCGCGAGGGGCGAGCCGATCAGCGCATCCTTGACCGCGTGCGCGATCTCATGCCCCGCGCGCACCGTGAGATCGCTGTCCACCCGCACCTGGATGTCCACGAGATGGCTCAGCCCGCTCTTCCGCGCGCGCACCTTGTCGAGCGCCTGCACGCCGGGCACCGCCAGCGCGAGCGAGCGGATCTCCTGCTCGAAGTTCTTTGGCGCCGCCGTGTCCATCACGTCTCCGAGCGCCTGCGTGAACATGCCCAGGCCGTTGAACGCGATGATCACGCAGGCGAAGAGCGCCGCCCAGTCGTCGGCCGTTTCCCAGCCGGGGCCCGCCCACAGGGCGATCGAGATGCCGATGAAGGCCGCGCCCGAGGTCATCGCGTCCGACCAGTGGTGCAACGCCTCGATGCCGAGCGCCGTGCTGCCCGCCTGCTTGCCCGCTATGCCCAGCCGGCGCGAGAACCAGGTCTTCGTGACAATCACGCCGGCCAGCACGATCAGCGTCCACCACGCCGGGGCCTGGTGCGGGGAAACGATCTCGTGCAGGGCGTGCGTCGCCACCCAGCCGGCCATCAGGAAGATCATGCCGGCCACCACCAGGCCCGACAGCGGCTCGGCCTTGCCGTGCCCGTAGGGATGGTCCGCGTCCGGGGGATGGGCCGCCACGCGGAATCCCGCCCACACCAGCAGCGAGCTCAGCACGTCCAGCATCGATTCCGCCGCGTCGGCGATGAGGGCGTAGGTATGGCCGAACACGCCGCCGGCGAATTTCACCGCGGCGAGCACCATGTTCAGCGCGAGCCCGCGCAGCACGAGCCGCGCGCTCTCGTGGGCGCGCTGGGTTACCTGCAGGTGGGGATCGGGCGGGGACACGGCGCCGACGCTAGCCGGCCCCGGGCCCGGCTCAAGCCCGCACAAGCTGGCATTGACCGCGTGCGACCCCCGGCCTACCTTGCGTCTCCGCCATGTCCGATACCGCCGTCCCGCTTTCCGCCGATCCTGTGAAGCAATTCTCGGTGTTCCTGGCCAACCGCGTCGGCCAGCTGCTGGACCTGATCGCGCTGCTGTCGAAGCACAACGTGCACATCATGGCGATGACCACGCTCGATACGACGGACTGCGCCATCGACCGCCTCATCGTGGATGACCCCGAGCGAGCGCGCGAACTCATGGCCGCCTCCAATTTTTCCTTCACCGAGTGCGATGTCGTGGTCGTCGAGCTATCCAAGGAGTCGCAGCTCAAGGGGGCGCTGAGCGCGCTGCTGACCGTCGAGATCAACATCCATTACCTGTATTCGTTCCTGCTGCGCCCCGAAGGAAAGTCGGCCCTCGTGCTCAGCGTCGAGGATAACGATCTCGCGAGCACGGCGCTGAATTCACGCGGGTTCAAAGTCCTCACCCAGCGCGATATTTCCCGCTGACCTTGGCGTGGTTATCGCCTTGGTCTTGGCCAACGCGGCCATGACCGAACCGCCGCCGGCCGTTCGCACGACGTCGATCGTGGAGGCTAATGGCCGGTACCAATGGCCCTAGAGGGTAAAACTCGTGGATATTGCTCCGCCTAGGCGCTAAACAATTGCGTCAAGACTTGCTCTTGAGGTCGGTTCCCGGGCCTATGCGACCCGGCACCAGCACCAATTGGGGAAGCTCGCTAGAAACATTCTTCCCCCTCGCCACTGTAAAACACCTCATGAGCATCAGACTACGCCTCCTGCTGGTTTTGGGTCTGCTGCTCGTCGCCTTTGCCGGGGCGTTGTACCAGCTCCGCCGGGCCGAACAGGATCATATCGCCCGGATGGTCGAGGGCGTGCGCGACGACAGCCGCATGCAGCTGGCCCATTGGGCCGATCTTACCGGGGTATCGCTGCGGCAGTTCACCTCTGACTTTGCCGATTGGAGCGAGACGGCCGCGTTTCTGGAGAAGCCTGATCCGGCGTGGGCCAAGGCTCACCTGGACGAGAGCCTGCCGGCCTACGGGCTCGACGCCGCGTGGCTGCTGCAAGCCGACGGCCGGCCGGCCCATGTGGCGGTACGCAACCCGGCGGTGCCGCTTCCCGACCTGCCTCCCGTGGCGGATTTCGCGGCTTCCGCCGAAGCGCGCGCCTTCTTCGCCGACAGCCCGCGCGGCCCGTGGCAGGTGGTCGCCGCGCGCGTCGGAGGTGATCGGGGCGGCTGGCTCCTCGCCGGTCGCGCCTGGGACGAGGCGCAGGTCGCGCACCTGGGCCAGATCAGCGACAGTCGCGTCACGCTGCTGCCGGTGGATGCCGCGCCGCCCGCCGTTTCCGGACGGACCGTGCGCTTCTCGCGCCCGCTCAACGACTGGAAGGGCCGGCCGCTGCGGCTTCTGGCCATGGAACAGGACCTCCCGGCCGAACTGACCAGCAGCATCGAATGGGACGGCTATGTCATCCGCCTCTTCATCGGTTTCGGCGCCCTCCTCGTGCTGGCCCTGGGCTTGAGCGTCCGGAGCTGGGTCCTCCAACCGCTGCGCGCCGTGGGCGACAGCCTCGCTCGGCAAGATCCCGCGCCGATCGCGCCCCTGCTGGAGCGCCGGGACGAGTTCCAGCACGTCGCCCGCCTGGTCGAATCCTCGTTCGCCGCCCGCCGCGCGCTCGAGCACGAGGTCAGCGAGCGCAAGCACGCCGAGGATGCCCTGCGGGCCAGCGAGGAACAGGTGCGCCATTCCATGTCGCTGCGCGCCCGGCTGGCGCGCGACCTGCACGACAGTGTCATCCAGGCGCTGTACGCCTCCGGCCTGGGGCTCGAGGCCGCCCGCACCCAGATGAGCAAGAATCCGTTCGGGGCCGAAGGCCGGATCTCCGACTGCATCGTCAGCCTCAATGAAACCATTCGCCTGGTCCGGAATTACATCAACGACATCGAGCCGTTTCCCAACCAGGACTACCAGACCTTCGGCGCCGCGGTCCGCGCGCTGGCGCGCACCATGCACGCCCTTGCGCCCGTCGAGATCGACGTGCGGATCGCCGACGCCGCGGCCGCCCGCCTGACGCCCGCGGTCGAGGTGCAACTGCTCCAGATCGTCCGCGAAGGCATCAGCAACGCGATGCGCCACGGGGCCGCGACCCGCATCACGGTCACGCTGCGCGACGAGGCGGAGGGCGCCGTGCTCGAGGTCACGGACAACGGCCGCGGCTTCGACCCGGCGCAACGCGCCGGCACCGGCCGCGGCCTGATCAACCTGGGCGAGCGCGCGGCCGAGATCCGGGCGGCCCTGCAGCTGCAGTCCGCCCCCGGCCAGGGCACGCGGCTCAGCCTGCGCCTGCCCCCGTCCGGCAAGGAACCGGCATGAGACGCGCCCGGCAGGAACGGCTCGCCGCGTTCACCCTGGTCGAGGTCATGATCGCCTCGGTGGTGCTCATCTTCGGCCTGGTCACCGCGATCACGACGATGCAGCGGGGACAGCAGGCCGTCGACACCGCCCGCAACCTCGCCCTGGCGACGCAGCTCATGCAGTCGGAAATGGAGCGCCTCCGCCTCAAAAGCTGGTCGCAGCTCGAGACGCTGCAGAGTTCGGGCGAAACCACGGTCACGCTGGACAGCTCGGCCGGCAGCGCCGCCGCCCGCTTCACCTGCGTGCGCCAAATCACGACCATCAAGACCGACATGAAGGAAATCACGCTGACGACCACCTGGTCGGGCTATGACGGGCGGGAGCACACGGCCCGCCTCATCACGCGTTACGGCAAGGATGGACTCAATGACTACATCAACACCACGCACTAGGACCGCGGCCGCGCGCGGCTTCACGCTGGTGGAGGTGATCATCGCCTCCACCCTCAGCACGTTCGTGCTCGCGGGGGTGCTGAGCGCGTTCGTGTTCATCGGCCGGTCCGGCTTCCGCACCAGCGGCCTGAGCGAGATGGAGACGGAAGTGCGCCGCGGACTCGAAACCTTCGCCGAGGATGCGCGCGCCGCCGTCGACGTCCACTGGAACAGCGCGCAGAGCGTGACGTTCACCCTTCCCGCCGGCGCCACCTCCACGCAGGTCACGTGGGCCTATGACAGCGGCCCCACCGGCGATACCGCCGGCTGCCTTTATCGCGTGGCCGGCGACAGCGCCTCCACCGCGGCGCGGCGCATCATCGTCCGCAATGTCGCGCCGGAATTCACCTTCAAGCGCTACAAGATCGAACAGGACGGGGTCAGTGACAACACCGCGACGAATGACCTCGAGACCAAGCAGCTGCAGGTGGTCCTCCGCGCCCGGCGCTCCAGCATCGCCACGGTCGGCGTCACGCAGTCGGCCGTGACCGCCCGCTACGTCCTGCGCAACAAACGGGTCACGAACTGATGCACCGTCTGCCGCCCATCACCCAGCTTCGCCCCGGCGCCGCGCGCGCCGCCGGCCGGGCCGTCGCCCGGGCGGCCGGGCCTGGCCGGTCCGCGCGCGGCACCGTGCTCATCGTCGCCCTGCTCCTGATGGCGGTGATCGCACTGGCCATCACGAGCTACATGAACCTCAGCCTGGGCTCGGCCCGGCTCGCGCACCGCGGGTTCCAGCAGAGCGCGGCGTTCAACCTCGCGGAGGCCGGCGCCGAGGAGGCCTTGTGGTCGCTCAATCGCGCCAATGCGCACCAGGCGGACGCGTGGACCGGCTGGACCGTGAGCGGCTCGGCCGCGAAACAGGTCTTCGACCATTTCGACTTCGGCAGCAACACCAGCGGTTCCGTCCGCGTGCTGGTCGACAACTATTCGTTCACCGGCGCCACGAACCCGCGTATCGTCGCCCAGTCCACCATCCAGGCGCTGAACCAGCCGCCGGTCACCAAGATGATCGAGGTCGACCTTCGCCGGCGCTCGCGCTTCACCGCGAGCCTGATGGCGAAACAATCCGTCACGTTCTCCGGCACCAACACCTCGGTCGACAGCTGGAACTCCGACCCGGACAACGACCCCGCGACCGCGCCGGTCGATTACAGCACCGCAACGCGCAACGACCACGGCAGCGTGGCCAGCGTGTCCGTCGACAATACCGCCGTGCTGGTCAATCAGGCCGACATCTGGGGCTACGTCTACACCGGCGGCGGTTCGCCGCGGGTCGGCACCCAAGGCTCGATCACGGGTCGCAACACCGCCGCGGGCGTGCAGGTCGATCCCACCCGCGTGGCGACCGATTTCAGCGCCGACTTCCCGAGCGTCACCGCGCCCACGGACGGCACGCCGCTGGCGTCGATCGGCAGCACGCTCGGCACCCCCGGCCAGGCCACCAAATGGCGCTGCAACAGCGTGTCGCTCTCCGGCAATGCCACGTTGACGATCTATGGTGATGTCACCCTCGTCCTCACCGCGGGCAGCGGCGCTCATGCCCTCGAAGTGACCGGCAACGCCTCCCTCATCGTCGCCGCCAATTCCAGCCTCGTCGTCTATGCGGAGGGGGACATCCTCATCGGCGGAAACGGCCTGGCGAACAATAACGTGCGGCCCGGCACGGTCGCCTTCTACGGCACGAACACCAGCGATGCCGGCCAGACCGTGCACGTCGCGGGCAAGGGCACCCTGCGGGCCGTCGCCTATGCGCCCAACGCCGACCTGCAGGTCAACGGCAACGGCGACGTCATGGGCGCCTTTGTCGCCCGGACGATCAACGTCACCGGCAATGCGGCGTTCCACTATGACGAGTCGCTCGCCAACGCCAGCAGCGACATGCCCTTTGGCGTCAGCACCTGGCGCGAGATCACCGCTGCCGGCGAGATCTCCAGCCTGGCCGCCCAACTCCCATGAACCCCGGCGGCGTCACCCCCGCGGCCCGCGCCGATGCGCCCTTTGTTTTGCCTTGGGCGCGCCGTCCGTTGGAATGGCTCCGGCCCCACATGAGTACCAAAGCCCGCCTCGTGCTGCTGCTCGGCGCCCTGCTCGCCGGCTTCGGCGTGACGGCCGGGGTCCTGCGGTCGATGCATCTCCGCGAGGCCGAGGCGATGCTCGCCAACCTGCGCCGCGAACGCGCCCAGCTGCTGCAGCAGGTCACCGAGCTCAACAGCCGGTCGCTGCGCAATTTTGCCACCGACTACTCGAATTGGGACGAAATGCTGGCGTTCGTCCGCTCCGGCGACCGTTCCTGGGCCGCCATCAACATCGAGGCGAGCCTCCAGACCTTCAATGTGAATGCCGCCTGGGTGCTCCGACCCGATGGCTCGCTGGTCTACGCCGCGGCCCGGCAGCTCGACGAACCCATGCGCGGGCTGCCGTGGTCGACCGGCCCGCTGCTCGACCGCCTGCGGGCCGATCGTTTTGCCCGCTTTTTCGTCGAGGTGCCCGCCGGCGTCCTCGAGGTGCGCGCCGGACCGATCCAACCTTCATCGGATGTGGCGCGCCAGACCGCGCCGCAGGGTTGGTTTCTCGCGGGCCAGCTGTGGAGCCCCGCCTTCCTGCAGAATATCGGTCGCGTCCTCGACAGCGACCTGGCGCTCTTCGCCCCGGGCACGCGGCTGGAGCATCCGCCCGAGGACCTCGGCCTCCATCTCGACCAGCCGCTGGCCGGCCTCGATGGCCGGCCGGTGGGCTTGCTCCATGCCTACTATCACCCGGAGCCGCTGGTGCGGTTGCTCGAAGACAACCGGAATGACATGTATGTGTTCTATGCCTTCGGCATCATCGTGATCACCCTGACCTTCCTGGGTGTCTCGCGCTGGGTCATCAACCCGCTCCGGCAGCTCGAAGCCAGCATGGCGGGCAACTCCCCCGCCCCGCTCGGCGGCCTGCTCCGGCAGGCGGATGAATTCGGGCGCCTGGCCCGCATGACCGAGGCCGCGTTCCGCCAGCGCGCCGAGCTGAAGCACGAGGTCGAGGAGCACAACCGCACCGAGGCCGCGCTGCGCGAGAGCGAGGCCGAATTGCGGCGGTCCGCCGCCCTTCGCACCCGGCTCGCGCGCGACCTGCATGACGGCGTCATCCAGTCGATCTACGCCGCCGGACTCGGCCTCGAGTCGGCGCGCGCCGCGCTCGAGACCGACCAGGAGGAGGCCGTGCGGCGCCTTGGCGCGGTGCGCGACAGCCTGAACCTGACGATCCGCGACGTCCGCGGCTTCATCACGGGCATCGAGCCGGAGGGCATCGTCGGATTCGCACCGGCGCTGCAGACGCTCGCCACCACCATGGAGGCGCTGCATCCGGTGCGCCTCGAACTCCGGATCGACCCGGCCGCCGCCAGCCGCCTGTCGCCGCGCGACCAGCTCCACGCCCTGCAGATCGTGCGCGAGAGCATCAGCAACGCCGTCCGCCACGGCGATGCCACCCGCATCACACTGCGGTTGCATGAGGAGGCGGGTTCCGTTGTATTGGCGCTCGAGGACGATGGCCGGGGCTTTGACCCGGACGCCGTCACCGCCGGCAGCGGCCTCATCAATGTGTCCGCCCGGGCCCGCGAAATGGGCGCGAGCCTCCGACTCGAATCCCAGCCCGCCCAGGGCACGCGACTCACTTTAAAGTTCAACCTCCAACCCAGCTGACCCATGCCCGCCACCGCCATCAAACCGATCACGATCCTGCTTGTCGATGACAGCGAGCTCGTGCGGACCGGATTGAAAACCCTCCTCGCCAACCCGGGCACCGGCTCCCAGCTGCAGGTCGTCGGCGAGGCCAGCACCGTCGCCACCGCGGTGGCCGAATGCGCGCGCCTGGCGCCCGATGTCGTCCTCCTCGACATCCGCCTCCCGGATGGCTCCGGCTTCGAGGCCTGCCGGCAGATCCTGGCCAGCCAGGCCGACACGCAGGTGCTCATTCTCACGTCCGTCATCGACGACAACCTTGTCTACGAGGCGATGAGCAGCGGCGCCCATGGCTACCTGCTGAAGGAGATCAATCCGCCCGGCCTCTACCAGGCGATCGTCGATGTCGCCGCCGGCAAGTTCATCCTCGACCCCGCCGTCACCACGCGCGTGCTCAACTTCGTCCGCAACGGCCCGCCGCAGAGCGACGGCGACAAGCTCGCGCTGCTGTCCGCGCAGGAGCGCCGCGTCCTCGCCTTCGTCGCCGAGGGCAAGACCAACAAGGAAATCGCGGAGCAAATGGGACTGAGCGACAAGACGGTGAAGAACTATCTGAGCAACATCTTCGAGAAGCTGCAGATCAGCCGCCGCTCCCAGGCCGCCGTGCTCTACACCGAGAACCGGAATACGACTCCGCCATTCGGCTCTAATCGCTAGGGCCGCTTTCGGCAGGCCAACGCCTGTTCCCGGGCGGGCGCCGCCGGCGTAGGATGCCGGCATGCGCACCACCCACGTCCCGACCTGCGCGGCCTCCGCCGGCACCGGCCGTTTCTCCGCCCGCCGCTGCCTGCGCGACCGGCGGGCCTTCACGATCATGGAGGTCACGATGGCCTCCTTTGTCATGGCGCTCGGCATCGCCACCTCGATCATCGCGATCCAATCCGGGTACAAGCAGGTCGATGTCGCCCGCGGCACCACCCTCGCCTCGCAGATCATCCAGAGCGAGATGGAGCGGCTCCGCATGATGCCGTGGAGCAAGACGTCCACCACCGCCGTCGACAGCATCGTCGAACTCCCCGCGACCGAGACCTTCGATGGCGCCACCTATTTCAGCACCAGCGCCGTCGTCTCGGGCAAATACACTGTCACGCGCACCGTGGCCGACGATGCCGACCACCCGGGATCGATGAAGGACATCACCATCTCGGTCCGCTGGCAGTCCTACGACCTCCGCTGGCACCAGCGCAGCTTCACCGCCATCTACTCCCAAAACGGCCTTTATGATTACTACTACACCGTCGCCCATCCGTCCACCTGACCGCCGGCCGGCCGCCGCGGCGCGCGGATTCACGCTCGTCGAGGTCATGATCAGCGCCGGGCTGGCTGCGTTCCTGTTGGCCGCCGTGCTCAGCACCTTCCTCTTCATGGGCCGCAGCGGCGCCAATCTCCGCAATTACAGCGACATGGAAGCGCAGGCCCGCACCGCCCTCGAGTTGTTCGCCGAGGATTCGCGCCAGGCCAGCGCCGTCACTTGGAATTCCAGCAGCTCCGTGACGCTGACGGTCATCGGCGTGGCCGTGACCTATGCCTACGACAGCTCGGCCGGTACGTTTTCCCGCACTGCCTCGGGCAGCACCCGGACGCTCATCACCGGGATCACCAGCGGCACCTTCACCTTCACCGCCTACAACGTGAACGGCACCTCGCTGTCGCTCGCGTCGGCCTCCGACTGCACCGCCTCCAGCGCGAGCACGAAGCAGATCCAGATATCCCTGCAGGCGTCGCGCACGAACACCACCGTCGTCGCCGCCACCAACACCGTGCTCTCCGCACGCTTCATCCTCCGCAACAAGGTCGTCACCGCCTGATTCCTTCCATGCACTCCCGCCTCCATTCCCAGAAGGGTTCGCTGCTCATCGTCTGCCTCCTGCTGTGCTCGATCATCGGCATCTCGATCGCCAGCTACCTGCAGCTCGCCCGCACCAGCATCACCATCTCCAATCGCGCCCTCTACAACAACGGCGCGATGAATCTGGCCGAGAACGGCCTCGAGGAGGCGATGTATTCCATCAACAAGGCGGTCGACGACACCACTTATACCTGGTCCGACTGGCACAACGACGGGATCAACGCCTGGCGCCAGTTCCCCTCCACCGGTACCTATACTTTCGATGGCGGCGGCACGGGCATCGTCCAGGTCATCGCCTACAACTACACCGGTGTGTCCTCCCCGAAGTTCGTCGCCCGCGCCACCGTCACACTCGGCGGCTACACCAGCAAGACGATCGAAAAATGGGTCATGGTCCAGATCCGCAAGACGTCCAAGTTCTCCAACGGCCTCGTGGCGAAAAACACCATCACGTTCAACGGCAACAACGCCTCCGTCGACAGCTGGAATTCCGAGAAGAATCCCGACGGCACGACGCGGGCCTCCCCGGTTCCGTACAATACCAGCTACCGGAACGACAACGGCAGCGTAGGCAGCATCTCGGTCGGCGTCGGCAGCGTCAGCGTGAATCAAGCCGACGTCTGGGGCTATGTCGGCACCGGCGGGGCGGCCCCGAGCGTCGGCAACAACGGCTCCATCATGGGCGCCAACACCCCGGCGGGCGTGACGGTCGACCCGAATCGCGTCTCCACGGATTTCTCCGCCAGCTTCGACCCGGTCAGCACCCCGACCGGCGGCAGCAGCCTCGCCTCCCTTGGCAACAACGACCTGCCCACGACGATCGGCACCGCGGGCACCACCAATGTCTACACGATCTCGTCCATCTCGAGCTCCGGCAACAACACCAAGGTCCTTACGATCCAGGGTGACGTCACACTCATCGTCAGTTCGAGCATCAGCATGACCGGCAACTCCAGCATCTACATCGCCCCGGGCAGCTCGCTGAAAATCTATACCGCCGGCACCGTCGACATCACCGGCAACGGCGTGGCCAACGGCGGCACGACCCAGGCGACCCAGGGGCAGGCCAAGAATTTCCAGGTGTGGGGCACCAGCACGACCAGCCAGAATATCTCGATCAAGGGCAACGGCGCCTTCTCCGGCGTCGTCTATGCCCCGACCGCCAACGTCACCATCGCGGGCAATGGCGACGTTTCCGGCTCGGTCGTGGCCAACAACATCACCCTGACTGGCAACGCGGCGTTCCACTACGACGAATCCCTCAGCGACTTTGGCGGCGGCAATCCTTATCGAGTCTCGCTCTGGGAGGAGTTGACCACGGAGGCCCAGCGCAACACCTACGCCTCGGCTTTCACCAGCCACACGTTCTGAACGCCGCTTGGGGGCGGGGTGCCCTCACCCCGCGGATGCCACGGCAGTCTCAAAGAGGGGCGTAGCCACGCTTGAGCCGCGGGCCCGGGCGCAACCACGTTGGCGCGGCGCTCCAATGCGGCTACGGTTCGGTTCCATCCGCGCGGGGGGGCCGCCGGTCGGGCGGACTCAAGACGCTGTCCGTCGCGAGATTTTCCGCAACCACAGGGCGCGGAGCGGGACTTTGATAGGCATGATTAACCAGCCTAAACGTCAATGCTTCCCCGGGCGGCCATCCAGTTTGAACTGGCCTCGCTTTCCGGCGCTTGGCAGGTTTGTCACTTCATTACACACCCCTAGCATGAAAATATCGAACGCTTGGAAACTGATGGGAGCGCTCGTTGTGGCGCTGGCCGCAAGTGCAACCCCCGCCTTCGCCGGCGAAGCCGACATCAACATCCCCGACCTCACGCACGTCCGTTTTGAGGGCCTGGGCGGCGTCAGCGGCGAGATGCTGATGTATCTCGGCATCGCCATGTGCGCCATCGGTGCGGCATTCGGGCTCGTCCAATACACGCAGACCAAGGGCCTGCAGGTTCACTCCTCGATGGGCAACGTCTCGAACATGATCTGGGAGACCTGCAAGACCTACCTGTTCACGCAGGGCAAGTTCCTCGCCATCCTCTGGGTGCTCATCGGCGCGTGCATGATCTACTATTTCGGCGTGCTGTCGCACAACACGGCCTTCCACGTCGTCGTCATCCTGCTCGCCTCGATCCTCGGCATCCTCGGCTCCTACGGCGTCGCCTGGTTCGGCATCCGCATCAACACCGTCGCCAACTCCCGCACCGCCTTCTCCGCCCTCAAGGGCAACCCGCTCAACACCCTCTTCATCCCGCTCCGCTCCGGCATGAGCGTCGGCCTGCTCCTCGTCTGCGTCGAGCTGTTCTTCATGATCTGCATCCTGGTGTTCCTGCCGCGCGAGCTGGTCGGGCCGTGCTTCATCGGCTTCGCCATCGGCGAGTCGCTCGGCGCCTCGGTCCTCCGCATCTGCGGCGGCATCTTCACCAAGATCGCCGACATCGGCTCCGACCTGATGAAGATCGTCTTCAAGCTCCCGGAGGACGACCCCAAGAACCCGGGCGTCATCGCCGACTGCACCGGTGACAACGCCGGCGACTCCGTCGGGCCGACGGCCGACGGCTTCGAGACCTATGGCGTGACGGGCGTCGCGCTCGTGGCTTTCCTCGCCCTCGCCCTGGCCGCCAGCCAGGAGCTCTGCGCCCTGCTCATCATCTGGATCTTCACGATGCGCGCGCTGATGATCGTCACCTCGCTCGCCTCCTACTTCCTCAACCAGGTCATCTCCCGCGCGAAGTACGGGAGCCTGAAGGATTTTGATTTCGAGGCTCCGCTCACCCACCTCGTCTGGATCACGTCGGCCGTGTCCATCGGCATCACGTTTGTCGCCTCCTATTTCCTGCTCGCGCACCAGCCCGGCGTCGATCCGGCCCTCTGGTGGGTCCTGTCCGTCATCATCAGCTGCGGCACGGTGGCCGGCGCGCTCATTCCCGAGTTCACGAAGATCTTCGTCAGCACCAACAGCCGCCACGTCAAGGAAGTCACCAATTGCTCCAAGCACGGCGGCGCCTCGCTCAACATCCTGTCGGGCCTCGTCGCGGGCAATTTCTCCGCCTTCTGGATGGGGCTGGTCATCATGCTGCTCATGGCGGCCTCGTATTACTTTTCGCAGAACCCGGCCCTTCTCGCCCTCATGCCGGCCAAGTTCGCCTTCGCCGCCCCGATCTTCGCCTTCGGCCTCGTCGCCTTCGGCTTTCTCGGCATGGGCCCGGTGACCATCGCGGTCGACAGCTACGGCCCGGTCACCGACAACGCCCAGTCCGTCTACGAGCTCTCGCAGATCGAAGGCCGACCGAACATCGCGGCCGAGATTGAAAAGGACTTCGGCTTCAAGCCCGACTTCGAGAATGCCAAGTACCAGCTCGAGAAGGGCGACGGCGCCGGCAACACCTTCAAGGCCACCGCCAAGCCCGTCCTCATCGGCACCGCGGTCGTCGGCGCCACCACCATGGTGTTCGGCATCATCATGCTGCTCCAGAAACTCTACGAGGCGCAGGTCGCCGGCGGCCTCGCCGGTCCGTTCAAGGAGGTCGTCGCCGCGCTCTCGATCGTGCAGCCCGAGATCATCCTCGGCCTGATCATGGGCGGCGCCGTCATCTACTGGTTCACCGGCGCCTCCTGCCAGGCGGTCGTCACCGGCGCCTACAGCGCGGTGGTGTACATCAAGGAGCACATGAAGCTCGACGCCAAGACCGCCTCGGAGAAGGACTCGAAGGAGGTCGTGCGCATCTGCACCGTCTACGCGCAGAAGGGCATGTGGAACATCTTCATCGTCGTGTTCTGCTTCGCCCTGGCCCTGCCGTTCTTCAATGCCTACTTCTTCATCGGCTACCTGATCGGCATCGCCTTCTTCGGCCTCTTCCAGGCCATCTTCATGGCCAATGCCGGCGGCGCCTGGGACAATGCCAAGAAGATCGTCGAGGTCGAACTCCGCCAGAAGGGCACCGAGCTCCACGCCGCCACCGTCGTGGGCGACACCGTGGGCGATCCGTTCAAGGACACCTCGTCCGTCGCGATGAACCCCGTCATCAAGTTCACCACGCTCTTCGGCCTCCTCGCGGTCGAGATCGCGGTCACGATGACCAATGTCGCCGCCAAGCATGCCATCGGCGGCGTCTTCTTCGTCATCGCCCTCGTGTTTGTCTATCGCTCGTTCTACGCGATGCGCATTCCCGACGAGAACAGCGCCGGGATCTGATCGGCGACGACTGATTCACTCCGGGCCGCGGCTTACTGCCGCGGCCTTTTTGTTTCCCGCCGGTCATTGCCCGCTGCGGCTGGCGCTGGGCTTGAACCGGTGGCCAAGGAACGGCCCGCGACCGGTCCGCTCAACGCGGCCGCGTACCCCTGAGCCCGCAGCGTGCCCCCCTAGCCGCGGCGCAACGTCGGCGGGCGGTTGTCGCCCCACTCGGCCTTGTCCCAGCTTACGGGCGTCAGCACGCCATCCACCAGTTTCCAGACCAGCGGCTCCCCGCGCGGCCGACCGGAGCGATCAAGGAACTGCAGCGCGATATGTCCGGACTCGTTGATCGACCAGGTCCCGGTCTCGATCATGCTGCTGCGGGCAGTCCGGATCGTGCGAAAAAACGCATGCGTGTTGTCGTGCAGAACCAGGAAATAATGCCAGGGCTCGTCGCCCTTCCGGGGGGCCGACGCCGAGCCCGTGAAGGTTCGATCCGCCGCTTGCGCCCCGCCCGCGAGGAGCAAGGCAAGCAGGACCAGCCGAAGCGTCTTCATGGCGCGACCCTGCGCCCGATTCCTCGCGGAAGAAAGGCTATTCGCCGCGTCCGCTGCGTTGGAGCCGGTTGGGCTGTTCTTAATCGGCTCTCGCCGCATTCTCCTGCCCGATCGCGCGGTTTTCGGGTAAACTCCTTTCGCCATGAAGACGAAAGCTCCCCTGTCCTGGTTCCTCCTCGCCGGCGGCCTGCTGCTGGCCGGCTGCAATTACGATTTCCCATTGACGGAAAAACCGACCCGCGCGATCGATCCGCGCCTCCTCGGCAACTGGGTGTCCTTCGACAAGGATGATCAAAAACTTGAGCAGATGAGTGTCCGGCAGCTCGACGGGAACGCGTACGTGGTCGCCATGGACGGCGACCTCTATCGGGTCACGCACTCCGACATTGGCGACGCGGCCTTGGTCAGCGTGCAAGACCTGCAGCCGGGCGAGTTCCATGGCAAATACGCGTACTATGCCTGGGAACTCTCGGCGGATGGACGGCAGCTGAGCGTGAAAGGTGTCCGCACCAAGATCGTGCCCGAGGACACCAAGGACGCCGCCGCCGCGCAAAAGCTGATCCGGGACAACCTCGCCAACCCGGATCTCTACGGCGAGCCCAAGGTCTTCACGCCGCAGAAGCGGTAGAGGCGCTGGCCGACATCAGTCGTAGCCGCGCTCGAGCATTGCGACAGCGTGGTGTCTTCTCCCGCCCACGCTTTCGCCGGCGGCTCAAGCGCGGCTACGAACCACGCTGGAGCGTTCAAGCGGGCCACCCGTCTCAGAGTTCTGCCAACCGCATCCGCGCGACGCCCTCGACGGGTTTGCCGGCCTCGAGCGCGGGCGCGAAGAACACCTCATCGAGCGCGGCCTTCAGTCCTGCGTCCTCAATGGGCGACTGGCAGTCCCGGTCCTGGAAGGCACCGAGCAAGGTGCCGTCCTGGCCGACTTTCACGTAAACCGTTCGGGTCAGCTGGGCGGGAGTCAGGCTCTCGCGCCGGGTGAGCGACAATGTGCCGGCCACGGCAGCCGGCGGCAGCGTGGCGCCCTTGTGCGCGCCGACGTGGTTCATCACCAGGTACTGCTGCGCTTCGGCGCGCGTGAGCTCGACCCGCTTGCCCGACAGGTTGGTGGCCACTTCCCGGCCGCGATTGTAGATGTGGACCTCGCTGTCCACGTACTTGAAACCCACCGGCAGGCCGCCGCGCAACACATGGACATAGCGCGGCTTGGCATCGATGGGGTCGAGCGCCTGCGCATGGATCGCCAGGCCGTTCTCGCCCGGCTTCGCCGCCGGGTCGTGAAACCGGTAGAGGATCACCATGTAGGGCTGCTTCAGCTCGACCGGGGAGGAGACCTTGAACGAGACTTCCATCGCATCGTATTTGCCCTTGGCCTCCGCCATCCGCAGGGCGCCCGAGCCGATGTTGCTGGAATCCGACGACCCCGCGATGGTCGAGTAATCCGAATAGTGCTGGCTGTTCTGAAGCTGCGCCTGGGCGGTCATGATCTCCTGCTGGGCCCGGGGCCCGTTCGGGTCGCCATACCCTCCCATTTGGGCATTCTTCTGGACGGCGACCAGGTTCGCAGCGGAATGCTCGACGCCGGCGTTGGCATAGTCCTGCCGGTCCTGGGTCACCATTTGGTTTCGGTTGGCCTCCTCCAGCTTCCGCAGGGGGTTGTTGCCATAGGTGTAGCCTTCGGCGGCCTTCATTTCATCCAGCTGTACGGACAAACCTGCCAGCTTGAGATCGGCGTCAACGTGGAGACCGATGGTGCGCCGCTGCGTCGGCACATAGACATCCTTCCCGTCGATCTTGATGCGGAACGCGCTGCCCTCGACGTCCTCCACGCGGTAGAGCTTCTTCTCGTATTGCAACATCAGGTCGGTGCCCATGAAGAGCACCTGGCCGGGCACCGCGGGCGCGCCATCGGCGCCACCCGCCATGGCGGCCAGCCCAGGATGGACCGCGGCCAGCAGCAGCAGCCGGCGGGCGACAGGTGAGCACTTCGCCCGCAACCCGCGAGCGGCGGCCGCAACCCAGGCTCCGTTCGCTGCCGGCTGGAGGGACATGGCTGTGGTCAAATCTCCGCCAGCCGCATCCGCGCGACGCCCTCGACCGGTTTGCCGGCCTCGAGCGCGGGCGCGAAGAACACCTCATCGAGCGCGGCCTTCAGTCCTGCGTCCTCAATGGGCGACTGGCAGTCCCGGTCCTGGAAGGCACCGAGCAAGGTGCCGTCCTGGCCGACTTTCACGTAAACCGTTCGGGTCAGCTGGGCGGGAGTCAGGCTCTCGCGCCGGGTGAGCGACAATGTGCCGGCCACGGCAGCCGGCGGCAGCGTGGCGCCCTTGTGCGCGCCGACGTGGTTCATCACCAGGTACTGCTGCGCTTCGGCGCGCGTGAGCTCGACCCGCTTGCCCGACAGGTTGGTGGCCACTTCCCGGCCGCGATTGTAGATGTGGACCTCGCTGTCCACGTACTTGAAACCCACCGGCAGGCCGCCGCGCAGCACATGGACATAGCGCGGCTTGGCATCGATGGGGTCGAGCGCCTGCGCATGGATCGCCAGGCCGTTCTCGCCCGGCTTCGCCGCCGGGTCGTGAAACCGGTAGAGGATCACCATGTAAGGCTGCTTGAGCTCGACCGGGGATGAAACCTTGAACGAGACTTCCATCGCATCGTACTTGCCTTTCGCCTCAGCCATCCGCTGCGCGCCCACCGCGATGCTGCTCGAGTCGGATCCGGCGGAAATCGTGGAATAGTCCGAGAAATGATAGCTGTCCCGGACCTGCGCCTCGGCGGTGGCGACCTCGGCCTCCGCCCGGGCTCGATCGGTGTAGTGCGAGGTCATTTCCTTGATCGCAATCAAGTTGGCTTCCGAGTGCTCGATGCCGGCCTTGGCTGTGTCCTGCATATCTTGAGTCACCATCTGGTTCCGGTTGGCTTCCTCGAGCTTCCGCAGGGGATTGTTGCCGTAGGTGTAGCCTTCCCGGGCGTCCAGTTCGTCCAGCTGCACGGATAAGCCCGCCAGCTTGAGGTCGGCGTCCACATGGAGGCTGATCGCACGGCGCTGGGTCGGCACATAGACGTCCTTGCCGTCGACCTTGATCCGGAAAGCGCTGCCCTCGACGTCATCGACCCGGTAGAGCTTCTTCTCGTACTGCAACATGAGGTCGGTGCCCATGAAGAGCACCTGGCCGGGTCCCGCCGGGGCGCCGCCGCCGGCAGGTTCCGTGCCCACCGCGGGCGTGGCAACAACCAGGAGGCAGATGATTCCGGAGAGGGGAAAGCAAGGGGGCATCTTCATGGCAGGGTCGGAGTATCAGGGTGCCGGCGGCCAGCCGCCGCGCGTTCAAGACACCTTACGCTGTTCCTCGGACGGTGGATGCGCAACGCGAAGTTTTGACCGGCGCGCCGCCCACCTGAAACGGGCACCCTTCGCCGCTTCGCCCCGCCTCACCGGTCCTTCAGTCCCAGCCAGGCCTTCGCGTAGCGGCGGCCGAATTCGTGCAGGGCCGGCGTGTCGAAATGCAGGTGGTCGCCCAGGTCGCCCAGGCCTTCGGCCGACACGAACGCGCACTTGGGCACGCGGGTCGGCAGCGTGGCCAGCACGGCATTGATCGCCGCGCCGTCCGGCCGGAACCGCCCGGTCTCGCCGACGATCACCGGCACGTTCTCCGCCCCGAGGTCGGCGCGGAGCTGGGCGATCATCTTCGCAAACCGCGCCGCGTACGTCGCGGCCTTCTCGGGCGCGCTGTCGGATTCGCCCTGGTGCCACAGGATGCCGGCGAGCCGCCCGTGCTTCATCGCCTCCTTCGCGCGGGCGATGGCGTTGACATAGTGCGGCTGGCCCGGCGCCCATTCGTCGAGCGCGCTGCCCCCGAAGGCGGCGGGGATCAACCCGATTACCGCGCCCGGGTCGGCGTCGGCGATGACCGCCCCAAAGGTCTTAGCCAGTCCCGCGCCAATGCGCTCCGGCTTGTCGAAATGGATCGGGTCGACCGCCGGCACCCAGGCCAGTTCTTTCGTGAGCATGAATACGCGCGGATGCGGCACCTGGTCGTCGGGACCGACGTGCCCGCGCCCGGCCATGTTCGACTGGCCGATGAGGAGAAAGAGCTGCATGTTTTCGGGCTTCACCGCGGCGACGGCGCCGAGATTCATCACGCCGGCAACAAAAGCAAGGGCGAGGGACAGGCGCGGGGACATGCGGGCATTCTGCATTTCGTGCCGCCGTGGCAAGTGCGGAGGCGCGTCTTTGTCCGAAGGTGGGAGCCCGCAATTGCGTTGTCTGGCGGGGTCTCCGGACCCCGCCTCATGCTTCTCCGCTCGAAGAGCGGCGGGGTTCGGCGCCCGGCCCAACAGGCCTCACCCGGGTAGCTTGTCGCCGCTGGCCCATTGCGGCCATTGCCGGGTCACATAGTCCAGCATCTCCCGGAGGACGGCGTGGAGCAGTGGCGATGGTTCGCCGTGCCACAGCGCCGCCAGCTCAACGCTGCCGAAGCCTTCCAGCGGCAGGGCACGCACCTGCCGGTGTCGCACCACGGACGGAATCGCGATGTTTACGCCCACGCCGTCGCCATTGGCCACGTATTGGGTGATGAGTTCCATCGAACTGGCCTCGACCGCCAGCGGCCAGGTCACGTTGCGCTTCTTCAAGCCCGCCTGGAACACCTGGCAGATGATTTCCGTCGGCGGCAGGCAGATCAGGTGCTCGACCGGGCGTTTCTGCGCCAGCAACTCCGCGGCGGACTTGACCTTCGCCTGCTTCGGCACGAGCAAGACGAGGGGCAGGCGCAGGAGCCGCAAACCCCGCACGCCGGGTGGCACCCGGCCGCGCAGCGGGATGATCGCCAGGTCGATCTCGCGGGCATGCAACCAGGATTCCAGCTCCGGCTGGAAGCCCGAACGCAGCGCAAATCGCAGGTCCGGATGATTCTGTTTCATCCGCTGGATGACCGCCGGCAGGTGATCGCGCAGCACCAGTTCCGAGGCGCCAATGCGCAGTTGCTCGACCCCTTGGGTGCGGAGGCGCAGCGCCATGGCATCCAGGTTCTCAAAGAATGGACGGACAAAGTTGTCCAATTCCGTCCCCGCCGGGGTCAGCTTGAACGGACTCCGCTCGAACAGCTTCACCCCGAGGTCCTGTTCGAGCAGGCGGATCTGGCTGCTCACCGCCGGCTGCTGGATCCCGTACGGCATGTTGCGCACCGCGCGGCTGATGCCGCCGTGTCGCGCCACGTAGAAGAACAGCTCCAGGTGATGGACGTTCATGCGCCCGATCACAGCCGGCCCGTCCGGTCGACGCAATTCCCTTCCGGGGTCCGCCGGCGCGGCGGATCCGGCCATCATTCCGCTCAATGGGTCCCATTGGCATTATCGATTAACGGGGCCGGCGCGGTTGCGATATCCTGCAATGCGTTCTCCACCCCGGCCTCGACGGCACACCTCCCCATGAAACCACTCCTCCGCTCCCCTTGCCCGACGCTCAGTTTGGTCGCCGCCGCCCTCGCGCTCGGCGGCTGCATGTCCGCACCCCAGCACCGCGAGGCGGCGCGCGGCGACATCGCCGACCGGCTCACCGTCGGCACCGTGCAAAAGGAAATCCATCTCGGGATGACGGGCGCCGAGGTGATCGCCGCCTTGGGCGCACCGAACATTGTGACGACCGACGAGGAGCGTCGCGAGGTCTGGACTTATGATCGCATCGCCACGGAAGTGGTCCATTCGTCAAGCGGCTTCACCTTTTCCCCGCTGCTGTTCGGCAGCGGCGGCTCGCTGGTCGGCGGCGGCACCGGCGGGGTCTCCCAATCCGCCGGCGCGGTGTCACGCACGCAGCGGACGCTGACGGTGATCATTCGCTTCGACGAGCAGAAGAAGGTCCGCGACTTCGCCTACCACGCGTCGGAATTCTGAACGCGGCCTGATCGCTTGCGCGCGTCACTTTATTGCCGGTCGCCGCTCTGGCTCGCCCTCCCGGTGTTGCTCGCCGGCTGCGGGGGCGTGCCCGCCGGGGCGCTGAAGCTTTCGCCCGCGACCACGGAGCATCGCGACTTGCAGACGCAGCGTTACGCCGGCGTTTCCGAATCGCGCCTGCTGTCCGCCAGCCTGGGGGTGCTGCAGGATCTTGGTTTCACGGTCGAGGGCAGTGAAAGCCGGCTGGGGGTGATTACCGGATCGAGAAAACTCACGTCCTGGCGCCCGCTGCATTCCACTGAGGTCCTTTCGCGACTCGCCTGGACCGCCTGCGTTCCCTATCTGGCCCCCTTCGCCGCCTATGGCGCCATCCGCGGCGTCAAGGAGCCGCAGATCGTGCGGCTTTCCGTTGTCACCCGTCCCGACACCAGCGCGTCCACGTCCGCGTGCCTGGTCCGGGTGACCGCGCAGCGGGTCGTCTTCCAGAACGAGCAGCTCACGACGGCCAAGTCCTTCGAGACGCTCGATGATCCGCAGTTTTATGCGGAGTTCTTCAAGCGGCTTTCCCTCAGCGTATTCCTGGAGGAGAAATCATGAAGCGCCCGCACTTCTTTCCGCTGGCGATCGCCTCGTTGCTGGCCGGGTTGGCGGGCTGCGGCACCGCTCCCGGCGTGGCCGTCTTTGACACCGGCAGCCAGGTCGAGTTGCGCAGCTATCAGTCGCGCCTGCTTCCCGGCACCGACCGGGAGCAGTTCCTCCGGGTGGTCATCAGCACGATGCAGGACCTCGGCTTCGTCATCGACAAGGCCGATGCCCTGCTCGGCACCGTCACCGGCACCAAACTCGCCGGGTACGAGGTGCGCATGACCGTGGCGCTGCAGGCGCAAGGCCGCGGCCAATTCATGGTGCGGGCCAATGCGCAGAGCAAATCGAAGCCCACCGCGGCCGCCGTGGCGATCGAGGAGCCCGGTCCCTACCAGGACTTCTTCGCGGCCCTCGAAAAAGCCCTGTTCCTCGCTGCGCACTGAGCGCGGCCGCGGCCCGCCGTTCCGCCGTTCCGCCGACCGCGCAGACGGCCATCAACGTGCTCAATGGGCCGGCGCATTTTTATCGATTAACCGCCGGGGCGCATCCTCCGGTATCATCGGCGCCATGATCTCCGCGAGTGTCGTACTCTTCCTGCTCACCGTCCTGGTCGCCACCGAGCCGGAGGCGAACGCCTCGGAACCACCGGACCAGCCCCGCGTTTCGTCCTGAACCAGACCGGTCGGAGCCGCTCCCCAACCCCCCGCCTCGATGAACCTCCCCGCCCAACTCCCCCGCACGATCGCGCTCGCCCTCCTGGTCGCGATCCTGGTCGTCGTCGTCACCCGGTCCGCCCGCGCCGCCGAGCGCGTCGGCACCTACGATTCCCGCGCCGTCGCTTTCGCCGCCTTCTGGGACGAGGCCAATCACGCCCGCCTCGTGGCGACGATCCAGGCCGCGCGCGAGGCCCAGGCGCGCGGCGACACGGCCCGCCATCGCTCGCTCGCCAGCCAGCTTGCCGCGCGTCAACATCAGCTCCACATGCAGGTTTTCAGCACCGCGCCGGTCGACGACGTCCTGGCCTCACTCGGCGACCGCCTGCCGGAATTGCGGCGCGCCGCCGGCGTCGTCCGCCTCGTGTCGCAATGGGATGCAGCCGCCCTCGCCCGGGTGCCCGCCGCCGACCGGGTCGACATGACCGATCGCCTCATCGCGGAGTTTCACGTGCCCGCGGCGCAACTCAAGGTGCTGGCGGCCCTCCGCGCGGCCCCGCCGATGCCGCGCTGGAAAGTCTGGTTCTTGAGCAAGCTCGACCTCGTTTGAACCGCCGCGCCCTTATGTCCACGCCCCATCGTCGCAACTACCCGCTGCTGCTCGCCGGCCAGTTCCTCGGCGCGCTAGGTGACAATGCCATCCTCGCCGTCATCGTCGGCCAGCTGACCTACCTGCAGCTGGCGGGCACGATCACCGCGACGCAGCTGCGGACCTACAACACGCTCTATACCAGCCTGCTGTTCGTGCCCTACGTGTTGCTCGCGCCGCTGGCGGGCTACCTCAATGACCGTTATGCGAAAACCGCCTGGCTCACCTGGGGCAACGCCCTGAAAGTTGCCGGCACGGCGCTGTGTGCGCTGAGCGTGTGGTTCGGCCCCAAGTGGCAGGGCATCGGGTATCTGGTTGTCGGCGTGGGCGCGTGTTTCTACGGCCCGGCCAAGTACGGGATCCTGCCCGAGATCCTGCCGCGCGAACGGCTGGTGAAGGCCAATGGTACGGTTGAGCTGCTCACGCTGGTCGCGATCCTCGGCGGCGCCATCGCCGGCTCGGTGCTCGCCGATGTGTTCAAGGACCGCGTGCTCGTCTCCTTCGGCGTCCTGCTCGGCATCTACGGCGCGGCGCTGCTGTTCAACCTCGCGATGCGCCCGACGCCGCACCGACCGGAGGTCCGGCTGGCGGAAAGCATCGCGGCTTTCGCCGTTCACCTCCGCGACCTGCTGACCGCACCGCGCCTCTGCCGGATCCTGGTCGGCACGGCCCTGTTCTGGGTCTGCGGCGCGGCGATGAAGATCAACTTCCAGCCGTGGGGCCTCGAGGTCCTGCACCTGCCGGATAACACCCAGATCGCGCTGCTCGGACTTTGGCTCAGCGTGGGCGTCATGCTGGGAAGCGTGCTCGCCGGCCAGCTGCATGCCGTGGGCGACCTGCGCCGCACCCAGGCCTACGGCTTTGCCCTCGCGGCCCTGCTGGCGCTGCTGTTCACCGTAAACTCCTTCGCCTTCTGGCGCACGCCGGTCGTGACGCTCGGCCCGCTGCACCTGGTCGTGCCCGTCGTCCTGCTCCTCGTCGCCACCGGCGTCGTGGCTGGCCTCTTCCTCATTCCGCTCAATGCCGCCCTGCAGGCGGAGTCCGATCCCACCAAACTGGGGAAGACCATCGCCGTGCAGAACCTCGGCGACAATCTCGGCATGCTGACCGCCGGTGCCTACGTGTTCGTCGCCGTCCGGGCCGGGCTGAGCTCCAGCGCCGTCTTCCTCGGCCTGGCGCTCGGGGTCGCCGCCCTGGTCGCCTGGCTGCGTTTCGCCGCCCGGCGGGCGACCGCCGCGTCCGTTTCCGCCGCATGAAGACCTTTCTCCTGCTCATTGCGCGCCTGTTCTTCCGGTTCCGCGCGTACGGCACGGAATCGCTCGACACGCCCGGTCCCGTGCTGCTCGTGCCCAACCACGTGTCGTGGCTCGACTGGCTTTTCCTCGGCGCCGTGCTGGACGTGGATTGGAAGTTCGTCACTTCGAGCACCACGGCGCAGACGAGCTGGTTCCATCGCCGGCTGATGCTCAACCGGCGGACGTTCCCCGTGGACACCGCCTCGCCCCATGGCGTACGCACGATGTCGGACTATCTTGAACAAGGCGGCCGGCTGGTCCTCTTCGCCGAGGGCCGGATCACCCTCACCGGCAGCCTCATGAAGATCTACGACGGCACCGGTTTTCTCGTGCGCAAGACCGGCGCCAAGGTCATCACCTGCTACCTGCGCGGCGCGAATCGCGGCCGGTTCGTCAAGCACCGGGGCTGGCGGCGCTGGTTCCCCCGCGTGTCGGCGCATTTCAGCCCGGCGTTGACCGCACCGGTGATCGAAAATGTCTCGTCGACCGAGGCCCGCCAGAAGCTCGCCACCTGGATCCGGGACCGGATGACCCTGCAGCAGTTCGAAACCGAGATGGCGTTCGGTCCCGGCCATGTGCCCGGGGCCATCGCCGAGACCGCGGCCAACATCCCCGGCCGGCCCGCGCTCGAGGACATCAGTTTCAAGGAGATGACCTATCGCCGGCTGATGGCCGGCGCCGATGTCCTGGCCTCCGCCTGGCGCCGACGCCTCGGTCCGGCCGCGGGCGAACGCGTCGGCGTGCTCCTGCCGAATGTCAAGGCGCAGCCGGTGGCGCTGCTCAGCCTCTGGGCCGCGGGCAAGGTGCCCGCCATGTTGAATTTCTCCACCGGCATTCCGGTCATGCTGCAATGCGCCGAACTCGCCGGCCTGAAGCACATCATCACCTCGCGCGAATTCCTCGCCAAGGCCCGGCTCGACCCGGCGCCACTGGCGGCCGCCGGCCTCGAGCTCATCCACCTCGAGGACGTGGCCCCGGCGATCGGCCGCTTTACCAAAATCGCCGCGCTGGTGCGCAACACCCTGGCCTGCGGCGCACGCCTGCGCGCCCTGCCGCTTGCGCCGGAGGACACCGCCGTCGTCCTGTTCACCAGCGGGTCCGAGGGCATCCCGAAAGGCGTGGCGCTTTCGCACCGCAACCTCCTGGCGAACATCCGCCAGGCCATCGCGGTGATCGACGTCACCGATGACGACCGGTTCTTCAACGCGCTGCCGCTCTTCCACAGCTTCGGCCTGCTCGGCGGCACGCTCTTCCCGCTGGTGCGCGGCTGCTATACCTTCCTCTATCCCTCGCCGCTGCACTACCGGGTTGTGCCCGCGCTGGTCTACGACCGCGCGTGCACCGTCCTGCTCGGGACGAACACCTTCCTCAACGGCTACGCCCGCAAGGCCCACGCCTACGATTTCAACTCGGTTCGCTACCTCATCGCCGGCGCCGAGAAGGTGCAGTCGGCCACGCTCGACACCTGGGCGCGCCGGTTCGGCGTGCGCATCCTCGAGGGCTACGGCGCCACCGAATGCAGCCCGATGATCAGCCTCAACACCCGCATGGAGCCCTGCATCGGTTCCGCCGGCCGTCTCGTGCCGGGCCTGGAACACAAGCTCGAGCCGGTCGAGGGCGTCGCCGAAGGCGGCCGGCTCTTCGTCCGCGGCCCGAACGTCATGCAGGGCTACCTCAACCCGGATGCCAACGGGAAATTCCAGGCGCTCGGCGGCTGGTACGACACCGGCGACATCGTTCACGTCGATGGGGACGGCTTCCTCCACATCCGCGGCCGGATGAAGCGCTTCGCCAAGGTCAGCGGCGAGATGGTCAGCCTCACGGCGGTCGAGGACGCCCTCGCCGGCGCGTTTACCCGGTTCGGACTTCGCTGCACCGTGGCGGTCATCGCCCAACCCGACGCCGACAAGGGCGAGAAGCTCATCGCGATTACCAACGAATACCGCGTCCAGCTTGCCGACATCCGCGCCGCCGTCCGGGCCAAAGGTCTCAGCAACCTGTGCGCCCCGCGCGAACTCCGCGTCGTCGCCAGCATCCCCAAGCTCGGCACCGGCAAGACGAATCACCGTGAGCTCGAGCGGATGCTGGCAGACGAACTTGCCGTGCGCCCGGCCCAGGGCGTCCCCTAAACATATTTGCCGGTGCCTGCTCGCCGGCGATTTCACCCGATCGACTTCCAGCCCGGTTGCCTGCAAGCAGGCTCCACATGGCCGTCTTCGCTGCCAACATCCCGCCGGCCCCCGCCATCGAGCACGTCATCCTGCTCCACGGGCTCTGCCGCACCTGCCGCTCGATGGCACCGATGGCCGAGGCGCTGCGCGCTGCGGGTTACGTTGTCCAAAACGTCGACTACCCGTCGCGCTCCGCGCCCATCGAGGTGTTGGCCGAACGCGCCATCGCTCCCCCCGTCGCCGCCTGCGATGCCGCCGGTGCCACGCGCATCCACTTTGTCACCCATTCGCTGGGTGGCATCCTCGTCCGACGGTATCTCACGACGCACCGCCTCCCGCACCTCGGCCGGGTTGTGATGCTCGGTCCGCCGAACCAAGGCAGCGAGGTCGTCGATCGCCTGCGCGACTGGTGGTTGTTTCGCCGGCTCAACGGGCCGACCGGCGCGCAGCTCGGCACCGGTCCGGATTCCGTCCCCCACCGGCTCGGGCCGGTGACCTATCCCGTCGGCGTGATCGCCGGCGACCGTTCCATCAATTGGATCAACAGCCTGCTCATTCCCGGTCCCGACGACGGCAAGGTCTCGGTCGCCCGCACCCGCATCGCCGGCATGACCGATCATCTCGTGCTGCCCAGCTCCCATCCTTTCCTCATGCGCGATCACACTGCGATCCGGCAGACCGCGTGCTTCTTGCGTCACGGCCGCTTCGACCGACCGTCGCGCTGGCCGACGCGGACGGAGGAAGCAGGCTCGACCTCGTGATGCGCCGTCCGTGCGCGCCGCCCCCACGACCTTTTCGCCATCGCCTTCCGCCCCGCTCCCGTGGCACACTCCGTCCTGGCGCTTTTTCCGATGAACGCTCCCAGACGATGGGTCGGTTCCGCCGGGGTCCTTGCCGGCAGTTGCGCTCTTGTACTGGGTGGCTGCGGCACTCCGGCCGCCGACGGCCCTCCGGCCATTTATGGCGGCCTGTCGCTGCCCCGCGACGTCGGGATCATCGGCCTCACCGTCGCCCGGCCCGCACCCGAGTTCGCCCTCGAGTTGCCCGAAACCAAGCTGGGCGCCGCCCGGTCCGTCGCCGCCGCCGGAGCGCGGGACATGGCTCGCGATCCGTATGCCGCGATGTTCTTTCCCTTCGGCTATGTCCTGGGCGGCGTGGTAGGCGGGTTGCTCGGCGTCAGCGAAGGCGATTTGCAGGCCGCCACGCGGTCGATCTCGGCTGCGGTCCAGTCCTGCCCGGTCGACACGCGCATCGCGCAGATGGTCCTCGACCGGCTCGAAGCCGATCACCCGGGAAGGATTCGCCGGCTGGCGGACAACGTCTCGCTGGAGCCCGGAGCCGTCCATGGTCGCATGCGCCACGACGACCGCCATCGCGTGAGCTGGACGAGACCGCCGCCGCCACCCCATCCCCTGGCGGGCACCGGCATCGACGTCGTGGTGGGTTTGCGCGTGACCAACCTGGGCTTTCGGGCCCGCACCGACCCGCGAATCCACTCGAGCGGGGACATGGAAAAGATCAACCCGACGCTCGCGCTCGTCATCTCCGCCGATATCGTCGCGGTGCAGGTCCGCGACTGGGCTGACGCCGGCGGATCGACCTTCCGGTACGAGAGTCCGCCGCGCACCTTCACCGCTTGGGCTGACGACAACGCCCGGCCGCTGCGCCAGGAGCTGGAAACCGCGCTGCGGGAGATTCAGCGGCAAATTGCCCGTCAATTCTCCGGCCCGCGCGCGAAACTGCCGGAGATCGGGACTTGATCAGCCGGGGGAGGGACCAGCCGAGGTGAAATGATTGTCGCATCGCCGCGCCGGGCGATCCACGGTCCCGGCGATGGCCGATTCACTCCTGATCAACCTCATCCGGCTCGCCGGGGCGTTTCATTTCGTGACGCTGGTGCTGGCGTGCTTCACACCGATTCCGCCGGACTGGGAGGCGAGCCTCGAGCGGCTCCCGCCCATGCACCGCCGCTTTGCGCACGCGCAGAACTTTTCCATCGGGGCCATGATCGCGGTACTTGGGCTCTTCTCGCTGTGCTTCGCTCACGAACTCGCTGCCGGCTCGCCGCTCGCGCGCGCGATCTGCGCGGTCACGGCATTCTTTTGGGGCGGCCGGTTTTGCCTGTTGCCGTGGCTGCGGGTTGGTCCGGCGCTGACCACGCCGCGACTGCGATTCGGCTACCGGCTTCTGCAGGTGGAGTGCGTGGTGTATGCCGTGGCTTACGCGGGACTGGCGGTCCGATCGCACTAACTGAACGAAAGCGCGGGACTGACCCCCGTCCGCTTCCTGAGCGCGCCTGGGTCGACGCACTCCACCTCGCCCGCCGCCCGCTCTCGACATCCCGCGGCGCACGGGCAGTCTCGCCGCCATGAAAATCCTCCGTGCCCTTGCCCCCGCCTTGGGCCTCGCGGTCGCCGTTCTCGCTCAGACTCCCCGCCCGGCGCCCGGAGCCGCGCTCGACCTCATCACGACCCAGCCCAATTTCGACCAGTGGGTCGACACCTTCTGCGACGAGTGGATGCGCGCCAATCCCACGCTCGCCACGCAGGCCCAGTACTTCACCGGCGCCACGCAGGACGCGCTCGACCGCAAGTTCACCTCCATCGCGAGCGGCGCGCGGGCGGCGCGCGTCGAGATCGCGCGCCGCGGGCTGGCCGACCTGGCCCGATTCGATGCGCGCCGCCTCACCAGCGACCAGCGCATCTCGGCCGCCGTTCTCCAGTGGCAGCTGCAGGAGGTGGCCGAGGCCGAGGCCTTCCAGGATTACGATTTTGTCTTCAACCAGTTCAGTGGCCTCCACGTGCGGCTGGTCAACTTCCTCAGCCAGACGCATCCGATCCGCAACCGTCGCGACATCGAGAACTACCTTGCCCGTCTCGAGCTCGTCGCCGGCGAGATGGACGAGGGTGTCGCGCAGGCCAAGGACGCCGGCGCCCGTGGCTTCCTCATGCCGCGGTTCATCCTCACCGCCGTGCTCGGGCAGTTTGACCGTTTCCTGGCCGGCAATCCGGCCCGGAACGTCCTTGTCCAGTCCCTCGACGAACGCGCCACGAAGGTTCCCGGCCTCCCGGCCGCGGATCGGGCGGCGTTCGTCGCCGCCGCTGCCAGAACCGTGGCCGCATCCATCGTCCCCGCCTTTCGTCGCGCCGACGAACTGCTGCGGGCCCAGCTGCCGCTGGCGACGGATGACGCCGGCATCTGGCGGCTGCCGGGCGGGGACCGCGCCTATGCCCACGCCCTGCACCAGCTCACCACGACCGATTACACCGCCGACCAGATTCATGCGATCGGACTCCGGGAGGTCGCGCGCATCGAGGCGGAGATGGATGGTTATCTCAAACAGCTCGGCTACACCAACGGCACCATCAAGGAGCGCATGGAAAAACTCGAGGTGGACTCGCAGCCCCCCGCGACCCCCGACCCGCGCCCGATGCTGCTGCAACGTTACACGGATATCCTGGCCGATGCGCAAAGGCGCGCCGCGCTGCTGTTCGACCTGCGCCCGCAGGCTCCCGTCGTCGTGATGCGCGAGCCGCCGTTCACCGAGAAGACCGCCGCGGCGCACTATACGCCACCGGCCCGCGACGGCTCGCGTCCCGGCATTTTCTGGGCGCCGCTGCCCGGCCCCGCCTTCGAGATGACGGAGATGCGCACCCTGGTGTATCACGAGGCGGTGCCGGGTCATCATTTCCAGATCGCGCTGCAGCAGGAGGAGACGGGCCTGCCGCGCTTCCGTCGCGACCGCCTGTTCGGTTTCATCTCGGCCCATGGCGAAGGCTGGGCGCTTTACGCCGAGCACCTCGCGGCCGAGTCGGGCTGGTACGAAGGCGACCTCAAGGGCCACCTCGGCCAGTTGAATGATGAACTCTTTCGCGCGCGCCGGCTCGTCGTCGACACCGGCCTGCACGCGCTGCGCTGGACGCGGCAGCAGGCGATCGACTACGGCATTCGGCCCGCCGAGGTCGACCGCTATGTCGTGTGGCCCGGCCAGGCCTGTTCCTACAAGATCGGCATGTTGAAGATCGTCGAGCTGCGCGCGAAGGCAAAGGCGGCGCTCGGCCCGAAATTCTCGCTGAAGGAGTTCCACAACGTCGTGCTCCGCACCGGCACCGTTCCGCTTGCGGTCCTCGAGCAGGTGATCGACGACTGGATCGCGTCCCAGCGGCCCGCATGAGCGATCTCGCCCCGGATCTCGACGCCTACTGCGCGCGCATCGGTTATGCCGGTCCGCGCGAGCCCACGCTCGCCTTGCTGCATGCCCTGACGCTGCACCACGCAACCTCGATCCCGTTCGAGAACCTCGACGTGCTGCTCGGCCGGCCGATCCGGCTCGAGCCCGCCGCGCTCTTCCGGAAGCTCGTCGTCGACCGACGCGGCGGGTACTGTTTCGAGCAGAACAATCTCTTCCTGCTCATCCTGCGCGCGCTCGGTTTCCGGGTGACGCCCATCGGCGCCCGCGTGCGTTTCCAGATTCCGCGCGAGGTGATGCCAGCGCGCACGCACTTGTTCCTGCGCGTCCACCTGTCGGACGGCGACTGGCTGACCGACGTCGGCCTCGGCGGCACCTCGCTCACCGGCGCGATTCCGCTCGAGTTCGATCGCGAGCACCCGACGCCACATGAGACCCGCCGCCTGGTGCGCGAGGACGGGCGGATGTTTCATCAATTCTGGACCGGGACCGAGTGGGCGGACCTGTGCGAGTTCACCTTCGATACCATGCATCCCATCGACTGCGAGCTGGCCAACTGGTGGACGAGCGCCAGCCCGGCCTCGCATTTCAAGACCGGCGTCATCGTCGGCCGGGCCGGCCGCGACGGCACGCGCAAGGGGATTCGCGCCGGCCAGTTCACACATCGCCGCGGTCCCGACGTGCTGCAGCAAATCCCGGTGACATCGGACAACCTGCCGGCGCTTCTCGCCGAGCATTTTGACCTGCACCTGCCCGCGGGTTTGCGTCTGGAACCCGTCGCCGGCCGCTAGCCCAAGTTGGGCCGCGGAAGCTTTCCGTCTCCCCGGCCGGGGGAGCGTTTTGTGCAATTTTCTGAGCGGCCCGGAATCTTTACGCCCGCCGAGGGGATTGGTTCAGAGTGGGTTTGCGGATCGGCCCGCGGGCCCCCGCACCCACCACCTAACCCCCCTCCAGGATATGAATCAGCTGCGCCCTATTCGTTTCGTCGCGTCCCGGCCAGCCGGCCGTCGACTGCCGGGCCTCCTCACGGCCCTCGCCCTCCTCGCGTTTCCCGCCATCCGCGGCTGGGCCCAAACCGCCCCTGCCGCCAAGGACGTCGTGACCCTGCCGACCTTCACCATCACGGAGTCGCCGGCCAACCCGTACGTCTCCAAGCAGGCGCTCTCGGCCTCGCGCATCGCGATGGATATTCAGGACATCCCCCAGTCGGTCGCGGTCGTGACCGGCGACTTCCTGAGGGATTCGCTGAGCAATCGCATGCTCGATGCGGCCAAATACATCACGCCCGTGACCGAATCTTCCCTGCCCACCGGTGGTGATCGCTACAACATGCGCGGATTCCAAACCTCGCACGAATTCATCGATGGCATGGAGATCTCCGGCGCCGACGGCTACAGCATGAGCCTGGCCCCCTACAACATCGACCGCATCGAGATCATCAAGGGACCGAACGCCATTCTCGTGCCCGGTGGCGCCCCGGGCGGTCAGTTCAACCCGATCACCAAATCGCCGATCATGAAGGATCAGCAATCGCTCACGCTCAACGTTTCCCAGTATGTGGGCAATGACGTCAGCGTGGACACCAACCGGATCCTTTCCCAGGAGAAGGGCATCGCCGGCCGCACCGTGATCGCCTATTGGAACAACGGCGGCTACTCCGACCGGTCGTTCCGCAAGGGCTGGATGTTTGCCCCCTCGGTGAGCTGGCTGCTTTCGCCGGACCACAAGCTGGTGGTCAAGGCCGAGATCATGCGCAACAAGGAGACCAACGGCGTCTTCATCCCCCTCGATCCCGCCAGCATGGGCGCCCACTACGCCCAGGTGGCCCGGGGCCTGCCGCGCGACTGGTCGTTCGGCAACAGCAACGACTTCCGCGACCGCCAGACCGAGCGTCTCACCCTTGAGCTGCAGTCGACCCTGAGCTCCCACATCACTTCGCGGCTTATGGTGACGGCGGATCACGTCCTGCGCGAGGACCAGGGCGGCACCAATGCCTCGATCTCCGGCGCGGGCGGCGGGAGCATCAACCCCTTCACCGGCATCTACGAACCCGGCGTCAACTGGAATACCGCGGCCTACAATGCCGGCTCCGTCAGCGCGCCGACCGCCACCGCCGCGCCCGTGACCGATCCCTCCTCGTGGACTTTTGTCCGCAGCAATGGCTCCGACCACCTCTATTACAGCGAAGCTCATCTGCGCAACGACTACGCCGGCAAATTCGAGGGCAATGGCTGGACGTCCACGACCATCGCCGGCCTCGCGGCCAACGCCTCGAAGGTCCACTGGAAAACCTATGCCAACCAGGCGCGCCCGTCGGTGCCCGACACGGCGGCGGGTTTGGCCGCGATCACCTTTCCTGATCGCATCTACGCCGATCCCGCCACCGTCAACAACAAGACCGGCAAGCAAACCGACCTGCAGGTCTATGCCTACGAGAACGCCGCATTTTTCAATGGCATGCTCCAGCTGTCGGGTGGCCTGTCGCGCTATTACGGCACGCTCACCCGCACTGACACGACCGGCGTCGGCGCCATCGCCCAGCCGTCATTCAGCATCGACACCCTGGCCAAGAGCTACGGCGTGCTCGTCAAGCCCATCCCCAATGTCTCCGTCTTTTGGAGTCGCAACGACTCGGGCGAGAGCCTGCCGGGCTCTCTCTCCGCCGGCGGCATTGCCTCGAGCTTCCAGCCGCAAAACGGCACCCAGGACGAATATGGCGTCAAGTCCAACTGGCTGCAGGGCCGGCTGACCGCCTCCTTCGTCTATTTCGACATCGCGCAGACCAACCAGCAGGTTCCCAACAGCGACTGGTACCTCGATCCCACCAAGCCGAAGGACCTCTTCCTCGACATCACGTCGAAGGGCTGGGAGGTCGAGGGCAGCTACGCCCTCGGCCAGAACCTCACGATTGTCGGAAACTACTCCCGTTACAAGGCCCGGCAGGCGCTGGGCACCCGCCTCCGAGGCGTGCCGGATGAAACCTGGGGCGTGTACGCCGAATACCGGTTCAACGAGGGCAGCCTCTCCGGCTTCGGCGCGAACATCGGCGTCGATTTCCGCAGCGACGCCGCCGGCCAGAATGCGGCGGGCTACACCACCACGCGTCCCCTCCCCAACGGAACCCTGGTGCCCAACCAGCCCAATGCCCTGTATGACGGCCGCACCCTGGCCAATGTCGGCCTTTCCTACCGGGCGCGGAATTGGACCGCCCGACTGCAGGTCGCCAATGTCACCGACGAGAAGTACATCGCCGCCGTCCTGAACACGTCGTCCATCATGGTGGGTGAACCGCGGTCCCTCCGGGGTTCGTTTACCTACAGCTTCTGATTCGAAGCACCCGGAGGTTTCGGGGCCGGCTCCCGCCCGCGTGCCGGCCTCTTCTTTTGTGGGCGCCTGGCGCTGGAGCGGGGCGCGAATCTTACTGGCAGAATTCGGCGGGATTGGCCCGGTTCGGGGCGTCGGCCAGCTTCGGCCCGCTTCACCCCACCCACGTCCGGATGCTGCGTTACTTCGCCCAAGGTCCGATCCTTTGGAATAGTCCGATGCGCTGCAATACGCGCACCAATTGGGAGTTTTATGCCGTGATCCGCGGCCGTTGCGCGCCGGTGTTCCGCGATGGCGAAAAGCCCGTGCTGCAGCAACGGACGCTGTGGGTCTTCGCGCCCGAATGCGGTCATGCCTGGGTGGACGACCGCCGGAACAAGTATCACCGGATTTCGATGCATTTCGGCAGCGTGCCCTATCCGCTCGACGAGGTTGTGCGGCGCCGGGGCTGGATCGAACACCCGCTGCAGGACGCCGAGATCGTGCAACTCGAGACCATCGCGGCCGAGATCGAGCCCCACTACCGGAATCCGCACCCGCTCAGCCCGCTGTTGTTCGAGCGCCGGCTGATGGATCTCGCCCTGCTCGCCCTGTCCGGCACCGATGCCGCCCTGCGGCCCGCCCTGCCCGAACTCGCCAATTTCAAGGTGGAGAACGCCCTCACCTGGTACGCGGCCAACCTGGCCCAGCGCCCGTCGGTCAAGCAGGTGGCGGACGCCGTCCATGTCTCCACGAGCCACCTGCGCCGCCTCTTCTGGCAGGTGCGTGGAACCAGTCCGAAGGTGGCCTTCCAGCGCATCCGGCTCGAGAAAGCGAAGGAGCTGATGAGCCGCTCCGCGCTTACGCTCGAGGATGTCGCCCGCCATTGCGGCTTCGCCAACTCCAGCCACCTGTGCCGCGAATATCGCGCGTTCCATGACTTCACGCCGACCCACTGGCGCAAGCACCTCATTCATCGTTTCAGCAAGCCGTTCCCGCCCGGGGTGACGTTCACCCGGAACTTCAGCGCCCGGCCCTATGAGCGGCTGATGCCCGCCTGAGCCGGCAGGCGGGTGACGCCATTTGAACCCGGCGCGGCGCCTTCGCGGCCCGCCGGCGCGGGCGAGATCTTATTTCAAGAGCGGCGACAAGCCGACGATGAGGCCGATGACGCCGCCGTAGGCGACGTGGCCCGCGAAGTGGCTCAGGCCGACGAGCAGGTCCGCCTCCTTGAACTCCTCGAGCGGATGGTGGTCGGCCACGACCCAGACCAGCATCAGGCTGACGATGATGCCGTGCAGCGCCCCCACCGCCAGCCCGGTCACCAGCGACAGCGGCAGTCGTGTGTAGCCCAGCGTCACCAGCAGCAGCGTATAAACCAGGGCGAACCCGATCGCGGCCGTCGCATGGACGGCCAGGCCGACCCGGTAGGCGTTGGCCCGGGTTCCCGTCAGCAGGCTGCCGAGTGCCAGAACCATGTCGCCCCGGGGCAATCCGGCCCGGGCGATCAACCACATGCTTCCTTCCATCGCCATCCCGCCCAGCACGCCCGCGACGAGCGCGGTGCCGAGGTAGCGGACAACAAACATCGCGACATTCATGGTGCCTCCGTGGATGAGGTTGGCCTGGCGGCGCGTCGTGGCGGCTCGCCGCCGATCCGTCGGTACGATACGCCCGGCCGGCCGGAATTGCCACCGAATGTTTTGGTCCCTCCGGCCCAGTAAGTTCTGGCCTTGGCCGCCGCCGCGCGCGATGGTCGCGGCGACATGAATCCGTTCGCCCTGCTTGCGCCGGTCTTCCTGGTCTTCGAGCTTGCACAGCTTGTCGTCAGCGAGCGCTACATGGGCATCAAGCAGATCCGGGTGAACGCCGATCCGCGCGAGCTGCCGATGTCGGAAGGCCTCGCGGCAGGCTGGAGCCTCGGGCTGTGCCTCTACGTGCCGTGGATGCTGACGCTGCTGCTGCACCCGGTCGGCCGCGCGCAGGGCGTGATCCTGTTTCTCACGACGCTGGCCGGCTACGCCGTGCGCAGCACCTGCGGCATCAAATGGGTGCTGGTCGTCCTGACCTTCGAGGGCTCCATCCGCATCGGCATGCTCCTGTCGCTGCTGGCCGCGACCTGGCGCCACCTGGCGCATTGAACGGTGGAACCCGCACTCCGTGCCGGTTGACCAGGCCCGCACGGCGGGCGGGCTCCGCCAGCGCGGCGGCTGCGCCCGCACGCCTCCCTACCCGCGCGGCCCCGGCCCGTCGTCCGGCGCGGAAGCGGCAAAGAATTCCTGCGCCGCCGCGATCATCCGCCCGTACTGGCCGTAATCGCCGGCCCAGGAATTCGGGACGCACAGGCGCTTGATGATGCCGCGGCCCACGCGATCCGGCGCCTCGGCATCCGGGCCCAGCTCCAGCGAGAATTTCGGGTCGTGCGTGTGGATGACGTAGTGCCGGCCGCCGCCCCGGCGCTCCCGGTCGATCCGGACGAAATGGGGAAAGTTCATCGCCTGTGCCGGCAGTCTGGCCGCCACCGCGCGCGCCTCAAGCCCCGACTGCGGCCGCCGTGCGGGTTTAGCCTTGAGAAAGGTGCTGCCGGGGCAGAAAAGAAGCGTGCGCGCGACCCGCCTATGAACCTGGAACCTGCCCCTCGCCTGAATAAACTTCCGTTCTTTCTGACTGCCACCGGCTGTGTCATCGTGGTCCTGCTGATCGGCCTTTTTGCCCCGAACAAGTTCTCGCCGCTGCCTTTCCTTACTTCGGTCGGTTTTCTGATCGTCAGCATCACGGCGATCATGATCCCCATCCTGATCGACTACGCCGCCGACTCCGCCGAATACGTCCAGCAGGAGCGGGCGCGGGTCGCCGACCAGGTGCAGCGCCTGCATGCCGCGGCCGAGAGCCTCGCCCGGGCCGCCGCCCAGATCAAGTCGGTCGAGGAAGCCGTCCACAAGACCGCGCACACGGCCGAAAATTTGCCCTACCGCATGCAGGAGAAGCTCGCCGAGTTCAACGAGGCGCTGGCTGGCAAGGAAGAGAACGACCGCGAGGCGCTCGAGCAGGAACTGGCCGAGCTGCGCGCCGCCAATAGCGAACAGCTCAAGGCCGTCGCCGACAAGATCCAGAAGGCCGCCGCGGATTGGAGCGCCTTGGAAGCCGCCGCCCGCAAGCACCTCGCCGCCGCGCAGGACGCCGCCGCCAAGGTGCAGGCCGCAGGGCAGGACGGCGCGGCGAAATTCGAGACGCGCCTGGCCGATGCCCTGGCCAAGCTCGACGCCAAGCTCGCCAGTCTCGCCACCGCCGCATCCGCTCCTGTCGCGCCAATCGCCGACGGTGGTCACCAGCCGCCTCCTCCGCCCGAATCGCCGGCGCCAATCGTCGAATCCGTTTCCGTGGTCGAGTCCGCTGCCGCCACTCCGGAGGCACCGGCACCGGCGGAGGAGCCCAAGCCGAGGAAACCGCGCGCGCCCCGCAAGCCCAAGCCCGAGGAGCCGGCCGCGGCCGCCGCGCCCGAGACCGCATCGGGCGAGCCGGTGGTGCCGGACGCACCGGCAGTCACCAGCTCCACGGACGAGGCGACCGGCAGCGCGGAGCCGGCTGCATCCTCCGACGGCGCCACCCGCCTGCTGGCAACCGCCTATATCGGCATCGGCAACAAGCTTTACATCCGCGGCGACGGCCCGGGCCTGAGCTGGGACAAAGGCGTGCCCATGCAGTTCGTCTCGATCGGGAAGTGGGGTTGGGCCACGCATGACGCGACGGCGCCGGTGGCGTGCAAGCTCTACAAGAACGACGAGACCGCGGCGTTGTCCGGCGAAATCCGGCTCGAGCCCGGCAAGCACGTCGAAATCACCGCGCTGTTCTGAACGCCGGCAATCCCGGTGGAGGCGGGACGCCCTCGTCCCGCGGCCTTTCATCGCCGATGAACCTTCAATAGTGCGGCGGGCGTTCTTCGTCCGACCCTGCCGCCCCTTCGCCGGACTCGCCGCCCGCGACCTGCGCGCGCAACCCCAGCACCTCGCGACGCAGCCGCGCCAGTTCGTCGCCGAGTTCCAGCATGGCCTGGTCCTGCTGCGTGACATGCCGCTGGAGGTGCGCATAGCGTTCTTCCAGCAGGGTCAGCCGTTCGGCATCGGTCATGCGCCACATAATGCGCATTGCGGCAGCGCACTCAAATCCTAGTTTGCCGACACACTGATGACACGACTGGTCGCCTCCCTGATTCTCTTCTTGGCCATGCTGGCCGCCGCCCCGGCGGTGCCGGTGGACCATCGCCTGCTCCTTCTCGTTTCGATCGATGCCTTCCGCTGGGATTACCTGCAAAAGTACGAGGCGCCGACGCTGAACCAGCTCGCGCACGACGGGGTGCATGCCGTGCGCCTCACGCCTTCCTATCCCTCGAAGACGTTCCCCAACCACTTCACCCTCGTGACCGGCCTGCGTCCCGAGCATCACGGCATCGTCTCCAACTATTTCTACGACCCGGAACTGAAGGCTTCCTTCAACAAGCCGAACCCGGCGGACAACACCGACCCGCGCTGGTGGCAGGAGGGCGAGCCCGTGTGGATCACCGCCGAAAAGCAGGGTCTGCGCACCGCCTGCATGTTCTGGCCGGGAGACGAGGCCGAGATTCACGGCGCGCGCCCCACGCACTACCTCAATTATGACCGGCACCACGACTCGGCGGCCCGCGTCGACCAGATCCTCGCGTGGCTGGCCGCGCCGGCCGCCGCGCCGCTGCGCTTCTGCGCCCTCTACCTCGAGCCGGTCGACAACGCCGGCCACCGGTTCGGCCCGGACGATCCGCGCACCGGCGCCGCGGTCAAGGAGGCCGACACTGCCGTGGCGCGGCTGCTCGCCGGCCTCGACCGGCTGGGCTTGCGCGACCGCACCGACCTCATCGTCGTTTCCGACCACGGGCTCGCCACGCAGAGCGCCGACCAGGTGATCTTCCTCGACGACCTCATGGACCTCTCGCATGTCCGGGTGGAATCCACCGGGCCCAATGGCGGCGTGAGCCCGCTGCACGGCAGCGCCGCCGACCTCGCCGCCACGATCCGGGCCAAGGCGCCGCCGCAGCTCCATGTTTACCTGCGCAACGAGGTGCCGGCGCGATACCACTATCGCGACAACCCCCGCATCCCGGCGGTCGTCCTGGATTGCGACGAGCATTGGAACATCGAGTTGCGGGCGACCGTGGAAAAATATGCCGGGCACCTGGATCGCGGCAACCATGGCTGGGATCCCGCCCTGCCGAGCATGGGCGCAATCCTCATCGCCCAAGGGCCGGATTTCCGCCGTGGCATCGAGCTGCCCGCCGTCGACAACATCCAGCTCTACAATCTGCTTTGCGCCACGCTCGGACTGAAGCCCGCGCCGAACGATGGCGATGATACGCTCGTTCGCGCCGTGCTGGCTCGATGATCTCGTGGTGCGCACGCTTGGTGTTGACGGCGGCATGCGTCCTGGCCGCCTCCGGTCCGGCGGTAGCAGCGCGCAGGGCCGACGACGTCGTGATCCTGGTGTCGATCGACGGCTTCCGCTGGGATTACCTCCAGCAGTATCCCGCCGAGACGCCCACGCTCCGCGCGCTGGCGGCGGAGGGGGTCCACGCGACCCGGATGACGTCGTGCTTCCCGACGAAGACCTTTCCCAACCACTACTCGATCGCGACCGGCCTCTATCCCGCCCACCACGGGATCATCGACAACTGGTTCTACGATCCTGGCCTCGGCGAGACCTTCGGCATGAGCAAGGCGGCGAGCAACACCGAGGCCCGCTGGTGGGGCGGCGAGCCCATCTGGATCACGGCCGAGCGCCAGGGGGTGCGCGCCGCCTGTTATTTCTGGCCGGGATCCGAGGCCGGGCACGACGGCCGCCGTCCGACTTTCAGCCGGGCCTTCGACAAAAAGATCTCATCCGAGGCGCGCGTGGTCGGCCTGCTGGCGTGGCTCGCCCTTCCGGCCGCGGAGCGCCCGCGGTTGTGCACGCTCTATTTCAACGTCGTCGACGACGCCGGGCATGACTTCGGTCCCGCCGCGCCGGAAACCGCCGCGGCGGTGCGCGAGACGGACGGCGCTGTCGCACGGTTGCGGGACGGACTCGCCCGCCTCGGCCTGCGCGATTGCACCGATCTCGTCATCATCTCCGACCATGGCATGTCGGAGCAGAGCCCGGAGCAGGTCATCTTCCTCGACGATCTCGTCGACCTGGCGCGGGTGCGCGTCGACAGCTCCGGCCCGGTCGGCGGACTGCGCCCCCTGCCCGGCACGGGCACGGCCGCCGAGCTGGCTCGTCAAATCAAGGCGAAGGCGCCGCCGCATTTGCACGTCTGGTTGCGGGACGAGACCCCGGCCCGTTTTCACTTCCGCGGCAATCCCCGGATTCCAGATGTCGTCCTGCTGGCCGACGAACACTGGAATTTCGAGGTGAAGAAGAACTGGGCGAAGCGTCGGGAAAATTACCACAAGGCCAACCATGGCTGGGACCCGGCCACGCCCAACATGGGCGCGCTGTTCATTGCCCACGGACCGGCGTTCCGTCGCGGCGTCGAGATTCCCGACGTGCCCAATATCGACGTCTATAACCTGCTGTGCGCCACCCTCGGCCTTCAGCCCGCGCCGAACGATGGCGATGACGCACTCGTTCGCGCCGCGCTGGCGCGCTGACGTGCCCGGCTCGATCCGTTTCCGCGGCTTTCAGCCCAGCAAGGCCCTCAGCTCGTCCTCCGTGCGCACGGGAGGACGGCACACCATGCCCTCGCAAAGGTAGGCGATTGCGTCGCCTGCCGGCGCCTTCAGGTCCGCCAGGTAAGGCCGCCGGGTTGCCAGCCACTGTTGGCCGGTGCCGCCATCCGCGTGGAGGATGGAACGGCGCGGACCGGGCCGCTCGTGCAGAACCCGGACCAGCCGCCGGAACGCCGCGCCGGACGGATGGCCGGCCAGCACGACCGTGCGCGGGTCGGCCAGTGCGAGTTCCACCGCGCAAAGCAGCTGCGGCAGCGCTTGCGGGGCCCGCCGCCATTGCGGCCGCAATGCGGCGATCGTCCGTTGCGCCTTTTCCCGCGCGCCGGGTGTGCCCAACATCCAGTCGAGCCGGACCAGGTTCGAAACCGCGACCGAATTCGCGGCGGGCTCGGCACCGTCGTAATCCTCCTTCAAACGCACGATCACCGCGGGATCGTCGCCGCGGGAGTTGAAGTAACCTCCGCCGGCCTCGTCCCAAAACAGTTCGTCCATGCGCGCCTGCAGCTGCTCCGCCCACTGCAGCCAGCGGATCTCGAAGCCGGCCTCGTACAGGTCGAGCAGCCCCTGGATCAGGCCGGCGTAATCCTCGGCGAAGCCCGGCACCGCACCGCGACGGCCGCGCCAGCTGCGGTGAAGTGTGCGCGAGGCCGCGTCGTACAGTTCGCGCTCGAGAAAGGCCGCTGCGCGGGCCGCGGCGTCGAGGTGCGCCGGCTCGCCGAGCACCTGCGCGGCCCGGGCCAGCGCCGAGATCATCAGCCCGTTCCACGCCGTGATGACCTTGTCGTCGCGGTGCGGGCGCGGGCGCTGCGCGCGCGCTGCGCGCAGGCGGGCGAGGCAGCCGAGCAATTTCTCTCCGGCCGCCTCGGTCTCCAGGCCGAAGTTCCGCGCCGTCACCGCCAGCGAATGCTGCTGCATGAGGATGTTCTTGCCCACGAATTCGCCCTGGGGGTCGTGCGCGACGTTGCCTTCCTCCTTCACGCCGAAATGCGCACAAAAGAATTCCGCGTCGGTCGGTGGCGGGGGGCCCGCGCCCCGCGGAAGCGCGGCCGCGACGGTTGAAGCCGACCCGCCCGCTCGATCGCGCAGGACCGCCTCGATCTCCGCCTTCGTCCAAACGTAGAACGCGCCCTCGGCGTGGGTCACACCCTGGTTACCTGCTCCTTGTTCCCTGTCACTTCGCGCCGCCTCGGGCGGCGCACTATCCGCATCCTCCGCCGAGAAAAAGCCGCCCTCCGGGCTCGTCAGCTCGCGCGCCACGTAGGCGAACAAGTCCCGCGCCACCCACGCGTAGGTCTCTCGGCCCGTGGCCTGGCGCGCCTCCAGCAGGTTCACCGCGATCTGCGCCTGGTCATAGAGCATCTTCTCGAAGTGCGGCACGAACCAGCGCTCGTCGACGGAGTAGCGGTGGAAGCCGCCGCCCACGTGGTCTTGGATCCCGCCCTCCGCCATCCGTTGCAGGGTGTGCGCCGCCAGGCGCACCGCGTCCGCGCCGGCCGGCGTGTCGAGCCCCTGCAGGACGGCGGCGCGAAACAGGAAGTTGATCACGGAGGCGCGCGGGAATTTGGGCGCGCCGCCGAAGCCGCCCCAGGTCTCGTCGAAGGTCTCGTAGAAATATTGATGGCATCGCTCGAACGACGCACCGGCGGCTTCGTGCAGCTCCGCCGTGTCGTCCTTGATCTCCCGCGCCCCGCCCTCGAGCGCATGGCGGCGCAGCGCCTGCAGGACCTCCTCGGCGCCGTGCTCGAGCTTCGCCCGGTCGTTCGCCCAATGGCGCGCGATGGTCTGGAGCAGCGTCAGGAATCCCGGCCGGCTGTGGCGGTCCTCGGGCGGGAAATAAGTGCCGCCGAAAAATGGCTTCAGGTCGGGCGTCAGCCAGACGCTCATCGGCCAGCCGCCGTGGCCGGTGGTCTGCTGCACGTACGTCATGTAAACCCGGTCAATGTCCGGCCGTTCTTCGCGGTCGAGCTTCACGGGCACGAAATCGCGGTTGAGCACCGCGGCGATCGCGGGGTGCTCGAACGACTCGTGGGCCATGACATGGCACCAATGGCAGGTGGAGTAGCCGATGCTCAGGAAGATGGGTTTCTGCTCCGCGCGCGCGCGGGCGAACGCTTCCGCCCCCCAGGGGAACCAGTCGACGGGATTGTCCGCGTGCTGGCGCAGGTAGGGCGAAGGCTCGGCGGCAAGGCGGTTCGGCATCCGCGCAATCTCACCGCGCCGTCGCTTGCAGTCAACCGGCCCGCCGTGTATTTCCTTCCGCCATGTCCACCCAACGCGTCATCGTCACCGGCGGCAGCGGCAAGGCCGGCCACTGGATTGTGCGGCACTTCGTCGAGCAGGGTTACGACGTCACGAACGTCGACACCCGCCGCCCGGCGGTCCCCCAGTGCCGCACCATCGTCGCCGACCTCACGCAACTCGGGCAGGCCGTCGCCGCGCTTTCGCCCCATGGCACCGGCAGCCGGGTTCCGTTCGATGGCGTCGTGCACATGGCCGCCATCCCACGGGCGCACGAGAACCCCAACGACGAGATCTTCCGGATCAACAGCCTCACCACCTACAATGTCCTCGAGGCCTGCGGCCTGCTCGGGATCAAGCGCGCGGTCGTCGCCTCGAGCGAGTCGTCGTATGGGATTTGCTTCGCCGACCGATTCTTCGAGCCGAAGTACCTGCCGATCGACGAGGCCCACCCGCAATTGCCGGAGGACACCTATGGCCTGACCAAGGTCGTCAACGAGGTCACGGCCGCGATGTTCCACCGGCGCGATGGCACGCAGATCATCTCGTTTCGCATCGGCAACGTCGTGTGCCCCGAGGACTACGCGGGAATCAAGGCGCGTTTCGATCACCCCGAGGATCGCCAGCGCATCCTCTGGTCCTACATCGACTCGCGCGACCTTGCCGCCGGCTGCCGCCTCGCGCTCGAAAAGGACGGCCTCGGCTGCGAGCCGGTCATCATCGCGGCCGACGACACCTCGTCGAACCTGCCGAGCATGGAACTGGTCCGGCGCTTCCTGCCGGGGGTGAAGGACTTCCGGTCGCCGCTCTCCGGCCGCCGCGCGCTGATTTCCAATGCGCGCCTGAAACAGCTGCTCGACTGGAAACAGGAGCATTTCTTCCCGCTCTAACCCGGCGGGTTTTGGGTTGCCCACGGGTCGATCTGACGGCGTGATGGCCGGCCGCAGGCTTTCCACGCATGCCTGACACCACGCGCCCGATCTTTCCCGCCGCGCTTTTGCGCATTTCTTTCTGGCAGCTGCAACTGGCCGGCTGGACCGGTTTCATGCTGCTCTCGCTGCCGCTGAAATGGGTGGTCTATGGCTCCCTGCCCGCGGCGCTGCAGGTCACGGCCTACCAGCTGCCGCTGAGCCTCGCGCTCACCGGCATGTTGCGGCAGTATTACCGCTGGCTGCACGTGCAACTGCCGGGGAGGATCATCGGGCTGTCGGTCCTGCAGGTGCTGATCGGGTGCGCGGCGGGCGGCGCGCTCGACCTCCTGGCGAGCATCCCGGTCAACCGTCTCATGAATCTCTTCGGCCCGGACGAGCTGCTCCACTCGGGCCTGTTCTTCTTCCGCACCGCAGTCTACGTGATCTGGAGCCTGGCGTACTTCCTCATCAAGGCGGTGCTCGCCAACCGCGCCCAGGCCTTCACGACGGCGGTCGCGGCGGAACGCCACCGCTTCGAGCTCATGCGCTACCAGCTCAATCCGCGCTTCCTGGCCGATTCGCTTGCGGCCATCAGCCATGAGATCGGGGCCAATCCGGCCGGCGCCGTGGCGATGACCGCGCAACTCGCCGACTATTGCCGGAGCACGGCCCGCCAGGCCGACCGGCAGGCGCCCAGCACGATCGGGGACGAAATCGCACTCGTGCGCGCCTTCCTCGAACTGGAGCGCCTGCGCCAGCCCCGGGCGGTCCGCGTCGTCTTCGACCTCGATGATTCGCTTTTGGCTCGGCCGCTCCCGCCGGTCCTGCTCCTGCCGCTGGCCGAGCGCGCCGTGCGCGACGGCCGCGGCACGCCGGACCAGCCGCTGGAGATCGCGGTGACCGTTCGCCGGCAACCCGACGATTTCGTCCTCCTCGAGGTCGCCAACACCGGCCGTTTGCACGACAGCCGCCCGCCGCTCGCCGTGCCGGCCACCGCCGCCGCGCCCGATGTCGTCGCGAGCCTCGAACGCCATTTCCCCGGCCGTTACCGCTTTGCGCTGAGCCAGGACAGCCTGATGGTCCGCGCCACGCTCCTGCTCCCCCTCGGCCTTCGGCAAAGCCCTTGACGGGCACCGGGTCGGCCGGCTGACTCGCCGGTCCTCATGCTGACCCTGGCCGATGTTTCCAAGTCCTACGGCACGCGCGAACTCTTCGCGGGCGTGTCGCTGTTTGTCGCGCGCTCCGATCGTTTCGGCCTGGTCGGACCGAACGGCGCGGGCAAGACGACGCTCTTCAACCTCATCCTCGGCGAGGAGCAGGCGGACGACGGCGTCATCGAATGGGAGCGCGGCGCCGACTTTGGCTACCTGCCGCAGGAAAGCGCGCCGGCCGGCGACGAGACCGTGCTGCACATCGCCACCAGCGGGAAGAAGCTCGAGCCCGACGAGCACGACCACGACATCGACTGGACGCTCGAGCCGCGCGCCAAGAAGATCCTCGCCGGCCTCGGCTTCCGCGAGGACGACTTCCTCAAGCCCGCCAAGTCCTTCTCCGGCGGCTGGGTCATGCGCGCGCATCTCGCCCGGCTGCTCGTCAGCGAGCCGGCGCTGCTGCTGCTCGACGAGCCGACCAACCACCTCGATCTCGAGGCGCTGCTCTGGTTCCAGGACTACCTCACGCGCTATCCCGGCGGCCTGCTCATCATCTCGCACGACCGCGAGTTCCTCAACACGCTCTGCAACGGCATCCTCGAGCTGCGCGGCGGCACGCTCCAGAAGTACACGGGCAACTACGACGACTACCTCGCGGAGAAGGACGCCCGCAAGGATCAGCAGGCCGCGCTCTTCAAGAACCAGCAGCGCGAGATCGCCCACCTGCAGAAGTTCGTCGACCGCTTCGGCGCCAAGGCCTCGATGGCGTCGCGCGCCAAGTCGAAGGAGAAGCAGATCGAACGCCTGAAGGAGGTCGCCGTCGAGGAACCGTGGGAGGATCTCAAGCGCATCAATTTCCGCTTCCCGCAGCCGCCGCGATCCGGGCTGAAGGTCGTGACCTTGGAGCATGCCGAGCAGGCCTACGGCGACCACGTCGTGTACCGCGACCTGAACTTCGAGGCCGAGCGCGGGCAGAAAATCGTGCTCGTCGGGCCCAACGGCGCCGGCAAGTCCACGCTGCTGAAGATCCTCGCCGGGGTCGTGCCGATCCGCGCCGGCTCGATGGAGCTGGGGAGCAACGTCGTGTCGGGTTACTTCGCCCAGAACCGCGGTGACAATGTTAAGCTCGACCTCACCGTGCTCGACAACGTCATGGAGCTGCGGACGGCTGAGAACCAGCTGACGGAGCAGCAGGCCCGGGCCGTGCTCGGCGGGTTCCTCTTTCGCAAGGACGACGTCTTCAAGAAGGCCTCCGTCCTCTCCGGCGGCGAGAAGTCGCGCCTCGCGCTCGCGCGATTGCTGATCAACCCGCCCAATCTCCTCCTGATGGACGAGCCGACCACGCACCTTGACATCCCGTCGATCGACGCGCTGGTCACGGCGCTCAAAGGCTACGAGGGCACGCTACTGTTCATCAGCCACGATGTCTACTTCATCCGCCAGCTCGCGAAGACCGTGCTCCACGTGCACTCCGGCCGGCTCACGCCCTACGCCGGCGACTACGATTACTACCTCGAGAAGTCGCGGGCCTCGAACGCCCGCGCGGCGCTCACGGCCGGCTTCACCGAGGCCCGGCCGGTGCAGGATGGGGGCGGGACACCCTCGTCCCGCGAAGCCAAGCGGGGTGAGGGCGCCCCGCCTCCCAAGAAAGCCGCCGCCGAATTGAAGAAGCTCCGGACCGAGGTGAGCCATCTCGAGCAACGGGTGAGCGAACTCGAGGCCAAGCAGGCGGAGATCACCGCCGACCTCGAAAAGCCCGAAACCTACGGCGACAAGGGCCGCTTCCACCATTTGAACAAGGAACTGGTCGTCGTCGTGGACGAGCTCGCCGCCGCGAACACGGCCTGGGAACACGCCGCCTCGCGCCTCGCGGATCTCGAGAAACTGTAGCCGCGGCCGGTCGCCCGCACTGCTTCCGGAGGCGGGGTGAAGGCGCCCCGCCTTCCAATCTAAGTGCGCGCCATCACCCGCGTGCCTTTCTCCCACTCCAGCCCCCAGTCGCGCAGCGCGACCATCACGGGCTTCAGCGCCGCCCCTTTCTTCGTCAGCCGGTAGGCCGGGTGGCGGGAGCCGTCGGCCGCCGGCTTCAGCTCGACGATGCCGCCCGCCTGCAGCCGCGCGAGGCGTTCGGCGAGGATGTTGGTGGGCACGCCTTCCGGCGAGGCAGTGAAATCCTTGAAGCGCTCAGCCCCGAGGAGCAGGTCGCGCACGACCAGCAGCGTCCAGCGGTCTCCGAAGAGATCGAGGCTGCAGGCGATCGGACAGGGAGAACGGCGGGAAGTCATGCCCCCAGCCTGCCGGCCGGAATTTTACTTGCAACCCGCAAGTATGCTTACTTGCATTCTGCAAGCATGAGCCCCACCCCCGTGCCCGCCCCGCCCCGTCTCGCGCCGCCCGGCGCCGGGTTGCCCCGCGTCGAGCTGCTCGTCGCCCGCCTTCTCTTCCGCTGGCATCGCCTGAAGACCTCCCGGGATGCCGTCGCCGCGCAGATCGCCGCGGAGCGGGATGCGATCGTCGCGCTCGCGCGGGGCTGCGATTCCGTCGCGGCGGCGCGCCCGGTGTTGATCCCGCGGTTGCGGGGCATGGAGGACAGCAGCCGGTGCTGGTCCGTCTATATGACGGTCGAGCACGTCCGGATCGTGAACGCGACCATCACGGGCCTGCTGCGGCTGTTGCCGGAGGGGCGAACCCCGTCGCGGGTCGCCAGCACGGCGGCGGTGAAACCGGCCCCCGGGATCGACGAGACGGTGATCGCGGCTTTTGAGCGCGGTTGCGCCGATCTCGCCGCGGCGGCCGCGGCCGTACCTAACCTGCACGCCGGGGCCCATTATGCGCACCCGTGGTTCGGGCCGCTCGACGCGGCCGGCTGGCATGCCATGGCCGGCTTCCACCTGACCCTGCATCGCCGCCAGATCGAGGAAATCATTGCGCGCCGGCCTTGAACCGTGGGCGGGCTCGACTCGCGCGACCGGGCCATTAACTTTCCCGCCCTTGCCGCACTATCTGGACAACATCATCTGGCAGGCGTTTGTCGGCCCGCAGGCGCGCTTCACCGTTGGCACCGACCGGATTCGTCGCTACGCACCCGGGCTTTCGCCGATCATCGGGGCCGTCGACCCGGCCCGCCCGGATTTCGGTACGCTCGCGCCGTACTGCCGGCCGGGCGAACATTTCTACTGCGGCGGCTGGCGCGGCACGCCCCCCTCCGGCTGGAAGGTCGAGGAGGAATCAACGATGTGCCGCATGGCGTGGGCCGGCCCGCCGTCGGTCGCCGACGAGGCCGCCGACGCCCGGCCACTCGGGCCGCAGCACGCGGCGTCGGCGCTCGCCCTGGCGGAGCTGACGCACCCCGGCCCGTTCGGGCCGCGCACGCTGGAGCTGGGCGATTACTTCGGTTTTTTCGAGGGGGAAAGGCTGGTCGCGATGGCCGGCGAGCGCATGCACGCCGGCTCCTACCGTGAAATCAGCGGCGTCTGCACGCATCCCGATTTCCAGGGCCGCGGTTATGCGCGTCGCTTGATGAGCCGGCTGCTCCACCGCCAGCTCGCGCGCGGCGAGGCGCCCTTCCTCCACGTCATGAGCGCGAACACCCACGCCCGCGGCCTCTACGAGCGGCTCGGTTTCCGCCTGCACCGCGAGGTGGTCGTGCGCGTCGTCGCATTCGGTTAGGGCGCGCCGCACCCGGCGCGCTACGGCGGTGAACGGAGTCGCGCATCGATTCGCGGCACTGGAGGCGGGACGCCCTCGTCCCGCGCAGATGATGCCTCGCGGGGTGAGGGCACCCCGCCTCCACCCGCTGGGGCGGCCGAACGCACCCTTTACTCCCGTTGGAGCACCAGCATCGAGCTGCTGCCGGCGAAGAACTCGTAGTCGACGGGCACGACCTCGCTGCCAATGCCGCGCGCGCGCAGCTCGCGCCGCAGGCGCGGGAGCTGGGCGTAGGGGCGGCCGTCCGTCCCGCACACGGGATGGATCCGCACTTCGCCGCCGCTGACGCGCGCCAGCTCCACGCAGGCTGCCAGGTGCCAGTCGAAATCGAATTGCGCCGAGTACAGGAACAGCAGGTGGGCGCAGAGCACGAGGTCGAACGCGCCGTCGAGAAACGGCAACCTGGGCAGCGCACCGCGGACATAGCGGCCGTGCCGGGCGTTGCCCTCGTAGTCGGTGAGAAACCGCTGCGCGGCCGCGCGCCGATCGCTGGCCGCGGCGGCGAGCGACGGGAACGACCGGCCGCGAAACAGCGCGGCCTTTGCGCGCATCTGCAGCAGCATCTTCTCGTAGTCGTGGCGGACCTGCTCCGTCAGCGCGTGCGCGGACCGGTCATACAACGGGTCGACCGCGACCGCGTCGATGCCGTGGCGCACCGCTTCCGCGGCGAACGACGCCGGACCGGCGGCGACGTCGAGCACGACGCGCCGGCGCAGTTTGGCGGGCTCCAAGGCGAAAAACCGCGTGTATTCCTCGAGCGAGCGGCCGAAGAACGACACGACGGGCAGGTCCATCCGGACGGGCGGTGGCGGCGGCGGGGCGGTCAGCGTGGTCATGTGGTGGCGGGGGTGGAAAATGAAAAACCCGACTCGGAGGAGTCGGGTTCGGCGGAGAGAGGTGGTGTTTCTATTTTTGTTACGTGGCCTGCACGTGTTCCCCTCTGCGCCGAACCCCCATTTTGGACCAATCGCGAATGCCGGCGGCCAGATGGGCGGTCGGGAGAACGCGACGAAGGTTGACGCAGAGAATCACGGGCTCCGTTGATGCGGGCTCACCGCCGGTCGCGCAAGCGCAAATTCTCCCGCCCCCTAATGCCAAGGCCCGGACCACAAAGGATCCGGGCCTCGGTCGTGACCGGCGACTCGGCGTCAGCTTTGTCGCGAAAAGAGATGGCGCAACGGCGCCGAGGCGAACGAGCGGCGCGTCTTCGCCGGCACCGGAGCCACGGCGGCGGCGGCGAGTTCCTGCTCGCGCACCTTGATCCACGCTTCGCGTCGGGCCACCTCGGTCTCGCGGGCTTGGACCTTTTCCTCGCGGTCCTTCAGGGCGAGGCGGTCGTCGGCCAGGCCGCGGCGGGCGGCCTCGAGCAGCGCGTGGGCGCGGTTGTATTTCTCCCATTCGGCCTCGATCGCACGGGTGTCCGGGGCGTTGGTGACGAGATATTGCGCGGGGGCATGCTGGGGCTGCGGCTGCTGTGCGTGGTCCACCAGCAACCGGAGCCGCTGTTCGTATTCGCGCAGGCTGGCTTCCTTCTCCTGCATGGCCTCCATGTCGGTGCTGAGTTGGGCGCGGAGTTTTTCGAGGTGCGCGGCCTCCTGGTTGTCATGTGCAGTCATAGGCGGGGGGGTTGACTCTTGCGACCCGACCATAACAGGGAGGTTGCCCGCCGCCTAGGGGACGGGGGGCCATTTACCGCGCCTTTACCGCCGCGCGGCGGCCTTTACCAAAATATGCAGGCCCGCGCCGCCTGAAACGTTGAAGCGCCGTGAGCCAAGGCGCCGCCCGGCTCCCGCTCGCCGGGCCCGGCGCCGAGATCACGCGTCCCGCGCGCGGCCGCGGCCGGCTCAGGTGCGGAACATCACGTCCTCGCGATTGAACTGGCGCACGCAGAACCCAAGCGCGAGCGACGCGTAGACGACCGACGAGGCGAAGATCAGCCCGATGTAGGGCCAATGCCACACCCCCGAGAGCATCTCCTTGCACACGAGCGACAGGCTGAGAATCGGCACGAGCGCCGTCTTCGCCGTGAGCTCGATCCCCGGCAGCATGCCGAGCACCGCGGGCATGATGACCACGATGATCATGGGCGAGACGTAGCTCTGGGCCTCCTTGTAGCTCTTGGCGAAGAGCGCGACCGCCAGCAGCAGGGCCGCGAACAGCACCGCGACCGGCGCGGTCATGACCACCACCCCGAACACCCCCAGCGGGTCGATCAGCGGGATCGTGCCCGCCTCGGCCGCCTTGGCGCCGGCCGCCGCGCCGCCGGAGAACGACATGATGCCCACCGCGGCACTCACCGCCATCGAGGCCAGGGTCAGCAGGATCGTGGTGAGCGAGGCCGTCAGCACCATGAGGAACTTGCCGAGCACGATGTTGAGCCGGTTGACCGGGCTGCAGAGCAGCGTCTCCATCGTGCCGCGCTCCTTCTCGCCCGCGGTCAGGTCGATGGCGGGATACATCGCGCCGGAAAAACTAAGGATGATGATGATGTACGGGATGAAGCCGCCAAAGGCGTTGCCCCCCACCTTTTCAGGCGGCGCGACGTTCTGCCGCTTGATCTCGTAGGGCTTGACCAGGTCCACCGGCAGCCCGCGTTGCGCGAGCCGGGCCTCGACGGTCCGGTCCCGCTGCGCGCGGAAAAATCTCTCCAGCTCGCCCGCGCCGATGCCGGACTTCAGCTCGCCTTCGTAATGGTAGATCGTGACCGTCTGCGGCCGGCCGTCCCGGAGGGCCGCCTCGAAGCCGGGCGGCAGGTCAACCGCAACGCGGACCTTCTTGTCCGAGATGAGCTGCTTGTAGTCGCCCTCCGGGGCCACGAGGCGAAACTTCTTGTCGGCCTTCAGGGCCGCGACGACGCCGGGCGAGTCCTCGCCGTGGAGAATGATGACGGACGTCGCTTCCTGCCGCGCCTGCTGGATCACCTTGCTCATGATCGTGCCCACGCCGATGCTGAGCACCGGGATGATGAGCGTCGGGACGACGATCATCGAGATGAGCGTGCGGCGGTCGCGCAGCGAGTCCTTCAGCTCCTTCAGGTAGATCGTGACGATGGAATTCCAGTTCATGGCGCGGCCCTCAGTTCTTCATCGCCGCGATGAGCTCCGCCTCGCCGCCCACGGCCTGGACGAAGATCTCCTCCATGTCGGTCTGGCCGAACCGCTGCCGCAGCTCCGGGAGTGAGCCCTCGGCGACCAGGCGGCCGTTGTGAATGATGCCGACGATGTCACAGAGCTTCTCCACCTCGCTCATGACGTGGGTCGAATAGATGACCGTCCGGCCCCGGTCGCGGCAGTCGCGAACGAACTTCACGATCGAGCGGGCGGTCATCACGTCGAGCCCGAGCGTCGGCTCGTCGAAGATCATGACCGCCGGGTCGTGGATCAGCGTGCGGGCGATCGACGTCTTTTGCTTCATGCCGGTGGAGAATTTCTCGCAGCGCCGGTCGAGGAATTCATGCATGTCGAGCTCGTCGGCCAGCTGCTTGAGCCGTGCCGCGATGGCATCCTCCGCCATGCCGTTGAGCCGGCCGAAATAGGTGATCATCTCCCGCGCGGTCAGCCGGCCGTACAGGGCGGTGCTGGCGGCGAGGAAGCCGACGTTCGCCCGCACCCGGCCGGGCTCGGCCAGGGTGTCGAAGCCGGCGAGACGGGCGGTGCCACTGGTCGGCTTGAGCAGTGTCGCCAGCAGGCGCAGCGTGGTTGTCTTGCCGGCGCCGTTGGCGCCCAGCAGGCCGTAGATCTGCCCGGGGCGGCAGGTGAACGACACGTCGGCCACGGCGGTGATCAGGCCGCGCTTCTTGTCGTGGAAGGTCTTCGTCAGGTGCTGGGCTTCGATCATAGGGGGGCGAGGGGCTGAAGGACTGAACGCCGAAAGGCAAAAGTCAGGTCTGAGCTTGGTTTCCCGGGTTTATGTCCAGCCCTTCGGTTCTTCCGGTTTTCAGACCTTCTCTCACAGGCTCATGCGCTCGCGAAAATCCTGCGCCTGGCGGCGCGACAGCTCCACCTTGGGGCCGCCCCGGAGCTTCACCAGCAACCCGCCGCTGAACCAGGGTTCGATGGCCTCGACCCAGGCCAGGTTGATGACCTGCTTGCGATTCGCGCGGAAGAAGTGCCGGCTGTCGAGCCGCTCCTCCATGGCGCTAAGCGAGCGGAAAAGCTGCGGCTTCTGGTCGTCGAAGTGCAGCCGCGTGTAGTTGCCCTCCGACTCGAGCAGCCGGATGTTCTTCACCGGCACGAACCAGCAGCGGTCTCCTTCGCGCACGAAGACCTTGTCCTCGGGGGACAATCGCGCGGCCGTTCCGCCGCCGGCGGGCGGCGGGCTGCCGTGGTGCCGCAGTTTCTCCAGCGCGGCCACGAGCCGGTTTGGGTCGACGGGCTTCAGCAGGTAATCGAGCGCGTTGAACTCGAAGGCCTTCACCGCGAACTCGTCATACGCCGTGGTGAACACAACCGCCGGCAGCGGCGGCTCGAGCTGCTCGAGCAGGCTGAAGCCATCGGCCCCGGGCATCTGCACATCGAGGAGAATGAGGTCCGGTCGAAGGGCCGCGATCTTCTCCAAGGCATCGGGCACGTCCACCGCCTCGCCGGCGATGGTCACGTCGGCATGGGCCGCGAGGAGCCGGCGCAGTTCGTTGCGCGCGAGGCGTTCGTCGTCGATGATCAGGGCCTTCATGGCTTCGCCGGCGGGTTGAGGGGGATCAGGACATCGGCCGTGACGCATCCGGCGGGTTCGGACAGCAGCGTGAGCCACGCCCGATCGCCGTACAAGAGCTTGAGGCGCTCCGAGGCGTTGCGCAGGCCGACGCCGGTCGACGAGCCGGCGCGCGCGGCGGCCGCGCTGGCCGGTTCGCCCAGCTCGCCGGGATTGGTCACGCGGATGTGCAGCGTCGCGCCCTCGATCCGGGCGAAAATCAGGAGCTCCCCTCCCTCGCGGCGCGTGCTGATCCCGTATTTGACCGCGTTTTCCACCAGCGTCTGCAGCAGCATCGGCGGCACGGGGACGCCGCCGGCGACCACACTGTCGGCGATGTCCCACCGCACCCGCAGGCGTTGCTCGTGCCGGATCTGCTCGAGTGCGAGGTAGTCCTCGACAATGCGCAGCTCGTCCTCGAACGGCACGGTCTCCAGCTGGCCGGACTGGAGCGAGTAGCGCAGCATGTTGGCCAGGCGCGTCACGGCCTCGCGGGCGCGCGGCGCGTCCTCGTCGATCAGGGCGCGGAGGCTGTTGAGGGAATTGAACAGGAAATGGGGGTTCACCTGGGACTTCAGCGCCCGGAGCTCGGCCTCCTTGACGTTGGCCGCGAGGCGCAGCTGCTCGACCTGCATGCGCTGGATCCGCTCAAATATGTGGTAGAAGAAATAGACGCACTGCCAGCCGACCATCAGGAAGGTGCCGTTGAGCAGGCTCACAAGGAAGATCAGCGACGGGCTGTATTTGGACGGCCATGGCATCCTCAGCACCCCGTACGAATAGCCAAATCCCAGGGAGCTCCACAAAAACGAGAGTCCGAATCCCATCAGCAGCACCCGGGGCACGAGGGCGCGCCAGCCCAGCTGTTTCCAGCCCCAGCGCGTCATGAGCGGCCGCGCGAAATGGGTAAGCGCCAGCGCCATCAGGACGACCATGACGTTCAAGGCCGCGTCCGTCAGTTTGTCCCGGACGACCCGGCCGCTCTGGTCGGCGAAAGCGCGGGAGAAGCCCAGCTGCAGGGCGAGGAAAATCCCCCATCCCACGACTTGGGCCATGACATACAGCCTGGCCTTCGCCCGCCGCAGCTTGGCCTCGGTGTCCGTTGGGGTGGCCGCCATATTCCCGGAGCGAATCATGCCACCCGGGGCCGCCGCAAGCCCGGCGGCGGCCGCCGCGAAGTTCCGGGAAGGGGTGGTGGCGACTGGCATCGGCCCGAGGGAACCCCGATCCGGCCCCCCGGAACAGCGCCAATCGGATGGACGGCGCGACCGCGGGATAAACGGTGGCGCGGGGTTGCCTTGGTCCGGGGAATGCTCCATTTCCCGCCTTGGTATGCCGACCCCGCCAGCCACGTCCCCGTCCGGTTCCGGCGCTGACCGGCATTGGCGCGGCCACGGCCGCGTGCTCGTGGTCGACGACGAGGATACCGTGCGGCTGACCGCGGGGGAAATCATCCGCTTTTTTGGCTTCGAGGTCGAGGGGGCCGCCTCCGGGGCGCGGGCGCTGGAACTGCTGCGCGCCGCGGACCAGCGGTTTGACCTGGTGCTCCTGGACCTGACGATGCCCGGCATGGACGGCTACGCGACGTTCACCGCCATCCGCGAGCTGCTCCCGGCGCAGCCCATCGTCGTCTTCAGCGGCTACACCGTGCAGGACGCCCACCAGCGCTTCGCCGGGCGGAACCTGAACGGCTTCCTGCAAAAGCCGTTCAGCGTCGAATCGCTGCGCGACATATTGCGCCGCTTCTCGCGGAAATAATTCGCCACCCGGTGCGCCACTGCGCCAAGCTCAGCGGGTCGTGAAAGCCTCGGTTGTCGTCATTGGCAGTTTCAACCAAGACCTCGCCTTCTACACGCGTCAGTTCCCCCGGCCGGGCGAGTCGGTGGTCGGCGACTTCCGCCCGGGGCCTGGCGGCAAGGGCTTCAACCAGGCCGTCGCGGCGGCGCGGGCCGGCGTGGCGACGCTCTTCATCGGCGCCGTCGGGCGCGATGCGTTCGGGGCGCAGGCGCGGGCGTTCGCCCGCGCGGCCGGGCTCAACGCGCATTTTGTCGTCAAGCCCAAGCACGCGACCGGCGCCACCGTGATCACCGTCAACGGCGCCGGGCAGAACCAGATCATCGTCTCGCTCGGCGCCAATCTCGGGTTGCGGCCGCGCGACATTCCCGCCTACCTGCTCTCCCCGGCGCAGGTGGTGGTCTGCCAGGCGGAATCGGATTACGCCACCGTCGGCTTCGTCCTGCGCACGGCGCGGGCCAATGGTGCCATCACCGTCTTCAACCCGGCGCCGATGCGCGCCGAGTTCGACCCGCGCCTGCTGCGCCATGTCGAGGTGCTCATCCCCAACGAGAGCGAGTTCGTGGCCCTGGTGAAGAAGTGCCCGGCCTGCGCCGCCCAGTTGCGCACCGCCCCGTACAATGCGGCGGGCGAGTTCACCGAGGGAGCGCTGCGCGGGCTCGCTGCCGAGGCGCTGCACCGGCTTTGCCGCTGCCTGCGCGTGCCGGTCGTCATCGTCACCCTCGGTTCCCGCGGCTGTTTCGTTTCGCAACCCGACGTCTACCTGCGGATCGCCGCCCACGACGTGGAGGTGGTCGACACCACCGGGGCGGGCGACGCGTTCGTCGGCGGTTTGGCGGCCGGGCTCGTCCGCTTCAAGCACAACGTCTTCGAGGCGGCCCATTACGCCAACGCCGTGGCCGCGCTCTCGGTGATGCAGCCCGGCACGGCCGCGTCGATGCCGATCGCGCGCGAAATCGCCCGGTTCCTCAAGAAGCGCGACCACAAATGATCGCGTCCGGTCGCGGGAAACGGGGTGAGCGTTGACTTCGCCGCGAGGGATCCGCATCCCTGCGCGATGCGTTCCACGTCCCCTCGTGCCCGCTGGCTCCTCCTCGCGGCCTGCCTCCTCCCCGCCGCGCTCCATGCCGAGAATCCGTTTTCGTTCGCCGCCACGCCCGGCCAGCTGCCCAAGACCGCGTGGCCGCGCCATTACACCCTGCGCATCCAGCCCGACCTGGAGGCCCGGACGACGCGCGGCACCGCGCGCATCGAGGTCGAGGTCTTCGCGCCCGTCCGTGAGCTCGTGCTCAATGCCAACGACCTCGCCATCGACGCCGCCCGCCTGGTCGATGATCCCGCCGCGCCGCGCGCGCTCGCGCCCCGGCTCGATCCAGCCCGGCAGACGCTGACGCTCCCGGTCGACCTGGCCGCCGGCCGCCACACGATCGCCATCGACTACCGCGGCAAGATCGGGACGCAAGCCGAAGGGTTCTTCCTCGACCGGTATCCGACACCCACCGGCGAGAAGACAATGCTCGGCACGCAATTCGAACCGACCGACGCCCGACGGGTGTTTCCCTGCTGGGACGAGCCGGTCTACCGCGCCACCTACGACGTCACCCTGGTCGTCCCAGCGAAGATGATGGCGGTGGCCAACACCCCCGCGCTCCGCGAGACGCCCCTCGCCGGCGGGCTGAAGGAGGTCGAGTTCGCGCGCACTCCCGCAATGGCCAGCTACCTCGTCGCGTTGTATGCCGGCGAGTTCGAGACGGTGGAGGGCGAACAGGACGGCGTGAAGCTCCGGATCGTCACGACCGAGGGCAAGCGCGAGTCCGCCCGTTACGCCCTCGCATGCACGCAGCGCATCCTTTCCTATTACAACGATTACTTCGGCGTCCGTTACCCGCTGCCCAAGCTCGATCTCATCGGCGTGCCGAATGCGTTCTCGACGTTCGGCGCGATGGAAAACTGGGGCTGCATCACCTACATCGACACCGCGCTGCTCTACGACCCGAAAGCCTCCTCGCAGGAGGCGCGCGAACGCGTCTTCCAGGTCATCGCCCACGAGATGGCCCACCAGTGGTTCGGCGACCTCGTGACGATGGCGTGGTGGGACAACCTCTGGCTCAACGAGGGCTTCGCGTCCTGGATGGGCACCAAGGCTTCCGCGGAGCTCAACCCTGATTGGCAGCTCTGGCTGCGCGCCAATACCCAGAAGAACCGCGCGATGGACCTCGATGCGCGTCGGACCACCCACCCGATCCAGCAGCCCATCGCCAACGAGAGCCAGGCCAACGACGCCTTCGACGTGATCTCCTACCAGAAGGGCCAGGCCTTCCTGCGCATGTTGGAGGACTACCTCGGCGCGGACGTGTTCCGCGCGGGCATCCGGCTCTATGTCGACCGCCACAAGTATTCGAGCAGCACGACGGCCGATCTCTGGGCGGCGCTGGGGGATGCTTCCGGCAAGCCGGTCGTGGCCCTGGCCTCCGGCTGGACCGAGCAGCCCGGCTTCCCGGTCGTGCTGGTGTCGAGCCAGGGCGACGGCGCGGACCGCCGCGTTCGCTTCGAGCAATTGCGTTTCACGCTGAACGATCCCGCGGCCGCGCCGCTGGAATGGAAGATCCCGATTCGCTATGCCAACACCGGGCGCCTGAACGAGGACCGGGTGCTGCTGCTGGAGGGCCGGACCGCGACCGTGCCGTGGCCCGCCGGCGACGGCACCGCCCTGGCGAACAGCGGCGACAGCGGCTTCTACCGCACCCTGTACGACGAGGGCCTGGCCGATGCCCTGCGGCAACGCCTCACCAGCCTGCCTGTCGCCGACCAGTTAAACCTCCTCGCTGACACCTGGGCGTTGGTCGAGGCCGGCCGCGTCGCCGCACCCACCTGGCTCGACCTGGCCGACCAACTGGCCGGGAGCCACAGCGCACCGGTGATCACGTTGATTCTCGACCGGCTGAAAACGATCGACCGACTTGAAGCCGGACAGCCGGGTCGGCGTCCGCTGCAACAGTGGGCCGTCCAGCGCTTCGCGCCCCAGCTGGCGCGGTTGGGATGGGAGCCGCGGCCGGACGAGTCGCCCCTCGACACCTCGCTCCGGTCACAGCTGATTGCCGACCTCGGCTATTATGGCGACCCGGCGGTCATCGCCGAGTGCGCCCGCCGTTTCCAGGCCTACCTCGCCCACCCCGATTCGCTCGACGGCAACCTCCGGACGCCGGTGCTTTATGTGACCGGCCGCTATGCGACGCGCGAAACCTACGACCGGTTGCATGCGCTGGCCCGCGCGGCGCTCACGACGGAGGAAAAGCGCCGCGCCTATGCCGCGATGCAGGCGGCGCAGGATCCCGCGCTGGTGCAGGAAACGCTCGCCCTCAGCCTCGGGCAGGAGATGTCGGCTTCCGAAGCCGGCCGCAACGCGGCCAACGTCGCCGCCAATGATCAGCCCGGCCTCGCCTGGGATTTTGCCACGGCGCATTTGGCGGCGCTGCTGAAGGTGACGACGTTTTTCGGGCGAAACGTCTACCTGCCGAACATCGCCAACTGGTTTACGGATGAAGCGCACGCCGACGCCTTGCTCGAGATCACGCGAAAGAATCTGCCGCCCGATGCGCTCACCGAGGCGGAGCGTTCGGCCGACCTGGTCCGGCACCTCGCCGCCGTCAAGCGCCGCGAGCTGCCCGGCATCGACACCTGGGTGAAGGCGCGCGTCGCGGAGAAGGACTGAATCCTGGCCGTTGGCCTTAATTCGTAGCCGCGCTTGAGCCGAAGGCGTGACCCGGCGGCTGGAGCACGCTGTCGCCGTGCTCCCGCGCGGCCCCGGCTATGTTTGCCGGAGGAAAATGTCAGCGGAGGTCGACGGCCCGGTTCACCTTTGTGAACGAACGGCCGGCACAGGCGGTTTTGTCGGGCGAACCGCTGGCGCCGCGGGTTGATCCAGCTAGGTTCCCGCCGCCACCAATCCGACCATGAACACCTGCTGCTCTTCCACCCTGCCCAACCTCGACGCCCCGGCGCCGGCCCGGCCGCCCTCGCCTTTCCTGCTGCGCCTCGTCCGGCTGCTCGGCCCCGTGGCCGTTGACCTGACTCATTTCCTTTTCGTCGACGAACCGCGCGATCCTTCCCGGCCGCGCACCACGTTCGCGAGTTATCGGTGAGAGAATTCGGTAGGTCGGGCTTTACGCCCGACGATGTTTGGCGGCGGCTGACTTTTCCCGGGCATCATTGTCCGCAGGTAGGGCTGCCGCTTGCCGGCAGGCTGCTTGGCCGCGGCCCGGCGACAAGCGCCGGCCCTACACGGGACCTCCGCGACCTCGGCGAGCGGAGTCGCCGCCCTACCCCCGCGGGAAGAACTCCGCCGGCTTCGGCGACTCGAACAGCCGTCGCGCGAACAACGGCGTGAACTGGAGTACGCCCAGCACGCCGAGCAGAAACAGGTCATCGCGATAGGGCCCGCCGAGAAAGATCCCGAGGATCCCCCCGGCTTCCGCCATCGCGAGGCCGGCGACGAAGACCGGCAGCGCGCGAATCGGGTCCCGGAACCGTGGCAGCACCAGCCAGCGCGTGATGATGCTCAGAAACAGCGGCCCGAGCCCGATCAGGCCGGTCACGGCCTGTCCGGGTGCGCCCGCCGGCTTTGGGCCCCGGCCCAGGAAATAATAAATCGTCAGCAATCCGGCGAGGATCCCGGCCCAGATGATCCACCAGACCAGGACCTGGAGGCGGATGCGTTCGCGGTCCGGAATCATCGTCATGCCCCGATGGGATGCCAGGTGGTCTTGAACTCGAGTGTGTCGCGAACCTCGTAGAGGCCCTGCGCCTTCTCGGCGTACCAATCGAGAGTCTCCTCCGCCGGGAGCAGCTTCACTCGCTTGACGCTCTCCGCCGCGCCCAGCTTGAGCGCCCGGCGCTCCTCCGCGCCCGCCACGCCCCCGATGGCCCGCAGGTGCGCGTGCGTGGCGAAGGTCGGCACGATCTCCTTGCGGAAACCGGTGAGCAGGTTGACCACGCCGCCCGGCAGGTCGCTCGTGGCGAGCATTTCGCCGAGGACGATGGCGGGATAGGGCCGGGACGCGGACGCGAGCGCGACCACCGTGTTGCCCCCCGTGATGGCGGGCGCGAGCAACGACACGAGGGCCAGCAGCGGCGGTTCCTCGGGCGCGAGCAGGCCGACGATGCCCATCGGCTCGGTGACGGTGAAGTTGAAGTGCGGCGACGCGACCGGGTTCACGTTGCCGAGCACCTGCTCGTACTTGTCGGCCCAGCCGGCGTAGTAGATGAGCCGGTCGATCGTGGCGGTGATTTCCCTGGCCGCGGCGGCCTTCGTCGCCCCGCCCACGGCCAGCGCGTCGGCCATGTCGGCCTTGCGCGCCTCGAGCATCTCGCCGAGCCGGTAGATGATCTGGCCGCGGTTGTACGGCGTACGCTTCGCCCAGCCCGGGCCGGCCTTGGCGGCGGCCTCGACGGCGTTGCGCAGGTCCTTGCGCGTGCACTGCGGGATGTTGGCGAAGAAGCGGCCGGCGGCATCCTTGAGCGGATAGGTGCGCGCGCTCTCCGAACGGATGAACGCGCCGCCGACGTAGACCTTGGGGGTTTTGGTGATGGGGAGTCGGGTCATGGGGCCGGAGATTTCAGGTTTCCGATGCCGCGTCGGCCAGCGGCACCGGCGTTTCGCCCTGCAGGTAGGTCTTCTCGGTGTAAGCCCGGGCGACGAACACCCAGACGGCGACGCAGCCGATCGAGAGGTAGGCGAAGAAGTTGTAGTACGGGGCGCCGTGCAGTTTCAGGCTGCCGTCGGGATTCGCGATGAACCAGTGCACCAGCGCCGTGAAGGCATTGCCGGCCGTGATGGACCACAGGTAGAGCGCCATGACGATGGATTTCATGTGGCGCGGCGACTGGGTGTAGGCGAACTCGAGCGAGGTGATCGACACCATCACCTCGCCGGCGGAGAGCAAGGCGTAGGCGGGCATCTGCCAGCCGATGTTGGGTTTCAGCCCGGCGCCGATCTGCGTCTCGATCCACGCGCTGACGAGGAACGAAAGCCCGGTGACCACGAGGCCGATGCCGATCTTGCGCAGCGGCGTGAGCGTGAAGACCCGGTTGATCGCCGGATAGATGACGTATTGGAACAGCGGGATGAACGCCAAAATCATGATGGCGTTCACCGCCTGGATCTGGGACGCGATCCAGTCGATGCCGAGGAAGTGCAGGTTCATCTTCGTCGCCTGCAGGACCCACTCGCCGCCGCTCTGGTCCCACAGCGACCAGAAGATGGCGACAAAGGCGAAGATGATCGCGAGCCGGCCCAGCGCCGCGAAGCCCTCGCGGTTGAAGGTGTCGCGCAGGAAGGTCTTCCCGCCGGGCGGGATGTGGACAAACTTGTAGCGTCCCGCCCAGAAGATCACGGTAGCGACGAGCATCAGTACCGCGGGCACGCCGAAGGCCGGTGCCGGCCCATATTTCTCGAGCAGCCAGGGAATAAGCAGGATCGAGAAGAAGGAGCCGAAATTGACCGAGAAATAGAACCAGCCAAACGCCCGTGAAATCAGGTGCTTGTTCTCCGCACCGAACTGGTCGCCGACGTTGGACGACACGCATGGCTTGATGCCGCCCGAGCCCAGCGCAATCAGGGTGAGCCCGAGGAACAGCCCGAGGCGCGTGCCGTCGGCGGCGAGGGCGATGCTGCCGGCGCAGTACACCAGCGAGAGCCAGAAGATGGTGCGGTATTTGCCCCAGAAGGCGTCCGCCAGGATGGCCCCAAACGCCGGGAAGAAATAATTCGAGGCGAGGAACCAGTGGTAATACTGGTTGGCCTCGTTCTCGTTCATCGGGGCGAGCGCGCCGGTGCGGTCGCGGAGATATTGCGTCATGAAGACGACGAGGATGGCGCGCATCCCGTAGAAGTTGAATCGCTCGGCGGCTTCGTTGCCGACGATGTAAGGGATGCCGGGCGGCATCTTGTCCGTCTTCTGCGGGGTGGTGAGGAGTGCTCTTTCGGCCATGGGGGGATGTAGTTAGTGCAGGATCAGGCTGAAAATCACGAGAACCACGAGGCCGAAGCCGATGACGAGCCAGAGGCCCGCCCCGTGCTTCCGGCGCGCCGCCGCCTCGGTCTCGTCGTCAAATGCTTCCGGCGGGAGGTCGAGGCCATCGTAGCGCGTGGCGGCCTCGTTCCAACCCGAGCGCTCGTCCGCGCCGCACCCCGGGCAGGCCTTGGCCGCGCGCGGGACGTCGGCGCCGCAAACCGGACACGTCTCGGGGGCTGAAAATGAGTCGGGCATGGGCGTGAGGCGATCACGGGACGCAGGTCAGCGCGGCAAAACTCACAAGGCCGGATCCCAAACGCCAAAGAGACGGAGAAGTTCAAAATTCAGAATTGGCACTTGTTTGGCTTTTGGAGTTTTGGCGTTTGCGATTTGCTCGCGTGCGGCGGGAGCCTCACGCGAGCTTGCAGTAATCGAGCAATCCCTGGCGCCCACCCTCGCGGCCGAAGCCACTCTCCTTGTAGCCACCGAAGGGCGACGTCGGGTCGAACTTGTTGTAGGTGTTGGCCCAGACCACGCCGGCCTTCAGCTCGGTCGACATCTTCAAGATGCGCGAGCCCTTGTCGGTCCACACGCCGGCGCTCAGGCCGTAGGCGGTGTTGTTGGCCTTCTCGACCGCCTCGTCGACGGTGCGGAACGTCAGCACGCTGAGCACGGGGCCGAAGATCTCCTCGCGCGCGATGCGGTGGCTCATCGACACACCGGAGAACACGGTCGGGCGGAAATAGAAGCCCTTGGCCGGCAGCTTGCAGGGCGGCTGGTACAGCTTCGCGCCCTCCTTCACCCCCGCGGCGACGAGCTCCGTGATCTTGCCCAGTTGCTCCTTCGAGTTGATGGCGCCGATGTCCGTGTTCTTGTCGAGCGGGTCCCCGACGCGCAGCACGCGGATGCGATTCTTCAGCTTGGCCAGCACCTCGGCCGCGACCGGCTCGTGCACCAGAAGGCGCGAACCCGCGCAGCAAACGTGGCCCTGGTTGAAAAAGATGCCGTTGACGATGCCCTCGACCGCCTGGTCGAGCGGTGCGTCGTCGAAGACAATGTTGGCCGCCTTCCCGCCGAGCTCCATCGTCATCTTCTTGTCCGTGCCAGCGAGCGAGCGCATGATGATCTTGCCCACCTCGGTCGAGCCGGTGAACGCCACCTTCGCGGCGGTCGGGTGGCCCATGACGGCCGCGCCGGTGTCGCCAAACCCGGTCACGACGTTCACGACGCCGGGCGGCAGGCCGGCGTCCTGCAGCAGCGCCGCGAGCTTGAGCGCGGTGATGCTGGTCGTCTCGGCCGGCTTGATGACGATCGTGTTGCCCATTGCCAGCGCCGGCGCGAGCTTCCACGCGAGCATCAGCAGCGGAAAATTCCAGGGGATGACCTGGCCGACAACGCCGAGCGGCGCGACCTTCCGGCCCGGCGCGACGTACTCGAGTTTGTCGGCCCAGCCGGCGTGATAAAAGAAGTGCGCCGCGGCCATCGGCACGTCGAAGTCGCGCGACTCCTTGATCGGTTTGCCGCCGTCCATCGTTTCGGCGACGGCGAACTCGCGCGCGCGGTCCTGCAGCAGGCGGGCGATGCGGTAGATGTACTTTGCGCGCTCGCGGCCGGACATCCGGCCCCAGATGGTGGCATGGGCCTTCTGCGCCGCGGCGTAGGCGGCGTCGACGTCGGCCGCGCTTGCGTGCGCGATCTCCGCGAGCTTCGTTTCATTCGCCGGGTTGATGGAGTCGAAATACTTGCCGCTGGCCGGCGCCACGAACCGGCCGTCGATGAACAGGTCGTAGCGCGCCTGCAGCCGCGGGTCGGCGGTCTCGGGCGCGGGATCGTATTCCCAGAGGTCGCCGAAAATCAGTTCGGGGGCGGGCCGGCCGGCGGAGCGCGCGGCGGCGCGCGGTTTCTTGGCTGCGGTGAGAGTGGGCATGGGAGATAAGTTCTGTGGCCGGGGCGGCGCTGGTCGCCGCCCGGGGGCGCCGGCGAGCAGCGCCCCGACCGTGGCTAATAGGATTCGGCGGCTTCGCTGAAGTAATATGGCGCCTGGTACGCCCCCGTGCGCTCCTTCTCAATCTGCCGAAGCAGGTCGTTGAGCAGCGAGGACGCGCCAAAGCGGTAGCGGGTGTTGTTGAGCCACTCGTCGCCGAGCGTCTCTTTCACGGCGACGAGAAACTGCAGCGCCTGCTTCGCCGTGCGGATGCCGCCGGCGGGCTTCATCGCGATGGGCGTGCCGGTGTCGAGGTAGAAGTCGCGGATCGCCTCGAGCATCACCTGGTTGTTGCCGAGCGTGGCGTTCAGCGACGTCTTGCCCGTGCTGGTCTTGATGAAATCGCCCGGCCGGAGCACGCGCATGGCAAGGAAGGAGGCGGCGCGGATGTTGTCGTAGGTCTCGAGTTCGCTGACTTCGAGGATCACCTTCAACGTGGCGGCGCCGCACGCTTCGCGTACGGCGGAGATTTCGTCCTGCACCAGCTGGAAATCGCCCGCGAGGAAGGCGCCGCGATTGATCACCATGTCGATCTCGTCGGCGCCGTCGCCGATCGCGGCCTTCACCTCGGCGAGCCGGCTGCGCAGCGGCGCCTGGCCCGACGGAAACGCGGTGGCCACCGACGCGATCCGCACTCCGGTGTCCTCTCCCAGCGCGCGGCGGGCGTGCTTGACCATGGACGGATAGACGCAGACCGCCGCCACCGTCGGGATCGTCGGGTCGTCGTGCGGGCTGAGTGCCTTCCGACAGAGCGACTCCACCTTGCCCGGGGTGTCCTTGCCCTCGAGCGTGGTGAGATCGACCATGGAAACGGCCATTTTCAGCCCCTGGAGCTTCGCGCCCTTCTTGATGCTCCGGGTGGAATATTTCGCGACCCGCTCCTCGATGCCCACCTGGTCCACGGCGCCGATTTCGTTGAACAAACGCCGGAAACCGGCATGAGCAGGGACTAACATGGTCCGCGCACTATCCGTTCAAAGCCCTCTGAAAACAACGCCAAAGTCCGCCCGAAAACCGGCGTTTCGCCCCGATCCCGTGGCGGACTGCGACGGGTGAGCGCGCCGGGCTTGCCAGTGGGCCGGCCCGACGTAGCGTGCGGGCATGAGCGACAACGCGCTGCCCGTCGAGCCCCAGGGCGAACTCGTCATCCGGACGATCGCCATGCCGGCCGACACCAATCCCAGCGGCGACATCTTCGGCGGCTGGCTGATGTCGCAGATGGACCTCGGCGCCGCCATCTATGCGCGCAACCTTTCGCGCAGCCGCGTCACGACCGTGGCGGTGGAGGCGATGGCTTTTCTCAATCCGGTCCGCGTGGGCGATATCGTCAATTGCTACGCCTCGCTGCTCAAGGTCGGCCGCACTTCCATGCGCATCGACGTCGAGGCCTGGGTGCAGCGCGGGGACGATGGCCGGCTGCTGCGGGTCACCGAGGGCGTGTTCACCTACGTGTCGATCGACGCCGATGGGCGGCCGCACCCGGTGCATCGTTGAGCACCCGCTGTGCCGTGACGTTATCGCCGGCGCTGCGCCGCGGGCCGGTTGACGCCTTCCCGCCCGGCGGCCACTTTCGGCGCCCGTGACCGCGCCAGAACATTCCCGCGCCCAGACCACCGGGGCCCTCGCCGCCACCGGATCGTTTCTGCTCTGGGGCCTTTTCCCGATTTACTGGAAACAGCTGGAGGGCGTCCCGGCCCTCGAGCTCATCGCCCACCGGATCGTCTGGACCCTCTTCTTCCTGCTGGGGGTGCTCGCCTGGCAGCGGCGGTTCGGCGACCTGCGGCCGGCCTTCGAAACCCCGCAGCGCGTCGGCCTGAACCTGCTCAGCAGCCTGCTGCTGTCGGCCAACTGGACGGTCTATGTGTGGGCGGTGAACGCGGGACACGTGATCGAGACGAGCCTCGGCTATTTTCTCGTGCCCCTGGTCAACGTGGCCCTCGGCTTCCTGTTGTTGCACGAAAAGCTCCGCCGCCTGCAGTGGACCGCCATCGGCCTCGCCGGCGTCGGCGTCGGGGTGCTCCTGCTGCGCGTCGGCCACGTGCCGTGGATCGCTTTCGCGCTGGCCGGCACCTGGTCCGGGTACGGATTGCTGAAGAAGCGGTCCGCGCTCGGTCCCATTGCCGGCCTGACGATGGAGACACTCCTGCTCTTCCCGGTCGCCGTCGCGCTGCTGCTTTGGTGGCATCACATCGGCACGGGTGCCCTGGGCCGGGTGGACGGGCGCATGCACGTCTTCATCCTGGCCGCGGGCGTCGTCACAGCGGTGCCCTTGGTACTCTTCGCCCACGGGGCGCAGCGGATCCGGCTCACCACCCTCGGGCTCCTGCAATACCTCGCCCCGACCGTGCAGTTCTTGATCGGGCTTTTCGTCTATCGGGAACCGTTCGATGCCGCGCGCCTCCAAGCCTTCGCCCTGATCTGGGCCGGCTTGGTCCTCTATTCCGCGGACGGGCTTTGGGCGCAGCGCCACCGGCTGAAAAGTTGAGCTTCCGCCCGGCGCCCGGTACTGCCACTGTGGCGGCGCATGAAAACGCTTCTTCGCCGCCTGCTTCCGTCGTTCTGCTTCCTCGCCGCCCTTGCCGGCCTGCCCGGCCAGGTGGCCGCGCCCGCAGCGCCGACACCCGCCGCGGTCGATGCCTCCGCCGCGACGCCGAAAACCGGCAACAAACGATTTTTCGAACTGCATGAGTCCTTTCTCAAACGGGCCAAGGAGGGACCGATCGGCGTGTTGTTTCTCGGCGATTCCATCACCGAGGGCTGGAACAAGGCCCCGCACATCTGGGAGCATTTCTTCGGCAAATATCAGCCGGCCAACTTCGGGATCAGCGGGGATCAAACCCAGCACGTCATCTGGCGCCTCGAAAATGGTGAACTCGACGGCATCTCGCCCAAGGTCGTCGTGCTGATGCTCGGCACCAACAACACCGGCCGGAATACCGGCGCGGAGATCGCCGCCGCCGACAGGAAAATTGTGGAGATGATCCGCACGCGCCTGCCCGACACAAAGGTGCTGCTCCTCGCCATCTTTCCCCGCGGGCCGCGCAAGGATTGGCAGGGCAAGGTCGAGGATGCCGTTGCGCGCATGGAGGTCATCCGCGCCGCCAATGCCGAGCTGGCCCGGCTCGACGACGGGAAATACGTCCGCTTTCTCGATCTCAATGCCCGGTTCCTCGCGGACGACGGCTCGATCCCGCACATCATCATGCCCGACCAGTTGCATCCCGACGCCGCCGGCTACGAGTTGTGGGCCGAGGCGATGCTGCCGCTGCTGGACCAGATGATGCAGTGAGCCGGGGGACTCGGCCCCCCGGCGTCGCCGCGGGTTCGGCGACGGCGACGCGCTTCGCGCCTATTCCTTGCCGAAGTCGATCAGCTCCATCTCGAAGACCAGCGTGGCGTCGCGCGGGATCACCGGGGCCCGGCCGCGCACGCCGTAGCCGAGTTCCGACGGCACGATGAGAATCCATTTCTCGCCCTTGTGCATTTTCTGTAACGCCTCTTCCCAACCGTCGACGAGGTTACCGCGGCCGATGCGGATGCGGAGCGGCTTGTCGGCACCGGCTTCATCGAAGACCGTCCCGTTGAGGAGCATGCCCTTGTAGGCGACGCTGACAAAATTGCCGGGCACCGGCATCGGTCCCTTCTGGTCTCCCGGCTGGACGACGACATACCGCAGGCCGGTGAAGGTGCGCTTCGCGTTCGGCCATTTCTTCTCGACGACCTCCAGGTCGTCCGGCGGCAGCTTCTCCCGCTGGGCGAGCAGCGGCGCGCCGCCCAAGCCAAGCAGAAAAATGAGGACGAAAAGCAGGCGACGGGGGCGTGAAATCATGGCTTTTTGGCGGGAGGAATGACCCGGAAGGTTAGCGGCGGCTCCGCGGTCGTCGAGGCTTGATCCGGCGCCGGGGCGGCGGGCTTGTCCGTCTTCACGGTGGGCACATTCGCGCTCTTGATCGGATCGGGCAGCGGTCCTTTCGCCGGGGCCGCTGGCGCGGCGACAATGGCCGGCAACGCGGCGAAGCCGCGCTCGAGAAGCTCGATGGCCTTCAGGTCGCGGGTGCGTCCCTTGTCGATCTCGCCGTGCGGTCCAAATGAGCCCATGATGACGGCGATCACGCGCCGGCCGTTCCGCTCGGCGGTGGCGCTCAGGCAATAGCCGGCGCCGACGGTGTAGCCGGTCTTAAGGCCGTCGACCCCGGCGACGCGACCGAGCAGCTTGTTGTGGTTGTCCATGCGCATGGGTTGGGCGCGCACGCCGGTGCCAAACTCGCGCTCCTTGATCGAAGTGTATTTGAGCACGTCGGTGTGCAACACGAGGTGGCGGCACAGCACGGCAAAGTCGCGCGGCGTGGTCAGGTCGCCGTCGCTGATGCGCCGGTTCGAGGGCGGCAGGCCGTGCGGCGTGCGAAAGGTGGTGTGCGTCATCCCGAGCTCGCGCGCCTTGGCGTTCATGAGCTCGACGAACGCCGGCACCGAGCCGGCGGCGGCGCGGGCCAGGGCGTGCGCGGCATCGTTCGCCGACTGGATCATCATGGCGTAGAGCAGTTCCTCCACGGGAAAGGTTTCGCGGGGATCGAGGAACACCTGCGTGCCGCCCATCTTGGCATCCTCCGGCATCACGCGGACCGGCGTGTCGAGCTTGAGGGTGCCGGCGGCGAGCTGGTCGTGCAGCACGGCGAAGGTCATGAGTTTCGCCATGCTCGCGGGGGGATTGGAAACGTCCGCGTTTTCCTCGTACAGCACCTTGCCGGTGGCGGCGTCGGTGACGATGAAACCGGCATAGGCCGAGCGGGCGCTCTTGACGACGGCGGAGGCGGAAACGAGGCCCAGGAAAAACAGGACGCAGGCAGTGAGGGAGCGGAAAAGGGTCATCGAGCCGCCAAGGGAGCGGTCCGCCCCGGGCCGCGCAACCAAAAATCCGCGGCGCGCCGGCTTGCGCGGGATAGGCGTGGCTGCTTGGCTCGCCGGCGCCATGGCCCTGCCGCAGGTCGTCATCCTCTGCCCCAAGGAATTCACGTTCAGCGATCCCGCTGCGACGGTGGAACGGGGCGTGCTCGACGGGGTCGCCGAGGTGCGGACGATTGCGATGGACTTCCATGACCCCCTCCCGGCTGAGGCCCTGGCGGCGGACGTGCTGTTGCTCTGGCATAACGTTCCGGTCGACGCGGGCGCCATCGCCAAGCTGGCGAAATGCCGCGCCCTGATCCGCAACGGCACGGGCTTTGACAGCGTCGACGCCGCCGCGGCCGCCGCCCGCGGCATCCCGGTCTGCAATGTGCCCGACTACGGCACGGAGGAGGTCGCCGACCACGCGCTGGCGCTCACGCTCGCCTTGTGCCGGCAGCTCTTTCCCCTCGACGCCGAGGCCAAGCGCCTCGGCTGGCAAATCAACGTTGCCGAAAAGATGCGCCGGCTGCGCGGGCGCGTCTTCGGCATCGTTGGCCTCGGGCGCATCGGCACCGCGACCGCCCTGCGGGCGAAGGCCTTTGGCTTCCGCGTGGTGTTCCACGACCCTTACCTGCCGATGGGCATCCACAAGGCGCTCGGCATCGAACGGGTCGCCACGCTCGACGAACTTCTCCGCGTGGCGGATGTCGTCTCCGTTCATTGCCCGCTCACGCCCGAAACCCGCGGCCTTATCGGGGCGAAGGAACTCGCGCGCATGCAGCCCACCGCGTTTCTCATCAACACCGCCCGCGGCGACATTGTCCAAAAGGCGCCGGTGCTCGCCGCCCTCCGCGAGGGCCGGCTGGCCGGCGCCGGACTCGACGTGGTGGAAAACGAACCCCTGCGCTCCACCGATGAGGCCGCCACCCCGAACCTGATCGTGACCTGCCATGCCGCGTTCTGCAGCCCCGAGGGGATGATCGAGATGCGGACGTCCTCGGCGAACATCGCCCGCGCCGCGTTGCGGGGCGAACCGGTCTGGAATCGCGTCAACTGACGCCGCTTCGCAACGCGGGATGCTGCGCGACCAAGGCCAGCGCTTGCCCCAGCAGGGTCCGGCCCGGCTCCATCCGGTGCCAGGGCGACGCGCCCGACGGATGCGGCAGCGGAATGCAATCGGCGGCGTGCCCACGATAGTTGATCGGAAAGCTCCGGCCGATCAGGTCCTGCAAGGGTGCGGGTGGCAGCAATTGCGTGATGGCGAGTTTGCCAACGGGCAGGACCAGCTGGGGCTGCAACAACTCGAATTCCGCCTCCAGCCAGCGGGAGCAGCGCGCGATCTCGGTGTCGTCGGGCACGCGGTCGCCGCCGCCCGGCTTCTTCCCCGGAAAGCAGCGGCACACCGCGGCAAAATAGACCCGATCCCGCACCTCCTCCTCGCTCCACCCGAGCGCACCGTGAAACCACTTGAAGAGGGTCTTGCCGGCCGTCCACGCAAACGGGCGCCCGAGCTTTGGCTCCTTGTCGCCGGGCGCTTGGCCGATCAACAGAATGCGACTCGCGACGGCTCGTCCCACGACGACCGGCCGCTGCATGCCCGGGCAGCGCGAGCAGCGTCGCAGGTGGGCGAGGTGGCGCAGGATCTCGGCGGAGGTGGCGGGCATCGGGTCGGGCGGAAGCGAATTTGTTTTCGCCAGTGGCATCACAGGGGATGACGTCGCGGGCAAGCCCGCACCGGCCGAATCGTGACCGAAAAATAAAAAGGCGGAGCCGCTTGGGCTCCGCCGTGAAAGGTTCGCGAAGGCGAACGCCGATGGATTAGTAACGGCCGCCGCCGCCACCACCACCGCCGCCGTAGCCGCCACGGCCGCCGCGACCGCCGCCGTAGCCACCACGGCCACCGCCGCCGCCGCCGAAACCACGGCCGCCGCCACCACCACCGTAACCGCCGCCGGCCGGACGCTCTTCCTTCGGGCGCGCCTCATTCACTTGGAGGGCGCGGCCGCCGAAATCGACGCCATTGGTCTTCTCGGCGGCGAGCTTGGCTTCTTCGGGGGTGCCCATGGTGACAAACGCGAAGCCGCGCGGGCGGCCCGTCATTTTGTCCATGGCGACGTAGGTGTCGGTGACAGAACCGTACTGCTCGAAATGGGAGCGGAGTTCGGCCTCGGTCGTGGTGAAGGGAAGATTCCCAACGTAGAGTTTGGAGTTGCTCATGTGATATTTCGTAGATCCTTCGCCAGCCTGCCAGTCCGTTCCCGATGCGGGTTTCGAAATCATCACTTGGGCTCCTGCCCAGCCAACGACTCACCAGATCCTGTCATCCTAACGCTATCTCTAACGAGGCGCGTAAGAACGCCGAGGCGACGCTGCGACGCAAGTGAAATCGAGCCGGCCCCGCGCCAACCGATTGCGGCAGCGATGGTTGCCTGCCGCGAGCCGGCGCTCAGATCTCGTACTTGGCCCGGATTTCCGCCGGGAGACGCGCCGGCCGGCCGGTCTCCGTCGACACCATGACGTAATCGAACCAGCCATCGCAGCTGAGCTTTCGCTCCGGCAATTGCTCGATCTGGTACTGCACCGTCACGCCGATCAGGGAGAATTTCTCAATCCAGGTGCGCACGACGAACCGATCGCCGAGCCCGAGCGGTCGCTTGAAGCTCATGTGCGCCGTCGCCATGAACCACCCGAAGCCCCGCCGCTGGAATTCGGACATCGGCATCTTGTAGCAGCGCTCCATCTGGTCGAACCGGGCCGCCAGCACATAATCCATATATCGGCTGCTGTGCACATGTTGGTACATGTCGATGTCGTCGGGACGCACCTGCATCTCCGTCTCGAATTTCGCATAAACCAGCTTGGCGTTGGCCTCAGGGGAATTCACAAGCGACTCGCTCACGGCGGGAGGGTGTTCCGGCGCGGGATGCGGCGCAAAGGAAAAGCTGGCGCCGCATGCAATCGCATCTCCGGCCGCGCGTTGGCGAGAACGGCGGTTTCCCTCGTCAATCTTAGCTTGAGCAGATATTTATTTGTTTTAAACGTTTGTTCATTCGCTCGAAATCAGCCAAAGTTAGGATTCTAATCTCTGCCGAAGCGCTATTTGCGGAGAAAGGCTTCCATGCGATTTCGATCCGGGAGGTGGCCACCAAGGCCGATGTCAACGTGGCAGGAGTGAACTATCACTACTATGATCTCGAGTCGCTGCTGAAGGAGATTCTCGTCCGCAGGCTGCGGACGGTGAACTCGATCCGGATGACCGCACTTGAAAAAGCCGAGGCTGACTCCGGCCTGCAGCCGACGGCTCTCGCGGAGGTGTTACGGATCATGGCGCGCCCGCTGCTGGTAACTGCAGGTGACCCGATGGAATACAACCGGTATTCGCGACGGCTCCTCGGCCGCCTGTTGGTCGAGCCGTTTCCGAATCGAAGCGAGATCCTCGCTCGCGAATTTGAACCGACCATGGCCCGCTTTGCCCAGGCGCTCCGACGTCACGCGCCCGGGCTGGCTCCCGCCGATTTCATGTGGCGCTTCAGCCTGATCGTGGGCGCGCTGCACCACTCTCTCGCGACGCTGCACGAGATGAAGGCACTCACGCGCGGTCTTTGCGCCGACAATGACTTCGAGACCGCGTTGGACGCGTTCGTTGCAGTCGGGGAGCGGACGCTAGGCGCCTGAAGTTCGCCGCCTCGGCCCTTTTCCACCGACCCAAGGAGAAAAGGAATGCAATCAGGCGTGGCGAAATAGCTTACGAGGCTGTGCCGTAAAGGCGCGCGGAGACGCTTGCGCTGGGGGGAAACTTGCTTCCTTTCACGGTGTCGCAGGAGCGCTGACCTCGCTCCGGCGAACGAAGAATTCGCGCAACTATTCCACGTCCCCGGACGTTATGGAACCAGGGCGCGAAATCTCCGCGCCAGCCCCGCAGCGACCCTGCGGAGAAAACACCAAGCCATGATATTTCCCGTGATTGTCCTCGCACTACTCTCCCTGCTCGTCGCCACCGACCCTGAGCGAGAGTGAAGTTACGTCGTCTTGGCCCCGGCAGTCACGACGCGCGGCGTCTGCGCCAGCTTGTCGCCGGGAAAAATCAGCCGGATTAAACCGCGGCTTGCGCGCCGCCGGGCCGGTCCCTTGTGTGCTGCCCCAATTCATAGTTTCGATCATCGTGCCTGCTCAAAAAAATATCTTTCGTCATATTTTCGGCTCCCTCTTCCAGTGGATCGATTCCGACTATTCGGTTGAATCGCCCGAGGCGATCCGCGCCCAGCCCGACGGCGTGAACCTGGTGCGCTGCATACCGTTCATCATCCTGCATCTGGGCTGCCTGGGTGTGATCTGGGTGGGTTGGAGCAAATTCGCCGCCGCGACCGCCGTGGTGCTCTACTTCGTCCGCATGTTTTTCGTGACCGGCATCTTTCACCGGTATTTTTCCCACAAGACGTACAGCACGACGCGGCTGGGCCAGTTCATCCTCGCCGTCTGCACCGGCACCACGGTCCAGCGCGGCGCCCTGTGGTGGGCCTACCATCACCGGCATCATCACCAGCATTCCGATGAGCCGGAGGACGCCCATTCGCCCCACGTGCACGGCTTCTGGTGGTCCCATATCGGCTGGATCACGAGCCGGCGGAACTTTCCCACGGATTATTCCAAGGTGAAGGACCTCGCGAAGTATCCCGAGCTCGTCTGGCTGAACCGGTTTGACGTGGTCGTCCCCGTGCTGTTCGCCACGGGGTTGTACCTGCTTGGCCGCGTGCTCGAGGTGACGGCTCCGGGCCTGCACACCACCGGCGCCCAATTGCTCGTCTGGGGTTTCTTTATCAGCACCACCGCGCTGTTCCACGGCACGGCGTCGATCAACTCTTTCACGCACCTGTGGGGCCGCCGGCGTTTCAACACTTCGGACGATTCCCGCAACAGCCTGATTCTCGCCCTGGTTTGCCTCGGCGAAGGCTGGCACAACAACCATCACCGCTACCAATCGGCCACGCGCAACGGCTTTTATTGGTGGGAGGTCGATCCGACCTACTACGTTCTGAAGGTGATCTCGTGGACCGGCTTCATTTGGGGCCTCAAGCCCGTCCCGCAATCGATCTACGATGAAGCTGAACGCAGCGCCCACCAGGATTCGGTCGCCCGCTTCTCGATGTCGTCGGTCCAGCACGAGATCAATACGCTGAAGAAGGTCGTCCCGACCGCCGCCGCCATCGCGATCGCCACGGTGCGCGCGCCGCACGCGGCCGAGCAGCTCAAGAAGGCCGAGGGCCCCGAGGTGCACAAGGACGTCAGCGAGCTCGTCGAGTCTGCCCGATCGGCCGTTCCGGCGGCCGGCGCGGCCTCACGCGCGGACGACCAGCCGACAACGGCTCAGTAGTTCGGCCAGATTCCCGGTGTCACGAATTCGACGGCGTGTCCGTCGGGGTCCCGGAAATACAGGCTGCGGCCGCCGCGCTCCCAGCGGGTTTCGCTCTCGATGACGATGCCGGCCGCGCGCAGGCGCGCCAGCCAGGCCTCGTAGCTCGCCGCCGCAATCGCGAAGCCGATATGATACGGACCCGTGCCATTGTGCGGCGGAATGATTCCGCCGGGCACCGCCGTGGGCGTGAGGGTCGCGCCCCGCTTGAAGAGCAGCAGCACCTGTGCGCCCACGCGGAAAGTCTGGAAGCGGGCCGCATCGCCCGTCATCGGCTCGAGGCCGAGGACGTCGCGGTAGAAGGCGACGGCCCGCGGCAGGTCGTCGGTGTACAGGATTGATTCGACGATTCCGTCGAGGCGGGGCGCGACATCCATGATGCCAGCGTGGCGCAGAACCGGGCGTTTCGCAAACGCGCCCGGCTCACACGAGGACGAGGGCGATCGCCGCCACCATCAGGCCGGCCCCGATGAAGCGGAGGCGCAGCACGGCGCCGCCGAGGTGCTGCTCTTCGCTGGCGAACCAGTGGCCGATCGCCCAGACGAGAACGACGCTGAACAGTCCGCGGGCGCTGTAGATGATGTTCACCACGGTCGCGCTGCCGACGAGGACGAGGGCCAGCACCACGCCGGCGTTGTTCACGGCCAGCAGCAGCGCGCCGGTCCCCACCCAGCGCCACGCGGCGAGGTCCAGCTCGCGCAACGGCGCCTTGAACAGCGGCACGAAAGCCACCGAGAGCAGGCCCACCATCAGGAACATCGGCGGCAGGAAGCTGGCCAGGCCCCAGATCGGGAGCCACTTTTGGAGCAGCACGTCGCCCAGACCGAACGAAGTCGCGCTGCAGAACGCCAGGAAGGCCGTCTCGCCGACATTCCGGCGGCGCGCGCCGTCGCCGCCGTGGAGGAGGGCGATCGCCAGCGTGCTGAGTGCCGCCGCAATCCACCAGCGCAGGGGCACCGACCCGACCCGCAGCAGGCTGCTGAAGAGGGCGACCAGGACGACCTTCGCCCCCATCACGGGTGTGGTCACCGACACGTCGCCGCGGTTGAGCGCAAGAAAAGTGAACGCCTGCCCGCCAAAAAAGAGCAGGGCGGTCGCGGCCGGCCGCGCGTAGTCCGCCGCCTGGGCGAAGGCGTGGCCGCGCGCAAACCAGACCGGCACGAAGAGCAGCACGATCGCCCAGTTCGACACAAAATTGGTCCGCCACACCCCGACGCCAAAGGCCGCGGCGCGTTTGATCGCGAGGGCGGCGACAACATACAGCAACGCGCAGGCCAGCGGCAGGAGCAGGCTCGGTTGGAAAGGCATGGGGGAAACACAAAAAAGCCGGACCCGAGGGCCCGGCTTCAATCAAAATCGCGGCGCCGCGCTCAGGACTTGCCGAGCGCCTGCCGGACAACCTTCTCGTATTCCTCGTGCGGCACCGCGCCGGTCTTCGCATTCACGATCCGCCCGGCCCGGTCGATCAGAAACGTCGTCGGGATCGCGTCGATGTTGCCGAAGGCCGCGACGGCGTTCTCGTCGGCCATGACAATCGTGTAGTTCATCCCGTGCGCCTCGGCGAACTTCTGCACAGCCTCCGGACTCTTCTGGTCGACAGACATGCCGACGATCACGAGGCCATCGGCCCCGTATTTCTTCTGGAGTTCGACGTAGCCGGGAATCTCGGACACGCACGGGCCGCACCAGGTCGCCCAGAAATCGACCACCACGACCTTGCCCTTGAATTGGGCGGAACTGACGTCCTGGCCGTGGAGGTCCTTGAGCTTCCAGGCCGGCGCTTCGCGGCCCACGAGCGGGTTCTCCTGCGCTTGCAGGCGGTTGCCCGGGAAAAGGGCGGCGCCAGCGGCCAGCACCAGGGCCGCGCCCAAGACCGATAAAACACGTGAGCGGTTGGTTAAGGACATGCCTTTTAGGAGGCCCGAGATGCTTCGCTTGTTCCCAAAAAGGCGATCGGACTCAGGCGCCGTTGACGGGGCCGGTCGGGTCGACGCTCAGGATATCGATGAACTTCTTCATCGCCGGCGTCAGCACCCGGCCCTTGCGATGCAGGATCGCCAGCGGACGGGTGAACTCCTTTCCCTTGAAGCTGATCGTGACCAGCGTGCCCTGCTGGACCTCCTGCGTCACCGTGGCTTGCGGCACGATGGCGACGCCATGGTCGATTTCGACGGCCCGCTTCACCGTCTCGATGTTGTCGAATTCCATCACCGGCGTGATCTCGAGCTTGAAGTCGCGAAATATCTGGTCGACGGCCTTACGGGTCGGAATGTCGGGATCGAAGCCGATGAACTTGTGGTCGGCCAGCGCCTTCATGTCGACGTCGACGGCCTTCGCCAGCGGATGGTTGGGGTGCGCGATGAGCACCAGCCGGTCGTTGCGGAACGGGATCGTCTCGATCTGCCGGACCTTCTGCGGAAAGGCGACCAGCCCGAAATCGACCGAGTTGTGGAGGATGTCCTCGTACACCAGGTTCGAGCGCCGGTATTCAACCCGGACATTCACCGATGGGTAATCGTGGAGGAACTTCTTGATGTAGGGCGGCAGTTCGTGGAGCCCGATCGAGTAGATCGTCGAGATGCGGATGGTCCCGCTGATCACCTTCTTCATCTCCTGCAGCTCGCTTTCGAGCTTCTCATAAACGTGCAGGATTTCCTTCGCCGCCTCGTAGATCCGCTGGCCTTCGCGCGTGAGGTTGAATTGTTTCTGGCTCCGGTCCACCATCAGGGCCTTGAAATTACGCTCCATCGAACGCGCCTGCTGGCTCACGGCGGATTGGGTGATTCCGTTCAGTTTTGCGGCCTTCGAAAAGCTCTTTGTCTCGACCAAGTCGGCAAAGATCTTGAAGTTTTCTATTTGCATGCGTTCTGGTGGCTTCACGCACCATAACAATTCCTAATTGGCACGCCATCCCAAAAAAACCTTGGCCATCTTCATCGATTACAATGCGTTCCACGAGAGGGCTGAGGCGCTCCGCCTCAGGCTGGCGGAGCTCTGCCGGGCGGCGGGTCGCGATCCCGCAGAAGTAAACCTACTGCCCATTACGAAGACCCATCCCCCGGAGGCGGCCGTTTACGTCCATCGTTATGGCTTGAGGGCGGTGGGGGAAAATCGCGTGCAGGAAGCGGTGGCGAAGCGGGCGGCCGCCGGCCTGCCGGACTTGCGCTGGGAGCTCGTTGGCCACCTGCAATCGAACAAGGCGAAACTGGCGGCGCAGCAATTTGACCGCGTCCAAAGCGTGGACAGCGAAAAGCTGCTCCGCGCGCTGGATGCCGCCGCCCGTGAAGCCGGGCGCAGACTTCCCGTCCTGCTCCAAATCAATGCCGGCAACGATCCCGCGAAATTTGGCGCCGAGCCCGCCGCCGCGGCCCGGCTCCTGGAGACCGCCCTCACCCTGCCCCACCTGCAAGTAGACGGGCTGATGACGATCGCCCCGCTGGCGGACGACCCCACGGTTGTCCGGCGAACGTTCGCCCGCCTGCGCGAGTTGCGCGATGCCTTGTCCGTACGCGGCGGCCTGCCGCTGCGCGAATTGTCGATGGGCATGAGCGGCGATCTCGCGGCGGCGATCGCCGAGGGTAGTACGTTGGTCCGCGTGGGCACCGCCCTGTTCGGCGCGCGCCCTTAGTTTTCAAAGTTCCAGCAAAATCCATCGGCGGGGAAAAACTTTCCCCGTTGCGCTGGGGAAGAAACCACCTTGGCTCCTGCGCCGTGGAAGCGAAGCCGTTCACGTCCCAAGAGCGCCAGGCGCTGGCCGCGCTGCTCGACGACGCTTCGCCCGCGGTGCACCAGGCCTTGCTGGCGGAGTTCGCGCGGCGCGGCGCCGTCAGCGTCGAGTTCCTGCGCGAGCTCGCGCGCCAGCCGAACCGGGTTCTCGCCCTCCACGCCGCGCGCTTCCTGCGCGCATTGAACCTTTCCGACCCGGTCGGCGAGTTCCGGCAATTCATCCAGTCGCTCAATTATGAGCTCGAGTCGGGCGCCCTGCTGCTGAGCCGCACGGTGAACGCCGACCTGGACGTCGGCGCCTGCTGCGCGCAGCTCGATGCGCTGGCGGCGCGCTGTCGCGAGCTGATCGCCGAGCCCGCGAGCACCCGGGAAAAATGCCGGCTGATCAATCGCGTCCTGTTTCACGAGTTCGGCCTGCACGCGAACGTCGACGACGCCACGGATCCGCTGAACAGCTTTCTCGACCAGGTCATCGCCCGCCGCAAGGGGGTGCCGCTTTCGCTTTCGATCGTGTACCTGCTGGTGTCCGAGCGGCTGGGCCTGCAACTGGAGGCCGTCGCGCTGCCCGGGCATTTCCTGGTCGGCTGTTACGACGAGGGCACGCCGTTCTTCATCGACCCCTTCAATGCGGGCGCGTTCCTGACCGCCGGCGACGTGCTCCTCCAGCTTCGGCGGACCGACAGCCATGCCTCGGTCGGCGATCTCGCGCCCGCGCCGGTGCGCGAGGTGCTGTGCCGGTGCTGCCGCAATCTCGTCCTGCACTACGCGGCGGCGAACCAGCCGGTCAACGCCTCGCTGTTCGCCGACTTTGTGGCCGAGTTTGAGGCGACGCACGAGCGCCACGCGCAGTCCTGAGGTCGGGTCGCGCCGCCACGGCGCCGCCCGCAAATCGGGCTCGTTCTCACCCGCAATCTGGGCTTTGCTGCCGCCGCCCATGAGCGCCGCCGCCGACCCCGTACACCACCTCGCCGAACTCCCGGCCTGGTCGTTCGCCGGCACCGCGCTGGCCGTGCTGGGGCGGCCCGTCGCGCACTCGCTCAGTCCGATGATTCATCATGCCGCCCTGGCGGCGATGGCTGGGGCCGATTCTCGTTTCGCCTCGTGGCGGTATTTCAAGTTCGAGGTCGACCCGGCGGAGCTGCCCCAAGCCCTGGTCCGTCTCCATCGCGCCGGCTTTCTGGGGCTCAACCTGACCGTGCCGCACAAGGCCGTGGCCGTGGCTTGCCTCGCGGCGACCGATGACTTCGTGCGGGCGGCCGGCGCGGCGAACACGCTGATCCGCACGCCCGACGGTTGGCGCGGGGCCAACACCGACGGCGCCGGGCTGGCCGCCGCCCTGCACCAGGAATTCGGCCTCGAGCTTGCGGGCGCCGATGTGCTGCTCCTCGGCGCCGGCGGGGCGGCGCGGGCGGCCGCCGTCGAGTGCCTGCAGCGCGGCTGCCGGTCATTATGGATCGGCAATCGCAGTGCGGAGAACCTCGCCGCGCTGATCCGGATCCTGCGGCCCCGAACCCACCGGATTCCGCTGCACGGGTTCGACCTGGCGAGCCCGCCGGCCGGCCTGCCGGTCGGTGCCCTGGTTCTCAACGCCACTTCCCTCGGCCTTAAGCCCGGCGACGACTCCCCAATCGATCTCGCCAAAATTCCGCGGCCGGCGATGGTTTACGACATGATCTATCGACCGCCCCAGACGGCGCTCCTGCGCCAGGCTGCCGCGCTGGGCCTGCGGCATGCGAACGGGCTGTCGATGCTGGTGCACCAGGGCGCGCTCGCGCTCGAGCTGTGGACAGGCGCCGCGGTGCCGGTGGCGGAAATGCAGCGCGCGGCCCTGGCCGCCGGTTGACCCATGGACGCTTTCCCCGAAGTCGCTCACCAGGTGCCGTGGTTATATCCGCTGTTCGCCGCGCTGTTCGGGGCGTGCATCGGCAGCTTTCTCAACGTCTGCATCTATCGGATCCCCAAGGGCGAGTCCGTGGTACGCCCGGGCTCGCATTGCGCCTGCGGCCGGCCGATCGCGTGGTACGACAACATCCCCGTGGCCAGCTGGCTGATTCTGCGCGGACGCGCCCGGTGTTGCGGGCGGCCGTTCAGTATCCGGTATCCGGCGATCGAACTGGCCACCGCGCTGCTGTTCCTCGCCTGCTGGCTGCTGTTCCCGGCCGGCAAGGCGGCGGCCGGGGCCGTTCTGTGCGCCATCGTGATCTGCGCCTTCTTTATCGATCATGACCACATGATCATCCCCGACGTGTTCACCCTCGGCGGCGCCGCCGTCGGGCTGTTGCTGTCACTCCTGCTGCCGTCGCTGCATGGGCAGGAGCACCCGCTTTTCGTCGTCGCCAGCCTCCGTTCCGGCGTCGACGGCGTGCTCGGGCTTTTCGTCGGCTCCGCCTTGGTGCTGTGGATTGCGCTGTTTGCGGAGGTGCTGCTCAAGAAGGAGGCGATGGGCTTCGGCGACGTGAAGTTCCTGGGCGCTCTGGGTACCTTCGTCGGATGGAAAGGCGCGGTGTTCGGGATGTTTGGCGGCGCGATGCTCGGGTGCCTGTGGCTGGTGGTGGCCCTGCTGTGGCAGAAGGCGACCGGCCGGACCGCCGGCCTGCGCGCGGAGACTCCCGAGGGCCAGCCCGCCGACCTGGGATTCGGGGTGCACGTTCCATTCGGGCCCATGCTCGGCGTGGCCGCGTTGCTCTATTTCTTCGTGCTGCACCGGTGGGTGGACGAATATTTCGCCAGCCTGGCCCTGCTGCTCTAGGGAATCTCCGGCGGCTTGAATTCCGGCGGCACCGCACCGCTCCGCCCCTGGACGACGAGGCTGAGCAGGTAAGCCAGCGCCTCCTCGCGCGACTGCTTGCGCTCGCCGGCGAGTTGTTCGGCTCGCTTCAGCAGCTGGCGCGCCATGACTTCGGCCTGCGCCGGCGGCGCCCCGAGGCGGGTGCACACCGCCGTCAACTGTTCAAGTTCCGACACGGCTGATGATCGTGAGGTCCTCGTCGGCGTCCGGTCCCGCGGCCAATCCGCCGCGCTCATCGAGAGGGACGAGCGAGAGCATGGCCATCGCCACGAATTTTCCCGGGGCCGCAGCCGCCGACCGAATCTCGCCAACTTTCCGTCGCCGCTGGAAAAGCGGGGTTCCCGACGGCGGCGCGTCCCCCGTCCCCGTCACCACGAAGAGCCGGCGACGCACTTGTCCCAAGTTCTTCAATCGCGACATCACCTCCTGGCCGAGATAACAACCCTTCGTGTACGAAATCGCGGCGTCCTGAAGGCTGCCTTCGTTCGGAAGATCTCCTTCGCCGAGATCCTGCGGCACGCTGGGTACCTGAGCCGAGATGCGCTCAAATGCCACTTCCGCCGGCGTCGCTTCAACGCAACCGGCGGCGCACAAGCGTTCCGTCAGCGCGTGGCATGCCGCGGCCGGCCCGATGATCTCAAAATTCTCCCCGGTGGAGCGCCGTCCGCGAAAGACCAACAGGTCGCCCGATCGACCGAACACTCCCGCTCCCGGCGCCGCCCCGATCAACGGCGCCAGCGAATCGGACGCCCCCGGCCCAAACACCGCAAGGCCGGCTGTGGCACCGGTCTCGTCCTCGATCGAGACGTCGTCCGCCACAATGTAATCGGTGAGCCGACGGGCGATTGCTGCAGCCGGGCAGTTTGGGCTGACCAAGAACCAGGCGTTGGCTCGCTGCTTGAGGGCGTACGCATCGGCCATCACCTTGCCCTTCTGACTCAAGAACAGCCCGTACATCGCGGCACCCGGCGCTTGCCGCAGATCGTTGGTGAACTGACCCTGCAGAAAGGCATCCGCATCGTCCCCGGCAACCGCCAAAACCGCCCCCGGGCTATTGGGAAAGATTTTCGTGTTACCGCTCATTTATTGTCACAATTTTCACCCTAACCTACGTAAGCGCAAGGTTTAGACACAGGATTTGAAAATCTTATGTTCTTCGGGTTGACGAATCCTTGGAACTGGGTAGCTCTATGGAAGTCCAATTTATCACTTCTCCCGCCTAGCGGGAGTTTTGGGGTAACTAAGAAAGCAATGGCCGGTCGCTTAGGGGTAGGCGACCGGCCTTTTCTTTGCCCGGATTTTAGCACGCAGCAAGAACTTGCTCAGGCGGGAACGGCCGGAACAAGCTGGTCTCTCCATGTTAAGAACTTCCGACATCAATGTCGTTGAGACACGCGCGCTGCCTTCTCCCGCCGCCTTGTTGGCGGAACTCCCCAAGTCCGAGCAGCAGGCGGAATTCGTCTCCCGGAGTCGCCGCGAAATCCATCGCCTGATCTTCACCGACGACAAGCGGTTTCTGCTGATCCTCGGGCCTTGCTCGATCCACGACCTCGACGCCGGCCGCGACTACGCCCGCCGCCTGGCCGCGCTCGCCGCGTCCGTGAGCGACCGAATCATGGTCGTCATGCGCGTGTATTTTGAGAAACCGCGCACCACGGTCGGATGGAAAGGCCTGATCATGGACCCGCACCTGGATGGCTCGCACGACATCGCCGCAGGCCTCCGCCTCGCGCGTGGGTTCCTGCGGGATGTCCTCGACCTTGGGATCCCCACCGCCACCGAACTCCTCGATCCGATCACCCCGCAATACATCGCCGACCTGATCTGCTGGTCGGCCATCGGCGCCCGCACCGCCGAATCCCAAACTCATCGCCAGATGGCGTCGGGCCTGTCGATGCCGCTGGGTTTCAAGAACGGGACCGACGGCTCCATCGGCACCGCGATCAACGCGATCAAGGCCGCCGCGCAGCCGCATACGTTTCTCGGCATCAACCTCGAGGGTTCCGCTTCCGCCATCGTGACCCGCGGGAATCCCGATTGCCACGTGGTGCTGCGGGGCGGCACGGCCGGCCCGAATTACTCCGAGTCGCATATCGCGCAGACCGAAGGCCTCCTGCGCCAGGCCGGCTTGCCGGTCTCGATCCTGGTGGACTGCTCGCACGACAACTCGGCCAAGCAGCCCGAACGCCAGCCCGAGGTGCTCCGCGCCCTGTTGCGCCAGGTCGCCGCGGGCAACAGCTCGATCATGGGGTCCATGATCGAAAGTAATCTCGGTGGCGGCAGCCAGCCCTTCCCCGTGCCCAAGGATCGCCTGCGCTACGGCGTTTCCATCACCGACGCCTGCATCGACTGGGCCACGACGGAAGCGCTGGTTAAGGAACTTCATGGCGCCCTCGCGCCCCGGTTCGGCTGATTCGGCCGCCTAATACCCCGCGCAACACGGCAAAAAAATACCGCCCAAAGGGATTTCTGCCGTGCGAATCCGCCTTCTTAGACCCAAGTATTTCGTCCCATGAATCCTCCCATCCGTGTCGCAATCACCGGTGCCGCCGGCCAGATCGGCTACTCCCTGCTGTTCCGCATCGCCTCCGGCGCGATGTTCGGCCCCAACCAGCCGGTCATCCTGCAGTTGATCGAAGCCCCGATCGAGAAGGCGCTCAAGGCGCTGGAAGGCGTCGCGATGGAACTCGACGACTGCGCCTTCCCCTTGCTGAAGGGCATCGTCCAGACCTCGGACCCGGCGATCGGCTTCAAGGATGCCAACTGGTGCCTGCTCGTCGGCGCCAAACCCCGCGGTCCCGGCATGGAGCGCGCCGACCTGCTGAAGGACAACGGCCGGATCTTCATCGCGCAAGGGCAGGTCATCGACGCGGTGGCTGCGGCGGACGCGCGCGTCGCCGTCGTCGGCAATCCAGCCAACACCAACTGCATGATCGCCGCCTCGCAGGCCAAGCGCCTGCCGGCCGAGCGGTTCACCGCCATGGTGCGCCTCGACCAGAACCGCGCCCAGAGCCAGCTCGCCCAGAAGGCCGGCGTCGATCTTAACGCCGTCCAGAACATCTTCATCTACGGCAACCACAGCCCGACGATGTTCCCGGCGTTTGCCCACGCCACGATCAATGGCAAACCCGTGCCCGCGGTCATCGCCGATGCCGCCTGGCTTCAGGGCCCCTTCTGCGAAACCGTCGGCAAACGCGGCGCCGCCATCATCGCCGCGCGGGGAGCGTCCTCCGCCGCCTCGGCCGCGAATGCGCTCGTCGACCATGTCCGCTCCCTCGTCACGCCCGGCGCCGTGCACTCCGTCGCGGTGAAGTCCAACGGCCACTACGGCTTCGATCCCCAGGTCTGGGCCGGCATGCCGGTTCGCACCACCTCCGCGGGCAGCTACGAGGTCATCACCAGTTATGCCATGGACGATTTCGCCCGGTCGAAGCTGGCCGCCACGAACAAGGAGCTGGTCGAGGAGCGGGCGTTTGTCGCCGACATGATCAAGTGACGGGCCGCCGGGCGCCCCGGGCCAAGCCTGGCCAAACACTCGCGGCGGTCCGTCCTGGACCGCCGCTTTTCGTTCGCCCCAAAGAATGGTCGGACCGGGATCACGCCGCCGCCACGGCCGGCGCCGGCTTCGTCCCGATCTTTTTGTAGAGGCTGATCAGCCCCATCACGATCAGGACCGGGATCCAGATCGGCGAGAGTACGAGCGCGACGGCGATGCCGACGAGCAGGAGCAGAGCCACCAGCGTGAGCCCGACGGCGCCGAGGACGCCCGCCAGGATGATCCCAACGAATGCGCCCACGAGAATCACGGGCAGGAACTTCAGCGCCAGCAGGCACGCCACCACCACGAGAAAGATCTTGAGGAAAGTATTCATGCCTCATTAACACCCGGCCGCGGGAAAAAGTTGCGCGAGGCCGCAACTCCTTGTTCAACAGCCGCGCTTGCCCGCCCCCGCCTCCATCCCGGTCGTCTGCGCGCTGATCGAATCCGGCGGCCGGATTCTCCTCGCGCGCCGGCCGGCGCACAAGCACCTGCCCCTCAAGTGGGAATTCCCCGGCGGCAAGGTGGAGCCCGGCGAGGAGCCCGCGGCCGCGATCGTCCGCGAGATCCGCGAGGAACTCGGCTGCGGGATCGTCATCCAACACGCGCTCCCGCGCTTCAAACATGACTACACCCGGGTGGTGATCGAGATGATCCCGTTCGTCTGCGCGCTGGCCGCGGGTTCGCCGGCACCGCATCCCCATGAGCACGTCGCGCTCGAATGGGTCGAGCCCAACCGGCTGCTGGAATTTGACCTCGCGCCCGCCGATGTGCCGGCGGTGGACGCCTATCGCGAGGCGCGGCGGCGCTGATTCGGAAGGGAACGGACGTGCCGGTCAGGGCGTCATGAACACCTGCACGGAGTAAAGTGCGTCGAGTCCCGAAAACTCGCGGCGCCAGCACGCGCTGCAGCCCAGATAATGCAGTTGGGGATTGAGGATGTTGGCTCGGTGTTCCGGAGAATTCATCCATTGGCGCACCACCACCGCCGCAAAGGCGCCGTAGTCCAACGGCACCAGCGGCCGGCCGCTCTTCGCATCGAAAAACCGCCGGCCCGCCCCGTTGCCCTCGAAACGCAGCTCCTCGCCCAGGCCGGTCGCGTCGAGCGTCGGCGTGAGGGCGATGTTCTCTGCGACCATGGCATACTCGAGTCCCACCGAGTGCACCCGGTCGGCGACATCGCCCAAGCCCGGGAGGGGATTATGATGATCGACTCCCGGCAGCACGGCGCCGATCCCCGCCTGCAGGTCCGCCGCCTCGTCGAGTTTTCTCATCGGTCGAAACGCCGGCAGGCCCGCCTCGCGCCGCACCCGGTTCGTCTCGTGAAAGATCGCCGCCGCCATCAAGGCCGCATCATAGGTGGGAAGCGTCAGCGGCGCCCGCAAACCTTTGATGCGGCTGAACGCCCGGTCGGACAGCTCCTGGCCGCGCCCCGGCGGTACCGCATGCGCCGCGGGCGCGAGCACCGCGACAAGAGCGATGAACATGAAGAGACGCATGCGAGCCGGCGAGAGCCGAGCACCGAAGAAATCCCTCCGCCGCTGTTTGTCTAGACGATCCCGCGTTCGACCCACTGATGCTCGCCGGCGACGACCTGCTGCGCCAGGTCGTACCCGTGCTGGTCGGCGTTGCGCGCGATGGCGGTGAAATTCTGCCGGATGCGCATCATGGCCTGGGCGTGGAAATCGTCCATCAGCATGAAGACCCTGGCCTCCGCCTCGTTTTCGCGCAGCAGCTTCTGCGCGAACACGGCCGCGGCGGCGATGGCGAAGAGATCGGCGCCGATGTCGGCGATGCGCCCGAGCAGCACCTGGCGCTTCTCCAGTTTCGGCCCGAACTTCACCATCTGGTGGAACAGCGTCCGTGCCAGCTTGCGGCTGAGGCGCGCGACTTCGCCGAGGTACGCGCCGAGGTGCGGGTGCATCTCCGCGGGGGCGCGGCCGCCGAACGGCAGCCATTGCTTCGGATACCACCAGAGGTAGAACCCTGCCGCCTTGAGCGCGCTGGCCAGGCGTTCGCTCCATGGTCGCTCGGAGTTCAGCGCGATGCCGGCGACCTTCAGGTGCGGATCCAGCGCCTCCCGCATGATGAAGAGCCGCATGATCTCGGACGAGCCCTCGAAGATCATCGAGACGCGGTTGTCGCGCATCATGCGCTCGACCGGGTACGGCTTCTCGCCCCGCGCCAGGAGTGACTGCACCGTCTCGTAACCGCGGCCGCCGCGGAGCTGCATCAGGTCGTCGAGGCACTGCCACGCCTTCTCCGTGCCCCAGAGCTTGCACATCGACGCTTCGAGCCGGATGTCGGCGTGCTTGTCGCGATCCACGATGCCCGAGGTGGTGAGGAGCATCGCCTCCATGGCGAAGGTGTGCGCGGCGATCCGGCGGATCTTCTCCGCCACCGCCGCGTGCTGCCCGATCGGCACACCCCACTGGACGCGATCGCGCCCCCATTCGCGGGCGATCTGCACCGCGCGCTTGCTCACGCCGATCGACGACGCCGGAATCGACAGCCGGCCCGAGTTCAGCGTGCTCAGCGCGACCTTCAGGCCGCGGCCGACGCCGCCCACCACCTGGTCCTTCGGCACGCGGACGTTGGTGAAGCGGATCACGCCGTTGTAGAGCGCGTTCAGACCCATGAACCGGCACCGGTGCACCACCGTGATGCCCGGCGATTTTGCCTCGACCACAAACGTCGTGATCTGGGTGCGGGGCTTGCCGTCGACGATCTTGGGCGGCGTCTTGGCCGCCACGATCAACAGCCCGGCTTCCGTGCCGTTCGAACACCACAGTTTCTCGCCGTTGAGAATGTAGTCGTCGCCGTCCGGCCTGGCCTCGGTCGTGAGCCGCGCCGGGTCCGAGCCGACGCCGGGTTCCGTCAGGGCGAACGCCGACAGTTCGCCGCCCGCGACGCGGGGCAGGAATTTCCGCTTCTGCTCCTCGCTGCCAAACAGGAGCAGCGGCTGCGGCACGCCGATCGACTGGTGCACCGACAGGTGCGCGAAGGTGTTCCCGCAGTGGCTCGCGACCAGCAGGCAGGCGCGGCAATAGGTGGTCTGGGAGAAGCCGAGCCCGCCGTATTCCCGCGGGATCTTGATGCCATAGGCGCCGATCTGCACGAACGCCTGCCGCACCTCCGGCGGAATCTCGCCCGTCCGGTCGATCAGGTCGGCGTCGACCTTCTCCCGCAGCACGGTCGCGAGATCGGCCAGGAATTTCTCGGCGCGCGGCTTTTCGTCGGGCGCGAGGGCGGGAATGGGATGCAGCTTCTCGGGGGTCCAGCGCCCCATGAAGAGGTTGGCGACAAAGCTGGGATCGTCGTGCGACTCCCGTGCGGCCTCCGTGACCTGCAGCGCAGCGCGCTGACCGGCATTCATCTTCGACATGTCGATGACGGACTTATCCTCATCGGGCTTCACGGGCGGGGGCGAAACAGGGGTGGGCATGGGGGCGGGACGGTGCCTCGGGGGCGGCGCGTCGGTTGGTTTCCCGCCATTATCGCATGATTGGCGGCGGGGTCAACGAACGCACCCGCCGCTGCAGGCGTTTCAGCCTTAGGGAGTAGTGGGCGCGGCGGCGGCGCCGCTTGCATTCCCCGCCGGGTGTGGCACCTTGGTCGGCTCGGTTCTTTGACGGTGCGTTCGCCAGTTGATCACTCAGTTCGTCTTTCTTGGTACTTGGTACTTTTCACTTGGTACTACGTCCCGGGGGTGTTCCGGATTCGACCCTTGGTTGGAGCGCGCAGCTGCCTGTCGAGAGCGAAGGACTCTCGCTAATCCCCCTTCAAAACAAACAAACGGCACATACGAAGAAATGCCCCTGGCTGCTTAATGTAGCCACGTTTCCACCCTGACTCCTGCTAGGGACTGGGAACGTCGACAGCAGGAATAGCGGTGATGGCCGTCGTGACATCACCGCCGTATCTTCAACCACGGCTGGCCAAAGGAGGAGCGCGCGTCATCGCGCCCCGGAGGCGAGATCCAATCAGACGCTATGCAGGTAGATGCGGCGCGTGAAGGCCAGGGACACAGGGGTTCAACTCCCCTCACCTCCACCATTTCAGCGCAGCTGCATCACCTGCGCGCCGGCGGCGAGGAAGGCACCCGAGCCGTATTCCTGCCAAGTCGTCGCATCGTAGGCGTCGGGGGCGAAACCGATCGGCTGCACCCAGCCCAGCCGGCCGTCGCCGTCGATGCTCGCCAGCAACGCCGCCCAGACCTTGTCCACCACCGGCCGGTATTCGGCCGCCGGCAGCAGGCCGCGGTTGATGCCCCACGCGAGCGCGTAGCAGAAAAACGCGCTGCCGCTCGCCTCGCCGTGCGGTCCCGCGGGCTGCAGCAGGTTGGGATGCCACAGGCCGTCGGCCGGCTGCAACCCCGCCAGTCGCGCCGCCATCGCCTGATACAGGGCGACGTAGCGTCCGCGCGTGGGAAATTCCGCCGGCAGGGCATCCAACAGCCGCGCCAGCCCGGCGATCACCCAACCGTTGCCGCGACTCCAGAAAATCTTCGGACCTTCCTTGGGGAACACAAAGCGCTGGTCACGGTAAAACAGCCGCTCGGCCGGGTCGTAGAACGCGAGGTAGCTGTCCCAATAGAATCGGTCCATCGCCTCCAGGTACCGCGGCTCGTGGGTCGCGTGCGCCAGTTTCGCGAACGTCGGCGGCGACATGTAGAGCGCATCGCACCATGACCAGAATTCGTGGCCGGGTTGCGGCGTCGCGACGATCTTGTCGAGCGTCGCCTGCACCGACGCGATCTTCTCCGGCGCGGGGGCGAGCTCGTAAAGCTCGAGGTAAGTCTGGCCGACAATGTGGTCGTCCGCGTGGCGCTCCCGCGGGCCGAGCTGCCAGCTGTTCGCGGTCGCCGTCGCCTCGGCGTACTTCAGGTAGGCGTCGTCCTTCGTCGCGCGCCAAGCCTCCATCACGCCGGTCAGGAACGCGCCCTGCACCCAGCCGCGCGTACCCTCCCGGCCGTTGACCGGATGCGTCGCGCTCCAGGGGTGCGCGACCTGCCAGTCGAAAACCCGGCGCATGGCGACGGCCGGCGGGGATGCCTGGGCGAGCAGGGCGGCCGGCGCGAGCAGCGCCGCCGCCAGCAGCCGGGAGAGAGCGGTTGCTTTCATGGTTAGTAATGAATGAGGCCGCGTTGCACCGCGGCGATCACGGCTTGGGTGCGGTCCAGCACGCGCAGCTTGCCGAGGATGCTTTTGAGGTGCCCCTTCGTCGTGTGCTCGGAAATGCCGAGCGTGTCCGCGATTTCCTTGTTCGCCAGGCCGCGCGAGAGCTGGACCAGCACCTCCTGCTCGCGGGTGGTGAGTTCCTCGTAGGTGTTGCGCGAGCGGAGCCGGCTGGCGATCTCCTGTGGGATCCAACGGCGGCCGGCCGCGACGGCATTGATCGCCGGAACCAGCTCCTCGCCGGTCACGCTTTTCAGCACATAGCCGCTGGCCCCGGCTTCGAGGGCCGTGTGGATGTCGACGTCGCCCTCGAAGGCCGAGAGCATCAGGATGCGCGCGGCCGGGTCGATCCCGCGGATCGCCTGCGCCGCCTGGGGACCCTCGAGGTCGGGGAGCCGCATGTCCATCACCACGAGGTCGGGCTGCAGCTCCCGGAACAGGCGGATGGCTTCGCGACCGTCGCCGGCCTCGCCGACAACGACGAGGTTCGGCTCGGTGTTGATCAGCGACAACAGCCCGATGCGGACGATGAAATGGTCATCGACGATGAGGATTCGGATTTTCGCCGCTGCGTTCACACGGCCTCGCGCGCCGCCGCCGCGGGTTCCCCGACTTCCGGCGACCGCAGCGGGATGATCGCGCGCACAGTGGTGCCCTCGCCGGGCGGGCCCGCCACCTCGAGGCGCCCGCCGAGCCGTTTCGCGCGCTCGGTCATGCCGAGCAGCCCGAAGTGCTGCCCGGCCGCCGCGGCGACGCGGTCGGCCACCAGCCCGGAACCGTTGTCCCGGACCTCCAGCACCACTTCCTCCGCCCGGAAAATCAGGCGCAGGGTGACCGTCGTCGCCCCGGAGTGCTTCACCACGTTGGCCATCGCCTCCTGCGCAATCCGGAGCAGGTTGTCCTCCACCACTTCCGGCAGCCGCTGGCGCATGCCCTCCGTGGCGAGGTCGGCGGTGATGGCGCTGCCCGCCAGGATCTGGTTGGTGGCAATGGCGAGCGCCTGGGTGAGGTCGAACTGCTCGAGTTCGCGCGAGCGCAGGTCCCAGATGGAACGACGCAGTTCCAGCCGGCTTTGCTTGAGGAAACGGCGGGCGAGTTCGAGCGGCCGGCCCGCATCGGCGGGGTTGCGCTCGAAGAGTTTCGCCGCGGTGTCGAGCTGCAGCATGATGCCGGTCAGGGCCTGGTCCAGCGTGTCGTGCAGCTCCCGGGCGAGGCGCGTGCGCTCGGAGAGCACGGCGCGGAACTCCACCTCCGCCGCCTTGCGGCCCGACATCTCAACCTTCAGCTGCTCGGTGCGTTCCTGGACCCGGGCCTCCAGCTGGTCGTGCGCGAGCTGCAGCTCCTTTTGCGCCTTTTCGCGTTCGGCCACGAGGAAGCTCAGCATCGTGTTTTTCTTCGCGATGGTCAGCAGCCAGGCGACCGTCGCGGCCAGCAGCACGCCGACGATGGCGAGCCCGACGAGCAGCCGTTGCGCCGTCAGCCAGCTCGGCGTCGCGAGCACACGCAGGCTTTGGTTATCCGGCAGGAGCAGCGTGAGCGCCTTCGGCCGGCCGTCCTCCCCCGACTCAAACAACACCACGCCGCGTGCCTCCACGAAGCTGCCCAGCGGCACGGTCGTGATGGCGGTCGCCTCGACCGCACCTTCGAACTCCGCCGTGAAGGACTGCTCGCGGTTCCGGATGGTGCAAACGGTGCGCACGCCGGCGAAGCCGGCCGACTCGCGCCGGACGGCCCGGACGCTGTGGTCGAGCAGCTCGCCGCGCAGCGTCACGAGCTCGCCGCCGTGCAACCCCTCGCGCAGCTCATCCATCGGCACCGGTTTCGCCGTCACCGGCCGGGGCGCCCCGCCCGTCTCGCGGACCACGGCGTCGCGGAGCACGGGCTGGTAATTGATGATCTCGAGGAAGCCGACGGCCTCGAGCGGCGTGCCGGGCGGCAGCTCGATCGGCTGGCGCGTCTCCAGGTGCAGGCCGCCGGTCTCGTCCTGGATGAACATGTCCAGGCCGGGACGCTGGAACGTGAGCACGCCGCTCACGTGTTGCCGCTCGCCGAGGTTGGCTGAGGTCCGGAACTTCGCCAGGTCGTCGATCGCCAGCACCGGCTGCTCGAAGGGCGGATGCTGCTCCGGTTGCTCGACGACGAACTCGTCCGCGTTCGGCACGAAGAGGTTGACCGCGGTCAACTGGCGCCGCGCCGCATTGAAGGCCGTGCCGACCGTGCCGCGCGCCCGGATCTTCGCCGCCACGAGCGAGCGCGGATTGAGCTGGGGCGGCAGCTTCGGGAACACGCGCACGCGGTAGCCGCCGATCGAGACTTCGACCATCGTCTTCTGCGACGCCACATAGGTCACGGCGCGCACCAGCCCGGTGATTTCCACCCGCTGGCTGGCCTCGACGCCCGCCATCAGGCGTTCGACGGAAACCTCGCGGGCCAGCGGCAGCGGCGCGGTGCCGAGCTTCTTCCAGCCTTTGCTCTGCACCACGGGGGCAAACCAGCCCGGCCCCGTGTGGCCGTTCACCTCGACGACGTCGCCGATGGCCGGCTGGGCCCCGATGTTTTGGACAAAAATGCCGGCGCTGTCGTCCTGCAGGACGAACTTGCCCTGCCAGTCCGGCTCGGCCGCAGTCACGATGCCCCGCAGCCGCACCGGCAGTTTCTTCTCCGCCACAGTCGCGGGCAGGTCGCGGACCTCGGCGGCCGTCGTCAACAAGGGGGCCTCGGTCCCGGCATCCGCCGCCCGGGCGGGCGCCACGGCGGCGAACGCCAGGAGAACGGCCAGCACCAGGGTCATGACGGGCGGGCGACGCATGGTAAACGGGGCGGCCGAGGCAACTCCCCGCGCCCGGTGATGACAAGCGTTCTTTGGTTGCGGGATTCCTCGCGGTGCCCCGCGGCCGCCGGTCGGGGCCGTTTTCCCCCACGGCCCGTGAATTCGAGGCGCTGGGCGACCCGCGCCCCTGCCGTGCAACGCGTTCATCGCGGCTTCACGGCGCCGACAGCCAGAGCAGCGGCTGCGTTACCGCCATATTGCGCCGCACCTCGACGTCGTCAGAATCGGCGGGCAGTCGCCGCCACAAGGCGAGATAGTCCGGGCGATTCAGCCGCAACCCGGCCAGCAACAGCGCCGGTTGCCGGACCGGCCAGCCCTCGAAATGCGCGATGTCCGGCGCGAATGGCCACGCGGTGCGGTCGGCCAGATACGGATAGAGGAAAGCAACCGCCTGCGCGACGCTCCGGCCGTCGAGCAGCGCGGTCCGCCAGAAATCCTCCTGCGGCGTCGACAGCACGTCCGCCAGCAACGCGACGTTGTCTAGCTGGAAGATCGAGTATCCGTAAGGCTTCGTGCGCTCCAGCTCGCGCGGGAAGCTGCCGTCGAACGCCAGTTGCCACGGCAGGAGCACCTCGCGAAAGCGTCGCCGGGCCCGCTCCAGCGTGGCGTTGTCATCGGTGAAGCGCGCAAAAACGGCCACCTGCAGCCAGTACGCCACGCTGTGGTTGTTCAACGAGGCTCCTTCCTTGATGCCGTTCGGATCGGTCAGCAGCCAGCGGTTGTAGTCGGCGAACCAGGCCCGCACGGCGGCCAGCGTTTCCTTCGGCACGCCCGGCGCGTTTGCGATCGCGGCTGCGGCCAGCGGGACTTCCACGAGGTGCAGCGTGTCGATCAAACCCCAGCTGCGACCGGTTGAAACCCCGGGCACCGCCTGCGCATATTTCAAGTGCGGGTTCATCCGCGTGGCCGGATCGACGAAGAAGACGCGCAGCCACTCCGCCGCCCGCTGCGCGTAGGCCGTCTCGCCCGTCAGGCGGTACGCGGCGGCGAGCGCGGCGACGCGGTCGCGCATGTCGCGCATGATGAGCCGGTGGGCGTCGAAGTTGGCGGGGTTCGATTCACCGTCGCGGCTCACATAGGGCAGGCCGTTGGCCGTCTTCGGGTTGGGCCACCAGTAGTCGCCCATCGAGTAGAAATCGCCCGGCCCGACGCCCTCGGCCAAGGCCGGCGGCGGCGCCGACCGGATGGTCACCGGCTTCGCCTGCATGGCCTCGGCCGCCTGGCGCAGCACCCGGGCGCGATCTAGATTTTCGATGGCGCGCATCGTGGCGGCGAGGTCGAGAGGCTTCGTCCCTGCCCGCAGCGCGCCGTCCAGGTGAAGGAATGCCGTCGGCACGCCGCCCACGGCCGCACTCACTTCCCCGGCGCCGCCAGCCGGCAGCTCCAGGTCGATCCGCGCGCGGCCGTTGGCCAGCTGCACGCGGCGCGAGCCGCCAACGGTGCCGAGGTCGTCCAGCAGCCGGCCGTCGCCGGCGTGCCCCCACTCAAGGAAGCCCGCGGCATCGAGGCACACCACGCCGGCGGCATCGAGCAATTCGGCTTGCACGCGCACGCGGCCGCCCGGCGCGGGAAGCTGTTGCAGGCGCAGATGATCGGGCCGGCCCCACGCGCGGGGTTCATAGCGGAAGGTGATCTCATCGGACACCTCCTGCCCGCCGGACTTTCCCACCGCGCGCAGTTGGTTCATGCCATCGGTGAACACCGCCTCCCAGCGCAGCCCCGCCGCCGGGAAATCCTCGCTGTTGCGCCGGCGCACGCCCTGCGAGATGCCGTTGACCCAGAGTTCGACCTCGGGACAGTTCGAGTACACCTTGACGGTGCGCTTCTGGCCGGTGGGCCCCCAGCGCACGGGCCAGCTGTGGCCGTAGAGGTGCACCATCGGCGCGGTCGTCCAGTATGACTGGTAGACATAGTACGATTCCTTCGGTGTCAGGTCGCGCTCGACGGCTCCCTTCTGGTTGACAAAGGGCACCGGGTCGTCGGCGCGCAGCGGCGTGGAGAAGTCCTTGAATGGCCACATGGCCGAGCCGGCGAACCAGTCCATCTTTTCCTGCTCCTTCAGGTACCAGTCCACCAGGTCACAGACGTAGGTTTCGGACCAGTCGCCGTCGCGCGAGACGCGCGCGCCCCCGCCGGCGTCCATGAAGTCCAGCCCCCGCTCGTCGGTCGCGCCGGTGGCCTTGACGTTGCGCAGGCGCGCGTAGGGATCCTCCGCGTGGCGGCCGGCATGGCTGTCGCCCCCCCACTCCACATGGAGGAAGTGCCTGTATTTGTCGCGCGCCTGGCGCGCCGCCTCCGCGTATTCGGTGTATTGCCCGCGATACCACCCCGCCCAGATCGAGGGCGAGTAGACATCGACGACATCCGCGCAGAATTCGCAGCGGCGCAGCGCGGTCAGCCGCGTGGGATCGAGCTGGTGCGCCAGGGCGTTCAGGTCCAGGGCAAAGGCGCGGATGGCGGCCTTGTCCTGCCGCGGGAAATCGCCCGGCCAGTCATCCTCATTGCCCAAGCCCCAGAGAATGATCGACGGGTGGTTGTGATGCTCGTCGAGCATCGCCCGCAACATCGCCTTCGCCTGGGTGCGGTAGCGGTCGCCGCCGAGGCCGCCGCGGCACCACGGCACCTCCTCCCACACGAGCAGGCCCAGCTCGTCGCAAAGTTCGAGTATCCGGCGCGACTGCTGGTAATGGCCCAAGCGGATGAAATTCGCGCCCATCGCCTTCACCAGCCGCATCTCCTTTTCCATGGTCGCCTCGTCCAGGGCCGCGCCGACGCCGGCGTGGTCCTCGTGCCGGTGCGTGCCGCGCAGGAGCAGCCGCGCGCCGTTGAGCTTGAACGGACCGTGGTCGACGAATTCGAACGTGCGCAATCCGAACCTCTCCCAAACGCGGCTCGTGCCGCCGGCGCCGGTGGCCGTGACCTCGATGCCGTAAAGCGCCGGGTGATCCGGCGACCAGAGCTCGGGATGTGGAAGCACGATCGCCGGCAGGGACTGGGGATCGGTTCCGGGCGCGACCCGCGCTTCCACCCGCGCGATCTCCGCGCCGTTCGGATCGACGACGCGCACCGATACCGCCTGTTCGGCGCCGCCCGCGGCGAACCGAACCGCCGGAACGACGCTCCACGCGCCATTCGCTTTTTTTTCCGGCGTGACCAGCACACGCGTCAGCCCGCCCGCCGGCAGGTAGACGAGATGCACCGGCCGGTAGAGGCCGCCATAGAGATTAAAGTCGCTGAGTGCGGACGGGATCATCTCCAGGTCGCGCGAGTTGTCGCAGCGCACCGCCAGCGGCACCAACCCCGGGGTCACGCGGTAATCCGCCGCCGGCAGCCGGACCAGCGCGGAGGCGCGGTACGCCGCAACCGCGTCGGTGATGTCGACCGTGAACTCGTCATAACCGCCCACGTGCCCGGCGACCTTGCGATCGCCGATCCAGACTTCGGTTTTCTGGCCGCTGCCCTCGACTTGCAGCAGCGTCCGGCCACCCGCATACGGATTAGCGAGCTTCAGCTGCGTCCGATACCACGACGGCCCCTGGTAATAAGGATGGTCGGGATCAACCGCGTCGGTGGCGTTGACGCAATGGGGCAGGCGCACCTTGGTCCACCGCGGCAAGTTCAACGCTAGTTCATCGCTGCGCAGCGTCTCCCAGATCCCGCCCAGGTCCCCCCTCACGAATTCCCAGCCGTCCGCCAGCGTCGTCTGGTCGCGCCAGTCGCTCGGCCGAAGCGCGACTGGCGACGGGGCCGCGGCCGCCGTATCCGCCCGGAGGCAGGCGGCGACCGTGGCCAGCATCGCGAGCTGGGAGATCCAGGAAAGCCACGACGCCGACGCGGGCTTGGGGCAGGGAGAAAATGACATCGGTGGAGAGCGGGCCCGCCGCGACAGTCGAGGCGGCGGCAGAGTGGAGGGGCGACGTTCGCGCGGATGGTAGGCTATTTTCGCCCGGGCCGCCCCCCTCCTTTGGGGGGTGGTCCGGCAATCGCGAGGATGATGGGGAGCCTGCCGGCGCCTCGGATCGCCTTCAAATCATGGCGCCTGATCAATGTGTCAGACCCCCCTCCAACGAGGGGGGCCGCGGCGACCTTCATCCGGTAGAGTGGGGTCGAGTCGAGAGCCCCCCGAGTGATCCACCCGTCCCGTCTCGACCAGGCTGCGCGGCCACACTCCGCGATCACCTCCCCACCAACCCATGAAACTACACCACCCACGCCTCGCCGCGCTCGCGAGCCTGTCGCTTGCGCTGGCTCTCTCGGCCGTCGCCCAGACCGCCGGCACCGGCACGATCACCGGCCATGTCTACAATCCCGTGAACAAGGAGTTCGTGCGTGACGCCGAAGTGCACGTCGCGGGCACCAACATCACCGTCGCCACCGAGGATGGCGGCTATTTCAGCCTCGCGCGGGTGCCGGCTGGAAAGGTCACCCTGACGGTGACCTATACCGGCTTCGCGCCCGTGGCCGCGGAGGTCGATCTCCCCGCGGGCGGCACCGCCACCCACGAGTTCGACCTCGCCACGCCCGCGGCCGCCGCCACGGCCGGCAAGGATGTGCTCCAGCTCGAAACGCTCGTCGTCACCACCGTCAAGGACGGCAACGCCAAGGCGCTGCAGCACCAGCGCAATTCCATGAACCTCAGCCGGTCGGTCTCCTCCGAGGCGTTCGGCAATGTCACCGAGGGCAACGTCGGCGAATTCCTCAAGTACCTCCCCGGCGTCGAACTCGAATACACCGAGGCCGACACGCGCGGCCCGCGCCTGGGCGGCATGAGCTCCGAATACGCCAGCGTCACCCTCGACGGCAAGACGATCGCCAGCGCCGACTCGTTCGGGCAGTATGTCGGCTTCGAGAATTCCCCGGCCGGCACGGCCAACCGCTCCTTCGGCTTCGACTCGATCTCGATCAACAGCATCGAGTCCATCGAGATCAACCGCGTGACGCCCGCCTCGATGGACGCCGATGCCCCCGCCGGCAACATCAACCTGAAGACGAAGCGCGCCTTTGACCAGAAGGGCCGTCGCGTCAGCGCCTCGTTGAGCACGGTCTTCAACTCCGAGGAAGTCACCCTCCAGCGCACGCTCGGTCCGGACGACAGCAAGGGACTCAAGTACAAGCCCAACTACAATCTCGGTTATTCCGACGTCTTCCTGAACAACCGCCTCGGCATCGTGCTCAGCGTCCAGGAGTCGAACCTCTACAACGAGCAGTATCGCGTCGACCACAACTACAACCGCACGCCCGCCGGCACCGACACGCGCGGCCAGGTGCTGACCTCCGTCCTGCTCAAGGACGGCCCGAAATGGACCGAGCGCGCCAGCTACGGCCTCACCGCCGACTTCAAGGCCTCGCCCAACCTCACGCTCTCGCTCACGACCCTGTTCGCCCGCTACCACGCGCAGTTCTACAACCGCCAGGTCACGATGACCGCGGGCGGTACGCGCGCGACCGAACCCGGCGACGGCGTGCTCAGTTACGGCACGGCCACCGGCACCGGCGGCAGCATCACCCTCGGCGGCGGCAACGGCGACAAGTTCACCAACACCCTGACCCTCTCCCCGAGCTTCGAGTACCGGAAGGAGAACCTCTCGGTCGACGGCGCGTTCACTTCATCGCACTCGCGCAACGATTATGACAACCTCGCCAAGGGCACCCTCGCCAACTCCACGGTCAACAACATCACCGGCATCGGCTTCACTGCGGCGCGCTCCAGTTCCGACGGCGCCGACTGGAGGTTCACGCAGACCGGCGGCCCCGATTGGAGCGACCTCTCCCTGCAGAAAAATCCGCGCATCAGCGACGACAACCGCCAGAACACGATCGACATCAAGTCCGGCGAGCTGAACGCCCGCTATGCGCTGCCGCTCAAGCTGCCCACCTTCCTCCAGGTCGGCGGCAAGTGGGCCCGCGACCACCAGACGGCGAACGACACCCGGTCTTACGATGTCTGGCAGTTCATCGGCCCCGGCGGGGGCACGACCGGTTCCTTCGCCAACTACCCCTCGCCCTTCGTCCTCTTCCAGGGCGACAACCAGCCGCACGTCTCCTTCACCTCGATCGGCGGCGCCGGCGCGCCGGCCTTCCCGGACCGCGACACGCTCGGCACGCTCTTCCACTCCCACCCGGAATACTTCCTCCGCAGCCTGCCCACGAGCGCCACCGTCGCCGGCAGCTCCGGCATGACCTTGGCGAACTATGAATCCGGCGTGTACCTGAACAAGCCGACGTACGACATGATCGAGACGATCAGCGCCGGCTATGTGATGGCCAACACCCGGATCAGCAAACTCCAGCTCCAGGGCGGCGTCCGCTTCGAGCGGACCGCCCTGGATTCGCTCGAACTCGACCCCTATTCGAACCAGCAGGTCGCCGCCGCCGGCTATCCCGTCACCTCCGCCGGGGCCCCCAACAGCGTGTCGGCGATCGACTACAAGTACTCGAAGCCGCGGGTGCACCGCCACGCCAGCTATGACGACCTCTTCCCGTCGCTCTCCGCCAAGTACACGATCACGCCGAACCTCCTCTTCGACCTCGGCTGGGGCAAGACGATCAAGCGCCCGAACATCTCCAACATCGCGGGCACGCGCCAGATCGATGACAACACCATGGTCGTCACGACGCCAAACCCGAAGCTCCTGCCCGAGCGTTCGCAGAAGGTCGCCGCCGCGCTGAGCTATTTCTTTGGCAACAGCGGCATCAACAACGTCCAGCTAGTCGCGACCCGCACCCGGACGGAGAACCAGACCCTCGCCAAGCAGATCTCCGACGTCGAATACGGCAACACCGACCCGCAGCTTGCCGGCTACGAGTTCAAGAGCTTCACCAACGCGAGCAGCCCGGTCACGTGGAATGCCCTCGAGTTCTCCTACCAGCAGTACCTGAGCTTCCTGCCGCGCCTGCTCCAGGGCACCTCCATCACCGCCTCGTACACCCGCGTCGACGTCGAGACCCAGCCGGGCATCTTCATCGCCGGCGTCGTGCCGAACTCGGTCAAGGGCACGCTCAGCTACAAGCTCGACCGCGTCGGCTTCAGCTTCAGCGCCATTTGGTCCGACGATTCCGGCCCGTGGCTGAACAACCTCAATCGCTACCAGAAGGCCAATACGAAGTGTGACTTCAGCGCCGGCTACCGGCTGTCCGATCGCTTCAGCCTGTTCATCGCGTCGCGAAACGTCTTCCAGCAGTCGCACCGCATCATGGAAAAGAGCGCGGGCAATCCCGACGTCCTCTACCGCTACGAGAATTACGGCACGAACTGGACGATCGGGATCAAGGGCGACTTCTGATTTCGCGCGACGGGGTGGTATCCGAATCGTGCGGGCGGGCTGGCGCGGTGCCAGCCCGCCTTTTCTTTGGCTGCGAAGCCGTAGGGCCGGACCTTGGTCCGGCCGCGCGAATCGGCTGCACCGAGGTGCAGCCCTACCCACCGGCAACCCGGCGGCAAATAGCGCCGGCGACCTACGCCGTCAGCTCATCGTACGCCACGCCCAGGTTGGCGGGCAGGCGGTTGCCGCGGCCAGGCGGCACGTGCAGGTCCGGAAACCCGGGAAAATTGTCGAGCTGCATGACATGCTCCTTCGTCTTCCCCGCCTTGATCTCGCCCTGCACGTGCGCCAGCAGCGCCGCGAGATAGTCGCGAAACACGAGCAGGTCGGGGTGTCCGCCGGTCACGCCGAACTTCGCGTTCCCGTGGCCGAAAAGGTAGATCGCATCCGCCGGGTACGTCTTGGTCAGCGTCTCGAGGCGGTCGATCCAGCCGCGGATGCTCGCGCCGCCCGGGCGGTCGATGACCGGGTAGAGGCGGTTGAAGACCAGGTCGCCGAGGTGGACGACGTTCGCCCGCTCGAAATGGATCGCGATGTCGCCCCGCGTGTGCGCCGGCCCGAAATAGCGGGCGCTGATCGTCTCGGCGCCGAAATCATGCCGCCACGCTTCCGGGAACGTCGCATCGGGCAGCAGCGGCGCCAGCTCCGCCTCGCTCGGCGGCTTCGGACTGTGCGCGGCGGCCATGCGCATGAGCTCCGGCACGTTCGCCTGCGCCACAATTGTTTTTGTCACGGGCCGGAACACGCCGTTGCCGCCGGTGTGGTCGCCGTGGTGATGCGTGTTGATCACGGCGTCGAGCACCCGGCCGTTCCGCCCGGGCAGGTCCCGGAGAAAGATCTCCGCGGTCTTCGGAAACTGGGTGTCGACAGCCACCAGCGCGTCGGCGGCGCTGAGCCAGCCGATCGTGCCGCCCGCGCCGAGGAATAATCCGACGTTGCCGCGCAGCGGCCGGAAGCTCGTCGCTGGCGGCGGCGGCGGGGGCGCGACCGGAGCCGGGGGAGAGCCAGGAGGGGTCTGCGCGGCCAGCGGGGAACGCGCCAGCAGCCCGAGCGACAGGGCTGCGCCGGATTGGAACAGGAAATCGCGGCGATTCATGACTTTGACCGTAGGTGGCGGCCCGCCGGGAGCCAGCCCTTTTCGCGCGGGAATCCGTGTAACCTTTCCGCCGCGCCGCGGTATACCCCGCTGCACACGTCCATGATCACCTCGCATGTCTCCCGCGCCCATCATTCAATTCCGTGTTTCCTCCGGGCCGCTCCCGGTTAGCCTGCCCTTCGCCGTGGAAGCCCCCACCGACCACGACCTGATGATTGCAGTGCGCGCCGGCGAGATCCGGCGGCTCGGCGACCTGTTCGAGCGCCATAACCGGCGGCTCTACGGGTTCTTCGTGCGCCTGACCAACCAGCCGGCGGTCAGCGAGGATCTCGTCCAGATCGTCTTCTACCGCATCCTGAAATACCGCCACACCTACCGCGATGAGGGCAAGTTCTCGGCCTGGTTCTACCATCTCGCCCGCAAGGTGGCCGCCGACCACTTCCGCAAGCACGCCTCCACCCCCGCGCCGACCGACCCGGCCGAACTTCACGAGGAACCAGACGCCGAGCCGCAACCGTCCGAGCAGGCGGCCACCGCCGAGGATGTGACCCTGCTCCGGGCCGCCCTCGCCCGCCTGCCGCTCGAGCACCGCGAGGTGCTGGTGCTGTCGCGACTCCAGCACCTCGAACACAAGGAAATCGCCCGGCTCCTCGACTGCTCCGTCGGCGCCGTCAAGGTCCGCGCCCATCGCGCCCTCAAGGAGCTGCGCGACGTCTATTTCAAGATCCGCAAGGAGAAGGCCGCCTGACGGCAAAGTAACAGGTACCAAGTGCTCAAGTAACAGGAAACGTCACCCACCGCATCTCCGATCTCCCCTCTTCCACCTCCGATCTCCCATGAACTGCACCCGCGTCCAGGAATGCTTCATCGATTACCAGGACGGCTCGCTCCCCGCCGCCGAGGCCGCCGAGCTTCGCACGCACCTCGCCAGCTGCCCGACCTGCCAGCGCGAATGGTCCGCCCTGCAGGAAATCTCCCGCAAGCTCGACAGCCTGCCCGCCGACGAGGAGCCGACGCCGCGCCTGCGCGAGCAATTCTATGCCATGCTCGAGACGCACCAGCGCGAGGCCGATGCGCCGAGCCCCTTCGCCCTGGCCCGCAGCCGGATTGATGCTTTCTTTGCCGCCCTGCTGCCGGCGCAACCCGCCCTCCAGTTCGCCCTGGCGCTGTTCCTCCTCGCCGGCGGCCTGTTCGCGGGGGCGCGCTTCCTCGCTCCGGCGCCCGCGGCGGCCCCGGTCGACGACTCCGCGAAGAAGGAACTCGCCGCACTGCGCAAGCAGATGGATTCCATGAACCGGTTGGTCACCTACTCGCTGCTCCAGCAGCAGTCGACCAGCGAGCGCCTCAAGCATGTGCTCGCGACCATGGATCTCAAGACTCCCGACCGCCAGGTGCTCACCGATCTCGTCGGCTCCCTGGCCTTCGATCCCTCGATCAATGTCCGCCTCTCCGCCGTCGACGCCCTCGCGCCGCACGCCAACGAGGCCTTCGTCCGCGCCGGCGTCCTCACCGCCCTCTCGCGCGAACGCGCCCCGCTCGTGCAGGTCGCGATGATCGAACTGCTCGGACCCTACCGCGATCCCAGCGCGCGGCCGGTCTTCGAACAACTCAGCCGCGACGACTCCACGGACAAGAACGTCCGCGAGGCCGCGCGCCGCGCCCTCGCCGCCCTGGACCTGCCGGCCAATGCCGGCCAGGACCCGGCGGCGCGGACCCAACCCTCCCGCAATCCCGCCCTCTCATGAAAACCAACCTCCCCTCCCTCCTCTGCCGCAGCCTTTTCGCCGCGGGACTCGCCGCCGCCGCCCTCGCCCGGGCCGACGATGACGGCAGCTCCGCCGCCGTGAAGCTTTCCGCCCCGGACAAGCCCGCGACCCTCCGCGTCGACGTGCCCTGGGCCGATATCAACATCAGCGGCGTCGACGGCGACACCGTCACGGTCAAGTCCAGCCTCGACCGGAAAGGCCACGCCGAAGTGCGCCCCGGCGGCCTTCGCCGCCTCGACGACGAAGTCACGTTCGACCTCTCGGAAAAGGACAATGTCGTCACGCTGCGCATCGCCGGCGACAATCCCTGGGCCAGTCACGACGCCGATTTCAAGGTCACCGTGCCGCGGCGCATGGCGATCTCGGTCAAGACCGAGGCCGGCGGCGACCTCGTCGTCAACAACGTCGACGGCGACATCGACGTCAACAACATGAATGGCGAGGTCCACCTCAACGGCATCACCGGTTCGACCGTCGTCAGCACGATGAACGGCGAGGTTCACGCCACGTACGCCAAGGCCCCGCAAAAGCTCGTGTCGATCACCTCGATGAACGGCGAGGTCGACCTCCGGGTCCCCGCCGACACGAAGGCCAATGTCCGCCTCCGCAGCCACAACGGCTCGATCCTGACCGATTTCGGCGAGGATGTCCTCAAGACCAAGACCGAGGGCCACGGCGGCGGCGGCGGGTTCGCTTTTGCCTACGGCGCGAACGCCGGCCGGCTCAGCGCCGACGAGGCGCGCATAGCGCACGAGGCCGCGCGCGCCGCGCGCGAAGCCACCCGGGCCGCCATCCAGGTCGCCCGCGATGTCAGCCGTGAGGTGCAGCGCGAAGTAGCGCGCGCCAAGGCCGAAGCCGACCGGGAGAAGGGCGAAGCCGACCATGAGGCGGCGGACAATGACAACGATAACGATGATACGCCTCCGCCGGCACCCGTGCCGGCCGTCGCGCCCGCCGCTGCGCCGGGCACACCGGTGGCGGCGGTGCCCGCCGTTGCGCCTCGCGCGCACACCCCGCGCCCGCCGATCCCGCCCATCGTCGGTGGCAAGCTGGTGTCGGGCACGCTCAATGGCGGCGGCGTCGACATCAAGATCTCCACCATGAACGGCGAGATCACCCTTCGGCAGGCCAAGTAAGACCCGCTTCCCTTTCGCCGGCGGCTGCCCAGCAGCCGCCGGTTCTTTGTTGTATCAGGTAGGGCGGCGACTCCGTTCGCCGCCGCGGCGCGCAGGGACCGCACGCCCTACCGTCCGCTGCCGGCCGGCTTACGGCTTCCGCCCGCGCTCGTCCGGCAGCAGCGCCTCCTCGGGTGCCGAGCCGTCCGCCGCGGTCATGGTAAAGTTGCCGCGCAAGCGGATGTCCGACGACGAGGCACCGATCATCACGGTGAACCGCCCGGGCTCGACCACCCACTGCGATTCGCGGTTAAACAGCTGCAGGTCGGCCGGCTTCAGCGTGAAGTGCACGGTCTTCGCCTCGCCCGGCGCCAGCGCCACGCGGGCGAAGCCGCGCAGCGATTCGTCGTAGGTCGTGACGCTGCTGTAGTCGTCGCGCACGTAGAGCTGCACCACTTCCTCGCCGGCGCGAACGCCGGTGTTCGTCACGTCGCAGCTCACCGCGATCGTAGCGTCAGTGCCGGCGCGTTCCGGCGAAATCTTCAGGGCGCCGTAGGCGAACTTCGTGTAGCTCAGCCCGTGCCCGAAGGGATACAGTGGTCCGCTGACCATGCCGAGGTCGCGGGCCTGCGAGCCGGGCTTGGCGGGAAAGTTGAACGGGATCTGCCCGGCCGACTTCGGGAAGGTGATCGAGAGCTTGCCGGATGGATTCACGTCGCCGAACAGGATGTCGGCCAACGCGGCGCCGCCCTGGTCGCCGGGAAACCACATTTCGACGATGGCCGGCACGTGCTTCGCCGCCCAGTTGACGCTGAGCGGACGGCCGTTGCTGAGCACAAGCACCAGTGGTTTGCCGGTGGCGGCGAGAGCCTCCAACAGGTCCTCCTGGTTCCCGGGCAGGTCGAGGCTGAGGCGCCCGTGCGACTCCTGCGAGATCGCCTCCGTCTCGCCGAGCACCGCGACGATCGCGTCCACGTCGCGCGCCGCCGCGACCGCGGCGTCGATGCCCGCGCGCGCCTGGGCCGACGGCGGCTCCTTCAAGATGTCGCTTTCCGGAAAGCGTTCGTCCACCACCGGGCAGCCCGGGGCGTAGCGCACGTCGACGCCCGGGCCGAGCTTCGCGCGGATGCCGGCGAGCGGCGTGATGAAATCGAGCCCCTGCGGGCCGTAACGCGACCACCAGCCGCCGGGGTTGTCGGCCAGCGGCCCGGTCACCAGCACTTTCGCGAGGTTCTTGCGCAGCGGCAGCGCGTCGCCCTCGTTCTTGAGCAGGACGATCGATTCGCGCGCGGCCCGGGCCGACGCGGCGAGGGCGTCGGGCGCGCGCACCACGCGCTCGGGCGCCGCGGGATCGCCGTAGGGCCGGTCGAAGAGCCCGAGCCAGAACTTCACCCGCAGGATTTCCCGGACGCGGGCGTCGACGACGTCCATGGACAGGCGCCCGCTCCGCAATGCCTCGCGCAGCAACGCCCCGTGTTTCTCCGGCGGCGTGAAATTCGTGCGGACGTCGAGCCCGGCCTCGTGGGTCTGCACCGCCGCCTCGAGCGCCGTCGGCGCCACCCGGTGCTTGCCGTGGATGAATTCGACGGCGTCGCTGTCAGAGACGACGTAGCCCTTGAAACCCCACTCGCCGCGGAGGATGTCCGTCAGGAACCGGCGGTTGGCGGCAATCGGGATGCCGTCGTAATCGTTGTAGGAAGCCATCACCCCGAGGGCCCCGGCATCGCGCACCGCCCGGCGGAACGGCTGCAGGAACATGGTTTCCACTTCCCGCCAGGTCGCCTGCGGGTCCGTGCGCGCGTCGCCGTCGCGACCGCCCTTCGGGATGCTGTACACGGCGAAATGTTTCAGCGTGGAAACCACGCGGTTCTCCTGGATGCCGCTCACCTGCTCGAAGCCGAGTTCGCCGATGAGCCAAGGATCCTCGCCGTAGGTCTCGACCGTCCGGCCCCAGCGCGGGTCGCGCGCCAGGTCGAGGATTGGCGAATAGACGTTGGTGTAGCCCAAGGCCCGCGCCTCGCGGCCGGTGATCCGGCCGATCGTCCGGACCAGCTCGCGGTCCCAGGCGCACGCCACCGCGATCTGCGCCGGAAAGCTCGACGCCTGCGTGTGCAGCAAGCCGCGGATGCCCTCGTTGGTGAAATCCGCCGGGATGCCGAGGCGCGTGTCCTCAACGAAGAAGCGCTGCACCTCGTTCAGCCCGCGGACATGCAATGACCAGGGAAACGCGTAGTGGGTCGGCCGCAGGTTGTGCTCGAAGCCTTCGTTCCCGTTCATGTGCTCGTCGATATTGCCGATGCCGTCCTTCCAAAAGGCGGCCTTCCACGCCGGCGTGGGCAGTTCGTCCTTCAACACCCGCGGAAATCCATAGAGCGTCACCATCTGGGCGGTCTTTTCGTCTGGCGTCATCCGCGCCAGCAGATCCTCGACGCGCCGCTCGACCGGCTCGGCCGGGTCCTCGTACGGGTCCTTGACGCCGTTCTTGTCCAGGTCGATCCAGCCGTCGTGATAAATTGGCGCCGGCGGCCGCTCGTGGATAAACGGCGATTCCGCGGCGCTCCGGGCGGGCACCATCGCCAGGCCTGCGAACAGGCCGGCCAGCAGGGGAACATGGGGTCGGATGTATTTCATTTCTTGGGCTCCGCGCGGCGGGGGGTGGTGCTGCCCTCCAGCACATACCGTGGGCCGGCGCCGGCAAGCGTCCGTTTTTCGGATCGTTAACCGCTCGTTTTTCCCTTCGGTTGCACCTGCGCCAACCCTCTCGGATCACCTCTCACCGTGAAAGCCGTCCGCCTCGTTGCCCCCGGCCGCCCCTTGGAAATGCATGACGTTTCCGTGCCCGAGCCCGGCCCGGACGATGCGCTCATCCGCGTCCGCGCCGCGGGCATCTGTCATTCCGATGCGCACTATCGCGCCGGCACTTCCTCCGCCGGCCCGCTGCCGCTCGCCCTCGGCCACGAAGTCGCCGGCGTGGTCGAACGCGTCGGGCCCAATGTCCGTCACTTTCATCCCGGCGACCGCGTGTGCGTGCACTACCTCGCGACCTGCGGCACGTGCGCCTGGTGCACGGGCGGCCACGAGCAGTTCTGTGCCACCGGCCAGATGCTCGGCAAGCATCGCCCGGGGGGCTTTGCTGAGTTCACCGTCATGCCCGCGCGCAGCCTCTTCGCCCTGCCGCCGGAGATCTCGTTCGCGCACGGCGCGGTGTTGATGTGCTCGTCGGCCACCGCCCTGCATGCGTTGCGCAAGGCCCGGCTGCAACCCGGCGAATCCGTGGCCGTCTTCGGCCTCGGCGGCCTCGGCGCCTCCGCCGTGCAACTGGCCCGCGCCCTCGGCGCCCGCGACGTCTACGCCGTGGACCTCAACCCGGCGAAACTGGCGCTGGCGGAGCGATTCGGCGCGAGGCCGGTGGACGCGCGCGCCACCGACCCGGTGCCGGAGATCCTCCGCCTCACCGGCGGCGCGGGCGTCCAGGTCGCGCTCGAACTCATCGGTCTGCCGCAGACCATGCAGCAGGCCGTGCGGGTCTTGGGCAAAATGGGTCGCGCCGCTCTCGCCGGCCTCACGCCACAGTCCTTCGCCGTCCAACCGTACACCGAGCTCATCAACCAGGAAGCCGAGATCATCGGCGTCTCCGACCACCTCGCGCGCGAAATTCCCGAGTTGCTGCGGCTCGCCCGGTCCGGGGCGCTTGACCTTGGGCCGGTGGTCACGCGCACCGTGCCACTCGGGGCTGACGCGATCAACGGCGTGCTCGACGAGCTCGCGCGGTTCGGCGGCGCCACGCGCACCGTCGTCGAGGTGGCGGGCTGACCGGCGTCGCCAACAACCCCGGGTAAACGCGGCCACGGTTCGGCCGCCGGGTAGCCGGAGAGTCATCCGGTGACCCCGTGCGCCTCCGCCCCAAAGTTAACCCCGGCGGTCCCCGGATGGCCGGCGCGCGTTTGCGGCACCAGTGCTTTTGGCTACGGTCTCAGGCAACCATCATGAAAACCTCCCTCCCCCTCCTCGCCGTCCTGGCGCTTTCCGCCGGTCTGGCCACGGCCGGTGCCGCCGACAAGCCCGCCGCCGATCGCAGCGCGGTTACCGTCACCTTCAAGGATCCCGACTCCTTCACCGACGTCCACGAAACCGGCCAGCTGACCAACAGCACCTACTACCTCGACCAGCTCAAGGCCTGCATCCAGGAAAATGCCGCGCCGCTGCTGTCACCCGGGCAGAAACTCGAAGTCACCGTCACGGACGTCGACCTTGCCGGCGACAACGTGCTGAACGGCAGCCCCGACCACATTCGGATCATGAAGGAAATCTACGCCCCGCGCGTGCAGCTCAGCTTCCGGCTGCTCGGCGCCGACGGCGCGGTGATCAAGCAGGGCACGCGCCATCTCACCGACACCCTCTATCTGCACCAGTTGCGCCTGCCGCCGGACCAGAACGAGCCGCTCTATTACGACAAGGCGATGCTCAAGCAGTGGGTGCGCTCGGAATTCAAGCCGAAGTCCTGAGCGGCGCTCGTTCCTCCCCTTGCGCGGACGACACCTGGTCGTCCGCTTTTTTGTCGCCGGCGGCGCGCGGCCAAACGGGGATGGACGCACGGCACCACGCGGGCTAGACGTCTCCCCCTGTCCACCATGCCCGTCCGGAAAAAATCCGCCCGCCCGCCCGCGCCCGCCGCGCCGCTTTTCGACTGGCTGCGGGAGCGCGCCGCCGGCGTCCTCCTGCACCCGACCTGCCTGCCCGGCGACCAGGGTTGCGGCGTGTTGGACCGGCACGCCGTCGCGTTCCTCGATTTCCTGCGCGCCGCCGGCATGAAATACTGGCAGGTCTGCCCGCTCGGGCCGACCGGCTACGGCGATTCGCCGTACCAGTGCTTTTCCGCCTTCGCCGGCAACCCGTACCTAATCGATCTCGCCGCCCTGGTGGAAGCGGGGCTTCTTGCCGCCCCCGACCTCGCCGGGCTCGCGGCCCTCCCGCGGGAGCACGTCGATTACGGCGCGCTGTACCGGCTGAAGCCCGCGCTGCTCGCGACGGCCCACGCGCGGTTCGCCGCCCGGCCCGTCGCGCTGCCCTATGGCGATTTCGCGGCCTTCTGCGCCGCGCAGGCCGGGTGGCTCGATGACTACGCCGCGTTCCGCGCCCTCAAAGATCACTTCGCCGGCGCCGCCTGGTGGGACTGGCCGGCGGAGGCGCGCGACCATCGCCGCGCGCTGCCCTCCCCGCTGCTGCGCCGGCTCGCGCCCGCCATCGCCAGCGTGAAGTTTGGCCAGTATCTCTTCTTCGGCCAATGGGCACAGATCCGCGCCGCCGCGCATGCCCGCGGCGTCGAGCTCATCGGCGACCTGCCCATCTTCGTCGCGGCTGATTCCGCCGACGCCTGGGCGCACCCGGAACTATTCGAGCTCGCTCCCGGGACGCTGCGGCCGGTGGCCGTCGCCGGGGTGCCGCCCGACTATTTCTCCGCGGACGGCCAGCTCTGGGGCAATCCGCTCTATGCCTGGCCGGCACATGCGGCGGATGGTTACGCCTGGTGGCTGGCGCGGCTCCGCGCGTCCTTCGCCCTTTGTGACGTCGTGCGCATCGACCATTTTCGCGGCTTCGACGCCTACTGGCGCGTTCCGCTGCCGGCGGAGAACGCGCGCCAGGGCGAGTGGATTCCGGGACCGGGCCTCGATCTCTTCCGCGCGTTTCGCGCGGCGCTGCCCGACGCGCGCATCATCGCCGAGGACCTCGGCGTGCTCACCGACTCGGTGCGGCGGCTGCGGACCGACACCGGCCTGCCCGGGATGAGCGTGCTGCAGTTCGCCTGGGGCGGCGACGCGACGAATGCCTATCTCCCGCACAACGCCACGGCGAATTCCGTCGTCTACGCCGGCACGCACGACAACGACACGACCCTGGGCTGGTATCGCACGGCGCCGGAGGCGGAGCGCGACCACGTGCGCCGCTACCTGCGCGTCTCCGGCGACGACATCGCCTGGGATTTCATCCGCACCGCCTGCGCGAGCGTGGCGCGCCTCGCGATCCTCACGCTGCCCGACATCCTCGGGCTCGGCGCCGAGGCGCGCTTCAACACGCCGTCGCGCGCCGAGGGCAACTGGCAGTGGCGCGTCCGCTCCGCCGCGCTGGAAAAAATCTCCGGCGGCACCGCGGCGTACCTGCGCGAGCTCGCGCAGCTCACCGGCCGCTGAGCGCGGTCCGCGCGCCGAAAATTCCCGCGCGACGGATCTTTGGCGCGCGAAAACTTTCTGGCGCCGGTCGAAAATTTTTCGTGCAACCGCGCGAAAATTTTACGACACTGCGGCATGGCCAAGAAAAAACCCGCCAAGAAGAAAGCTGCTAAGAAGAAAAAGAAGTAACGTTTTCGTTGCTCCCTTCTTCCCACGACGCCGGCTTTCCCAAGCCGGCGTTTTTTTTCGCCGGCGCTTACTTCACCGCCGCCCAGACGCGCTGCACGTCGTCGTGGTCCTCCAGCGCCTGCAGGAATTCGCCCACCGCGGCGCGCGCCGCATCGTCGAGTTCGGGAAACTGCTTGGCCACGTACCCGATCTCGCTCGTGACCACGCTCCAGCCGTGCTGCTTCAGCCATTGCGAGACGGCGTGCACCGCCGTGCGGTCGGTGAGGAAGCGCGCGCCGGCGACGCCCTCGGGAATGTCGTCGTTCTGCGCGTGCGCCAGCGGCTCGAAGTCGTTCGCGCCGGCCTCGATGGCGGCGGCCTCGAGGTCCGAGGCGGGGTCGGGATGGTGCGCCTCCACGATCCCGCTGTGGTCGAACAGGAATTTGTTGCTGCCGGCGGCGCCGAGCGCGCCGGCCCGGAACAGCACACGGATCTCCGGCGCCGTGCGCTGCTGGTTGTCGGTGTAGACTTCGACGATGACCGGGACCTTGTGCGGGGCGTAGCCCTCGTAAACCACATGGTCGAGCGCGGTCTTGTCGCCGCCGGTGCCCGCGCCCTTGGCGATGGCCCGCTCGATGACCTCGCGCGTCACGCTCGCCTTCCGCGCCTTCTCGACCGCGGCGAACAAACGCGCGTTGGCCGCCGGGTCGCCGCCGCCGAGCTTGGCGGCGACGGTGATCTCCTTGACGAGTTTGCCGACCGCCTGACCCTTCTTCAGGTTGACGATGGCGCGTTTTGCGTGAAGCCACTGGCGTCCCATAAGGGGGCGGACGTTAAGTGGCCCGCGCGCGGCGCGCAAGTCTGCTGACAGGACGCTGTCAGCGACCCATGCTATCCTCCACGATCATGCCGCGCTGTCCCTGGGCCGAGGCCGAACTCCAGCACGCCTACCACGATACCGAGTGGGGCGTGCCCACCCATGACGACCGGCATTTCTTCGAGCTGCTGGTGCTAGAGGGCGCCCAGGCCGGCCTGAGCTGGTCGACCATCCTGGCGAAGCGCGAGAATTATCGCCGCGCCTTCGCCGGCTTTGACCCCGCGCGGGTCGCCCGCTTCGACGCGCGCCGCGAGGCGCGGCTCCTCGCCGATCCCGGCATCGTCCGCCACCGCTTGAAGATCGCGTCGACCGTCACGAACGCCCGCGCCTTCCTCGCCGTGCAAGCCGAGTTCGGCTCGTTCGACCGCTACGTCTGGGGCTTCGTCGGCGGCCGGCCCATCCAGACGAACTTGCGCGCCGGGGACCACCCGCCCGTGCGCACCCGTGAATCCGACGCCTTGAGTCGCGATCTCCGCCAGCGCGGCTTCAAGTTCGTCGGCACCACCATCTGCTACGCCTTCATGCAGGCGACCGGGCTGACGAACGACCATCTGGTCACCTGTCCGCGCCACCGCGCCTGCGCGCGGCGGCGCTGACCGGGCCGGCGCCACGGGCGGGCGTGGCAACGCCGGGCGACGGCGCACTTGCGTGCCGGCCGGCGCTCCGGCAGTGCTCGGGGCTTCATGCCCTGGATCGCCGCCAGCCTTTTGTCCGCCTTTTTCCTCGGGTGCTATGAACTGGGCATCAAGCACGCCGTGCGCGACAACGCCGTGCTGCCCGTGCTCTTCTTCGCCAACCTGGTCAGCGCGGCGGTCTGGGGCGGCCTGCTCGCGCTTGCGGCGCTCGCCCCGGCCGTCCTGCCCGCGGGCCTGCACGTCGCCGCGCTCACGCCGCTGCAGCACGCGCAACTGCTCCTTAAATCCGCCATCGTCAGCGCCTCGTGGGTCTGCGGCTATTTCGCCATCAAGCACCTGCCGTTGTCGCTGGCCTCCCCAGTGCGCGCCACCGGGCCGGTCTGGACCCTGGTCGGCGCCGTGCTGGTGCTCGGCGAGCGGCCGACGCGACTCGAGGGCCTCGGCATCGTCCTGACCCTCGCCTCGTTTCTCCTGCTCTCCCTCATCGGGGCCCGCGAGGGCGTCCATTTTCACCGCGACAAATGGTTCGGCCTCCTGCTGGCGGGCACGCTGCTCAACGCGGTGAGCGCGCTCTACGACAAGTACCTGCTCGGTCGCGCCGGCTTCGACGCGGCGACGGTGCAATGCTGGTTCTCGCTCTACCTCGCCGCCTTGTTCCTGCCACTGGCCGTGGGCTGGAAGCTCCGCTGGTGGCCGCGCCACGAATTTCATTGGCGCGGGAGCATCGTCGTCGTGTCGCTGGCGCTGCTCGTCGCCGATTACGTCTACTTCGACGCGCTGCGCAATCCCGCCGCCCTGATCTCGCTCGTGTCGAGCCTGCGCCGCGGCAGCACGCTGGTCGCGTTCACGGGCGGATTGCTGCTCTTCGGCGAGGTCAACGGCCGCGCCAAGCTGCCGGCGGTGCTCGGCGTCCTCGCCGGCATCGTGCTGACGATCGTCGGCTGACCCGCCGGCGCGGCGCCAAAGTAAGACAGATTCCGGCGTTGCCGGACGGGCGACGGCGGCCAGCTTGGGACCATGCCCCGCCCCCACCTCCGCTCCCTCCGGCGCCTGCTGGCGCCAGCCGCGCTTCCCCTTGCCCTGGTCTTCGCGCTCTTCCTCGCCGGTTGCACCACGGCCCCGCGGCCGGTCAGCCTCGACCTGCCCGCCACCGACGAAGGCCAGCCCGGCGTCGGCCCGATCCGGCGGCAGGATTGGTTCCAGAAACTCTGGCACGACCGGCGCACCGAGTTCGCGGCGCACGCGAAGGAGGACCGCCATGCGCTGGTGTTCCTGGGCGACTCCATCACGCAGGGTTGGGGCCCGCGGCTCGCCGCCGCCTTTCCGACGCTCAAGGTCGCCAACCGCGGCATCAGCGGCGACACGACGCGCGGCGTCCTGATCCGGCTGCAGCAAGATGTGCTGGCGCTCGACCCCGCCGGCGTGGTCCTGCTGATCGGCACCAACGATCTCGCCGACAAGGCCACGCCCGAGATGATCGCCGGCAACATCACGCTGCTGCTCGACGCGATGCAGCGGCACAATCCGTCGATGCCGGTGATCCTGTGCGAGGTGTTCCCGAGTTCGCCGGAGAAAGACCGGGCCCCGGCGGACATCAAGCGCATCAACTACCTGCTCCGCAGCGTCGCCCGGGGCCGGCCGCAGGTCACCTACCTCGACACGTGGACGCTTTTCGCCGGGCCCGACGGCAATGCCAAGCCGGGGGAGTTTCCCGACCTGCTGCATCCGAACGATGCCGGCTATGCCAAATTGGCCGGCGCGCTCCGGCCGGCGCTGGCCACCCTCAATTTCCTCGATCGCGAGGATGACGAGTTCACGATCGAGAACGACTTCACGCCGCTCTTCAACGGGCACAACCTCGACGGCTGGGGCTATCGACCGACGCCGGCGGGCGACATGAAATACGCCCAGCAAATGCAGCGCGGCAGCCCGGCCAACGTCGAGGAATTCCCGATCGTCACGACGCCGGTGAACTTCGACGGGCGCACCGCCACGCCCGATGGCCGCTTCGTCGCCCTGCACGGGCGCCTGGTCGTCACCACGCCGCGTGGCTATCGGAAGATCCAGCAGCTCTATACGCAACGGGAGTTCCCGCATGATTTCGTGCTCAAGCTCGAGTTCCGCGCGACGCCCAACACCGACAGCGGCATCTATATCCGTGGGCCGCAGCTCCAGTGCCGCGACTACCTGCTCGCCGGCCCGTACAAGAAGCTGCAGCACTACCGGCCGGGCGAGTGGAATGAGATCGTTGTCACGGTCACGGGCAACGTCGCGCACTGCACGTGCAACGGCGAGGTGCTCGAGGACGCCCTGAAGCTGCCCGCCACCGGCCCGATCGGGCTCGAGGGCGACCGCGGCCAGATGGAATACCGGCGCATCCGCATCCAGACCCGGCCCTGAGGCGCCCGGCCTTCGCCCCGGCTTTTCTTTTCCGGCTTTCGGGCTACCTTGACGGCGCATGCTTGCCGACTTGTTCCAGCTCCGCGCCCGGCGGCCGGCCGATTACGAACGCGCCTTTATCGCGGAGGTGAGCGTTCGCCAGCGCGAGCCGCGGAATCCCAAGGTGGAAAAACTCATCCTGATCTGCTGGGGCCTGATCGCCGTGAAGCACGTTGCGGTGATCTGGGCCGTGCACCACTACGCCGTGCCTTTCAACCAGCTTTGGATCAACGCGCCGACCTTCCTCCTCGGGCTGCTGGCCACGGCTGTCTATTACCTGCACGACTGACGCGCCGATTTCCGCTGGATTCGACCGCCGATTGCGGAAAATCTCGCGGCATGCCCAACGTACCCGGACTCCGCAGTTGCTACGCCAAGGTCGGTCGCCTCGTGTTCATCGGCCGCACTTTCGACAAGATCCGCCTCCACGCCGCCGGCCGGCTGCCGGCCGACTACCAGGCGAACCTCGGCCAGGGCTTCGACGCGCGCGCCTGCGCCCTGTTGCGCGTCGATTACGCGGCGCTGCAGGCCCGCGTGCTGCAGGGCGGCACGGACGAGGAGGTCCTCGCCTGGTGCGAAGAGCGCGGCGGCCGGCGCACCGCCGAGGAATGCGAGATCTGGAATACGTTCCTGCTCAAACGCGGCTGGCGCGACCCGGCCCGCGAGATTCTCCTGCGGCGCATCAAGGAGTCCGGTCTCGAGGACAAGGGCATCGAGACGATGTTTGAATACATCGAGTGGGACGAGGGGCGCGACCCGGCGGTCTCGTCCGCCGCCGCCCGGTAAGGCCATGCTGCGCATCACCCCGCGCCTGTTGCTTTCGGTGCTGGCCGTCGTGCTGGTGATCACGGCCGCAGCCGTGGGCTGGGGCTGGTGGTTGATGCGCGGCAGCCTGCCGCAGCTCGACGGCGTGCGCCAGGTCGCGGGCCTGGGCGCCGCGGTGACGATCGAGCGCGACGCGCTCGGCGTGCCCACGATCACCGGCGCGACCCGGCTCGACGTCGCGCGGGCCACCGGCTTCGTCCATGCCCAGGATCGTTTCTTCCAGATGGACCTGTTGCGTCGCCGCGCCGCCGGGGAATTGTCGGAGCTGTTCGGCGCCGCGGCGCTGGACATGGACAAAAGCGCCCGGCGCCACGGGTTCCGACGACTGGCCGGCGAAGTCCTCGCCCAAGCGACACCGGAGGAGCGCGCGCTGCTCCAGGCGTATACCGAGGGCGTAAACTCCGGCCTGGCCGCGCTCGGGAAGATCCCCTGGGAGTACCTGATCTTGCGCGCCCCGGCCGCCCGCTGGCAGCCGGAGGACTGCGTCCTTTGCATTTATGCGATGTGGTTCCAACTGCAGGACGCCGACGCGAACTACGAGCGCAGCCGGGCGGCCCTGCGCGAGACCGTCGGGCTGAGCGCGCTCGAATTCCTTTCCCCGCACGGCACGTCGTGGGACGCCGCGCTCGATGGCAGCACGTTCCCGGCGGCAGCGCTGCCGGCGCTCCGCTTCGAGGCCCCCGCCAGCGGGGGCTCCGCCGCCATCGCGCCGTTGTCGTCGCGCCTCGTGTACGGCTCCAATGCCTTCGCCGTCGCGGGCACGCACACCGCCACCGGCGCCGCGCTGCTGGCGAACGACATGCATCTCGGCCTCAACGTGCCCAATACATGGTATCGCGCCGTGCTGCGGTGGTCCGACGCTTCCGGCCCGCGCCGCCTCGTCGGTGTCACCCTGCCCGGCGGGCCATTCCTGGTCGTCGGCAGCAACGGGCGCATCGCCTGGGGCGTCACCGACGCCTATGCCGACTCCGTGGACGCCGTACTCGTCGAAACCGAGGGCATCGCGCAGCACTACTATCGGACGCCCACCGGCTGGAAGGAAATCGAGGAGCGGCCCGAGACGATCAAGGTCAAGGGCGAGAAACCGGTCCTGTTCCGGTCCCGCTGGACCGAGTGGGGCCCGATCGTCGCGGGACCCACCGACGGCTACTACACGGCGATTCGCTGGACGGCCGACGACCCCGCAGCGACGAACCTGCATTATTTCGCGATGGAGAACGCCGCCACGGCCGCCGCGGCGGTCGCTATCGTCCATCGGTCAGCCTTCGCCAACCTGAACACCATCATTGCGGACGCCGACGGCCACATTGCCTGGACCGTCCTCGGCAAGTTGCCGCGCCGCGTCGGCTATGACGGCCGCCTGCCCGTGTCCTGGGCCTATGGCGACCGCCACTGGGACGGCTGGGTGCCGGAAGCGGAGATTCCCGCGATCACCGACCCGCCCGAGGGCGTCCTCTGGTCGGCCAACAACCGCCAGGTCGGCGGCGACGGGTACGCGAAGCTTGGCGATGGCGGTTACGACCAGGGCCCGCGCGCGCGCCAGATTCGCGACGATCTCCGGGATCTCGTGGCCTCCGGCGGCAAGGCGGCGCCCAAGGATCTTTTTGCCATCGAGCTGGATGACCGCGCGCGTTTCCTTGAGCGCTGGCACCAGTTCTTCCTCGCGGTGTTGGACGATGAGGCGGTGGCCCAAAAACCCGCCCGGGGGGAACTGCGGGCGGTCCTGAAACAATGGAGCGGCCGGGCCGACGTCGCTTCCGCCGCCTACCGGCTCACGCGCGCCTTCCGCCGTCACGTGGCCGAGCGGGCGCTCGCGCCCTTCTTTGCGCGGGCCCGCGAGCAGTATCCCGCCTTCACCGCCGGGAGTTTTCAGTATGAGGACGCCGTCTGGAGGCTCGTGCACGAGCAGCCGGTGCGTCTGCTCGATCCCGCGAGCAAGTCGTGGCCGTCGCTGTTGCTCGCGGCCGCGGACGACGTGATCGGTGAAATCGACCAGACCGGCTTGTCCGCCGCCCACTTCACCTGGGGCCAGCGCAACACCCTCGCCATGCATCACCCCTTCGCCCGCTTCCTGCCGGAGCCGCTCGCCCGGCTCGTCGACATGGCCGCCGACCCGCTGCCCGGGGACAACGACATGCCGCGCGTGCAGTCGACCTCGTTCGGCCAGTCGGAGCGGCTGGTGGTCTCGCCTGGCCATGAGGACCAGGGCATTTTCAACATGCCCGGCGGCCAGAGCGGCCACCCGATGTCGCCTTATTATCGTGCCGGGCACGAGGCCTGGGCCCGGGGCCAGGCCACGCCGCTTTTGCCAGGACCGACCCGGCACACGCTGACGCTGCAGCCTTGAAGCGGGCGCATCCCGGCTGCGCTCCCGTCCAAGCGAGACCGCTTTTGCAGTTGGGCTTTCGCGGGCCTTGGGCTATTGGCGGGGGGAGTTACTTCGCCCCATGCCGATCCATCTGCTGCAACATCCCCTCGGCGCCCACGTTCTCACCCATCTGCGCGACAAGACCACCAAGCCGGCTCTGTTCCGCACGTTGAGCTATCAGCTTTCGCTGCTGCTGGCGCTCGAGGCGACCCGCGACCTCGCCACCGAGGAAAAACCGATCGTCACGCCGATGGAGCCGACGCGCGGCCGCGTGCTGGCGAAACCGCTGGTGGTCGTGCCGATCCTGCGCGCCGGCCTGGGCATGCTGCAGCCGTTCCACGATATCTTCCCCACGGTGTCGGTCGGATATGTCGGGCTCGAGCGCGACCACGAGACCGCCATCGCGCGCAGCTATTACTGCAAGCTGCCGCCGCTGGCGGGAACCCGGGTCGTGGTGGTCGACCCGATGCTCGCCACCGGCGGTTCGGCCGCGCAGGCCGTCGCGCTCGTGAAGGCCTCCGGCGCCACCGAGGTCGTCTTCGTCTGCATCGTGGCGGCGCCCGAGGGTATCGCCACGTTCGAGAAGGCCCACCCCGAGGTGCCGATCCACACGGCGGCTCTCGATCGCGCGCTCAACGACCGGAAATACATCCTGCCCGGGCTCGGCGATTTCGGGGACCGCCTCTACGGCACCTGATCAGGCCAGCGGCGGCACGACGTAAGGCGCGCGGTAGGCGCGGCTGAGCAGCGCGTTGGCAGCGGCCGCCTCCGCCCCGGTGAAACGCTCCGCCGACGGGTCGATCGCGAGCGGCAGGCCGAGCGTGAGGGGCGTTCGGTCCAGGTCGATTCGGTTGGCTGCGAGGTGCTCAAGCATCCGGCCGCAGGCCTCGTCGAGCGCGGCGTCGCCGCGGATCTTCTCCCGCAGCTCGCCGGGCGGCGTGGCGCGGCCGAGCTGGTGGGAGATGTTGCCCAGGTGGCAGAGCGCGCTGGAGATGTGGCCCTCGTCGATGGGCCCGTAGAGTTCGCCGGCATCCCGCCCGCGCACCACCTCGATGAAATTCGCCATGTGGCGGTCGCGGCCCTTGAACTCCTTGATCATCTTGCCGCCGCGATCGAAGGCCTGCGCCGTGAAATAGGCGCTCGTCACGACCGAGCCGCCTTCGCAGTCGATGATGTTGCCCACGCGCACGCCGCGGTAGCGGTCCATCGTATCCGCCGCCGCGGCCGCCTCCTCCGCGCCTCCCGCCGCCGCCGCGGGTGCGGCCTCCAGCCGGGCCGGCAGGCCGCGCACCTCGAAGATCAGGGGGGCGGTGGCGTAATCGTGCAGGATCACCTGCGTGTTCGGGGTCTCGCCGTCGTCCTCGTAACCAAGCCGGCCACCCACGCTCAGCGTGTGGCGCGGCAGGCCGGCCTCGCCGAGGAACCAGCGAGCGACATCCATCTGGTGGATGCCCTGGTTGCCGACGTCGCCGTTGCCCGTGGCGTAGATCCAATGCCAGTCATAGTGCAGCCGCGCGCGGCGCAGCGGCGCCCTCGGCGCGGGGCCGCACCACAGATCGTAGTCCACCGTCGCGGGCACGGGCTGCGGCCCGTGCGTCCGTCCGATGCTGGGCCGGCGTTTATAGCAGAACCCGCGCGCCGCGGTGATCCGGCCGATGTGGCCGGCGCGCACCCATTCCACCGCCTCGCGCAAGCCTTCGCCCGAGCGGATCTGCACGCCGGCCTGGATGATGCGGCCGTATTTCGTGGCGGCCGCGACCAGCTGCCGGCCTTCCCAGACGTTGTGCGAGACCGGCTTCTCGACGTACACGTCCTTGCCCGCCTGGCAGGCCCAGATGCCCATCAGTGAATGCCAGTGGTTCGGCGTTGCGATCGTCACGGCGTCGATTTCGGGCGAGGCCAGCAACTCGCGAATGTCGGTGAAGGTCTTCACGCCCGCGCCCAGCTTCGCCACCGTGCGATCGAGCACGGCCGTGTCCGGGTCGCACAACGCCACGACGCGCACGCCCGGGAGCGCGTGCAGGCTGGCCAGGTGATTGCGCCCGCGGCCGTTCAAGCCGGCGACCGCCACCCGCACGTCAGCATTGGCGCCGGGCACGCGGCCCCAGGAGCGGGCCGTCCACGCGGCCGTCGCGGCGAGGGCCGAGGATTTGATAAACGCGCGGCGGGTGAGGGCGGGCATGGCGTGGAAGTCCGGCTCACCGGCCGGCGCGGTACTCGGCGTAGCGGGCGGCCACCCCGGCGGTCGTGGTGTCGCCCTCGTGGAAGAAGAATCGATACCGCAGCGTCAGGCTGCCGCCGGCGGGAATCGTGTAGTCGCCGATGTGCGGCTGGTCCTTCAGATGCTCGTAGTCATGCCGGCCAAACGGGTTCGCCCCGAACAGGCCGTAATCGCGCGCCATCCACCAGGTCGGGTGGCGCAGGTTGCGCGGCGAGTCGAAGATGGCGACCCCGTAGACCTTGCCCTCATGGGGCGCGTAATAATCGCACCAATCGGCGCGCTGGCCCCAGGCCGCCGCATCGCGCACCCCCGTGCTCGTCACGATGTGACCGTCGCCAGGCAGTTCCCGGCCCTGGTACTTGTGCGGCAGCGTCATCCATTGCGCCAGCCGCAGCGCCATCGTGCCGTCCTTGTTGTCGCCGAGCAGCACCGGTTCGTCCGCCGGCGCATGCAAGGTCACCTCATAGTCGAGGAAGCGCCCGGCGGGGCGGGCGTGAAAGCGCAGGGTCCGGTCGTCGGTGCAAACCAGGCTTCCGTCGGGTGCCAGCCATTTCACGTGCGCGCGGATGACGCCGACCTTGCCGCTCCTGGTTTCGGTGATGGCGTCGACCACCGTCCGGCCCTTGGCCTTCGACAATCCCGCGCCCCCCGTGCCCTCGTTCCAGAAATCGACGCCATTGACCATGCTGTGGGCGAACCACAGCGAGCGGTGCCAAGGGTGGTCCGTGTCCTCCCCCGGTGTCGGGCGCATGGGAAAATCCCGCGTCATCCGCATGCCGTCCGGGGCGAGAATCGGGTAGCAGTAAGGCCGCGACGCGCCGTCGCCCCACACGAAATCGGTGAAGAACTGGCCCTCGAACTCGACCCGCACGCGATTGGTCAGCGGCGTCACCGTCACCTTCGGTTTCGCGTCCGGCGGTCCGGAACAGGCGGTGATGAGACCCAAGGCGGCCAGAAGGGGTAGCAGTCGTCTCATGGCGGCCGGCACCCAACCATCGGTCCCGGTTGCTCGCAACCGGAATCGTCCCGGCGCCTCAATCAAGCCAGCCGCCGGCGGCCTGCAAGGGCGTCAAGTCTTCGCGGCGCGTCACCCAGATCGCAATCGCGTGGCGCGCGCTGCCCGAGTCCGGGGTCCGCGGCAGGACCAGTTCAGCCTTCCCCGCGACCAGCGGCGCGGACACCATGACCAGGGCCACGAAATCGTGCCGCAGGGTGCGGCCGGCGTTTTCGCCCTGGCGCACGGCGGAGGTGATCCCCGCTCCGAGCAGCGCAACGTGCGCGACGTGTTCGCCCTCCTGGCCGAACTCCACCCGGCAGGTGCCGTCGGCATACTCGACGGCCAACACTCCGACCTCCGGGCCGCCCGCCCGCGGCGCGACACCCCGGCGCCACTCGGCGCCGTCGAGCACGAAGGCCGGCGTGTAGACCGTGTCGCTGCCCCAGGCGCTGGCATAGGCGTACTGGCGCGCGGTGAATTCCCGGCGCGCGAAGCGGTCGGTCCACCCGAGGTGATCCCAGTACGTGACGTGAAACGCGACCGGCACGAAGTCCCGCCACAAGCCCGGGTCGTCGCCCAAGGTTCCCAGCCAGTGCTCGGCCGGCGGGCAGCTGCTGCAACCCTCCGAGCTGTAGAGTTCGAGCAAATGGGTGCGATGCGGGCCGCTGGTGAAACGCTGGGCCGCGGCCGCGGTCATGGTCGCTCCCGCAAGCAGGCAGAGCAGCGGCAATAGGCGTTGCATCGACGTCAGAGCCGCCACGGCGGCCGCCCATTCCATTTTTTCATGTTCACCGGCGCCGGGGGCAGGCCATGATGCGCCCGATGCAAATCGAACGCCCCGGGCTCATCGTCGCCGATGGCTGGAAAGACTACCAGCTGCTCGACTGCGGACTGGGTATGAAACAGGAGCGCTGGGGCGCGTACACGCTGGTCCGGCCCGACCCGCAGGTCATCTGGCCGCGCCCCGGCGGCGGCACGCGCTGGGAGGAGTGGGACGGCTACTATCACCGGAGCGAGAGCGGCGGCGGAAAATGGGAGTTCCGCCGGAACCTGCCCGACCACTGGACCGTCCGCTACGGCGCGCTGGCCTTCAAGATTCACCCCACCGGCTTCAAGCACACCGGCCTTTTCCCGGAACAGGCCGTGAACTGGGATTGGCTGGGCGCCTGCATCCGCGCCGCGCGGGCCGCCGGGCGCGACGTCAGCGTGTTGAATCTCTTCGGTTACACCGGCGCGGCCTCGGTCGCCGCCGCCGCGGCCGGCGCCCAAGTCTGCCATGTCGACGCCGCCGAGGGCATGGTGAAATGGTGCCGCGAAAACGCCGCGCTGTCCGGATTGGCCGAGGCCCCGATCCGCTACATCACCGACGACTGCCTCAAGTTCGTCCGCCGCGAGATCAAGCGCGGGCGGCGCTACGATGCCATCATCATGGACCCGCCGACCTACGGCCGTGGCAGCACCGGCGAGATGTGGAAGCTCGAGGATCACCTTTGGGATTTGCTCGGCGAGTGCCGGCGCGTCCTGAGCGACCGTCCGGTTTTCTTCCTGATCAACGCCTACACCGCCCGGTTGTCCCCGACCGTCGTGGTCAACCTGCTCGCCGAACTCCTCGCCGGCGCCGGCGGCCGGCTGTCCGGCGGCGAAGTCGGCCTGCCCGTCCAGCGCGACGGCAAGGTCCTTCCTTGCGGCATCTTCGGCCGCTGGGCCGCGGCCTGATTTCCTCGATCCACCCCCTCGCCCCCGTCCTGCCCCATGCCCTCCCTTGCTGAAACCTACCTTGCCACCGCTTCCGCGATGCTGCAGCGGGCTTGCGCCCAAAACGCGCCCGTGCTCAAGAAACTTGGCGTCGTCATCGGTGAATCCGTTGCGCGCGGCGGCGTGCTGCACACTTTCGGCAGCGGCCATAGCGACGTCATCTCCCGCGAGATCATCGGCCGGGCCGGCGGCCTGGTCTGCGTCAGCGGCATCCAGGATCCCACCGGCGGCCATGTCGAAAACCTCGTCGGCTACGGCACGAAACTCGCCGAACGCTACGACCGCGCCCACGGCCTGCTACCGGGCGAAACGATCATCGTCATTTCCAACTCCGGCAAGAATTCGTCCCCGATTGAGGTCGCCCTCTACGCCCGGCAGAAGGGCCTGCACGTCGTCGCCCTGACCTGCGTCGAAATGGCGAAGACCGCGGCGACGGTTCATCCCGGCGGAAAGAAGCTGCATGAGGTCGCCGACCATGTGCTCGACAACGGCGGCCTGCCCGGCGACGCGATCGTCGACCTTGGCGCCGCCGCCGGCGGGGTCCCGGCGAAGGCGGGGCCGACCTCCACGCTCATCGGCGCGACTCTGCTCAATCTCCTTTCGCTCGAAGTGATCGACTGGCTCAAGGCCGGCGGTCACCCGCTGCCGGTGTTGCGGAGCCAGAACCTGCCCGGCGCCATCGAATACAACCGCGCGCTCGGCCAGAAATACAAGGGCCGTCTCAGCCGGCAGCTCGCCTGACTTCCGCATGGCCAATTCCCTTCGGTCGTTCTTCGCCTCGCTCCGCATGACTCGCCTCGTCGGTTTTTCTTTCCGGGTAAGTTCCGCGTGATCCATGGCCGCTCCGCTATTTAAGATCGGCGTCGACGGCGGCGGCACCAAGACCGAGTGCATCCTGGTGGACGCCGGCGGCAAAATCGCGGCCCGGCACCTGGCGCCGGGCTGCAATCCAAGCCAGACCGGACCCGACCGGGCCCGCACGGTCCTGCAAGAGGCGTTGCAGGCGATCACCGCGAACCTCGCCGCCGGCAGCGTGGAAGCAACGCTGCTTTGCATGGCCGGCAATCGCGCCTTCTGGCGGGACACCGCCGCCACGCTGCGTGGTTACGGCCGGGTCACGGCCGCGGACGACTCGCTGCCGGTTCTCGAATTGGCGACGGCCGGCGCTGCCGGCCTGGTCCTGCATGCCGGCACGGGTTCCTTTGTCGCCGCGCGCGCGCCGGACGGCTCGGTGCATTACGCCGGTGGGCTTGGTTGGAAATTTGGCGACGCCGGCAGCGGCTTCGACCTCGGCCGCCGCGCCCTCGCGCTGGCGCTGCTCGAGTTGCAGGCGGCGTCGCCCGGCGCCGCCCCGTCGCCGCTCGCCGCAGCCTTGTGCGCCCACACGGGGCTGGCCGACTACACCGCCAACTCGCGCTTCTTCTATTATGATGAGGAAGCCAACACGAAGATCGCGGCCTTCGCACCCGTCGTGCTCGACTTGGCCGCCCATGACAACGGCCCCGCGCAACAGGTCGTCGCGGACTCGGTCACCGAGCTCGCGCGCCTGGCCGACCAGGTGATTCACCGGCTTTTCCCGTCGCCGGCGGCCGCCCTGCCCTGCGGCGTCAGCGGTCGCGTGTTGAACAGCGTGCCGGCGGCCTTCGCGCTGCGCTCGCTGGCCAGCAAGCTGCGCTGGCCCGTCGAGCTGCGATTCATCGACACGCCGCCGAGCGAGGGCATCCGCCGGCTGCTCACCCAAATGTAGGAGCCTGCTTGCAGGCGATGGGACCCCGCGAGCCCCTTAAGAGATCGCCTGCAAGCAGGCTCCTACAGGATACGACCTCTGCGCCGGGGCTCCGCGCCCACCGGCAACCCGACCAGCCTTCTTGCCACTTGGCCCTTCGCCCTTACCCTCCGCCGCCATGTGGTGGACTTACGCTCTCCTTTCGGCGGTCCTTGCCGCCTTGACCGCCATCCTCGCCAAGGTCGGCGTGCGCGGCATCGACTCGAATCTCGCGACCGCCGTCCGGACCTCGTTCATCCTCCCGCTCGCCTGGGTTGTCGTGGCCGCGCAGGGCAACCTCGGGCTCGTCGGCGGCATCACGCGCGTCCCGCTGGTGTACCTCGGCCTCTCCGCGGTGGCAACGGGCGCATCATGGCTCTGTTATTTCAAGGCCCTGCAACTGGGGCCGGCTTCCCTGGTCAGTGCCGTGGACAAATCGAGCCTGGCGCTGACCATCCTGCTCGCGGCGCTTTTCCTCGGTGAGACGCTGACCTTGCGGACCGCCCTCGGCTGCGGGCTCATCCTCGCCGGCGTCGCCGTGGTCGCCTGGCCCGCATGATCGCCGCCGGGTCCGTCGTTGTCCTTCCCGAGGCCGACTGGCATGCCCGCCGTCGGGTGCATGAGGCGCGCGTGCGGACCTGGATCGCGCCGCACCAGGCGCGCGTGGCCCGCGGCGAGAAACATCCCATCGACGATTTCCTGTTCGAATACTACCGTTACCGTCCGAGCTGGCTGCGCCGCTGGCACCCGGGACCCGACGTCGTGCTGCAGGGCGATTCCGCGCGCGACTATCTCCGCTGGCCCGAGTACCAGGCGACCGCCGGCGGCATTGCGCTCAACTGCGCCGCGCTCGAACCGCGGCGCCGGGAGAGCCTGGCGTGGGTCGTGGGCCTGCTGCGCGCCACGGCGGAACGACCGCCGGTGTTCGCGTGCCATGGGCTGCACGAGTGGGCGATGGTCTACCGCCAGGCGCCCGAGGAGGTGCGACACCAACGGTGGCCCTTGCGTTTCCCGCCGGATGAACTGGCGCGGATCGTCGAATCGCTGCCGGTGCGTTGCTCGCATTTCGACGCCTTCCGCTTCTTCACCGCGCCGGCGCGACCGCTGAACCGGCTGCAGCCCACCCGCGCCGAGGCGCCGCAGTTCGAACAGCGCGGCTGCCTGCACGCCAACATGGACCTCTACAAGTGGGCGTTCAAATTCGCGCCGTTCACCCCCGCCGAACTCGTGGCCGACTGCTTCGCCCTGGCCCGCGACATCCGCGAGGTCGACATGCGCGCGAGCCCCTATGATCTGCGGCGGCTCGGCTGCGAACCGATCCCGATCGAGACGCCGGCGGGTCGCGCCGAGTATGAGGCGCACCAGCGCGCCTTCGCCGCCCGGAGCGAACCGCTCCGCGCCCGCCTCATCGCCTGCGGCGAACGCCTGCTGGCGGGTTGACGGTTCGGTGCGGATCCGGTTGCGTGCCGCGGCGGGGCGGCTAGGGTGCGCCGCCCGCCCGACCCATGCTGAAAATCGACGCGCACCATCACTGCTGGCGCTACACGGCGACGGACCTCCCCTGGCTCGACGACACCATGCGGCCAATCCGGCGGAACTTCTATCCTGCCGACCTCGCGCCGCTGCTGGCGCAAACCGGGGTGGATGGCACCGTCGTGGTCGAGGCCCGCCCGGCCGTCGAGGAGACCCTGCAGCTGCTCGAGCACAGCCAGCGCCACCGCTTCATCCGCGGGGTGGTCGGCTGGGTGCCGTTGGTTGAGCCCAGGGTTGGACGGTTGCTCGAGCAGCTCGTGGAAGACCCCGCCCTCAAGGGCGTGCGCCATGCGTTGCAGCCGGAGCCGGATGAATTCATGGCGGCCCCCGGCTTCAATGCCGGCCTGGTGGCACTCGCCAAGTTGGGCCTGTCTTTCGATGTCGTGATCGGGGCCCGCCAGTTGCCCGCCGCCACCGCCCTGGTCGACCGGCATCCGCAACTGGCCTTCGTGCTCGCCCATCTCGCCAAGCCGGTGGTCGCGGGTCCGCCGCCCGCGGAGTGGCGCCGCCAGCTCGCCGAGCTCGCGCGCCGGCCGAACGTCACCTGCAAATTCTCCGGCCTGGTGACGGAGGCGCCGGGCTTCGCGTGGACGCCCGCGGGGTTGTGGCCGTATTTCGACGTGGCGCTTGAATGCTTCGGCGCCGACCGGCTCATGTTCGGATCCGACTGGCCGGTCTGCCTGCTCGCGACCACTTATTCCGACTGGTTTCGTTTCGTCGCGAGTTGCGTGACGGGCCTGTCCGCCGGCGAGCGCGACCAGATTCTCGGCGGCACCGCGACCCGCGTCTACCGTCTCACCGCGCCGCCCACCGTGATCTGACCGGAGTCCTCGCCCGTGCCACGCCCGCCCCTTGACCGACCCCCAAATCGGCGCTTTGGTTTAACGATATTGCTCACCCCGCGGTTGGCTCCCCCTCCGGCCGTTCCTCCCATGTTTCTCCCATGAAAATATCCTGGCGTAAACTCCTGGCGCTGGCTGTCAGCAGCGCCGCCCTCGCCTCCGGCGCGGACACGTACACCCTCGCCGTCATTCCCAAGGGCACGACCCATGAATACTGGAAGGCGATCCACGCCGGCGCCGAGAAAGCCCGGCGGGAGTTCGCCGCCGGCGGCGTGAACATCAACCTGATCTGGAAGGGCCCGCTCAAGGAGGACGACCGCGAGCAGCAGATCCAGGTGGTCGAGAATTTCATCGGCCGGCACGTCGATGGCATCGTGCTGGCGCCGCTGGACGACCGGGCGCTGGTCGCGCCGGCCGAGGAGGCGGTGCGCGGCGGCATTCCCGTCGTCATCATCGATTCCGGCCTCGCCTCGAAGCTGACGGCCAGCTTCGTCGCCACCGACAACCGCGAAGGCGGCCGCATCGCCGCCCGCCATCTTGGGGCGCTGCTCGGCGGCAAGGGCAACGTCATCATGCTGCGCTACGCCGTCGGCTCGAACAGCACCGAGGAACGCGAGGCCGGTTTCCTCGAGGTGATGGAGAAGGATTTCCCCGGCATCCGCCTGCTCTCGACCGACCAGCATGCCGGCGCGACGCGGGATAGCGCCAAGCGCGTCGCCGAGACCCTGCTCAGCCGCTTCGGCCCGGAGGTGAACGGCATCTTCGCCAGCAACGAGTCCGCCGCCTCGGGCATGCTGCTCGCGCTGCGCGACGCCGGCCTGGCCGGCGGGCGGGTCAAATTCGTCGGCTTCGATGCCGGCGAGACCCTCAACGCCGGCCTGCTCGCCGGGGACCTCCAGGGCCTCGTGGTGCAGAATCCGCTCAACATGGGTTATCTCGGCGTGAAGACGATGGTCGCCGTCCTCCGCGGCGAAAAAGTGCCGGCGCGGATCGACACCGGCGTCGGGTTTGTGACCAAGGAGAATTTCAACGACCCGGCGCTGGCCGACATCGTGCATCCCCCGCTCGACCAATACCTGAAATGAGACCGCTGTCCTTGCTCCTGGTCGGCGCCGCGCTGGGCGCCCGGCTGGTCGCCGCCGAGCCCCTCCAGATTGCGGTCATCCCGAAAGGAACGAGCCACGAGTATTGGAAGGCCGTGCAGGCCGGCGCCATCAAGGCCGAGCGCGAGCTCAACGCCGCCGGCACCGCGGTCCACGTCATCTGGAAGGGCCCGCTCAAGGAGGATGATCGCGAACAGCAGATCCAGGTGGTCGAGAATTTCGTCGGCCGGCAGGTGAATGCGATCGTCATTTCCCCCCTCGATGCCAACGCGCTGATCGCCCCGCTCGCCATCGCCGTGGAGGGGCACATCCCGGTCGTCACGATCGATTCCGGGCTCAATTCCCCGTTGCCCTCGTGCTACGTCGCGACCGACAACCGCGAGGGCGGCCGCGTCGCCGCGCGCACGCTCGCCGGCCTCGTCGGGCCCCAGGGCCGCGTGATGATGCTGCGCAATGCCGTGGGCTCGTCCAACACCGAGGAGCGCGAGGAGGGGTTCCTCGAGGTCATGCACCGGGAATTCCCGGGCATCAAACTGGTCTCCACCGACCAGCATGGCGGCGTGACACGCGAGAACGCCTATCGCACGAGCCAGAACCTGCTCAACCGCTTCGGCCGCGAGATCGACGGCGTGTTCGCCTGCAACCAGCCGACGACCGCCGGCATGCTGCTCGCGCTCCGCGACGCCGGCCTCGTGCCCGGCAAGGTGAAGTTCGTCGGCTTCGACACCGGCGTGGTCGAGCTGGCAGCCCTCGCGGCGGGCGAGGTGTCCGCGCTGATGGTGCAGGACCCGTTCGGGATGGGCTATCTCGGGGTGAAGAATGCCGTCGCCATCCTGCGCGGCGATAAGGTGCCGAAGGTGATCGACACCGGCGTCAAGGTCGTCACCCGCGACAACCTCGCGGACCCGGCCATCCACGACCTGGTGCACCCACCGCTGGAGCAGTACCTGCAATGACGGTGCCCGCCCGCCTGCGCCTCACCGGCATCCAGAAGAGTTTCGGCGCGACCCGGGCCCTGCGGAGCGTCTCGCTCGAGATCGCGCCCGGCGAGGTGCACGCGCTGATTGGCGAGAACGGCGCGGGCAAGAGCACGCTCATGAAGGTGCTGAGCGGCGCGCACGAGCCCGACGCCGGCACCATGGAGCTCGGCGGGCAGCCCTACCGGCCGGACAACCCGCATGACGCGCGCCTCAAGGGCGTGGCGATGATCTACCAGGAACTGAACCTCGCGCTGCATCTCAGCGCCCAGGAAAACATCCTGCTGGGAGCCGAATCGGCGCGCTTCGGCTTCGTCAACGCCCGCGCCGCCCGCGAGCGCGCCCGGGCCGCGCTGGCCCAGCTCGGCCACGGTTCGCTCGACCTGGCCCGGCGGGCGGGCGACTTCTCCATCGCCGAGCAGCAGATCATCGAGATCGCCCGCGCCCTGCTGCTGCAGCCGCAGGTGCTTATCATGGACGAGCCGACGAGCAGCCTGACCCAGGCCGACACCGAGATCCTGTTCGCCACCATCGGCCGCCTGCGCGCCCAGGGCGTCAGCATCATCTACATCAGCCATTTTCTCGAGGAATGCGGCCGCGTCGCCGACCGCTACACCGTGCTCAAGGACGGCGAGACCGTCGGCTCCGGCGCGATGGCCGGCGCGTCGCTCGACCACATCGTCGCCCTGATGACCGGCCGCGAGGTCAAGGACCTCTACCCGCGCACATCGCACCAACCCGGCGCCGTGGTGCTCGAGGTCCGGTCGGCGGTGCTCTCCCGTTTTGTCGGCCGGGGTGCATCCCCGGCCTCGCCCGAGGCGAAGACCGAGCCGATCGGGCGCAAGGCCCGGCCCACTTGTTCGCTGCAGGTCCGCGCCGGCGAGATCTTCGGCCTGGCCGGCCTGATCGGCGCCGGCCGGACCGAACTCCTGCGGGCGGTCTTCGGCCTCGACGACCTCGCCGCCGGCGAGGTCTGTGTCGTCGGTGCGCCCGCCGGCCGCAGCGTGCCGCGCGAGCGCTGGCGCCAGGGCGTCGGCTTCCTGAGCGAAAATCGCAAGGAGGAAGGCCTGATGCTCAACCGGTCGGTGGCGGACAACCTCACCTTGACCAAACTGCGCAGCTTCGGCCGCTTCGGCCACGTCAGCGGCGCGCGCCAGCGGTCGGCGGCCCGGCGCTGGATCGACGAGCTGCGCGTGAAGTGCCTCGATGCCGCCCAGCCGGTCGGCGAGCTCTCGGGCGGCAACCAGCAAAAGGTGGCGCTGGCGCGGCTGCTCGAGCACCCCGCGCGCATTTTCCTGCTCGACGAGCCGACGCGCGGCATCGACGTGGGCAGCAAGGCGCAGATCTACCAGCTTATCGGCGGCCTCGCCGCCGCCGGCAAGGCCGTCGTCGTCGTCAGCTCCTACCTCCCCGAGCTGCTCGGGCTGTGCGACACCATCGGCGTGATGTGCCGCGGCGAGCTGGCGGCCGTCCGCCCGCGCGCCGACTGGACCGAGGCGGACATCCTGCGCGCCGCCACGGGCAGCGCCTGAATTTCGATGCACCGCACCCTGAAAACCCTTTTCGCGAAAGCCGGGCCGTTCATCGGCCTGCTGCTCGTCATCGCCTGCTTCTCGCTGCCGGCCGAGACGCGCGAATTTTTTCTCACCTACAACAATTTCAAGATCATCTTCACGCAGACGGTGATCGTCGCGGTCGGCGCGCTGGGCATGACGATGATCATCGTCAGCGGCGGCATCGACCTGTCCGTCGGCTCGACCATCGCGCTCACCAGCGTGGTGGGCGCCCTGCTCATCCAGCACGGCTGGGGTCCGGTGGCGGTCGTCCTGGCCGTGGTGCTTTCCGGCGGGGCCATCGGCCTGGTCAACGGCGGGGCCATCGCCGGCCTGCGCATGACGCCGTTCATCATCACGCTGGGCACGCTCGGCATCGCGCGCGGGACGGCGAAGTGGCTCGCCGACAACCAGACGGTCAACTACGACGGCTCGCCGATCAACGGCTGGATGACCACGGTCAATCCCTTCAGCCGGTCGCTGCCCGCCGGCGTGTGGGTCGCGCTCGCCCTGGCCGTGCTGACCTCGCTGCTGATGCGCAAGACGGTGTTCGGCCGGCATGTGTTCGCCCTCGGCTCGAACGAGGCGACAGCCCGGCTGTGCGGCATCCCGACCACGCGGCTGAAGGTGCTCATCTACGCGGTGGCGGGCTGCTTCTTCGGCCTTTCCGGCCTGTTCCAGCTCTCGCGGCTCCGCCAGGGCGACCCGACCGTCGCCGTCGGGCTCGAGCTCGACATCATCGCCGCCGTCATCATCGGCGGCGCGAGCCTGAACGGCGGCGTCGGCACGGTGCTCGGCTCGATGATCGGGGCGCTGATCATGGCGGTGCTGCGCAACGGCTCGCAGCAGATGGGCTGGCCGACGTATTTCCAGGAGATCATCATCGGCCTGGTGATCATCGTCGCGGTCTTCCTCGATCGGCTGCGCCAGGGCCGGAACAGCGGCTAGGGCCGGGCGCACCGGCTTCCGGCGGCGCGGGCCACGCCGCTATTGCCAGTGCCGCGGTTCCGGCTAGGTTGCGCGGGCATGGAGCTCACCCCGGAGGCGGCGCGCGTGCGCACCCAGAAGAAGCCGAGCTATCCGCTCGGCGAGGAGCTCCGCGGCTACCTGCGGAAATTCCGCCGCGAGCGCCACCTGCCCGTCACGTACGAGCGGCTGCGCGACTTCCACGAGGCGATCCCGCTCGTCGATGCGGAAGGACGCAACACCCTCTGGGAGTCCGTCGCCTACCACGCCGCCGACATGCCGGGGTTGAACGAGGACCTGAAGCGCATCTACGCCCTCCTCAAGGTCGATGGCGACTTCTCGGTCATGCAGCACCTCTACATCGACCGGGTGGATTTCTGCAGCTTCGGCAATTCGACGCCGTTTCGCATCCGGATCGTCAATGCCTACAACGACAACCAGGACTACTTCTACGTGAAGAAGGCGGATGCCTCCCGCGTCTACGGGCTGGAGCTCGAGCACCTGCTGTCACCGAACCGGCTCAACTACCTCACGCATGGCAGCACGTTGATCGAGGAGCACATCGCCGGCCTGCCGGGTGATGTCTTCATCGAGCAGTGGCTGAACCGCCCGGACCTGCGCCCGATCCGCATCGCCAAGGAGCTGGTGAAATTCCAGGAGCGCTGCTTCTACCGGCTGCTGGGCGACATGCGCGCCTACAATTTCGTCGTCGTGCTGACGCCGGATTTTGAAGGCTGGCAGATCCGGATTCGCGCGATGGATTTCGACCAGCAAAGCCACCATGGCCGGAAGAATTTCTACCTGCCGCAGTACTTCATCGAGAACCAGCCGCTCGCGCTGTTTTGCTCCAAGCACCTCCACCCGAAGGTGGCGCACCAATATCAGCGCGAGGAGCAGACGCTGATTCTGCAGCGCGCGGACCTCGCGGCCGCCCGGCTCGGCGCGTTGCTGGCCGCCATGCGCCACGACCCGATCGCGCCGGCCGAGAATGTGGCGTCGCTCCGCGACGGGCTGGCGGAGCATTTCCAGAACGCGGCGTTCCGGCGGTGCGACACCATGGGAGCGCTCGTGCAGGAGAACCTGGCGGAACTGCGCCGCCAGATCGGCCGGGATTCGACGCCGGCCGTCCCGGTCACCTGAACGTCATGTGGCTTTTCCTCAAGAACCTCGTGTTCACGCTGGTCGTGCCGGGCCTCGTGGCGGGCTGGGTGCCCTATGTGTATCTGCTGCGCCGGCCGGCTCCGCCGGCGGCGTGGACGTGGATGCACTGGCTTGCGCTCCCGCCCCTGGTCGTGGGCGCGGCCGCCTACCTGGCGTGCGTTTGGCAGTTCATGACCACCGGGCACGGGACGCCCGCGCCGATCGACCCCCCGAAGAGGCTCGTGCAGCGCGGCCTCTACCGCTGGGTGCGCAACCCCATGTACCTGGCCGTGCTCCTGGTCGTCCTCGGTGAAGCCGTCTTCTTTTGGCACCTGGCGCTGCTGCTCTACTTCCTCTTCCTCGCCTCCGCCTTCCAGCTGTTTGTGGTGCTCTACGAGGAGCCCGGCCTGCGCCGGCGCTTCGGCGCGATCTACTCCGACTACTGCAACTCGGTGAACCGCTGGATCCCGGGCAAGCCCAAGCCGCGGCTCGAGACCGTGGCCCCGTTCAACGTGCCGCGCTGAGCCGCTCGAGGGCGAGCGCCACCGCCGCCGTGCGGTTTTCCACCCCGAGTTTCGCGAAGATGCTCTCGAGGTGCTTCTTCACCGTGGTCAGCTTGATCGCGAGGATGATGGCGATCTCGGGGTTCGTCTTGCCCTGCACCACCCAGGACAGCAGCTCCGCCTCGCGCGGCGTCATGTCCAGCGCGGCGCCCAGGGCGGCGGGCGTCGCATCGGCCGGCGCGCCGGTACGTGCGGGTCCCGCCATTCGGAGACGGCGCAAGCGGGTCGCCACCGCCGCCAGCAGGTCGCCCGGTTCCACCGGTTTCACCAGGTAATCGTCCGCCCCGAGGTTCATGCCGGTGCGCACGTCCTCGCGCTCGCTCCAGCCGGTGAGGAACACGAACGGCACGTGCGCCGTGGCCGGATCGGCGCGCAGTGCCTCGAGCACGCGATGCCCGTTCATCTCCGGCATCGTGATGTCGCAGAGCACGAGGGCCGGCTTTTCCGCGCGCGCCCGGGCCACTCCTTCGCGCCCGTTCCGCGCCTCGATCGTCCCGTAGCCCTCGGCCGCAAGGAGTGCCGTGATCTGGCGCCGCATCTTCGCATCGTCGTCGATGACGAGGATCTTTTCCACGGGCGGAATTTGGGGCCCGCGCGGATCGAAGTAAAGCGGACAGCGCCCCGCGTCCTAGCCGATCGGCCCATGCCCGGGCGGCCCATGGCCGCCGGCGCCTGTTTTTGGCATGCTGGCAGAAAACAACGAACACCCCATGACCCCGCACGAAATCCACCTCATCAAATCCTCTTTCGCCAAGGTCGCGCCCATCGCCGAGCAGGCCGCCGCCATCTTCTACGCCCGCCTGTTCGAGCTCAACCCGTCGCTCCGCGCCATGTTCCACGGCGATATCAGCGAACAGGGCCGGAAGCTCATGCAAACGCTCGCCCTCGCCGTGGCCGGCCTCGACCGCCTCGAAACGCTCGTCCCCGCCGTCCGTCAGCTCGGCCTGCGCCATGCCGGATACGGCGTGCGCGATGAGCATTATGAAACGGTCGGCGAGGCGCTGCTGTGGACCCTGGCCAAGGGCCTCGGCCCGCAGTTCACCAACGAGATGCAGGCCGCGTGGGCCAAGGTCTATTGGCTCCTCGCGGAAACCATGAAGGCCGGCGCCCGCGATGGGGCCGCCAGCCTCGGCCGCAAGGTCGCCTGAACCCCAACCCCGGGCCGCCATGTCCTTCCCCGCCCCTGCGACCGTCGCCGTCACCGGCACCCAAGCCCGCGCCTTCGACTGGCCGCGGCTCCTCGGTTTCGTCGCCGCCACCTTCGGCTGCGCCAGCCTGACCGTCCTCGTGCTCCTCTGACACCTTTCCCATGAAAACATCCCTGCTCCTCCTCACCACCCTCGCGCTCGGCGGCCTCCCGGCCCTCCGCGCCGCCGACGAATCCGGCGCGCTCGTCGCGCGCGGCGAGTACATCGTCAAGCGGGTCGGACTCTGCTCCGACTGCCATGCCCCGCGCAACGAGCGCGGCGAGTTCATCACCGCCCAATGGTTGAAGGGCTCCGCCCTGCCCTTCGCCCCGACCGTGCCCATGCCGGCCTGGGCCAACGCCGCGCCGGGCATCGCCGGGTTGCCGACGATGACCAGCGACCAGGCCGTGAACTTCCTCATGACGGGCGTGCGTCCCGACGGAAGCCGGCCGCGCCCGCCGATGCCGCCGTTCCGCATGGATCAGGCCGATGCCCGCGCCGTCGTCGCCTACCTGAAATCCCTTCAACCCTGACCGCGCATCTCGCGGTCGTTTCCTGACCGGAGTGCCGGGCGCGGCGGCAAGTCCGCCGTTGCCCGCACTCCGTTTTTTCCTATCGGATGACGCCCGCGATGCCCGATCCCGTTCGCCCCGACCTCACGGACCAGCTGCAGGCGCGCCTCAGCGAGGCCGGCCGCGAGCTCGCCCGCACCGAGGCGGCGCTGCGGCAGAGCGAGGCCAGCCGGCGCGAGTCGCAGGACTTTTTCGCCAAGTCGTTCCAGACGACCCCGGCGCTCATGATCATCGCCCGCCTGGCCGACGGGCACATCCTCGAGGCCAACGCGGGCTTCGAGGCGGCGTCGGGCTTCACCCGCGGCGAGGCGATCGGGCGCAACACGCTCGAGCTCGGCCTGTGGCCGAACCAGGCCGCGCGCGATGCCTTTCTCGAGAGCCTGCGCCGTGACGGCCGCGTGCGGGACTTCGAAGGCGTCTTTCGCAACAAGCACGGCGAACTCCGCCACCTGCTGCTCAATGCGGACCTGTTCGAGATGAACGGCACCACCTGCATGCTCACGGTCGGGCTCGACATCACCGAGCGCCAGCGCCGCGAGCGCGTGCAGAGCGCCACCTACCAGATTTCGCATGCGGTCCTCGCCGGCGGCGACCTCCCGGCGCTCTTCGGCGAACTGCACCGCATCATCGCCGGCCTGATGCCCGCGCGGAATTTCTATGTGGCGCTGCTCAGCCCGGACGGCCGCCAGATCAGCTTCCCGTATTTCGAGGATGAGACGATTCCGCCCCCGCCAACCCGCGCCGTCGGCTACGGGCTGACCGAATTCGTCCTGCACACCGGCAAGCCGCTCCTCACCACGGCCGACGAGCTGACGGTCCTCCTCCGGGAGAACAGCCGGTACGCGCCCGTGGGCATGCCGGCCGCGCTGTGGCTCGGCGCGCCCCTCATGATCGCGGGCCGCGCCATCGGCGTCATCGCCGTGCAGGACTACCGCAACCCCAGGGCCTACGGCGAGGAGGAGAAGCGCCTGCTGCTGTTCGTCGCCGACCAGGCGGCGGCCGCGGTCCATCGCCGGCAATCCGAGGAGGCCCTCGCGCGGGCGGAGCAGCAATACCGCGGCATCTTCGAGCACGCGCTGGAGGGCCTCTACCAGTCGCTGCCGGACGGCACCTTCCTCCGCGCCAACCCGGCGCTGGCCCGGATGCTCGGTTACGATTCGCCCACGGAACTCCTCGCCGCGGTCAACGACATCGGGGGCCAGATCTACGCGCAGCCGGGCCGCCGCGCCGAGTTCATGCGGCTGATCGCGGGCAAGGATGAGGTCACCGACTTCGAGTCGGAGATCCTGCGGCGGGATGGATCCCGCATCTGGATCTCCGAATCCGTGCGCGTCCTGCGCGGCCCGGACGGCCACCCGGCCCTTTTCGAGGGCGTCGCCATCGACATCACGGCCCGGCGCGAGGCCGCCCGCGCCTTGCAGGAAGCGAAGGAGGCCGCCGACGCCGCCAACCGCGCCAAGTCGCAGTTCCTCGCCAGCATGAGCCACGAGCTGCGCACGCCGCTCAACGGCATCCTCGGCTACACGCAGATCCTGCAGCGCGACGCGGCGCTGACCGACAAGCAGCGCGACGGACTCGGCATCATCCACCAGTCGGCGGAACACCTGCTCGCGGTGATCAACGACGTGCTCGACCTGGCGCGCATCGAGGCGCGCAAGCTCGAGCTGCACCCGGCGGACTTCGACCTGCCCGAGTTCCTGCATGCGGTGGAGGCGTTCTTCCTGCCGCGCGCCCGCGAGAAGAACCTGCTCTTCGAGACGGCCTTCGCGGCCGACCTGCCGCGCGTGGTCACCGGCGACGCCCAGCGGCTGCGCCAGGTGGCGTTCAACCTGCTCAGCAACGCCGTCAAGTTCACGCCCCGCGGCGGCGTGGTGTTCTCGGTCGAAAAGGCGGGCGAGCGCATCCGGTTTTCCGTCAGCGACAGCGGCCCGGGCATCGCGCCCGAGGACCAGCTGCGGCTCTTCGAGCCGTTCGCCCAGATCGGCGACCATCACCTCCATGCCGAAGGCACCGGGCTCGGCCTCAATGTCAGTCGCGGGATTGTCGAGCAGATGGGCGGCCGCCTGCAGATCGAGAGCCGCGCCGGCTGGGGCAGCCGCTTCTGGTTCGAGGTGCCGCTGCCGGCCTCGTTGCGCGCGAGGCCGGCGCCGCCGACTGCGCCGCGGCGCATCACCGGCTACGCCGGACCGCGGCTCCGTGTGCTGGTGGCTGACGACCACCCGGCGAACCGCCGCCTGTTGGTGGATCTCCTGCAGCCGCTGGGCTTCGAGGTCGCCACCGCCGACGACGGTCGCGCGGCGGTGGAACAAGCCGTGGCGCAGCGGCCGGACCTGGTCCTGCTGGACCTGCGCATGCCGCGGTTGGACGGCTTCGCGGCGGCGCGCGCGATTCGCGCGGCGTTCCCCGCGGGCGCCCCGCGCCTCGTGGGCGTCTCGGCCAGCGCCTTCGAGCCCGATCGGCAGGCCTGCCTGGATGCGGGCTGCGCGGAGTTCCTGGCCAAGCCCTTTCGCGAGGAGCAGCTGTTCGCCGTTCTCGAGCGCCAGCTCGGCCTGCGGTGGCTCCAGGCCGAACCGCCCGCCGGCGAGACGTCGTCGCCGTTCCCGGCGATCGTCGACGCGCCCAGCCCCGCCGACGCGGAGGCGTTGCACGAACTGGCCTGCAAGGGCGACGTGATCGGCGTGCGCGCCTACGCCCAGAAAATGGCGGCGCGGGACGCGCGGCTGGCGCCGTTCGCCCAGGGCGTCACTGACCTGGCCGCGCGGTTCAAGATGAAGGCCATCCGGCAGTTTGTCGCCCGGTACCGCGCCGGCGACCGGAGCCATTCCTGACCATGGCCGCGACCATCCTCATCGTGGACGACACGCCGGCCAACCTGAGCGTGCTGGTCGACACCCTGTCCGAGGCGAATTACCAGCTGATGGTGGCGGAGGACGGCGAGGATGCGCTCGCGCAAACCGAGCACACGCAGCCGGACCTCATCCTGCTCGATGTCATGATGCCCGGCCTCGACGGCTTCGAGACCTGCCGCCGGCTGAAGGCCCGGCCGGCGACGGGCGACATCCCGGTGATCTTCATGACCGCGCTGACGGACACCGCGGAAAAAGTGCGGGCGTTCGCCGCCGGCGCCGTCGACTACATCACGAAGCCCATCCAGCACGAGGAGGCGCTGGCCCGGATCGGCACGCACCTGACCATCCGCCGGCTGCAGCAGGAGCTGCGCGAGCAGCTGGCGCTGAAGGAGCGGTTCATGCGCATCGCCGGCCACGACCTGCGAAATCCGCTCTGCCTGATTCTGATGTCCGGCGAACTGGCGCGGCGCAAGGGCGCCCCGCCGGCGGTGCTGGAATACCTCGAGAGCATCCACGCCTCCGCCCGGCAGATGCGGCGGATCATCGATACCTTCCTGAACCTCCGGCGGCCGGGCGCGCCTGGCCGGGGGACCGTGGACCAGGTCGACGTCAATCTCGTCGCCGAGGCGGTCGTCGCGCAGAACGAGCCGGCGGCCGAGCGAAAACAGCTCACGCTCGCGCTCGAGCTCGCCGAAGATCTTCCGTTGGCGAAGGCCGACGCCGGCAGCACGTACCAGGCCCTGAGCAACTATGTCAGCAACGCGATCAAGTTCCACCCTCCCGGCGGCACCATCATCGTGCGCACGCGGTTGCGGGCCATGACGATTCGCGCCGAGGTGCAGGACCAGGGACCGGGCATTCCGATGGCCGAGCGCGGCGCGTTGTTCGGCGAATACGCGCGGCTGTCGCCGCGCCCCACTGGCGGCGAGGAAAGCACCGGGCTCGGCCTGTCGATCGTGAAGCAGCTGATCGAGGCCGAGAAGGGTGCGGTCGGCGCCGACTTTCCCGCGGCGGGCGGCGCGATCTTCTGGTTCGACGTGCCGGTCGCCGGCGGCGCGTGAGGCCCGGCCTCAGTCGATCCGGCCTTCGTCGAACTCGATCAGGTCAACCACGCTGATGATCTGGTCGACCCGGTCGGCGCAGCCCATGTTGGTCAGCGCCTCCTTCAGGAATTCCCGGCCGCTCGGCGTCATGCCCTTCTGCACGTAGTCGCGATTCCATTTCGCCACGCGCAGGTCGGCCGGAAAGATCGCGCGCAGCCGCGCATCGATCTCCGCGTCCCCGAGGCCGGCGGCGACGCTGTCGTGGACGATCTTCTCCACCGCGCCGGGATCGATGCCGAGGTGCAGGCAGAGGAAGCGATCCATGCCCCGCTTGTAGTTCTTCGCGTAGCTGGCGGGCAGCGCGCCGTGCTCCTTCACGTACTTGCATTTCGCGATGAAGCGCGGCAGGTGGAGCAGGCCGGTGGCGGCGTGTGGCACGTACGCCGGCGGCAGGCAGGTCAACACCTCGCCCGAGGAACCGGGAATGGGCTTCGATGGCATGCGGCCGCCAGCCAACGCGATCGCCCGCCGGCGCGCAACCGTTTCGCGCAACAAAAAGCCGGGCCACGCGGGCCCGGCGGTGCAAGGCGGGGACGGCGGCCTAGAAGAAGCGCACCGGCTTGGCGGCCATGCGATCGTGCTCTTCCGGCGAGCAGCCGGCATTGGTCGCGATGTCGACCTTCGCGTCGGTCGCCTTCACGAGGCTGTTCGCAAGCAGGTAGTTCTCCACCTCCTCGCCGGAGATGTCGGCGAGCATCACGCCGTCGACCTCGACACAGGGGGAAAGGGGCTGGCCGGACTTCCGGACCATTTCCTCGTAGTTCGCGCGGTTGTTGATGATGTCGATGTCCTCATAGGCGAGGCTGTATTTGCCCATGATGGCGCGCACGCCATTGGACCAACCGCAGTGAGGCTTGAGATAGGCTTTGATTTTCATGTGCCGTCGGGAGATTGAACCGGCACAACCTATGCGGCAGTCTCGGCACTTCAACTGAAACTTTTCCGCGTCCCTTTTCCTCCCGTGGTGTCCGCCGACTTTCCCCAGCTTTCCCCCGCCCAAGCCTCCGCCTTCGCCCGCCTGGGGCTCGCCAACCTCTCGCGCGAGTACCCGCACCTGCTCACCCACCAGCTCAACGGGCCGGATGATGTCCGCAGCCCGCGCGCGCTGCACCCGGCGTTCTACGGGAGCTACGACTGGCATTCCTGCGTGCACCAGCACTGCATGCTCGCCCGGCTGGCGCGGCTCTACCCCGCGCTGCCGGAGCGGGCCGAGATCGACCGCCTGCTGCGGGAGCATCTGACGCCGGAGAACCTCGCCGCGGAAGCCGCCTATTTCCAGGCCCCGGGCCGCAGTTACTTCGAGCGCCCCTACGGCTGGGCGTGGCTGCTGAAGCTCGCCGAGGAACTGCGCCGCCACGATCCCGGCCTCGCCAAGAACCTCGATCCGCTGGTGGCCATCGTGCGCGGCGGCCTGTTCACCTACCTGACGTCGCTCACCCACCCCGTGCGTCATGGCGTGCACAACAACACGGCGTTCGCCGTGAAGCTGGCGATCGACTACACGCGCGCGGCGGACGACCAGGAGCTGAAGCTCTTCTGCACGAGTCGCATGGCGTATTGGTTCGGGCACGACATGGACTATGGGGCGCGCTGGGAGCCGTCCGGCGAGGACTTCCTGTCCCCGGCGCTGACCGAGGCGGAGGTCATGGCCGCGGTGCTGCCACCGGAAAACTTCAGCCGCTGGCTGAGCCGGTTCCTCCCCAACCTGCACACGGGCGACCCGGTGCGGCTCTTCACGCCGGTGCGCGTCAGCAACCCACACGATCCGAAGATCGCCCATTTGATCGGGCTCAATCTCAACCGCGCCTGGTGCTGGCGGCGGCTGGCCCTCGCGTTGCCCGACTCCGACCCGCGGCAGGCCCGTGCCCGCGATGCGGCGGTGCGCCACCTCGATGCCGCCCTGCCGCTCCTGAGCGTCGAGGACTACCAGCGCGCCCATTGGCTCGGCTCGTTCGCCGTCTATGCGCTGACCGAGTGAGGCGGCGCGAGGCCGGCATGCCGGCGGGTGTTTTTCGCCTAGCGGTCGCGCGGCTTGCCGGCACCATCCCGAGCCATGGATTGGACCTCGTGGCCGGCGGCGGGCATCATCATCGTGACCCTGATCGGCGTCGCGATCGGCCGGTATCCGTGGTTGCGGATGAACCGCGCCACGATCGCGCTCGTGGGCGCGACGCTCCTGCTGGCCGTCGGCGCCATCGGCCTCGAGGCGGCCTACCGGGCGGTCGACTGGAACACGATCCTGCTGCTGTTCTCGATGATGATCCTGAACATGAACCTTCAGCTCGCGGGGTTTTTCGAGCTGGTGACTTCCCACGTGGTGCGTTTCGCGCGCACGCCCCGCCGCCTGCTGGCGATGGTCGCTGCCGTGTCCGGCGTGCTCTCGGCGATCTTCCTCAATGACACGATCGCGCTCGTGATGACGCCCATGGTGATCGAGATGGCCACCACCCTGCGACGCAACCCGGTGCCGTACCTCGTCGCGCTGGTCACGGCCGCCAATGTCGGCTCGCTTTCCACGATCACCGGCAACCCGCAAAACATGCTCGTCGGCATATCGTCGGGCATCAGTTTCGTCCGTTTTTTCGCCAGCCTGGCCCCGGTCGCGGTGCTGGGCCTCGGCGTGGTCTGGGCGGTGGTCGTCCTCGTCTATCGGGACGAGTTTCGCCCCGAGCATTTCGCGGCGCCGCCGCCGGTCCGTCGCGTGCGCGATCCCGCGCTGCTGCGGAAGGCGATGCTGGCCACGGGGCTCATGCTGGTCGCCTTGTTCGCCGGGGCGCCGATCCCGCTGGCGGCGCTGGCGGCCGCGGCGCTCCTGCTCATCAGCCGGCGGCAGCGGCCCGAGCGGGTCTTCCGCGAGGTCGATTGGGGCCTGCTGGTGTTCTTTGCGTCGTTGTTCGTCGTGACGGGCGCGATTGAAAGCTCCGGCTGGGGACCGCGGCTTTTTGCCGTGCTCCGGCCCTGGGCCGACGGTGGTCCGGCAAAACTGACCCTGGTTTCGGTGGGGTTGAGCAACCTCGTCTCGAATGTCCCCGCCGTCATGCTCTTTCGCCCGCTGGTCCCCACCCTCGCCCAGCCGCACACCGCGTGGCTCACCCTCGCCATGGCCACGACCCTCGCCGGCAATCTCACGCTGCTCGGCTCCGTGGCCAACCTCATCGTCGCGGAACTCGCCCGGCACCGCGGCGTCCGCCTGTCGTTTGGCGAATACCTCAAGGCCGGCGCGCCGATCGCGGTCCTCACGCTGCTGGCGGGCGTGGCCTGGCTGTCGTGGTAAGCCGCCGGGTGTGGCGCCCCAATTTTGGGCGTTTTTTCGCGCACTCCGCGCTTGCCGGGCTCCGGCCGGGGCCAAAGTCTCCTGACAGGCCGTTGTCAGCGGCGTCTGTTATCGTCCCGTTCCACCCGTCCTCCCCCACTTCCCATGTCCAAAGCTGAGAAAGCCAAAACGCCCGCCCCCACCGAAAAACCGGCCAACCCGGGGCGCGAGAAAAACATCGAGCTCGCCGTCTCGGCCATCACCAAGCAATTCGGCGAAGGCTCGATCATGCGGCTCGGCAGCAACCAGCACATGGTGGTCGAGACGCTTTCCACCGGCTCGCTGGCCATCGACCTCACGCTCGGCGTGGGCGGCCTGCCGCGCGGGCGCATCATCGAGATCTACGGGCCGGAATCGTCCGGCAAGACAACCTTCTGCTTGAGCGCCATCGCGGAGGCGCAGCGCAGCGGCGGCCTCGCGGCCTTCATCGACGTCGAGCATGCACTCGACCCGAAGTATGCCCGCATCGTCGGGGTGAAGCTCGACGACCTGCTCGTCTCGCAGCCGGATTCGGGTGAGGATGCGCTCAATATCATGGAGACGCTGATCCGCTCGAACAGCATCGACATCATCGTGCTCGACTCGGTGGCTGCGCTCGTGACCAAGGCCGAGCTCGACGGGCAGATGGGCGACGCCACCGTAGGCGCTCAGGCGCGGCTGATGAGCCAGGCCATGCGGCGGCTCACGTCCGTCGTCAGCAAGACGAACTGCGTCTGCATCTTCACGAACCAGATTCGCGAGAAGATCGGCGTGATGTTTGGCAACCCGGAGACAACCTCCGGTGGCCGGGCGCTGAAATTCTTTGCGTCGATCCGCATCGACATCCGCCGCAAGGACCAGCTGAAGACCCCGGACGGGAAGGTCATCGGCAACCGCACCAAGATCAAGGTCGTGAAAAACAAGGTCGCCCCGCCCTTCACCGAGTGCGAGTTCGACATCATGTACGACGAGGGCATTTCCGCCGCCGGCTCGCTGATCGACCTCGGCCTCGACCACAAGGTGCTCGAGAAGAAGGGTGCCTGGATCGCCTTCAACGGCGATCTCGTCGGCCAGGGTCGCGAGGCGGCCAAGGAGGCCCTGCGGTCGAACACCGAGCTCGCTGGCAAGATCAAGGCGGCGATCCTCGAGAAGGTCAGCGTCAAGGGCGGAGAGTCCGTGACCGGCGAAAGCAGCTGATTTTCTCCGACGGGCACTGATCGCGTCGGGCTCGACCCGCGCCGCGGCGGGGATTTTCCCCTTTGCCTCGGGCCGGCCGTTCGCTTCCGTGGGCCGATGGCCCATACGGCAGATACGATCACCGCGCTCGCGACGCCCGTCGGCACCTCGGCGATCGCCGTCGTGCGGGTCAGCGGCCCGGAGGTCGGTCGCCTCACGCCGGCGCTTTTTGGCGAGCTTCCCCCGCCCCGCCAGGCTCGTCGCGCGGATTTTCGCGATCGCCATGGCGCCGTGCTGGATGACGTGTTGTTCACCTGGTTCGCCGGCCCGAATTCGTTCACCGGCGAGGACACGCTGGAAATCTCCTGCCACGGAAACCCCTTTATTGCGCAGAAAATCCTCGAAGATCTCGCGGCGCGGGGGTGCCGGCTGGCGGAAGCCGGCGAGTTCAGCAAACGGGCGTTCCTGAATGGGCGAATGGACCTCAGCCAGGCGGAAGCGGTGATGGATTTGATCCACGCCCGCAGCGAACGGGCCCTCGCCGCCGCCAATCAGCAGCTGCGCGGTTCGCTTGGCCGGCAGATGAACTCCCTGGTCTCGCGTCTCCTCGATGCGCTGGCGCACATTGAAGCTTATATCGATTTTCCCGACGAGGACCTGCCGCCCGAAGACCGGAATTCGCTCCGCCGCGAGATCGAGGCGCTGGTCGTCGACACCAGACGCCTCCGGGCGACCAGCCACTATGGCGCCCTCCTGCGCGATGGCATCAAAACCGTGATTCTGGGTGAGACCAACGCCGGCAAAAGCAGCCTCTTGAACCGAATGGTCGGACGGGAGCGGGCCTTGGTTAGTGCCGAGCCCGGGACCACTCGCGATTATATCGAGGAACGCCTGGTGCTCGGTCCGCACTGGTTTCGCCTCGTCGACACCGCCGGACTAAATGAAACTCCCTCCGCCCTCGAAAGGCGTGGCATCGACAAGACCCTCGAGCAGGCGGCCGACGCCAGCGTGTTTTTGTGGGTTATCGATGGCACCCGTCCCCTTCCGGCCGCAGCTCCCGCGGCCCTGGCCGGTCTAATGACGCGCGAAAATACCGTCGCGGTGATCAACAAAGCCGACCTGTTGGCCAAAGACTTTATGCCACCCGCGATGCCATTCCGGGCGGTGCCAATATCGGCGCTGAACGGCCGCGGCCTTGACGAATTGGAATCGGCCATCGTCGCCATTGCTGGCCACCTTCTGCCGGACAACGACGAGTCGCTGGTCGCGATTAACGCCCGGCATGCCCATGCCCTCGATGAGGCCCTTCAGGGCCTCGAGAGCGCCGTGGCCAAATTGGCATCGAAAGGAGATAGTATATTGGTGTCAAGCGACTTACGTATGAGTTTAGCCGCCTACTCCCAGATCGCGGGCAAGGTGGACAATGAAGCGATGCTGGATCGTCTATTCTCGACGTTCTGCATAGGAAAATAGACTTACATCAAAATAAATAGTTTCAGTTGATCTTATCGATGCCAGCCCAATTCCAAGGACCATACGATGTGATAGTTTGCGGCGCAGGCCATGCCGGCGTCGAGGCGTCGTTGGCCGCCGCGCGGATGGGGGCCTCTACCCTGCTTCTGACGGGCAACATCGATACTATCTCCCAGATGAGCTGCAACCCAGCCATCGGGGGGCAAGCGAAGGGACAGATCGTGCGGGAGATCGATGCACTGGGCGGTGAAATGGCTATCAACACGGACGTGACCGGGATCCAGTTCCGCCTGCTAAACGAATCAAAAGGCCCGGCCGTCCAGTCGCCTCGTGCCCAATGCGACAAGAAGGCCTATCAATTTCGGATGAAGCACACCTTGGAGTTGCAGCCGAACCTGCAGATCTTCCAGGCAACGGTTACGGGACTGATCTTCTCGAATGGCCGCGTCGTTGGGTGCCGAACCAATCTTGATATCGATTTCCACGGGCGTGCCGTGGTGATCACCACCGGCACCTTCCTGCGCGGGCTCATGCATGTCGGGCAGAACAAGAACGAAGGTGGCCGTCTGGGGGACTTCTCTGCAAAGACGCTTTCTTCAAGCCTGGTTGAGGCTGGAATAGAATTGCAGCGGCTAAAGACCGGGACGCCACCTCGTATTCTCGGTCGGAGCATCGATTTCTCGAAGCTGCAGGAGCAAAAAGGCGATACCAAGCCGACGCTGTTCGCCTTTCATGATACGCGGAATGATGGCGGGCTGTTCCACGTGGAACAGGGTGGGGAAACCCGCCTGGGATGGGTGCCTGGTTCACATCAGATTTCCTGCTGGATGACGTATACTACCAAGGAGTCCTCCCAGATTGTTCGCGACAATCTGCATCTCTCGGCGATGTATTCTGGCGAGATCCGAGGCGTGGGACCGCGGTACTGCCCTAGCATCGAAGACAAGTTCGTCCGGTTCGCCGAAAAGGAGCGTCACCTTCTTTTTCTCGAGCCTGAGGGGAGAAATACCAATGAGTACTACATCAACGGACTCTCGACCAGCCTCCCGTTGGATATCCAGCTCAGGCTTGTACATAGCATTCCAGGTCTCGAGCGTGCTCATCTCCTGCGGCCGGCGTATGCGGTCGAATATGACTTCGCCCCGCCTACTCAAATGCACCTATCGCTAGAGTCGCGAAAAGTGGAAAATCTATTCCTCGCGGGGCAGATCAATGGCACATCCGGATACGAAGAAGCGGCCGCCCAAGGATTGATCGCCGGGGTCAACGCAGTGCAGAAGGTGAGGGGACAAGCTCCGCTCGTGATTGCACGTCATGAGGGATATATTGGGGTGCTGATCGATGACCTTGTCACGAAGGGGACGGCTGAACCCTATCGAATGTTCACCAGCCGAGCGGAGCATCGGCTGCTTTTCAATCATGGGAGCGCCGAACTGAGGCTGATGCACCATGCAATACGCCATAACCTATTAACTAATAATCGTTTAAATAGAATCTCTGAGAAGTCAGAACGAGTTCAGGCTTGGGTCGAAAAACTTGAAAGGACGAAGACCGCTGGTGGCACCCATGCCGAGGCACTTCGCCGCGGCGGGAGCATTTCGGATCTGCCGGAGGAATTTGGGCGCGAAAGCGAAGCCATACGAGATGAGGTCGTTTATCGGGTCGCCTATAAAGGCTACTTGGAGCGCGAGCTTCGGCAGATCGAGAGGCTCCAGGATGTCGAGAAGATCCGCATCCCCGCCTCGCTGAATTACTCGACGATCCCCGGCCTCCGACGCGAGAGCGCGCTGAAGCTGGAGCAGCTTCGGCCGGAGAATTTGGGCCAAGCCAGCAGGATCAGCGGGGTGAATCCCGCGGATATCAGCATCCTGATGGTGAGGATTGCCGCTGGGCTGAAGTCACCGGAACGCGGAGATTCGTGAGCCCCCTTTCCCACTGGGACTCGAGTGATAATGCTGTGACAATCGCGTGACGCCGGCAAATTCACTCGCGACGATTATCCCGGCATCCTATCACCGCGATAATGGACAAGCAGAAGATCCTCGTCGTCGACGATGAGCCGGATGTCACCGACTTGGTCGCCTATCATCTCAAGGCAAAAGGTTTCCACGTAGAATCGCTCAACGACGCGACCGCCAGCATTGCCAAGGCCCGGCAGCTGCAACCTGATTTGGTAATATTGGACATAATGATGCCCCACCTCAGCGGTATCCAGATCTGCCGGATTCTGCGGGCCGATCCCAAGCTCGCCCGCGTGCCCATCATTTTCCTTACCGCCAAGGCCGAGCCTCACGATCGCATCGAGGGCCTGGAGTCCGGCGCCGATGATTATCTCGGAAAACCTTTCAGCCCCAAGGAACTCGTCCTCCGCACCGAGTCGATCCTGCGCCGCGTCGCGGCCCCGAAGGAGACCGTGCCCGCCCAGCTCCAGATCGGCGACATCTTGCTCGACAGTGAAATGCACCGCGTCACCGTCCGCGGCGCGCCCCTTGAGCTCACGGCGACCGAGTTCAAGCTCCTGCGCCTGATGATGGAACGCCAGGGTCGTGTGCAAACCCGCGAGCATCTTCTCCTCAACGTCTGGAACTACTCGACCGAGATCGAAACCCGCACCGTCGACACGCATGTCCGCCGCCTGCGCGAAAAGCTCGGGCCCGAGGCGGGTTGGATTGAAACCATCCGGGGCGTCGGTTATCGCATCGCGGACAAGAAATTGTCCGCATGACCATTCTCGCGATCGTCGTCCTTTCCCTGGCGCTGCTCTTCCTGCTCCGGTTGCTCTGGAAGCAGGATCAGGCGCTGGAGGCCCTCCGGCGCGCGACTGAGCACAGCCAGCCGTTGCTGCATGTCGAAAGCGCGGCCACTCTTCTTCCCGGCTGGCGCCGCCTGGTCGAGGAGGTGAACCGGCTCATCGCCGAGAATTCAGTCCTGCGCCAGCAACGGACCGGCCAGCTGACCCAACTCGAAGCCACCCTGGGCAACCTGCGGGAAGCGGTCCTGATCGTGGACGAGGCGAACTATATTCACCTCGCGAACCGCGCGCTGCGGGAAATCTTTCCGGCAGCGCGCGACCTGGTGAACCTCCGCCTCGAACTGATTGTCCGCAGTGTCGCGTTCATCGACTTTGTCCGCGCCATCCGCGCGGGCCAGCCGCTGCCGCGGCAGGAGTTCGAAATCATCGACGGGCAGACCACGGCTTGGATCGAGGTCTCCGGCGCGCCGATTCCGTCGCCCGACGGGAAAACGCCCTGGGCGCTGTTCGTCATCCATGACATGACCAACCAGCGCCAGCTCGAGCGCGTCCGCCGCGACTTCGTCGCCAACGCCTCGCACGAACTCCGCACGCCGCTCAGCATCATCAAGGGCTACATCGAGACGCTCGTCGACGGCCATGCGACGATGCCGATCGAGGACCGCGAGAAGTTCCTGCGCACGATCCAACGCCATGGCGAACGGCTGCGCGCGATCATCGACGACTTGTTGTCGCTCTCGCGCCTCGAATCGGCCACGCCCGGCCTGAAGTTCGGGCCCGTCGCGCTAGCCGGTTATCTCGAAAACCTGGCCGACGATTATCGCCGCCGGCCCACCGCCGCGGAGCACCAACTGGCCATCAAGGTGGAGGGGGGAGTCGACACCATCCAGGCGGACGAGGAGAAACTCACGCAGGTTTTTGGCAACCTCCTCGACAATGCCCTCAAATACACGCCGAAGGGCTCGGTGGTGGAACTGGGCGCCGTGGCGATCGGCGCGGATGAAGTGGAGTGCTTCGTGCGCGACAACGGTGGCGGCATCCCGGCGAACGACCTGCCGCACATCTTCGAGCGCTTCTACCGGGTCGAAAAGGGCCGGTCGCGCGAAACCGGCGGCACCGGCCTCGGCCTCAGCATCGTGAAACACATTGTCCAGCTGCATGGCGGACGGGTCTGGGCGGAAAGTCCGGAGGGGCAGGGGCTCTGCATTCGGCTGCGGCTGCCGCGCCGGCAAAAAACCTGAGCTTCAGGGTTGCGCCGCGACCGCGCCCCGCGCCACAAGGTCGACATGGTTTTCCGACCTGAATTCCTCGCCCTGATCGCCGGCCGGCGCGCCGCGTTGCGCAAGGAACTGGACGGTCTGCTGCCGGCGGCCGGGCCGATCGTGTGGGAGATCGGCTGCGGGCATGGGCATTTCCTGGCCCGTTACGCCGCGGAGAATCCCGGCCGCCTTTGCTTTGGCGTCGATATCAGCGGTCCGCGCATCGACCGCGCCCGCCGGAAGGTAGCCCGCGCACGGCTGGCCCATTGCCATTTCATCCAGGCCGAGGCCCGGGAGTTCCTGAACGCCCTTCCGCCCGGAACTACTTTGGAGGAGACCTGGGTCCTTTTCCCCGATCCTTGGCCCAAGAAACGACATCACAAGAACCGGATCCTGCAGCCGTCATTCCTCGAGGCGCTCGCCGGCCGCACGCCGCCCGGGGCGCGCCTGTATTTTCGCACGGATCATGCCGAGTATCATGCCGCGGTGGTCGATCTGCTGGGCCAGCTGTCCACTTGGCGGCCGGTGCCGGACGCGCCTTGGCCACTGGAGCCCGAGACCGTCTTCCAGTCTCTCGCGGACCGCTTTTACTCCCTGGTCGCCGTCAGAACATCACATCCAGCCAGACCAACAGAAACAGTTGCACCAGGGCTGCCGCCACCAGGAGCGCCCACGTCACCTGCATGAAGACGTTGTGGGCCAGTTTCCTCTCGCCATTGGGACGGCGCGGCGGCTCGGTGCGGGCCAGGATACCGGGAATCGACGGTTGGCTCATGCCCGCGAATCTGGCCCGCCGGGCCCATCCTGCAAGCCCGGCTTGGTATTAGCCGCCACCGGCCCGCGCGGCGGTCGGGTTAATTTCGGCTCCCTCTCTGAATTCATCCACTTTAGAGGGTTGACGCCCCCTTGGCCGCGCTCCTACGACATTCGGCCCTTTTCGCACCTCGGAGTCCCAATTCCCCGCATGCTGTCCGTTAAGAAAACCCTCGGTTTGTTTGCCACGCTGGCGCTGTCCGCGCGGTCGTTTGCTGCGGAAGCGGAAGGTGAGGGCGTGGCTCCGGCGGCGGCCCGCTTGATCGACCTCGGCCATGGCTGGGCGATCACGAACAGCATGATCACCGGCTGGGCCGTGTCCGCGATCGTCATCGCGCTGATTCTGTTTGTGCTGCGCAATCCCCAGGTGTTTCCCACGAAAAGCCAGGCGGTGTTCGAATCCGTGCTGGAAGCCTTGCGCGACCTGTTCGAACCGATCGTCGGCAAAAAGGCCTTCCCCGCCTCCTTTCCCCTGCTCGTCACGTTCTTCGTCTTCATCCTCATCCAAAACTGGATGGGACTCCTGCCCGGCGTCGGCACCATTGGCTGGGGCCACGAGGTCGACGGCAAGTTCCACCTGACCGCGCCGTGGATCCGCCCCTTCACCGCGGATTTCAACAGCACCATCGCGCTCGCCCTCGTTTCCTTCGGCGCCTACCTGATCATCATCCTCAAATACGCCGGGCCGAAGCTCATCCTCCAGGACCTGTTTGGCAACAAGGCGGACAAGAAGGAGACTCCCGCCTGGCTCTACCCGTTCCTGTCGCTTGTATTTCTCATCGTCGGCTTCATCGAGGTCTTCTCGATCGCCATCCGCCCCTTCACGCTCTCCGTCCGTCTTTTTGGCAACATCTTCGGCGGCGAGAACCTGCTCCATGGCACCGGCTTCTTCTTCGTTTTTTATTTCATGGAGCTGCTCGTCGGCCTGATCCAGGCCCTGGTGTTCACGCTGCTGACCTCCGTCTACATCGGCCTCATCTGCAACCATGGCGATGACCACGATCACGGGGCGGAACACTCCGCCGGCGCCCATCCCTGACCCTTTACCGCCGGGAGCGTGCTTCGCGCGCGCACGGCGGCAACCGCAACCACAAACACAACCACCATATGTCTCCCCTGCTCGCTGAAATCACCGGTAATATCGGCAGCGCGTTCGGTCTGCTCGGCGCCGCCCTCGGCGTCGGCCTGATCGGCCAAAAAGCCGCCGAAGCCGTCGGCCGCAACCCCGGCGCCTCCGGCAAGATCCTCGTCCAGGCCATCATCGGGATGGCGCTCGCCGAAGGTCTCGGCATCCTCGCGCTGTTCCTCGCCAAGTAATCCCCTCTTCGGCGGCGCGGCCGCCCCCGCACCCCGCGCCGCCAGTCCCTTTTTCGTCATGCTGAACCTCTTCCTCGCCACGGTTGAAGCCGCCCCGGCCGGCCCCGCCGAAGGCCTCCGGCAGACCTTCGAGCATTTCGGCGTCGAGCCGAAATTCATCGTTTTTCAGATCATCAGCTTCCTGATCCTGTTCGGCGTGCTCTACAAGTTCGGCATCAAGCCGACCATCTCGACGATGGAGGAGCGCAACCGGAAGATCGAGGCCGGCCTCAAGAACGCCGAGGAGACCCAGGTCCGCCTGGCCGCCGCCGCCCAGGAGTCCGCCCAGATCATCAAGCAGGCGCAGCTCGACGCCCAGAAACTGGTCGACGAGGCCCGCCGGTCCGCCAAGGACTTCGCCGACAAGCAGCAGGTCGAAGCCGTCCAGCGCGGGGCTGACCTCATCGAAAAGGCCCGCCAGGCCACCGAGCTCGAGCACAAGAAGATGCTCGAGCAGGCGCGCACCGAGATCTCCCGCCTCGTCGTCACCACCACCGAACGAGTCCTCGCGAAGAAGCTCAGTGACGCCGACCGCGCCGCCTACAACGACACGGCCACCAAGGAACTTTCCGCCCTCTAAGCCGGTTCGCCCCTCATCACGCCCTCCCGTCCCCATGGCCGCCGATAAGAAGACCAAGCACCTCGCGAAGCAGCTCTTTCGCCTAAGCGTCGTCGATGGTGCCGTTTCGGCCGATCAGGTCGCCGGCGTGCTCGGCTGGATCGAGAAAACCGCGCCGCGCCATCCGCTCGCCCTGCTTCGGGCCTATCATCGCTCCATTGCCGCCGAACTCGCCCGGTCGCAGGCGCGCGTCGAACATGCCGGGCCGGTGGCCGACGCCACGCTCCGGCTGATCGAGGGCGCGATGTCCAAGAAGTACCACCGGCCGATCACCGCCACGGCGCAGGCCAACGCCGCGCTGCTCGCCGGCCTGCGCATCCGCGTTGGCTCCGACGTCTACGAATCGTCCGTCGCCGGCCAGCTCGCCGCCCTTTCCTCCGCCTCCACCTGAACCCCACGCAGCCCTAACCCAGTTTCCCGATGAGCAACGTCATCGAACAAATCGAACAACAGATCGCCAAGCTCTCCACCAAGGCGGTCAAAAAGAACACCGGCAACATTCGCACCGTCGCCGACGGCGTGGCCAAGATCGATGGCCTCTCCGACGTCATGTACAACGAGATGGTGCAGTTTCCCGGCGGCGCCATCGGCATCGCCCTCAACCTCGAGGAGGATGAGGTCGGCTGCGTCATCCTCGGCGATGTCTCCTCCCTGAAGGAAGGCGACGAGGTCCAGACCACCGGCAAGCTCCTCTCCGTCCCCGTGGGCAAGGTCCTGCTCGGCCGGGTCGTCGACGCGCTCGGCCGCCCGGTCGATGGCAAGGGCCCGATCGAGGCGAAGGAGTTCTACCCGGTCGAGAAGATCGCCCCCGGCATCATCGTCCGCAAATCCGTCACCCAACCGCTGCTCACCGGCATCATGGCCATCGACTCCATGATCCCGATCGGCCGCGGCCAGCGCGAACTCATCATCGGCGACCGCGGCACGGGCAAGACCACCATCTGCATTGACACGATCATCAACCAGGCCCGCATCAACAAGGTCGGCCTCGCCTCGGGCGACAAGAATTTCCGCCCCGTCTACTCCATCTACGTCGCGTGCGGCCAGAAACAGTCGAACATCGCGCGCACCATCACCGCCCTCGAGAACGCCGGCGCGCTCGAATACACCATCATCGTGGCCGCCCCCGCGGCTGACAACCCGGCCAACCAATACCTCGCGCCGTTCTCCGGCGCCGCCATGGGCGAATGGTTCATGGAAAACGGCCTGGATGCGCTCATCGTATACGACGATCTCTCCAAGCACGCCGTCGCCTACCGCCAGATTTCGCTGATCCTCAAACGTCCGTCCGGCCGCGAGGCGTATCCGGGCGATGTGTTCTATCTCCACAGCCGCCTGCTCGAGCGCTCCGCGCGCCTCGACGGCAAGGGCTCGCTCACCGGCCTGCCCATCATCGAGACGCAGGCGGGCGACGTGTCCGCCTACATCCCGACCAACGTCATCTCGATCACCGACGGCCAGATCTTCCTCGAGACCGACCTTTTCAACCAGGGCATCCGGCCGGCCGTCTCGGTCGGCCTCTCCGTCTCGCGCGTCGGCTCCGCCGCGCAGATCAAGGTCACCAAGCAGGTCGGCGGCAAGCTGAAGGGCGAGCTCGCGCAGTTCCGCGAACTGGCGGCCTTCGCGCAGTTTGGCTCCGACCTCGACGCCAAGACCAAGGCCACCCTCGATCGCGGCTCCCGCATCGTCGAGCTCTTCAAGCAGCCGCAGCTCAACCCGCTCGCCATCGAGGTGCAGGCGGCCGTGCTCTGGGCCCTCCAAAAGAACTATTTCGATTCGATCGAGGTGAAGCACATCGTCACCGCCGCCAACTCGCTCAAGGACTACCTCGTCACCCGCAAGACCGACCTGCTCGCCAAGGTCCGCACCGAGGGCAAGCTCACCGACGAGATCGAAGCCGCCCTCAAGGCCGCCGGCGACGAGTGGAAGTCCACCTTCACCGCCAAGTGACATCTTAAGGCCGGGCGGGTCCGCTGGGCCCGCCGCAAAAAAACCAAACCCCGTGGCTTCAACGAGAGACATCCGCCGGCGCATCAAGTCGGTCAAGAACACCCGCCAGATCACCAAGGCGATGGAGCTGGTCGCGGCGTCGAAGATGAAAAAGGCGCAGCAGGCCGCGATGGCCGGGCGTCCCTACGCCGTGCTCATGGCCGAGATGCTCGGCGCGCTCGCCGGCCGCGTCGACGAGTCCCTGCACCCCTTCCTGGTCCAGCGGCCGGTCAAGGTCCGCGGCATCCTGGTCGTCACCACCGACAAGGGCCTGTGCGGCCCGCTCAACGCCAATCTCTTCAAGCTCGTCCTCGACGTGAAGGCGCCGGCGAAGTTCGTCGCCATCGGCCGCAAGGGCGCGCAGTTCCTCGCCCGCACCAAGCGCGACATCGTCGCCGACTTCACCGTGTCCGACCGCGTCGCGTTCGCCGAGGTGAAGACCGTCGTCGAGTTCATGATCAAGCTCTACCTCGAGGGCACGATCGACACGGTCGAGGTCATCTACCCGCGCTTCAAGAACACCCTGGTGCAGGAGCCGATCCACCGCCCGGTGCTCCCGCTCACCAACGTCGCCGACTTTCTCGCCCACCTGCACGCCGAAACCGGCGTGAAGCCGACCGGCGACACCCGCGGCATGCTGTTCGAGCCCGACGCCCAGAGCGTGCTCGAGGCGCTGCTGCCGTTCTACGTCAACCGCTACATTCACCAGCTGATCCTCAGCGCCAAGGCCTCCGAGCACAGTGCGCGCATGGTGGCGATGAAGACCGCCAAGGACAACGCGACCAAGCTGATCGGCGACCTCACCCTCGAATACAACAAGGCCCGCCAGGCCGGCATCACGCAGGAAATCCTCGAGATCGCCGCCGCCCAGTTCTCGGCCTCCGCCTGATTTTAGAACCAAACTCCCCGCATCCCGTTTCCGTCATGAGCAACCAAGGAAAAATCGTCCAGGTCATCGGCGCCGTCGTTGACGTCCAATTCGACCAGCACGCCGTCCCGCCCATTTACCAGGCGCTCACCGTCGACTTCACCGTCTCCGGCAAAAAGGAGAAGCTCACCCTCGAGGTGCAGCAGCACCTGGGCGAAGGCATGGTCCGCACCATCGCCATGTCGTCCTCGGAAGGCCTCAAGCGCGGCATGCCCGTCCTCGACACCGGCGCCCCGATCTCCGTGCCCGTGGGCGCGGGCGTCCTCGGCCGCATTTTCAACGTCACCGGCGACCCTGTCGACAACAAGGGCCCGGTCCCGCACGAAAAGCGCTATCCGATCCACCGCGCCCCGCCGACCCTCGTCGACCAGGACGTCAAGTCCACCATCCTCGAGACCGGCATCAAGGTCATCGATCTCATCTGCCCCTTCGTCAAGGGCGGCAAGGTCGGCGCCTTCGGCGGCGCGGGCGTCGGCAAGACGGTCGTGATCATGGAGCTCATCAACAACATCGCCAAGGCGCACGGCGGCTACTCTGTGTTCGCCGGCGTGGGCGAGCGCTCCCGCGAGGGCAACGACCTCTACCACGAGATGTCCGAGTCCGGCGTCATCGTGCAGAACGACATCGCGAAGTCCAAGGTCGCCCTCGTTTACGGCCAGATGAACGAGCCCCCGGGCGCGCGCATGCGCGTCGGCCTCTCCGCCCTCGCGATGGCGGAATACTTCCGCGACGAGAAGAACCAGGACGTGCTGCTCTTCATCGACAACATCTTCCGGTTCTCGCAGGCCGGTTCCGAAGTGTCCGCGCTCCTCGGCCGCTCGCCGTCCGCCGTCGGTTACCAGCCGACCCTCGCCAACGAGATGGGCATTCTCCAGGAGCGCATCACGTCGACGAAGAAGGGCTCGATCACCTCGTTCCAGGCCGTCTACGTGCCCGCGGACGATCTCACCGACCCGGCCCCGGCCAACACCTTCGCGCACCTCGACTCCACCATCGTGCTCGAGCGCGCCATCGCCGAACTGGGCATCTACCCGGCCGTCGATCCGCTCTCCTCCGTCTCGAAGGCCCTCCAGGCCGACATCGTCGGCGAGGAGCACTACCATGTCGCGCGCGAAGTGCAGCGCGTCCTCCAGCGGTACAAGGACCTGCAGGACATCATCGCCATCCTCGGCCTCGACGAGTTGTCGCCCGAGGACAAGCTCACCGTCTACCGCGCGCGCAAGATCCAGCGCTTCCTCTCGCAGCCGTTCCACGTCGCCGAAGTCTTCACCGGCACCGCCGGCAAATACGTCTCGGTCAAGGATACGGTCCGCGGCTTCAAGATGATCCTCGACGGCCAGCTCGACGATGTCGCCGAACCTGACTTCTACATGAAGGGCGGCATCGACGAGGTGCTGGCGGCCGCCGGCAAGAAGTGACCCGCGCTTCGCGCCAAGTAACAAGGATCAAGTAACCAAGTAACAAGAATCCGAATCCGACTTCCTGGCCCTGGCCACTTGTCACTTAATACTTTGCTCCCATGCCCCTGACTCTCGAAATCGTCACGCCGGATGCCAAGGTGTACTCCGACACCATCGACTCCGTCGTCGTCCCGACGGTCGAGGGCGAGATCGGCATCCTGCCGGGTCACATCCCGCTGCTCACCCAGGTCGCCGACGGGGAGCTGCGCGTGACCAAGGGCAACCAGACGCACTTCCTCGCCGTCAGCGGCGGCTTCGCGCAGATCGTGGGGGATTCAGTCCGCGTGCTCGCCGAAAACGCGATCGACGAGGCGAAGATCGATGAGCGGGCCGTGGAGGAAGCCATGCGTCGCGCCGAGCAGAATATCCGCGAGGCAAAGACGATGGA